>Ga0190367_1000550_pt1 | contig 26618 bp, 23 predicted proteins | sample 4872181011_MG_FD_171838 | JGI IMG/M metagenome (GOLD analysis project Ga0190367, IMG submission 171838) | Hydrothermal vent microbial mat bacterial communities from Southern Trench, Guaymas Basin, Mexico - 4872-18-10-11_MG | ecosystem: Environmental > Aquatic > Marine > Hydrothermal vents >...
CTTCTCTATTTCTGAGATATACTCTCCTATCTCTTTATAAATGACTGCGTTCTTTCTTCTCTGTTTCAGATTATAAGAAAAACAGGAAGCTGTGATGAAGAAGAAGATCAAGAAATGGACAATTCTTTGAGGAAGTATCTTTTTTAAGTTTTCCGTAACAGTTGAAATGCAAGGAGCTATAAGAGGAAAAGAAGAAAAAAAGAAAAGAGAAAGATATCTCTTTGAATAACAGGCTGAGCAGAAAAATAAGATAAGGAAAGTGATGGATAAAGCAGAAAGAGAAAGAAGATATTTAAATTCAGGATTGGATAAGGAAGATCTGAGTTTTTTAAAGCCAGCTATAAGGAAAAGGAAAAATGGAAGAGAAAATACATATAGTATGCCTCCAAGAAAATGAGGAAGTATTTTTAGAAAGCTTTTTATACTGAAGTTTTTCAAAAAAGATATAAGAGCTAATCTTGGTTCAAAATAAAGCTTCCAGAGTTCTGGTCTAAAAAGAAGGATTAAGGGAATGATAAAGAAAGGGATGTAAAAAAATAGGAGATTTCTTTTTTTGGAAAAAAAGAGAAGTAAAAAAGAAGAGGAAAGAAAGGCTATAAGTCCTTCAATTCTTGCAAAAGATGAAAGAAGGAAAAAGATAATTGAAAGGAAGAAGTAAGCAATCTTTTCCTTTTTAAACCAGAAAATAGAAAAAAGAATGGCAAGACTTATAAAAAACCAGAACATCTGATCTTTTATAACCTCCACACTCATCCTTGAAAGAAACGGATTTACAGAAAAGAGAAGAGAAGAAAAAAATGCTGTTCTTCTGTCAGAAATCAAAAGAAATGAAAGATATACGGGAATAACAGAAATTGTTGCAAAGAAAAAAGAGACAGCCTTTGCAGCAAAAATCCAGTCTTTAAAGATCACATAAGAGACAGGAATCAGGAAGTGATAAAGAGAAAGATAATGTTTTCCACAGTTTTTTGCTCCTTCTATGTCTCCCAGATAAATAAGTTTTGCCTGTTCTATGTATTCCAGGGCATCAGGATTTACTGCAAGAGTATTCTTCCAGACATATACTTTTATTGTTAAAGATAAAAGAAGAAGGAGAAAAATGTGTTTTAAAGTCTGTCTCATATTTACATCATCCATTTTCAATCAGAAAAGACAACTGGAAGGTCTGGTCTGTAATCTGCTCTTTTAAGAGGAACAGCAATAGAATAATTATCCTTTACGGATATTATCCTTATCCTTCCTATCCTTTTTCCAAGGAAGTAAAAAGGAGGAGATGAGGAAGGAATGATCCTTTTTCCCCACTCAAAGACATCCATCTCCATCCCTTCTTTTATTCCCACATCCTTTCCTCCTTCTATCTTCAGCTTCCCCGGATTTTCCTCTACCTCTATTATCCTGCTTTTCCACTGATCTTTCATTATAAGACCAGCACAAAGCCTTGTCTGTTTTCTTATAAGTCCTGGAAGTGTATTTTTTATAACCTTTCTGAAGATCTCTTCTCTTTTTTTTGGTGTCTTATTTACAGGAATAGAAAATTCTTCTGATTCCATGTGACTTTCAATAAGAGCTCCTGTAATCGTGTCAAATACATTTATGATCATTACTGCTTCAAATATGTTGTCATAATGTCTAAAAGGCCAGATACCATTTGTCCTTTCTGCTACCTTCATTACATCAATAATTCCTGTTACAAGATAATTCATTCCAATGTTTCTTGCATCCTCTATCATTTCAGGATCATTTATTATACCGAGCTCTGGAACAGGACCCAAAAATTTCCATGCATGTGGATTTTTTGGCTTATAGACCAGAAGATTTCCTGGAATCTTTTTTAGTCTTTTTGCAAACCTTTCAGAAACCTTTATCCCAAAGTCAGATTCAGTATTCCATGCACAGAGAAAAGGAATAACGAGGACCTTTTTTTTTGGCTCCTCTTTTTTTGGAAGTATCTTGTATTCAATAGCACTTAGACTGTCTGCTGCTTTCTCAACTGTCCCACATCCAAGAAGAATTATCAGACTAATAATAATAAACCACATCAAATGTAGTAAACTCCCCTAAGTATTCTTCTTCCTCAATCTTTACATTTTTTACCTCAGCTGCAGGAGGTCCTTTATGACACCATTTTACAAGCTCATTCACCTTATCCTCATCTCCTTCTGCAACAACCTCTACTGTCCCATCAGGAAGATTCCTTACCCATCCTGTAACACCAAGAGAAAGTGCCTTCCTTTTAGTAGATTCTCTAAACCAGACCCCCTGAACCTTCCCTTCTATTATCAGATGAACCCTTATCTTTTTCATCTTACTCCTCCAGCATCTTCAGAAATTCCTCTTCTGTTATTGTCTTTATTCCAAGTTTTTTTGCCTTCTGAAGCTTTGATCCAGGTGATTCTCCTACTACAAGATAATCCACATTTCTGCTTACCTGTGAAGCAGTCTTTCCTCCTTTCATCTCAACAAGTCTCTTTGCCTCATCCCTTTTCATAGACTTAAGTGTTCCAGTGAATACAAAGGTCTTTCCTGAAATAGGTGTCTTTTTTGCTTCCTCAAACCTGATTCCAGCAGCAAGAAGCCTTTCTATGTTCCTTATATTCCTTTCATCTTCAAAGAATTCCTTTATACTTTTTGCTACCTTATCTCCTATTCCCCTTATCTGAAGAAGTTCAAAAAGACTTGCATTCTGAAGTCTTTCAAGGCTCTTGAAGTGATCTGCAAGGATCTGTGCAGTATGCTCTCCAACATGTCTTATTCCAAGTGCATTTATGAATCTTGCAAGTGTTGTCTTTTTGCTCTTTTCTATAGCATTCATAATATTTTTTGCAGACTTTTCCTCTATTCCGTCAAGCATCATGAGATCTGCTTCTCTGAGATAATATATATCAGGCTCTTCCTTTACAAGCCCCTTTTCTATAAGCTGTTCAAGAATCTTTTCTCCAAGACCTTCTATATCCATTGCACCTTTTGATACGAAGTGTTTGAGTTTTTCCCTTATCTGAGCAGGACACTTCTTGTTAGGACACCTTATAGCAACTTCTCCTTCTTTTTTTACAACAGCTGTTCCACACACAGGACATCTTTCTGGCATCTGAAATTTCTTTTCCTTTCCTGTCCTTTTTGAGACAATAGGCTTTACGACCTCTGGTATAACATCTCCTGCCCTTTGAACAAGAACAGTATCTCCAATCCTTATATCTTTTCTCTCTATCTCCTCCTGGTTGTGAAGTGTTGCCCTTTTCACAACGACTCCACCAATCTCTACTGGCTCAAGTATTGCAACAGGAGTAAGGACACCTGTCCTTCCTACCTGAACTTCTATGTCAAGGATCTTTGTTGTTGCCTGAACTGGTGCAAATTTGTATGCTACTGCCCATCTTGGACTTCTTGCCTTAGAACCAAGTCTTTTTTGAAGCTCAAGATCGTTTACCTTTACAACAGCACCATCTATCTCATATGGAAACTGATCCCTTATCTCTTCAAGATACTTGCAATATTCTATGACCTCATCAATTGATCTGCAAAGCTTTATGTATTCCCTGTTTACCTTTAATCCCCATTTTTGAAGCTGAAGAAGAAGCTCATAATGTGTCTTTATTCCTTCCAGATCTCTTACCTCTCCTATTCCATAGAAGAATATGTCAAGTGGTCTTTTTGCCGTAACCTTTGGATCAAGCTGTCTTACTGATCCTGCAGCTGCATTCCTTGGATTTGCAAAAAGTGGAAGACCCTGTTTTTCTCTTTCTTTATTAAGCCTCTTAAATGCCTCCTTTTCCATATAAACTTCTCCTCTTACCTCAAGAAGATCAGGAATCTTTTCTCCTTTAAGTTTGAGTGGAACAGTCATAATCGTCTTTATGTTTGCTGTTACATCCTCTCCAACATATCCATCACCTCTTGTTGATGCAACAGAAAGACTTCCTTTTTCATATACAAGCTCTACAGCAAGACCGTCTATCTTTGGCTCAACCGTATATTCTATATTTCCTGATGTCTCCAAAAATCTCTTTACCCTTTCATCAAACTCCTTCAGTTCATCCTCACTGAAACAGTCATCAAGACTTAGCATTGGCTGACGATGTCTTACCTGTTTGAATTCTTTTTGTGGTTCTGCACCAATCCTTTGTGTTGGAGAATCTGGTGTTACAAGTTCTGGATACTTCCTTTCAAGCTCAAGAAGCCTTTGAAATAGCCTGTCATATTCTGCATCTGATATCTCTGGTTCATTAAGGACATAGTATCTGTAGTTGTGATACCTTATCTTTTCTCTTAGCTCTTCCACTTCTTTTATTATCTTCTCATCTATTATCTTCCTTTTTTCCATAATCAAACCCCTTTAGCTAATTCTACAAGTATATTCAACAGCTTTTTTGAAGAATCTTTCAGTTTTCTGTCAGAAAAACCTCTTTTCCATCTCATGTCAAAAATTTCATCAGATACGACAAATGCAGATGCAAGACTTGCTGATCTAAAAATGGCTACTGTCATAAGTGCACAAATTTCCATATCTACTCCAATTGCTCCTTTTTTCTGATAATACCTTATCTTTTCCTCTGTTTCTCTGTATGGTGCATCTGTTGTCCAGAGAATTCCTTCCTTAAATTTAAGATTCATCTTTTTTAGCTTTTCTCTTAAAGCTGAAAGCATAAAGGAGTCAGGAGATGGACTGCAACTTATAGGATAATGAGCTGATGTTCCTTCATCTGAAAATGCTCCTGTTGGTAAAATTATATCTCCTATCCTTGCATCCTGACTTATTGAACCACACCAGCTTAGGACCCATATCTTTTTTGCACCAAGACAGATGAGCTTTTCAAGTCCAACAGCTGCATGTGGTGCTCCAAAAAATGGACCACATATTGCAATGTTTTCAATAAGGTAAAGGTTATAAAGACAGCTTTCAATCTCTCCAAATTCTTTTACATTAAATCTTTTTACATAACTCAGAACAGGCTTTGGAATAACCATAATTGCTTCTGATATATCAGGATCACCTTTTCTTTTTACAGGTCTTACTATTCCCATTCTATTGTGCTTGGTGGCTTTGAGGATATGTCATATACGACCCTGTTTATTCCTTTTACCTCATTTATTATCCTGTTTGATATCCTTTCAAGGACATCATACGGGACCTTGCTCCAGTCTGCTGTCATTGCATCCTGACTTTCAACAATCCTTACTGCAACAACACTTTCATATGTCCTTCTGTCTCCCATAATCCCCACACTTTTTACAGGAAGAAGCACAGCAAATGCCTGCCATACCTTATCATAAAGACCTGCCTTTTTTATTTCTTCTACTACAATGCTGTCTGCTTCACGAACTTTCTCAAGTCTTTCTTCTGTAACTTCACCTATTATCCTTACGGCAAGACCAGGACCTGGAAATGGATGTCTCTTCAAGATCTCATCAGGTATTCCAAGCTCTTTTCCAACTTTCCTTACCTCATCCTTAAACAGCTCCTTAAGTGGTTCTATAAGCTTTAGATTCATCTTTTCAGGAAGACCACCAACATTGTGATGACTTTTTATCTTTGCTGAAGGACCTTTCAGGGATCTGCTTTCTATAAGGTCAGGATAAAGTGTTCCCTGTGCAAGGAATTTTACATCTCCAAAACTCTTTGCCTTTTCCTCAAATACCCTTATAAACTCCCTTCCTATCCTTTTCCTTTTCTCTTCAGGATCAGTTACTCCTTTAAGTTCTTTCAGGAATCTTTCCTTTGCATCAACAAAATGTATGTTAAGCCCTATCTTTTTCAATGTCCTTATTACTTCCTCTGCTTCATTTTTCCTGAGAAGACCATTGTCTATAAATACACATATAAGTCTTTCTCCAATTGCCCTGTGAACAAGTGCTGCTGTTACAGATGAATCAACTCCTCCTGAAATAGCACATATCACTTTCTCATTTCCTACCTTTTCCCTTATTGACTCAACAGAAGACCTTATAAATGACTTCATTGTCCAGGATGCAGTGCATCCACATATCCTGTAAAGAAAGTTCTTTATTATGTCCATTCCACGAGGAGTATGAGATACTTCTGGATGGAACTGAACTCCATATATCTTTCTCTTTTTGTCTGATATTGCACAGATAGGGCTGTTTTCACTTTCTGCAATCTTTAAAAATCCTTCTGGAATCCTTTCCACCCTGTCTCCATGACTCATCCATACCCTGATCCTTTCTCCAGAAGAGAATCCATAAAAAAGATCTTCATTATCCAGTATCTTTACATAAGAATTTCCATATTCATGAGATTCTGCCTCTTTTACCTTTCCTCCAAAAAGATGACATATAAGCTGAAGTCCATAGCAGATACCAAGAATAGGTATTCCAAGAGAAAATATCTTTTTGTCACAGAAAGGAGCATCTTTTGAATAAACACTTTTTGGTCCACCAGAAAGTATAATCCCTTTTGGACTGAATGACTTTACCTCTGAAACAGATATACTATATGGATGTATCTCTGAATATACATTTGCTTCTCTTATCCTTCTTGCAATAAGCTGTGTATACTGAGATCCAAAATCAAGGACGAGTATCTTGTCCATTTTACTGCTGTTGCTCTATTCTATAGTTTGGTGCCTCTTTTGTGATTATCACATCATGGACATGACTTTCTCTAAGTCCTGCAGGAGTTATCCTTACAAACTCTGCTTTTTCCTGAAGCTCTTTTATATTCCTGCATCCAAGATATCCCATTCCTGCCTTAAGTCCACCTACAAGCTGAAAGATATTGTCTGCAAGAGGTCCTCTATAAGGAACTCTTCCAACTATCCCTTCTGGAACAAGCTTTCCTCCTTCTTCTACTGCCATGTATCTGTCCTTTGCTCCTTCCTTCATTGCCTCAAGTGATCCCATTCCTCTGTATACCTTATATGTCCTTCCCTGATAGATAATAAGTTCTCCAGGGCTTTCTTCTGTCCCTGCAAAAAGACTTCCTATCATCACTGACTCTGCTCCTCCTGCAAGTGCCTTTGTAATGTCTCCAGAATACTTTATTCCACCATCTGCTATTATTGGAACATCATACTTCCTTGCTTCTTCAGCACATTCCATGATTGCAGTCATCTGCGGAACACCAACTCCTGCAATAATCCTCGTAGTGCATATTGATCCAGGACCTACACCTACCTTTACAGCATCTGCACCTGCCTCAACGAGTGCTTTTACCCCTTCTGCAGTAGCTACATTTCCTGCAATCACATCAAGATCAGGATACATGGACTTTATCTTTTCAACTGCCTTTATTACATTCTTAGAATGACCATGAGCAGAATCAACAACAATTACATCTACATCTACTTCAACAAGTCCTGCAACCCTTTCTTCAAGATCTGGACCAACACCAACTGCTGCTCCGACCCTCAGTCTTCCAAGACTGTCTTTACATGCATTTGGATACTTTTTTATCTTTTCTATGTCCTTTATCGTAATAAGTCCTTTTAGTCTTCCCTGATCGTCTACTATAAGAAGCTTTTCTATCCTGTGCTTATGAAGTATCTTTTTTGACTCCTCAAGTGTTATACCTTCCTTTGCAGTAACAAGATCTTCCTTTGTCATTACTTCCCTTACCTTCTTATTCATGTCTGTCTCAAATCTGAGATCCCTGTTCGTAACAATTCCAACGAGTCTGTTATCTTCTTCTACTACAGGAACTCCTGATATCTTATACCTTGCCATAATCTCAAGGACTTCCCTTACTGTCTGATCAGGCTTTACAGTAACAGGATCTATTATCATTCCACTTTCAGACTTCTTTACCCTTTCTACCTCAAGACACTGCCTTTCTATACTCATATTCCTGTGAATGATTCCTATTCCACCGTGCCTTGCCATTGTTATTGCAGTTGCAGATTCCGTAACAGTATCCATTGCAGCACTTATAAGTGGTATGTTCATCCTTATGTTTCTCGTAAGTCTTGTGCTTACATCTACCTCTGATGGAAGCACTTCTGAGTATTTTGGAACAAGAAGGAGATCGTCAAATGTATATGCATAACGAAATTCCTTAGGCATATCCAAACTCCTCCTTAAGGATTATCCCTTCAAGAAGATCAGACATGGATACAATGATCTCTTTTGCTTTAAGAAGTTCCATTATCTTTAAAAGAATTTCTGTCCCAGCAACAATTACCTTTGATCTTTCTATATCAAGTCCAAATGCTTTTGCCCTTTTTTCTGTTTTCATATTCTTCATCTCTTCTAACAAAACAGCTACATCCTCTTTTCCTAACCTTCTTCCATTTATATTTTCAGGAGAAACCTCTGAAAGAGGAATCTTGTAGAGAGCTATGGCAAGACTTGTTATTGTCCCTCCTACTCCTATAATTGTATCAAAATCAGTGTATTGGACAAGTTTGTTTTTCAGTTTTTCTTCTATAATTCTTAATACACGATCTGTTTCTTCTTTTTTTGGTGGATCAGAAAGAAGGTATTTCTTCGTAAGAACTGCTGCCCCTATTCTTACAGAAAATACTTCCTCTTTTTCTTTTTTTATAAAAAACTCAGTGCTTCCACCCCCTATATCTATAACAGCCAAATCTTCTCTTTTTATCCCAAGTGAATAAATAGCTCCTTTTGCTGAAAGGACAGCTTCTTCTTTTCCTGAAATAACATTTATCTTTAAGCCTGTCTCTTCTTCTATTCTTTTTAAAAACTCCTTTCTGTTTTTTGCTTCCCTTATAACTCCTGTTCCAATTGCATATATAGAATCAACAGAATTTTTCTTTGCAATATCAAGGAATCTTCCTATTACAGAAGAAGTTCTCTTTATTGCATCTTCAGAAATTCTTCCATTTTCTATACTATATGCTATGTTTATATATTCCCTAAGTCTTAAAACAGAAGATAATATACCTCTTTCTATAGCTGCTATGAGCATTCTTGCTGTATATGATCCTATGTCAAATGATGCTACTTTCTTCATTTTAAAAAGGCTATCAGAACAGCTTTATTTTTTCAATAAAATAAAAGGAGGAGTTGGTATGCCAATATATGAGTTTTACTGTCCAAGGTGTCACAGGATATTTAACTTCTTCTCAAGAAGGATAAATACAGAAAAGATTCCCGTATGTCCAAGATGTGGAAAAGAAAGACTTCAGAGAAAGATGTCAGTATTTTCTACCTCACATGGTCTTGAAGAAGATTCTCTTCCAGATATAGACGAAAGCAGGATGGAAAAGGCTATGAATCTTCTTGCAAAAGAGGCAGAAAAAATAGATGAAGAAAGACCGGATCAGGCAGCAAGACTTATGAGAAAGCTTACTGATATGATGGGAATTAAACTTGGAGAAGCAATGGAAGAAGCTTTAAGAAGGATGGAAAAAGGAGAAGATCCAGAAAAGATAGAGGAAGAGATGGGAGAAATACTTGAGCAGGAAGATCCTTTTGTTTTAGAAGGAAAATCAAAGAAACATTCAAAATACAGCAGACCACCAGAAGTGGATGAAAAGCTTTATGAGCTATAATGGAATAAGATCATAAAGTTCATTGCTGTATGGATAAAGGTCTATGAATTTTAAAAATTCTGCTTTTTTTCCCTTTTTCCTGAATACCATTATTCCACATCCTGCCTGAAATGATCTTATAAGAGGATCAGATAGATCATTCTTCTTTCCAGTAGACTTTGATCTTTCCCTTGCATGAGATATTCCTACGCAGATCTCACCTTCTTTTATTGCAAGCCCTCGGACATATCCTTTTTCTATATTGAGGATGAAGCTTCCATCAAGAGAAAGGACCCTTTTTTTTGCAGATTCACAGAAGAAGATACCTTCTTCTGTTTTTACAAGTGTATGTGGATGAAAAAGTGAGTCAAGGATGATCCTTCCATCATGTATATTTTTAAGAAAACCATTCTTTGCTGAAAACCATCTTTCTCCATCCTTTTTTCCAAACGCACTTATTATAAGCTTGTCTTTTTCCCAAACAAGTGAATTTATATGTATCGTATCCTCCTTTGAATCTCCTTCTCTATAAAATATCTTCTCCTTTCCAGTTTCTGGAGAAAATTCAATGATGGAATCATTTCCTGTTGATGCAATGTATATCTTTCCATCATTTACACAGATGGAATGAGCATCTTTTACCTTTTCAAGCTTCCATCTTTTTTTTACCCTGTAATTTTTGTCAACATAAAAAAGACGGTGTTTTTTTGCCTGAACAACAAAGACAAACCCTTCTCTGTACCGAGCAATTCCTGTAACTCCTTTTGGCTTCCAAATCCAAAATCTTATCTTTATTGGCTTTATCTTTCCTGTTTCAGTATCTACTTCAAGAAGAAATACCTTTGGATAAAGAAGTTTTCTTTTTATGGATTCTTTTTTGTTGCAAAGGCTTACAAGAAGCCTCATCTAAGTCCTACAAATCTTTTAAGTGCTTCTACCTCTTCCTTTTCAAGGAATCTATACTCTCCTACTTTCAGATTCCCAAGCATAAGATTTGCAAATCCTGTCCTTATAAGATGTATCACCTCATATCCTATAGCCTCAAATATCCTCCTTATCATCCTTGACCTTCCCTGATATACAGTAATCCTTACAGTGCTTCTTTTTTCATTGCTTTCCAAAAGCTTTACCTTTACCCTTCCAACAGGTCCATCAGAAAGTGTAAGACCTTTTCTTATTATGTCCAGCCTCTTTTCTTTTACCTTTCCTCTTATCGTTGCCTTATATGTCCTTGGGACCTGAAACTTTGGATGTGTAAGTCTGTATGCAAGTTCACCGTCATTTGTGAGAAGAAGAAGACCAAGGGTGTCAAAGTCAAGTCTTCCTACAGGAAATATCCTCTGAGGGACCTTTACGATGTCTATTACAGTTGGTCTTCCTCCAGGATCTTTAAGAGATGATATTACTCCAAATGGCTTATTCAGCATAATGTATACCTTTTTTGGAGGACGAGAAGGGATAGGTTCTCCATCAACCTCTATTCTGTCCCTTCCCCAAACTGCTTTTTGACCAAGACGAGCTACCTTTCCATTTACAGTTACACGACCCTGTTCTATAAGCTCGTCTGCCTTTCTTCTTGATGCAATTCCTGCCTGTGCAAGTATCTTATTCAATCTTTCTGGCTTTCTCAAAGCCCAACAGCCCTCCTTACCTCTTCCATTGTTTGTCTTGCAATCTTTCTTGCTCTTTTATCCCCTTCTTCTATTATATATTTTACCTCATCCATTTCAGATTCAAGTCTCTTTCTTTTTTCCCTTATTGGCTCAAGATATCTGTTCAGATTTTCTGCCATCTTTTTTTTGCATTCAACACATCCTATCTTTGCCTTTCTGCACGCTTCTTCTATCTCCTTTACGAGATCATCAGGACTGTATATCTCGTGAAACGAAAATACATTACAGATCTCTGGTCTTCCAGGATCTGTTCTTCTTCCTCTTTGTGGATCTGTAATCATCTGCCTTACTTTTTTTTCTACCTCTTCTGGTGGTTCTGTAATAAAGATTGCGTTGTTGTAGCTTTTGCTCATCTTTCTTCTGTCAATTCCAAGGAGCTTTGAAGTTGGAGTAAGAAGTGTTTCTGGCTCAGGAAATACCTTTCCATAAAGATAATTGAATCTTCTTGCAATCTCCCTTGTAAGCTCTATGTGAGGTGCCTGATCTTCTCCAACAGGAACGGCATCTGCTTTATAGATAAGGATGTCTGCTGCCTGAAGGACAGGATATCCTAAGAATCCAAATGTATTTAGATCCTTGTTTTTAAGCTCCTTCATCTGCTCCTTATATGTAGGATTCCTTTCAAGCCATGGAACAGGAGTTATCATTGAAAAGATGAGATAAAGTTCTGCATGCTCTTTTATGTGAGACTGGACAAAAAATGTTGACTTATTTGGATCAAGACCAACTGCAAGCCAGTCAAGTATTATGTCAACTGTGAATTGCTTTATCTTTGAAGGATCTGCATATTCACTTGTAAGTGCATGCCAGTCAGCAATAAAATAGAAGCATTCATATTCATCCTGAAGCCTTTTCCAGTTCAGAAGTGCACCATGAAGGTGTCCTAAATGAAGTCTTCCAGTAGGTCTTATTCCACTTACTATCCTTTTTTTCATACTTTTTTCCCCCTTAAGTATCTTTCTTCTACAAATTTTATTTCATCCTCCCTGCTTTTTACAACTTCATTCATCCTTGCTTCAAGAAGCTCTTCAAGTATCTTTCCAAATATAGGTCCTGGCTTAAGTCCCATTCTTATAAGATCCTTTCCCCTTAGCTGTGGTCTTACATCTTTTAGCTTTGTAAAATAGTTTGAAATAGCTCTTCTCAACTTCTCATTCTGAAAGACAGCCATTACATAAAGAAGCATCTCTATGTCATATGGAGAAAGAAGCTTATAGATCTGATAATTTGAAAGCTCATCGGTTATAATCTTTCTTGAGGCATCCTCTATATGCCTTCTTTGCTCTGCTGTTCTTATAAGCTTTTTATCATCTATCTCAAACCTTTCATATATCTTTCTTATCTCTTCTTCTTTAAGATGGCTTATAAGACCATGCCAGTATATTACCCATCCTTCTATCTTTTCTTCTAAAAATAGCAGATTATACCAGGCTATTGTTTTTCTTATGTCTTCAAATATCCTTCTGTGTTCTGATGACCATCTTAAAAGAGGTGAGATGGATGGAAGAACATTCAGTTCATTCATTCTATCAATTGCCTTCAGAGGATCATCTTCCATAAGGATAAGCTTCAATTCGTGAAATAGTCTTTTTCCTGCTATTGAATCAAAGCAATTTATCTTTATTGCATTCTTTATAAGTGAAAGTGTAAGCTTTCCTATCCTAAAGCCAAATCTCTGCTCAAATCTTATTGCCCTGAGTATCCTTGATGGATCTTCTATAAAACTTAAGTTGTGAAGCACCCTTATTATTCCATCCTTTATGTCTCTCATTCCGTTAAAATAATCTATAAGTTTTCCAAATTCAGAACTGTTCAGCTTTATTGCAAGTGTATTTATGGTAAAGTCTCTTCTGTATAGATCAAGCTTAAGTGAGCTTCTTTTTACGACAGGAAGAGCTCCTGGAGATTCATAATATTCCATCCTTGCAGTTGCAACATCTACCTTAAATCCATCAGGAAATATTATATAAGCTGTACGGAATCTTTTATGAACATTTATCTTTACATCAAACCTTTTTGCAAACTCTCTCGCAAATCTTATTCCATCTCCTTCTATAACGATGTCTATATCCAGATTCCTTCTTCTCAGAATAAGATCCCTTACAAATCCTCCAACAACATATGCATTGTATCCAAGGCTTTCTGCTGTCTTTCCAAACTCTTCAAGGAGACTGTATATCCTTTCTGGAAGCATCTCTTTTAAAAGTTTTTTAAGATCCTTTGTAAATGCGTATTTCCTTTCCTCAAAGAGATCTTTTCTATATGGATCTTCAAGAAAAAGATTCAGTATGTCTGTCCTTGTAATAACTCCTACGACCCTTCCATCTTTTATAACAGGAAGAATCCTTGCCCTGTCTTTTATGATTATATCCTGAACCTCTTTTATAGACGCATCAGGATGAACAGAAGGATATTCATTTGTCATGTATTCTGCTACCTTTCTTTTTTCAAGATGAAAGTATCTTGCTCTGTCAACGACCTGCCTTGTTATGTATCCAAGAAGCCTTCCTTCTTTCATTACAAGAAGGACATTTATGCTGAATCTGTTCATAAGCTCTTCTGCCTTTTCAAGTGTCTCATCAGGAGATATGCTTATTACAGGAGATGACATTATGTCTTTTGCTCTTTTTGTCTTAGAACCTATGTGTTTCCTTATTGATTCTATAAGTAGATTTTCAAGCTGATTCAGAGGGATTCCTTTTACAGTTGCAGATGCAGCAAAAGGATGCCCTCCTCCACCAAACTCCTTTATTATCTCTGAAACATCTATCTGATCAATTCTGCTTCTTGCAACAATAAGAATCCTGTCTTCCATCTGTGCAAGTGCAAATACGACATCAATGTTGTCCATTTCCATAAATCTCTGAACAAGAACGGCAAAATCACCAATGTATTCATCTCTTATTACCTTTGATACAACGATCTTTTTTCCATCTATCACATATCTTTTTGCAGATTCTATAAGTTCATTAAGGAGTGAGATGTGATCTGCTGTAAGCTCTCTTGTAAGGAGATTTGAGATGAGATTGTGATCAGCACCATGCCTTGCAAGCCAACAGGCTGCTTCATAGTCTTCTGGTGTTGTTGAAGAGAATGTAAAAGATCCTGTATCTTCATGTATTCCAAGACACATAATAGTTGCTTCATCTGGTGTTACATGAATACCTCTTTCTCTAAGTATCTGAACCATTATCGTTGTATTTGCTCCAACCCTTTTTATTACTTCCAGATCTCCTTTTATGTCGTCTTCAGAAGGAGGATGATGATCATATATGTGGACTTCAACATCACCTTTTTCCACAATCTCTGAAAACTTTCCTATCCTGCTTTTTTGTCTCGTATCAACAATTATGACCCTTTTTATCTCTGAAAGATCAATGTCTTTTGGTCTCAGAAAGTCAAAAAGATATGATGCAGAGCTTAGAAAAAAATTCTTTATTCCCCTTTCCTGTGATCCAGGAAAGATGAGCTTTGCATCAGGATAAAGCTTTTTTGCTGCAAGCATTGAGGAAAGGGCATCAAAGTCTGCATTCAGGTGGGTGATTATTACCTGCTTTGGCTTTTTCTTATCCATTAAGGGAAGCTATTCTCCTCTCAGCTTCTCCTCCCTTTCCTGCTTTTCCTTGCACTTTATACAGAGTGTTGTTACTGGTCTTGCCATAAGTCTTTCTTCTGATATCTCCTCTCCACACATCTCACATATTCCAAATGTTCCGTTTTCAAGACGCTCAAGTGCTTCTTTTATCTTCTTTATAAGCTTCCTTTCCCTGTCTCTTATCCTGAGCTCAAAGAACCTGTCAGACTCAAAACTTGCTCTGTCTGTTGGATCAGGGAAGTTTTCTGGAACTTCTTTCATCTCACTCATTGTCTTGCTTGCTTCTTTTAAAAGCTCATTTAGTCTGTCTAAAAGGATCCTTCTGAATTTCTCCTTTTTTTCCTCTGTAAGCATCTTAAAAACCTCTTTTGTTTTTTGAAAATTTTTACAACATCTTTTTCCTTATGTAAAGGAGATGCTAAAAATAATCTTGATAAACTTGATCTTTTGGTTATATCTTCTCAGTGTATGAGGGAGCTTATAAGGGTTTCAAAAGGAGAAGAAAAAGCAGATCTTCTTATTACTGATGCAGACATCCTTAATGTCTATACTGGAAAGATTCTGAAAGGATGGTCTGTTGCTATAAAAGGAGAAAGAATTGCCTCTGTAGGAAAAGATCTGGGTTATACAGCAGGACCTGATACAGAGATAATTGATGGAAAAGATCTTATTCTTGTTCCTGGTTTCATAGATGCTCACAGTCATCTTCTTATGTACTGTCCTTTGCATGAAACCCTGAAATATGCAATAAGATCAGGAACAACAACAATTATATCAGAAGCAATGGAGCTTTTTTTCCCTTATGGAATTGATGGAATAAAGGATTTTTTATCCTGGATAAAGGATCAGCCAATAAAAGTATTTATTAATCTCCCTGCAATGCACTCTCTAAGCTCTGTGAGAAAAAGAATCAGTCTTGAGCAGTTCAAAGATCTTCTTTTTGAAGAAAATGTAATTGGGCTTGGAGAAACAGCATGGACATATATAGTTAATGAAGATGAGGAAGTTCTCTGGATGATTGAACATACAATAAAGGCTGGAAAGATTGTTGAGGGACATGGTGCAGGTGCAAAAGGGAAAAATCTTTGTGTGTTTGCAGCATCAGGAATCTCTTCATGTCATGAGTCAATAAGTCTTGAAGATGTAATAGAGAGACTGAACATGGGGCTTTATGTAATGATAAGAGAAGGAGATATAAGAAGAGAGCTTGAAGCAATATCAAAGATAAAGGACATGGATATAGACAGAAGCAGGTTGATTCTTGTTTCAGATGGAATTCAGCCAGAAACACTTATAAAAAAAGGATATATGGATCATATAGTCCAGAAAGCAATTGATCTTGGATTTGATCCTGTAGAAGCCATAAAAATGGTAACAGTGAATCCTGCAACCCACTTCAGACTTGATCATCTTATAGGAGGAATCTTTCCTTTCAGATATGCTGATCTTCTTATGATTGAAGATCTCAGGAAGATAAAGCCACTATATGTTATAAGTAAAGGGAAGGTTGTGGCAAAAGAAGGAAAGGTTTTAGAAAGTCCAAGAATTCCTTTTTACAGAAAAGAGATATTTCCTGCTGTTGATCATAAAAGGGAGTTTAGAAAGGATGATTTTTCTGTTCCATCTAAAAGAAAGGAGAAGACAAGGGTAAGGGTTATAGAATTTATAAGTCCTCTTGTAACAAAGCAGAAGGAAGTTGAGTTAAGGGTAAAGAATGGTCAGATCCTCATGGATATAAAAAATGATGTGCTTAAGATTTCGGTTATATCAAAAGGTAAAAAATTTGTGGGTTTCATAAAAGGATTTGGGATAAAAAAAGGAGCATTTGCAACAACTTCATGCTGGGACATCTCAGCTATCTTAGTAATTGGAGCTGATGAAAGTGATATGGCTTATGCTGTAAATAGACTGATAGAGATAAAAGGAGGAGCTGTTGTCTGTTGTAATGGAAAGATCCTTTCAGAGCTAAGTATGCCAATTGGAGGTATTATGTCTGATCTTTCTGCAAAAGAGGTAGCAGAAAAGATCAGTGAGATTCAAAAAAATGTAAGGAATCTTGGTTGTCCTTTTTCTGATCCTCTTCTTTCTGTCTCAACACTTACAACTCCATATATCCCATTTTTAAGAATATCAGAGCAGGGACTTTTTGATCTAAAAGAATGGAGAAAAAAAGAAGTAGAACTTTAGAAGAGCTTATAGATTTTATGGCAAAAAATGGAATCCTTCCTGTAGTGGATAAAAGAGGAAGGATATATCTTAGGTGCAAAAGAAAGCTGAAAGAGGAAGAAAAAAAGGAGATTCTGGATATTTTGAAGATAAAAGGAAAGGATGACTGTATAAGAATAAGAAAGAAGATAAAGGCAGCTGCTGAAGGAAAAAGACCAATAAAGGAATGGATAGAGGATGAAAGACCAAGAGAGCTTCTTATAAAGAAAGGTCCAGAAAGTCTTCCTACTTCAAAGCTTCTTGCGATAATACTCAGGACAGGAAAGGAAGGCATTAGTGCAGAAGAGCTTGCAAAGAGGATACTTAACAGATTTGGAAGCCTGAGAAATATTGATTCTGCAGACATTTCAGAGATATGCAGGATTGAAGGAATAGGTATTGCAAAGGCATGTCAGATAAAGGCAGCATTTGAGCTTGGAAAAAGGCTTATTAAAGAAAAGGCAGAAAAGAGGATAAGGATAAAAACTCCTTCTGATCTTATAAGCTATGTTATGGAATACTATGGACCATATCTGAGAGATGCAAAAAAGGAATTTTTCTGTGTAGTATTTCTTGATACAAAAAATCATCCAATATGCAATATGGAGATAAGCAGAGGAACAGCAAATGCAAGTCTTGTTGATCCAAAAGAGATCATAAGAGAAGCAATTTTTAAGTCTGCAACATCAATAATCCTCGTGCACAACCATCCATCAGGAGATCCAACACCATCAAAAGAAGACATATTTCTTACAGAAAGGATAAAAGAAGCATGTTCTTTTATGAACATAAAAGTCCTTGATCATATAATTATAGGAAAAAACATATCTGACTATTTCAGCTTCAAGGCAAATGACCTTGTTTAAACACATACCTGTCCTTGCAGATGAAGTTGTATCCCATCTTATAACTGATTCTGAAGGAATATATATTGACGGGACAGCAGGAAGTGGTGGTCATTCTGAAAGGATACTTCAGAGGATAAAAGGAAAACTTATCTGTATTGATAAAGATCCTGATGCAATAGAAAGACTGAAAAAGAGGTTTTCTGGAAAGGAAAATGTAATCTTTGTAAAAGGAAACTATGCTGATATGGATGAGATATTTGAAGAGCTTGGAATAGATAAAGCAGATGGAATACTGCTTGATCTTGGACTTTCTTCAGAACAGATAGAACTGTCTGGAAGAGGTTTTAGTTTTCTGAGAGATGAGATACTTGATATGAGATTTGATCCAGATGATCCTATAAGTGCAAAAGATATCGTTAACAGGATGTCAGAAAAAGAGCTTGCAAGGATTATAAGGGAATATGGAGAAGAAAGGAAAGCAAAAAAGATAGCAAGAGCAATTGTAGCTGCAAGAAAAAAAAAGCCTGTTGAGACATCTCTTCAGCTTGCAAAGATTATAGAATCTGTTGTTCCGAAAAGAGGAAGGAGGCATCCTGCAACAAAGACATTTCAGGCAATAAGGATTGCAGTAAACAGAGAGCTTGAAAATCTTGAGAAATTCTTAAAAAAAGTCCCTGATCTCCTTAAAAAAGGAGGAAGAGTTGCAATAATCTCCTATCATTCACTTGAAGACAGACTTGTAAAGCAGTATATGAATCTTTGGGAAAATCCATGCACATGTCCTAAGGATATACCTTTCTGTATATGTGGGAAAAAGGCTGTTATGAAGAAGATAGCAAAGATAAAGCCTTCTGAAAAAGAGATAGAAGAAAACATAAGGGCAAGGAGTGCTATTCTCAGAATAGCAGAAAGGCTATGAAAGGAATAAATGTACTGACAGGAGTAAGACCAAAAAGAAAAGGAGGAAGGATATCAAAGAAGACTTCAAGATACATAATGCTTCTTATCCTTATATTTCTTTCCTGCTGTATGATATATATCTGGTCAAGTTCAAAGAAGATACAGTTAGGATATGAAATAAGCAAGTTAAAGAGAAAAGAAGCTGAACTTTTAGAGATAAACAGAGAACTTAAGCTTGAAATCTCTGTATTGAAATCTCCTCAGAGACTTGAGAGAATAGCAAAGGAAAGATTTGGACTGAAGCATCCAGAACCAGATCAGATAATTGTTTTAAGGTGAAGGTTTCAGAAAAAAACAGGATAAATACGAGGATCTATGTAGTATCTGCTATATTTGCGTTTTGTTTTTTTATCATTACACTCAGAGCATTCCAGCTTCAGATAATAGAAGGGAAAAGTCTAAAGGAGAAGGCAAAAAGAGAATACATAGATGAAATTACAGTAACTTCAAAAAGAGGGACCATATTTGACAGAAATGGAAAAGAGCTTGCAGTAAGTATTGATGCAAAATCAATATATGCAAGACCTTTTATGATAGAAGACAAAGAAAATGTATCTGCTATACTTTCAAAGTTCTTAGGAGATTCAGAAAAGGAGATACTTAAAAGGCTCAGAAGAAAGAAGTCTTTTGTATGGATAAAAAGAAGAATACCTGAAGATGTTGCAGAAAAGCTTATGGCTTTAAAGATAAAAGGGATAGGTGCTATAGGTGAAGCAAGGAGATATTATCCTGCAAAGGAGATTGCTGCACATCTTATAGGATTTGTTGGAGTGGATGAACAAGGACTTGAAGGGATAGAAAGAAGGTATGATGAGGTTTTGAGAGGAAGGAAGTATAAGCTTATAGAACTGAAAGATGCTCTTGGAAGACCATTTTGTATAAAGACGATAATTCAAGAAACTACGAAAAATCTTATTCTTACAATAGACAGAGAAATCCAGTTTAAGGTCCAGAAGGAGCTAAAGGCTGCTGTAGAAAGAGAAGGAGCAAGATCCGGACAGGCAATTATTCTTGATCCGTATAAAGGAGAAGTTCTTGCAATGGCAGTTTATCCTGAATTCAATCCAAATCTTTTTTGGAAATACAAGCCTTCATTCTGGAGAAACAGGGTCATAACTGACTGTTATGAGCCAGGTTCAGTAATAAAGCCATTTCTTGTTGCTGCTGCTATAGAAGAAGGTGTTGTAACTTCTGATACTGTAATATTTTGTGAAAATGGAAGCTATAAAGTAGCAGATCACATATTTCATGATCTGAAAAGATATGGAGATCTGAAGGTATCAGAGATAATTATGGTGTCAAGCAATATAGGTGCTATAAAGATTGGTGAGATGTTGGGTTATCAGAAATTTTGTGATTATCTCAGAAGGTTTGGATTTGGAAAAAAGACTGGAATAGATCTTATAGGAGAAAGGACTGGATGGATAAGAGAAGTTCCTGAAAGCAGACCAGTTGATCAAAGGGCAATATTTTTTGGACAGGGAATAAGTGTAACATCTATTCAGCTTGCAACTGCAATGGCAGCAATTGCAAATGGAGGTCTTCTTCTAAGACCATATGTTGTAAAAAAGATAGTAGACTCAGAAGGAAATGTTCTAAAAGAAAGAAAGCCAAGGATCATAAGAAGAGTGATCTCAGAAGATACGGCAAAAAAGGTAAAAAGGATGATGGAGCTTGTCGTAAAAAAAGGGACAGGAAGACTTGCTATGATAGAAGGATTTTCTGTTGCAGGAAAAACTGGCACAGCACAAAAAGTAGATCCAAAGACAGGAAGATATTCACAAAAAAAGTATGTCTCTATATTTATAGGATTTGTTCCTGTTGAGAGACCAAAGATCCTTGCACTTGTTCTGCTTGATGAACCAAAAGGGATTCCTTATGGAGGGGTTGTATGTGCTCCTGTGTTCAGGAGAATCGTAAAATGGACACTTGCATATCTTGGAATATCTCCAAAAAGAAGATTTGTTTTTTTTAAAAAATATGAGGAAAAAAGAAAAAGAATGGTTTATAAAAAAGGACTTCTTCCAGATCTCAGAGGGATGACAATTAGAGAGGTGCTGAGAATAGCTTTAAAGAACAGGATAAGGATCAAAATAAAAGGAACAGGTTTTGCTGTAAGACAGATACCAAAGCCAGGAACACCTGTGAAGAAAATAAATGTTCTTAAGGTATATTTTAGTCCAAGGATATGAAACTGAAAGAGATCCTGAAAGGGATTGACGTATTAAAGAGTTTTGGTGATCTTTCATTGGAGGTAAAAGATATAGCTTATGATTCAAGGAAGATAAAAGGAGGAGAGGTATTTGTTGCAATAAAAGGAACAAAGCTTGATGGTCACAGTTTTATAGATGATGCTATAAGGAAGGGGGCTTCTGCAATTGTTGTGGAAGAAATACCGGAAGATATAAAGGTTACAACGGTTCAAGTAAAAGATACAAGGGAAGCACTTTCTAAGATGGCAAAGAATCTCTTTAGACCTCATTTTGAAAAGATGAAAATAATAGGAATTACAGGAACAAATGGAAAGACTACAACTTCTTATCTTCTTGAATCAGTAATAAGACAGACTGGAGAAGAAACTGCACTGATTGGAACAATAAAATACAGGTTTTCAGGAAAAGAGATACCTGCAACTGTTACAACACCTGAATCAGTTGATCTTATGAGGCTTCTGAAAGAGATATCAGAAAAAGGGATAAGGTATGTCGTAATGGAGGTAACATCACATAGCCTTTCACAGGGAAGAGTAAGGGATTGTCCTTTTGAAGTTGCTGTCTTTACGAACATAACGAGAGATCATCTGGATTATCACGGTTCAATGGAAAACTACTTTAAAGAAAAACAGAAGCTTTTTCTGGAATACAATCCAGAGATATCTGTCATAAATTCTGATGATCCTATGGGAAGAAAGATAGCAGAGAAGCTGAAAAGATGCATTACATACGGAATAGATACAGGAATTGTAAGAGCAAAGGAGATAAAGATAGGATGGGATGGAATAAGGGCAAAAGTCGTTACTCCAAAAGGACTGCTGAATATAAGTTCAGAACTTATTGGAAGATTCAATCTTTATAATATACTTGCATGCTCAGCAGCTGCTTATGCACTTGGTATAGAAAATGAAAAGATAGAAGAAGGAATAAGGAGGCTAAGATCTGTTCCTGGAAGGATGGAGATTATAAAGAAAGATCCTGCTGTGATAATAGATTATGCACATACACCTGATGCATTAAAGAAAGTAATAGAGACATTGAGAGAGATTTCAGGAAAAAGAATTATAACAGTATTTGGATGTGGAGGAGAAAGGGATAAAGGAAAAAGACCTGTTATGGGATATATAGCAGCAAAGATGAGTGATGTAGTAATTGTTACATCTGATAATCCCAGAAGAGAAGATCCACTTGAGATAATAAAGCAGATAGAAGAAGGGATAAAGAAGACTGGAAGGGATTATATAGTAGAAGTTGACAGAAGAAAGGCTATAGAAAAAGCTATACTTATTGCAGAAAAGGATGACATAGTCCTTATAGCAGGAAAAGGACATGAGCAGTATCAGATAATAGGAGAAGAAAGGATTCCTTTTAGTGATAAAAAAATAGCAGAAAAGGTCCTCTATGCTAAAAGCAAAGGAAGTCTCTGAAGCAATTTCAGGATACATAATAAGAGGAGATCCTGAAACACTTTTTTGTTCAGTATCTACAGATTCAAGGAATATAAAAGGAGGGGAGCTTTTTTTTGCCTTAAAAGGTGAAAGGCATGACGGTCATCTATTTATAGATGATGCAAGAAGGAAGGGAGCAAAAGGTGCTGTTATAAATGAATCAATGAAGGATGTAGTAAAAGGGGATGATTTTGTAGTTATAGCAGTAAAGGATACACTTAAGGCACTTGGTGATCTTTCAGGCTGGTGGAGAAGAAGATTTGATGTAAAGGTAATAGGAATTACTGGTTCTTCAGGAAAGACAACTACAAAAGAGATGCTTTCAAAGATACTTTCAGCTGAAAAAAATGTCCTGAAAAGTCCAGGAAATTACAACAACCTTATAGGACTTCCTCTTACACTTTTAAACCTGAGAAGATTTCATGAAATAGCAATTGTTGAAATGGGAATGAACAGGATAGGTGAAATAAGAAGACTAACAGAGATTGCAAGACCAGAAATAGGAATCATTACAAATGTTGGACCAGCTCATCTTGAAGGGGTTGGGGATATAAGAGGAGTTTTGAAGGCAAAGACAGAGCTGATTGAGGAGATTTCAGAAGATGGAGTTGTTTTTATAAATGGAGATAGTGAACTTCTTTCAAAAGAAGCAGAGAGATTTGGGAAAAATGTGATAAGATTTGGAAAAGGGAGTCAAAATGATATAAGGATAATAGAGTATAAAGAAGATGGGTTTTATGGAAGCTCTTTTTCTTTTTTATGGAAAGGAAAAAGATACAGTTTTCAGCTTTCTGTTCCTGGATTTTTTAATATCATGAATGCAGTAGCAGCTTCAGCAGTTGCAATTTATCTTGGAATGTCTGAAGATGTAATAAAAAGAAAGCTTAAGGAATACAGAGAAGTTGAAGGGAGATTTCAGAGGATATACTTAAAAGAAGATGTGCTTCTTATAAATGATACATACAATGCAAATCCTCTTTCACTAAAAGAAGCACTTTCTTTTCTGAATAAGATAAGATCAGGAAGGAAGCTCATCATAGGACTTGGAGATATGCTTGAGCTTGGAGATTATACAGAAAAGGCTCACAGGGAAGCTGGAAGAGAGGTTGCAAAACTTAAACCAGACTTCTTTTTTGCAATAGGAAATTTTGCAAGGTATATGATAGAAGGTGCAAGGGATGAAGGATTTAAGAATGTTTTTCTATGCAGTGATCATGAAGAAATGGCAGAGCTTATAAAAAAACACTTGAAAAAAGGTTCTGTTGTTTTTTTAAAGGCATCAAGAAGGATATGTCTTGAAAATGTTGTAAAAAAGATAAAGGAGGAATGGGATGAAGAAGACAGGAATTGTTAAAGACAGAAGATATATGGATCATAACATGGGAGCTTATCATCCAGAAAGTCCAAAAAGACTTGAGGTAATATACAGTATGCTTGAAGATGAGGATATGAAAGGAAGATTTTTTGAGATAGAACCAAGAGAGGCAGAAAAAGAGGAGATATGTTATGTTCATTCTGAAAGCTATCTTGAAATGATCGCAAAGACAGAAGGAAAGCCATATGTAAGTCTTGATCCAGACACATCCACATGTTCAAAATCATACAGAACTGCACTTCTTGCAGCAGGAGGTCTTTGTGAGGCAATAAAAAAAGTTGTTCAGGGTGAGATTGACAATGCTTTTGCACTTGTTCGTCCTCCAGGTCATCATGCAGAAAAGAGCAGGGCAATGGGATTCTGTATTTTTAACAACATTGCAATAGGTGCAAGATATGCACAAAAAAAACTGGGAATAGAAAAGGTCCTTATAGTAGACTGGGATCTTCATCATGGAAATGGAACACAGCACACATTTGAAGATGATCCAACAGTCTTTTATTTCTCAACACATCAGTATCCATATTATCCTGGAACAGGATCTTTTGAAGAGATAGGAACAGGAAGTGGTAAGGGATATACAATGAATGTCCCACTTTCTTATGGATATGGAGATGGTGAATTTAGTGCAATATATGAGGAGATACTGAAGCCTGTTGCCCTTGAATTTAAACCTGATCTCATACTTATCTCAGCAGGATTTGACATATACAAGGATGATCCACTTGGTGGAATGAATGTAACAGCAGAAGGATTTGCTTCACTTACAAGATCTGTTATGGAGATTGCAGAAGAGTGTTGCAATGGAAGGCTTGTAATAACACTTGAAGGAGGATATAACCTTACAGGTCTTAGAGATTCTGTAAAGGCTGTTTTAAAAGAGCTTTCTGATATAAACAAGACAGATCCAAGAAAGATAGCAGAAAAGGCAAGAAGAAGTATGGTTGACAGAATCCTGGAAAGGATAAAGGAGATTCACGGAAGGTTCTGGAAGTCTATTTCTTAGGCTGTTCTTCTCTTGCAAGTGCAACTGGCCCTGTCCTTGCTATCTCCTTTATTCCCATAGGCTTTAGAAGCCTTAAGAATGCCTCAATCTTATCCTCATCTCCTGTAATCTCAAGTGTATAACACTCTCTTCCAACATCAACCACTCTGCTTCTGAATATATCAGCAATCCTTAGGATTTCTGCTCTGTGCTCTGGCTTTGCCCTTACCTTTACAAGTGCAAGATCCCTTTGGACATAAGCAATATTTGTAAATTCCTGAACCTTTATTACATTTATGAGCTTATTCAGCTGTTTTTTTATCTGCTCAAGTATCTCCATATCTCCTCGTGTAACAATACTTACCCTTGATATCTCTGGATCAATTGTTGGTGCTACACAGAGACTTTCTATGTTAAATCCTCTTGCAGAAAAAAGACCTGCAATTCTTGCAAGAACACCTGGCTGATTTTCTACAAGAAGGGAAAGTATGTGTTTTTGTTCAGAATTTTTTTCCATATCCTCCTCCTTACAAACTGTTTTTCGTTATATTTCATCAGTGAACTTAACAAATCACAACACATACACCAACCCTTTTGGTCTCCAGAGCAGTCTGCTTTTTGTGTATCCAACTACAAAGTTATCTGAAAATTTCGTCCTTATTGCCAATCCACTTTTCTTCAAACTTCTCACACAACCTATCACTTTCCCTTTAGTCCTGTGATAAGCAACAACGAGATCAAAGTGTTTGAACCCTCTGTATTCCTCATGCTTCTTCGTATGATTGTTTATTTCTGGTCTTCTCCTGCGAGGAATAATAAGGTAAACAGGAGAAACTATTCTATTACAATTGAGCATAGCACAAGCATCCGCATAATGGTCCTTAGGAAGACCAAGTTCCTCTCTTCTCTTCTTTGTTAGATAACCAAAAGTTATTTCCACTTTTTTAAACTGTTCTTTCAACCTCCTGTATAACCACCATTTTCCCTGTTGAACTACTGACGGAGCTCTCAAAGAAAGAATGTTAGCTGTTATCTTTATTTTCCCTTCATGAACTGCTCTATGACAATCCTTACAGAGAGTTATTCCGTTTTCTACAAGATTCGTTCCTCCTTTGCTTCTTGGAACTATGTGATGAGCTTCAAGATTTTTCTTACTCCCACAAATCTGACATGTATAACCATCTCTTTTGAGAACTTTCTCTCTGAAATTTTTCCCTTCATATCTTTTCTGCTGGGATTCTGTTCCCACAAGTTTCCTTTCAGCTATCATTGATGATATGTCAAAACTAACCTGCTCAATAACTACTTCTGTAATGTTAAGAAACTTCCTCAAATCATTAAGAACTCTCAAAACAACTTCCTTCCTGTATCTGATAGAAGGTGGAAGCCAGTCTTTTGCTCTCTTCCTGTTCAAAAACCTTGCAGGTCTATACCTTAACCTACTCCTCCTTTTTCTACGATACATTGCTCTTTCTCTAACCCTTCTGCTTACATCCTGTCTGAGCCTCACATTAGCTACAAAAACAATTTCATCTTTCCCTTTTACAGCTATTCCTATCCACTTAGATCCATCATCAACAGAAACAGTGAATTCTCCAATAGGGTTATCAACAACTCTGCTAAGCTGAATCACAAAAGGAATCATCCTGTAAACCTTTGCCTTACCTTTTTTCAGCAGTATCCTTGCTCTTGCAGGTGTAGTAGGTAAAAGAGGTTTTTCTTCAGCATCCACCACAAAGACTTTCATCTGCTTAATTGGCATTTAAGCCATCTCCCATAATGGGGTTAATAATAAACTGCACCTCGGTGAAGTCCCGTAGTCTCTGATAGTGGCAGGAGCGTTCACCAACACCATCTCAGGCTGGGTTTC
>Ga0190367_1000551_pt1 | contig 26607 bp, 27 predicted proteins | sample 4872181011_MG_FD_171838 | JGI IMG/M metagenome (GOLD analysis project Ga0190367, IMG submission 171838) | Hydrothermal vent microbial mat bacterial communities from Southern Trench, Guaymas Basin, Mexico - 4872-18-10-11_MG | ecosystem: Environmental > Aquatic > Marine > Hydrothermal vents >...
TTTTGGAGGTTAAGTTGTTGAGCAACGGAAAAGAGAAAAAGGAAATTGGAGGTCTCGTATTTGTCGCTTGCATGTTCATAGGCGCAGGTATAGGTCTTCTATTTGGAAGAGCAGATGTAGGTGGAGCTATAGGTATGGGTGTAGGCTTTCTAACTATGGCTTTTCTGAGAGGTAAGGAAGTTAGGCGTGTTGAAGTATCTGTTCCTAAAACGCTTCCTTCAATAGGCTTAACCCTGGTAGGTCTATTACTCATAGCTACAGGGATTCTTCTGTTTGTTTCTCCTGAACTCCTTTACCCCTATTTAGCAGGTGTAGCATCTATAATTCTAGGAATATTCTTGGTGATAATGGCGCTTATATCGCTTAAGAAAACCTAGAAACACTTAATTTTTCCCAATAATGCTAGAAGAAACCTACTGTTCCATGTTTATGAGACCGTGATCTCATAGTTCCTTCTAGGAAAAACTACGAATATTGCTTAATTTCCTCGGCTAACTTCATAGTTTCAACTAGAATTCTTAATTCCCTGCTACCTATAGGGACTTTAAGCATAATCATCTATCCTAACTTCAGTAACCAAATCGATTACTAGGGAAACATATAATTAGGCTTTTATTTTTTCAAAAAACGCTAAAGATTCAAAGGTTATGATAATGTCCAATGTTTCAGCATATTTAACGTTGTAGGAATGATAATTGCCTTACTTTAAATAAGTTCTCCATGTATGAAGTAGTACTCTTATATAGTAGTACTAGCAACATGTAGTTTTGGTGTTTTGCCTGAGCATCGTTAAAGTTACTAGGAAGAGACAAATAACTTTGCCTAAGGAAATTTGTGATAGGTTAAATATAGTTCCCGGCGACTACGTTAAGGTTTATGTTGAAAATGGTAAAATTATTGTCGAGTAAATACTAAGCCTTAACGAACTAGCCAGTATTCTTAACCCCGGTTACCAGGTTAAGAACTTAGCTGAAGAGTTAGATAGGGAGAGGAAAAGTAGTGAGAGAGGGTAGAGGGTTTTTACGATACAAATGTGTTAATAGCTTACCTGTTTAAAGAGGAAAATAGGTTTGATGATGCTAAAGATGTTCTTAAAAAGCATACTACAAGAGCTTTATCGATAATATCCATTCATGAAATCCACGTGTACAGCATTAAGTTCGGTGTTGAAAATAAATTTCTAAAAGTAAAAACATTACTACATAAACTACTTAGAATAGAACCCTTAAACCAAGACATAAGCTTTAAAGCTTCACATCTTAGAAAAACATATAAACTTCCCGAAATAGGTTCACTAATCTTAGCCACAGCTGTATGTTTAATATACAAACACTTCTACACTTTTGACAAAGACTTCAAAGAATTAAATAATAACGTAATTGAAGAAACCCTAGTTCACTACTTAACTTAAAAACATCTTAGTAGATTAGTTCAAGAATCGCAAAATATCGCAAACCTACGTTAAACACTTCAGAATAACTTCGTCCCTAGCTCCTTCTAAAACTGGTTTAATTATCTACATAATGTTCGGTAACGAATCCTTACCAGGAAATCAACCAACTCCAGGTATTGGAGTATGGTTTCCCATTATTGGACATTCAGAATACATTTATAGAACAACTGAAAATAAGATAAGAGTCCTTGTAGGATAAATTTATGATATTAGTACTTTAGAAACCGGAATATACAATTATCTCATAACCCCCGGTAAGAACGCTGAAGCTCTCTTCTACGTTAGGATCCTTATAGATCATGTAGAACGTATGAAGGGAATCATTGATAAAGATGGAGCTATAAAATACTATATAATGCTGGAAGAGCTGTTAGTATACCTCAAAAAACCTATAAACTTCACTCCATCTTTGAATTCAACGTTTCGAAAGTTGCGATAAGGAATTGGACGACCCAATGGATGGAGCCTTATGCTCAATACGTCGATTTGCCTCCAACTATTCCTAAAGAGGTACTTAGTGATTATATTGAAGCAGTAAAATCAATCAATGTCAGAGCCTACGAAGCAACGGTTGCCATGGCTAGAAGAGTGTTACAGCAAGCTCTTGAAGATAAAGGTGCTTCTCGGGGAAGGAGATTGCTAGATCAGATAAATGAGTTAAGGGATAAAGGGATTCTAGATAAAGCGATAGCGAGTTTAGCACATGGCATAAGACAATACGGAAATTACAGTGCACGCCCTCAAACAGACTTGCTAACGTAAGTAACACGTGATAATGTAAATAATTGATGCGACCAAAAAGTTGTTGAAGGAACTTTATCGTACTTAGTGAACTCCACTACCGCATGCTATGCTCTACTTTCTTTTTAGATATATACATTATCGATGTTCTAGCCATTTCACTAAGAATTCGAACACGCAAATCAGCGATCCTACCAGGCCTTTTCCACTTCTCTACTGACTTATACCTATCCTTGCTGCCCTGCATAACCTCCACAAATAGCTTAAAAAGTTTAGACATTTTTACATCACCACGCCTACGACTACTTCTCGCGCTTTTCCAATTTAATATAGTACCTCACTATATGTCTAGGAGTACTTTAGTGATGTATATAATGTTCCTCCAGAAATAACCTACATGCTCCTTTAACATGTCTCAACCACGGATTTAAGTGAAGCATTAAAACAGCTCTTAGTAACCGATATCCTCTTAAGAGCTATAAGAGATGGGTTAACAAAGGACGAGCTCCTTGATGCAATAAGTAGGGTATCAATAAACTTTCTCTTTATCAAGGTATGTTGTCAAAGTATAATGAAAAAAGCGGAAGGGGAACTCCACCATTCGTAATACTTAAAGATAAACAGGTTTTTGTAGAAGCTATAAAAGTGTAGTGATTTAGCTGAAAACATCATGCTTGATAGGTGATAAACAATAATATCTTAGTTAGGCATAAAAGAGAAGGTTTGAAGAAAGGTAAATAGGATTATAGACCATGAGTTTAAGAAACACGATATTGGAGAGGTGAAGTCGGCGCGTATCTTGAGAATGACATAGGGCGGGAAGAGGTCAGAAACTAAACTATAGTGAGGAGTATAATTGCTGAAAAGTGTAAACGCTGTTTCAGCAGTTCACATGTACCGATACTACATTCTTCGACTTAGCTTAGCTATTCGCTAAACCTCTTTTGACCATGCTGAAGGTTAGATCTAGAATACATTCATATACATTGTTTAATTCAAGACGTCTAGCGGTTCCTCTAGGACTCTTCGTAGAGTTTTATTATCTGAAACACATACTACTGGCCTACCTGTGGTTCTTGTAAGCGTGAAGCAAGACGCTATGAGAGGAGCTTCTACTAGAACGCTAAGCAATTTCCTAATATAGTCCCGGATCCGTTCATTAACTGTTTTATGTAGAGATAAAAGTGTATCTTACCATCGTTGCGAAACAATCATAATTGTATCATTGCACCTTCTCACATCGATTTTCTCTGACAACATGTCGGTGGAGCCACGTAACATACTGACTATCTGCCTAAAGAAGCATGATGAGACTCTCCCTTCAAATATCCGTGTACTGCTATATTTAGAATAACCGCCTACAAGAACTGTAGCATACATTTACTTTCCTTCCTTACAGGGTCTTACTATGAGTATTGTTGTATAGTCCATAGTTTTTATAGCCTCTTCGAGCAACTTTCTGTCATTCCTGTTAATATTCTTCGGGGGGATCAGCGTTATTTTACTAAAATCTATTCTTATCTCTTTAGCTTCATCTATGCTAAGGGCTTTGGCAATCTTATATACTGTATCCTCTGATAAAAAACCTAGATGCTCTATAGTTTCAATTTTACTTACAAAATGATTTGATACAAATGCTGGGTACGGCGTTTCAATACGGGATAATCTTAGGAGGCACCATTTTCTTCTCATAAAGCTCTCTTAACCTCCAATACTCCTTCTCGAGAAGATTTATACAGAAACATAGTCTTGGATCTCTTGCCTTCTTACAATACTCCTCTATAAGCTCTCTTAGCCTAGCTCTCTCATCTCTTGCCTTCTTAGCCTCTTCTACAAGTTTCAGAAAGTCTTCTAGGATCTTATCTCTATCAAAGTATCCGACAACCTTGTTCAGTAAGTCCCTTAGGTCTAGTCTTATCCTTTCGCTAACAGGATACTTTGGTAACACGAACCCGATACTATCCTCTCTGGCATACTCCATTCTTACATGTTTCTCAACAAGTCCCACAAGTTGCGCAACACCATAAATTATTTCCTCAGGTCTTGGAGGACATCCTGGTATATACATATGCACAGGTAATAGTTTATCTATGCCTCCGTGTACAGCATAGCTGTCATAGAATATTCCACCACTGCATGCACATGTTCCTATCGCAACAACAATCCTTGGACTTAGAGGCATTGCCTCATATGTTCTCTTTACGGCATAATATGATTGTCTAGTTAATGGACCTGTAACTAATAATACGTCGGCATGTCTTGGTGTACCTACTAGTTTTACTCCAAACCTCTCAACATCATAATATGGTGTAAGAACATCAAGTATCTCAATGTCACAGCCATTACATGCACCAGTGTTTAAGTGAAATACCCATATGGATCTGAGCTTGGGTCTTTTTTTCATCACCATGATTTCACGCTCTTATTAATCCAAGTATTGGTATTGACTCAAAAGTTGTCCGAATCGTTTTCTTTCTCCTACACTCTCTACAAACTGTTATCCTCTTAATTATCTCATCAACCTCCTCCTTAGGTAAGTGACTTAAAATCTGTTTAGCTTTCTCAACTTGTCTAACAGTATAGTCCGAAGGTTTACCACAGATACTACATTTAACAAGTCTAAGCTCAAAAATTTGTGTAAAATCTTCTTTTCTTGGTGAAGCAAGCTCGAACTCTCTTGTGAGCTTTATAGCACCTGTCGGACATGCTTCTTCACAACATGCGCATCTAATACAGCGTGAAATGTCGAGTTTTATTCTCCTTAACCCATCCCTATAGTTATCTTCAACAATTATTGCATCCGAAGGACATACTCTTGAACATGCACCACAACCAACACATAGTTTTGGATCTATTCGTGGCCTACCTCTATACTCAGGTGGAGCCTCAAGGGGCTCAAAGGGGTAATTGAGTGTCACATAACTCATCATCTTTCACCTTCTACTCTTCCTTATAGATAGGTAGTTGAATTCCCTTTCAGTATAGGCTTTCTTCTCACCTGTTCTCACATCTATTACTAGTACTCTTTCGGTACAGCTAAAGCAAGGGTCTATACTAGCTATAATTAATGGTGCATCAGCTATGGTATAGCCTTTAAGCATCTCCGGTACGGCAGGTAAATTATTGTATGTTGGGGCTCTGACTTTCCACCTATAGACTTTATTACCACGCCCCAACATTACATAGTGTACATTTTCACCACGAGGAGCCTCATCATAGCTTAAAGCCTCTCTATAAGGCTCTATTCTCTTTATTTCAGCTCTTAATGGGCCTCCAGGAAGTTTATCTAGGGCTTGCTCAATAATCCAAATGCTCTCCCAAACTTCATCAATTCTCACCATAGCTCTTGCGAGCACGTCGCCATCCTTGTATACTGGTACCTTGAAGTCCAGTTCTCCATAGGCAGCGTATGGATGGTCTTTCCTGACATCAATTCTTCTACCAGACCCTCTTGCTGTCGGACCAGTAGTACTATAAGCTACAGCTTTATTATATGGTAAAACACCTACACCTTCGCATCTTTTGATAAAGGATTTAGTTGACGACAGCATATCTACGAATTCCTTATATTCACGTTTAAGCTCACTAAGTGTATTTAGTGCTAGACTCTTTCTATATTCGAGTATGTCTCTGCGAACACCTCCTATTACGTTTAGTCCATAGGTCTTCCTATTGCCAGTAAGTCTTTCTGCAAGCCACATGTCCTTCTCTCTAATTCTCCATGCATGCATAAAGCCCGTATCAAATCCTGCTAAGTGGCATGCAATACCAATCCATAGTAAGTGGCTCTCTATTCTCTCGATCTCTAGCATTATTGTTCTAATGTAACGTGCTCTTTCAGGTACATCGATTCCCATAGCATTCTCTACAGCCTGACAATAAGCTGTACTATGTACGAATCCGCAAATACCACATATACGCTCAGCAATGAACGGAATCTGATTATATGTTAATCTACTTTCAGCTAACTTCTCTATCCCCCTATGGTTGTAGAAACCTCTATAATCTGCATCAACTATCTCTTCACCCTTCACATAGAGGCGGAAGTGGTAAGGTTCATCACAAGCAGCATGATAGGGTCCAAATGGGACTATTACCGTACCCTCAGCGGGCCTCTTAAAAACATGCCTAGGAGTAACGGTAGGCTTGGACCTGTAGTCGTATTCTTTCCTAAGAGGATAAATGTTCTTGGGGAAATCATCGGGTAGAACAAGTCTCCTAGGATCAGGATGGTTTACAGGAATGATGCCAAGAAGATCTCTGATTTCTCTCTCATACCAGTTTGCTCCAGGGTGAAGTGGAGTAATAGACTCTATTTTTAAATCGTCTTCATGCAAATAAGTCTTAATGCCAATCCATGCATCGCCTCCTTCAGCATTAACACTAACCCAGTATATGATGCTAAACATGCCACGAATCGGTCTCTCGTCTGTACCTACAACTGTTGATAACTGTGGCTCTGGAACTCCCGCTTCTTTCAACAGGAATAATGTAGCTTTTGGTGCAGCAGACTTATCCATTACTATGATTACCTGATTTGCCATAGGTCTGTACATGTCTTTGATATACTTTCCAAACTTAGCTTTGATGATTTCTATGACCCTATCTATGGTCCACTTCACTCTAACCCCCCTCATAGAGTGAGCACGGCTATCACTATGAAGAATATTATCGATACGAGGAAAACACGTTTATTAAGTGAGATCACATGATCAATCTTATACCTTGCTGTAAATGCTTCATTGGCTACTATAGAGCAGTATAGTACTAACGCTATGAATAACTGGAATAATAATACTAGAATATAGGAGAATACTGTGTTTATTCTTGAGAATGCTGGTGCTACAGATGGTATCGTAATTAGGCTAGCGAGGAGCCATATGAGCGTGAAACGCTTAATCAATAGAGCCCACTTAAATAATGCTAAGAGTCTTCCACTATACTCACATAGCGGACCTCCCAAGATCTCTGTTTCAGCTTCAGTTAAGTCAAATGGTATGAATCCTCCCTCAATATACACTATATAAACTAACATCATATAGGCAATTAGTACTAGTGGTAGAAGTCTATAGTCAATGACTCCTATAGTGTATGCTATTCCCTCGATACTAAGTCTCTTTGTTAGTAAGGCAAGCATTGCAAGCGCTACACCTAATATAGGCTCTGTTGATAATATAAGCATCGTCTCCCTATTAGCTCCAGCGTTCGCATATATATTCTGAACGCTAAATCCGGCAAGCATCAGTGATATAGAGACCATTGCTTCAACATATAGGAAAACGAAGATGTCGTAACTAAAGCTGATTGGGCTGATGCCACCTACAGGTAACATAGTTATCGATGCTAATGCTGAAGCAAACGCAATACATGGAGCTAGTATGAACATTAGTCCTCCAGAGACTAGATAAGGTGTCTTAAGAAGCTTGGATACATCATATATTGTCTGGAATATTGGTGGACCCATACGGTACTGTATTCTCGCCTTAATTTTTCTACCAATACCATCAAATATTAATGGAAATACTAATGCTATGACTATAGCTACACATAGACTTACAAGTCTCATGATCATAGCTTCATGAACCCCATGAACAGTATGGCTATTAATGACATGATAACTATGTATAAAGCTGAATAAACGAGAAAAGTATCTATATCGGTTCTAAGTACGGTCCATCCGAGAAACCTTGAGAGCGCATCAAGAACTCTTACCAGAGGAGAAATAATCATCTCATCTAAGTATATCTCATACGCCTTACGATTGATTGCTACACCGATCTCATGAATTATACGTGATAACTTGTTGCAAGCTCCTGCTATGCAGTTATTCATGTAAAGAAGCGTCTTGACAATATTGCATAGCAACTTATAGCTTACATGACATAGCTCCTCTCCGAGATAGTATAGTGAATGAATAGCTTCTTCGAATGCCATGTAGTAATGTTTTGCGAGAAACTTATAGTCTCTATATTCATGTACATTTATACCGACACCGGCATCCCATGTCGTTGCAATAGCGTATCTATACGGTTTTACGGCTAGAATTGAGAGTAAGAATACTATAGTCATAAACATTAGCAGTATTATTGGTGAGAATAATGTCCCTTGAAAGCTTATCCATAGAGCCGATACCTCAATAACACTCTTCCACACAATCATAGCTTTGATAGTCTGTGTAGCGGCATTCAATAATGGTACTATCAGTACTGGTACAACACCCCACAGTATGCATATTATTGCCAGAATCCCCATACTAGTGAGCATACTTCTCGGTACTTCAGCTCTCTCCTTTACCTCAACTTTAAGCTCTCCTGTGAATGCTGCCGTATAGAACTTTATGAATAGTGCAAGTGTAACTGCACTTATGAATAATGCCATTATCCCATAGAAAGCTAGTAAACTATTCGCTGACGAGAATGTAACCTCATATATGAGCCACTTAGACATAAAACCATTGAATGGAGGTACACCAGCTATTGATAAGAAAGCTATTAATGTGAATAACGCTGTCCAAGGCATTATCTTATTTAGGCCCCCAAGAATATTCAAGTCTCTTGTATGAGCTCTATAGAGTATTGAGCCAGCTGAAAGGAATGAGAGTCCCTTAAAGACAGCATGGTTTACTAAATGGTACAACCCAGCTATAATACCGAGAAATCCTAAGATATTACCCTGGCTAAGCAGAACAATTCCTGTGCCAGGCCTAGCCATATATATCCCATGTGACTTATCGTACTGTATGCTAGAAGCCTCTTTGTATCGGTCTCTTTTAATGCATACAATATACCTATCGTCAATGATAGTGTGCCTAAGGATGCAACAACATAACCTACGATCATGTTTACAGGTAGTATATAGCAACAGTATCTGAGTAATCCATATACAGCTACTTTGACCATGGCACCAGATAATAGTGCCGACACATTACTTGGAGCCGCTGGATGTGCGTCAGGCAGCCAGAAATGTATTGGAACTACACCAGCCTTTGAACAAAATCCAATAATGAATAGAGTGTAAAGAATTGCTAGTAATTCTGTAGGTAATCTAGATATTCTAGCGGAAATCACATCCATTGACGTCGAACCCGTAGTCTCCCAGAGTGCTATAATACCTATCATTAATGGTAGTGTGCTCAGGAAGTGCATTGTTACAAAGTACTTCCATCCAGCTTTCATAACGTATTCTTCAACATACTCCCATATGATAAGCAGGTATGATGAAAATGTCATAACCTCCCACATGAATATAAACCATATAATATCTGAAGTAAGCACAATAAGGAGCATTGATGCTATGAATGTACTAAATAATGCTATGAAATATCCTTCCCTAGCAAGCTTTTCATAGTACTCCATATACCTCGGAGTGTATAGTGAAGAAGCAAGACCAAGTAATGCAATCACAGTTATTAGGACTAACGATAGTCCATCAATTCTTATAGGCATGTTTATGAGTGGAACGGCTGTGCTTACAGTAATAATCATGCCCTTAGTTAGTAATGATATGGTCTCGATAAATACTATGGTCAATAACAGGATTGACGCTGTACAGGTGAGTATGGAGCCTAAGTAGGATGCTTTCTTTCCTTCTCTTAAAATAAGTCCAGCTAGTATAGCAATAACAAACAAGATAAGCGAGTAGTTCAATAAAGCTACGATCATTTTATCAGATAATATGCTACCCCATAACACGCTAACCATATGTTAACACCCTATACAGGAACTCACATAGTATCTGTGATATTAGTAGAAGAGCTAACAAGATAGCTACCGAGAAAGCCAGCGACAACGGACATTCCCTGACCCTGGATATAGTCTTCTTCACATCGTGGCTTGATGATATGAGTTCATGTATTATATATAGAAATATTACGAATGCTATGCACCATGCTAGAGCATATACTATACCGAGCACTACATTGTTTTCTAAAACTACTCTAACAACACCGAACTTGCTCCAGAAGAAGTTGAAGGGAGGCGTTCCTTCCAGTGCAAACATCGATAGTACCAACAATCCTATCTCAAGCCTATATGCCCTATAAGTACCTTTAAGCTCGTCGAGATTCTTAGTTCCAAGAGTATATAGTAGTACTCCAGAGCTAATGAAGGCGGCAGCCTTAGCTAGTCCATGGTTTAGAATATATGATGCCAGGAGTGGTCCTCCAGCAACTCCGGTAAAGGCTATTATAATGTACATCCAACCCATGTTATCGATTGTAGACCATGCAAAAAGCCTCTTTACATCCCTCTGGCGAACATATGATAAGACGCCTACCATAGTGCTCAATACTGCCATAACTATGATTATATTAGCTACCATAGGGTCTAAACTACCTAATTGCTCTACAACCCTATACATACCGTAAACACCTATCTCAACCATGGCACCGGATAGTAGTGCTGATATGGGTGATGGTGCTACTGGATGTGCGTCAGGCAGCCAGAAATGTATTGGGAAGAGTCCGCTCTTTGTTGCAAACCCTAGTAGGGATAATAGCGCTATTAAGGTGTTCATGTGACTTATTCTTGCCCCAAATGTAAATGTTCCTGTTACGGTGTATATGAATGCTACGCTAATAATTAGCGGTATAGTACAAAGTACGTGCATTATTACGAAGTAGTTCCATGCAATCCTCGCAACATCTCTCTCATAGTACTCGTAGCCTATTAAGAAGTATGACGATAGGGTCATTATCTCGAGAAAGAATAGGAACCATAGCCATGTTCTCGCAATAACAAGCATTACCATTGAGTATATGAAACCTAATGTGGCGAGGTAGTAAGGCACATATCCTTTTCTCTCACCATAGATTTCCATATACCTATATGATGATAATAATGTAATAATACCTATTATGATGACGTTAAGTCCTACTATGAAAGATATTTTATCGCACGCTATAACAAGATCTAAATCTTGCTTAAATGGAATATCAATAGTAGTGCTCGTCCATGTTATATAAAACATGAATGCTAAGAGTAGGAGTAGTGATAGTATTCCTACTGAAACAGTATACAATGATCGTATTTTACTCCTCTCATCACTTAATGCTGTGATTAAAGCTAGTACTACTAGTATGAATGAAGTAATCCCCAGTATCAGCATTATCTCACTCATTTACACACTACCCATTTCAATCATATTTATGAAAACATATCCTATGAATGGTGAGACTAGTGCAAAGATAATTAACATGACCATGGATGCGGAGAAAATTATTGATGGAGTATATTTTGTTTTACTCTCCAAAGAGGTACTCTCGGTAAGTACCATGTTATGGATCCAGCGTAGTGATACTATGAAAAACACTGAAGAGCATATAATAACGGCGATTAGCGGAATCCATGTAAACTCTTGTTTTAGACATGCTTTAGCAAGACTCATAACAACCCATAGTTTACCAAAGAATATAGGCATAGGTGGTACACCAGCTAGTCCTAGCAATGCAAGTACCCATGTAAATGCCGTGAACTTTGATATCCTAATGAGACCCCTTATACTAGGCATCTTAATTGTGCCTAGATAGAAGCTGAAGAGACCTGCTACAAGAAATGCTAATCCCTTAACATACGCGTGCGTAAATAGTAAGTACATTGATGCGCGAAGTCCAAGCGTTATTCCAAGGGTTGCTGGGATTAATGCAGCATACATTATCCCGGACTCAGCTATTGTTGAGTATGCTAGTAGCCTCTTAGCATCTTTTTGTGGTATGAATAGATATGCTGCAAGCAATAGAGTTAGTGAAACAAAGACTAATAATGCTGTGCTTGCATTAGTAGGCAGAGGCTGCATAAACTGTATGGCTCTAGCAAGTAGGTATACTCCCATTTCTATCATTGCTGCACCATGTAGAAATGCTGATGCAGGTGTAGGGGCCACCATAGCATCAGGAAGCCAGGAATAGAATGGGAATTGAGCAGATTTTGCTAGGGCAGCAATGAGGACGCTAGCAAATACCAAGAGCTTCTCATTAGGTGATAACGTGGCTAAGCTATATAGGCTAGTTGATATACTCTTTGCTATACAGAATGATATGGCCGTAAAGAGGCCTATCAATGCACCGATATGCGTTGTTATGAGAGCTTTAAGCCCGGCTCTACGACATTCAGGCGTTAGATAGTATGTCACAACACCCCAACAAGATAGGCTCATGAGCTCGAAGAACATTAGTAATTGTAAGAGTGTCGACGAATATATGAATGCTAGTGTCACACCAATAAACAGCATCATCCATCCATAAAACCTGCCCTTACCCCTGTACACGGGGTGCTCTATATTTTCTGGTGTCATGTACTTAACCGAATATAACATGAATGCGTATCCAGCTGTTGCAACGACGAAACCTATGCACATAGACATAGGGTCGATGAGTAAGCCAAGTATTTCTCCAAGAGTACGTGAGGTTGCTATTATGGTGTGAATTGTAGGCATACCACTAGCTACATAAATAATTGTGGCAATAACATTTAGTGTTACAGAGAGTGATAAAGTAGAAAGCATAAATAAATCGGCTTTCTTTCCATCGAGTAAGAAGAGTATGATAGAGGAAATCAAAGGTACTATGAACGAGAGAAAAATAAGCTCTATTAAAAGGGTCATGGCTTTACGCCAGCTTATACTGTTAGTAACTTACCACTTTCTAGAAATACTTCAATCGCGTACTTTACTATGCGTTCCTTCTTTTTAACCATAATCTCCTCTAGATCACCGTATACAATTGCCTCAGTTGGACATAAAGCAACACATGCTGGAAGCTGTCCCTTAGCTCTCCTTTCAGCGCACATATCACATTTAACCATAATCTTATTAGCTACATCAAGTTCTGGAATTCCGAATGGACAGACAACAGCACACATCATACATCCAATACACTTTAGCGGATTAACAATTAATGCGCCATCCTTATCTCTATAAATGGCTTTTACAGGACAAACCTCCATACATGGAGCCTTCTCACACTGTCTACAGTTAAGAGGCATTGCCATTAACTCTTGATATTTGAAGACTCTGATTCTGGGAGTTCCATGGAGTATCCTGCATGCCACTTCGCATGTTCTGCAAGAGGCACATTTCCCGAGATCTATAAATATTTTCTTAACCATAACTATCACCTACCATGTCTTTTTTAATAACACTACATGGGAATTTTAACTATTAGGTCAAGAGCGTCATTAGTAAGTGCAAGTTCCTCTCCCATAACGAAACACCTTTCCAAACTTTAATCTCTCCATGGAGGGTTAAAAACGGAGCCGAATTGCATGTCTGAAGAAGTCGAGTGAAGTGATAAATACAGAAGGTTATTGATGGAAGGGAAATAGCTGATGTTAGATCTCCTGATATTTTAGGTATCCGCCTAAAGGATCTAATACCTCGTATGCTATGAAGGGTACGCTTGTATAGCATATTATCGTGGATAAAGCTAACGTTAAACAGTAATAGTATTCAATAGTGATGATGCCTAACATATAGCCCTGAGGTCTTCTCGATGGCTGGACTAATTGCATCAGATATAACAATGTTTACGACCAGTAACACTAAGCCAGCAAAGAGAACCATTCTAATAATTATACCAAGCGCTGCAGAACCATATTTGTTGCTCTCAGTTGGTTCATCACATCAATATACGAGTGCTGCAAACACATATCTGCATTCAAGGTTTCCTAAGGACATAGGCAGTAAGTTAACAAAAAGATCTCTTGGTAACTTATGATATAGATCTTCTAATTAATGACTATAGCAACTATCCCCAAGGGTATTGCAAATATGTTAGCTATGCTGTACACAAATCCTATAGCGATGAATGCGAATATCAGAAGCCAAATTAGAAGTACTTGTCCAGCAAAGCCTGTCTTCTCGGCCTTGAGCCATAGCCATATAGCAAGGTTTACCAGGAAATTTAATCCTACCTATACCACGCTAGACTGTACGGTATGATCTGGACGCAACCTTTCTATAGTAGTCTAGCTTCACCAATACATATTTGCGACTATGCCTAGTGGGAATGTTACTCCGAGCATTAGCTTCATCACCACGTCCTGCCTTAGATCTTCAACATAAGGCTTAAATACCAAGCTTCTATTCTTAAACCCTACAACTTCCTTTGTAACGAACGACGCTGATACAGTGTATGTTAGCCGAAACCCTATACCAAGTGTCTGTACGGCCTTGACGAGAGCAGTGTTTGCTTCTGTAACAACTATTTTGTTAGCGCTTGCATATGGTTTAAAGCTAAACTCTTCTCTACTCATGACAAGCTCAATAAGTACATGGTTTTCAAGTTTATTATTTAAACCAAAGAGATTTAAAGAGCATGAACGCGTTTTGCAAGAAACTCATAGTATATCGGGTAATAAAAACGGTAAGAGAATTTACTTACCAAGATACCATGTAATGAACTCTTTTGCAGCATCAATATATTTAACTATTCCATCACTACCTAGGGACTCTGAAATATAGTCGACTAAGTATGTGGGTACATGGCCACTAACGTATAGCATACCTGATGCAATACATGCTGCTGCAAGTATTAGTAATGATGTATATGGGAATACCGAGGTATTGTTGGAAGACTCTTTATAGGCTTCTGGTTTTCCATAGATTGTTGCGTTAATTAGCTTTATGTATCCAACAATACTTATCCCTGATTCGAGTATGAGCACTATAACAAGCCACACCATATTACTTAGTATAAATGATTGAAACATCATTAGTTTACTGAAGAATCCGCCAAGAGGTGGGATCCCGATTAAATGTAGTGCGCCAATAACTAGTGTTGCTGATGCAAGAAGTGCTGTTTTACCTACACCATTCCATCTCGTTAAATCCCTTGTTCCAGCCTTTATAATTAGAATGCCTGTTGCAAGGAAGAGTAATGCTTTGCCCAAGGCATGGTTTATTAGATGATATGTTGCAGCAGTTAATGCCAGCGTTCTAGTTATTTCAGATACTGTACCTAAGCCTGTCGAAATTGTCATGATTATCAACCCCATGTGGCTTATTGTACTATATGCTAGAAGCCTTTTAACGTCTCTCTGAACAACCATAAGCAATGCCCCTAAAATACTTGAGATTGCTCCTAAGAACATTAGTATATAGAGTATCATGTCTCTCGCTGGCGTATTAAAGACTAGTACATTATTGAGTATAGAGTCTGGACCAAATATTGTGTAGAACCATCTAATCGCAATATATGCACCAATGCCTACTACTACACTTGACAAAGCAGCTGAGATCGGTGTTGGTGCCTCTGGGTGTGCGTCTGGTAACCAAAAGTGATTAGGGAATATTGCAGCCTTATACGTTATGGTCCAGAGCACGAGTATTGTCGATATTAGAGCACTAATCGCTAAAATACTTACGTTTCTGCTAAACTCGTCAACAAATAACCCATCCCATATAGATCTTGGTGGTATGGTTCGTGCTCTAATGGCTATATCAGCCATGTTTAACGTACCATAGGCGCCATAGATGAATAAAACAGCGACAAAATACAATGTCGTGGCGACCGCACCTATGAAGGCGTATTTCATTGAAGCTTCTAAGGCTATCAGTTTTGAACGATAGAATGCTACGAGACTATAAGCTGTTATAGCTAATACCTCAATCATTACGAAGAGGTTAAATATATCGCCTGTATATAGACAACCAAGCATACCAACCTCCATACCCAATAGTAGGGCATAATACCATGCATGACCAGTTACTTTCTTTAAATACCACCAACTATAAACTACAATAACCAATATTATCCCAGAGACCAAAACACCTAATATGGCACTAAATGCATCCACCTCGTACAATATACCTATTGGCGGCGGCCACCCTCCAAACGGATACAATGCAGGATAACCTCTCTCACAGACACATACAGCGATCTGTAGTGTTAGTATGAATGCTATTAGTGTTGCTATAAAGGCGTAAATATCGTAGAACACTTTTCTCTTAATAAAGAGGGAGAATAATGGTAAAGCGAAAGCCGAAGCTATCAAGAGGATAGGAGTTAACGCCACGTAATCGATTATGAGGACGCCCATATTCCTTCACCCTAATCAAAGATCTTTTTAGCACATTTTTCATAATCTAGTGAGACAAGCTTGCGCATCTCATCGCGTTTAAGCGTCTTAACATCAATCCAGTGAACATAAAAAGCACGATCATCAGTATCTAAATCAATAACGTACGTACCTGGTGTATTAGTTATTGAACATGCCACTAATGTCACAGCATAGTCGCTTTCTAGATCATAGGGTATCTTAACTATACCGGGATTTACCTTGCCTCTAATGATTCTCTTGACAATATCGATATGAGCACTTATTTCCATTCGGATGAATACTAGGATGTGCTTGAGTAAATAGAATAGTCTCTTGGGATCTACTAACTTGCCTGGATTTGAAACAAGGTATTTTGTTGCAATAGCTGATACTATTGCTCCTGCGATAGTTCCCGTTATGACATCATATAATGATGTAGAGCCTACAAACACTATATAGACAAGGAACAATATCACTAGAACCACTATATAGCTTAGTACCTTCATGCTATCTCCTCCTCCCTCGCCCTCATAACTGCTAGTGTTCTCACATCGACTGTTCTGGAAACACGATAGATCTGAAGAGTTAAAGCTACAAGGAACGCTATTATAGCGAGGTTTATCACGATAGCTGTGAGTACAAGAGCTTGCGGAAGAGGATCAACAGAGGTCTCCTTAAACAATTCTATATAGCCAGTCGATGGAGGTATTTTTGTTACAACAGGAGGTATTGGGGTTTCATAGCCTTTGGTTAACCTATAGCCTATGATTATTGCGAAAGTATTAGCTGCATCAGAGAATATAGTTAGTGCTATAATCTTCTTAATCAAGCTAGGCCTATGGAATATTCCATAGAGCGAAATACCCATAATACCTATGATTGATAAGGTCAATATCATAATGAAGAATCTTGATAGAAATAATGGATCCATCATTCTACCTCCTCCCTCCTCTTAAGAGCCTCTTCTACATCTTCTTCAAAAATCGATATGAATATGAAGAGAAGACCAAAAGCCATAGATACGGCTAAGGCTTCGGAAACGTTAAAGAAGAAGCATGAGCCACTTATGAGGAAGTTGTACATCTTGTACGGTAATCCTATTATTGATACTAGCTTAGCTTGGTTCTGTAGTATAAATGCTCTTATCCCTAAAAGCATTCCCATGACGAATACTATTATGCTCGTAGCAATTAAGCTTAAAAGACCTAGACTTCTTAATGCAAGCAATTTCTCCTTACATGCACCTATCTTATTTAGCGTATACAGCGAAAATGTTACCAGAATTAGCGCAAATGTTACTGCCGCAATAGAGCCTCCTTGGAATCCTCCGCCCGGAGTTAGATGGCCATGAAGTGCTACTGCTATCGCTATAACTATTATTGAGGGAACAACAATCTTTGTTGCTGTCTTAACTATCGGACTTAAGCCAACTTGAGTCTTTCTCCTTACAATCACCCCTCTATATAACATTGCAGTAGCTATAATTGCAAGGTAGAATACTGCTGTCTCAAATAAGGTATCTAGCCCTCTATAATCCCAGATTATTGATGTAACAACTTCTGGTGTCATAGCGCTTATGGTCTTATTAAATGGATTGAAGGCGTTTGTTAGATAGAACTCAGATACTCTCCTAACCTTAAATAATGGTACTGGACCCAAGGCTCTCATTGTTATGGCGTAAGATAATGTTACTATAAGCACTACCGTCGCAATAATTACGATTAAATGCCTTAGACTCATGGTTTCTCAAATCTCTCTGACTTTTTAACAACAATAACCATTAGGAGCGGATATAGTCCAATAGCAACAGGAATGTAGACTAATACTATATCAGGTGCTATTAAAATATAGTATAGAAACGCAAATAATGTACTTTGTATGGCAGAATACAGAATCGCTTTCAGTAGATCACGTTCAACTATAGCTAAATACGTGGCTACGAGAGCTAAGATACTAACAACACATGATACGAATAGGATAAATAAGCCCATCATGATGCTTTTCCACCCTTGGATTCTTTAGCATACTTAATGGCAAGTTCATCAATAATTTTGGGCCAAGGAAACACAGTGTAGCTCTTATAAGCAGATCTAGCTATTGCATGCGATCCTGCTGGAGCCAGTATTAGAATCAATATTGCTGTTACAATACTTCCCCCAGTAATATACCATTTATACATACCTAGAAAATCACATCCACAAGCTATAAGCGCAACACCAATAAGAGGTAATACAGCCCCTCCTATAGTACCTAAAGTTAATGCATGAATTCTAATATAGAAGTTTGGGAATTTAAAGAGCCCTATGGCGGCCATAATGTCACAAAATATACCTATAGCTACAAAGACTTCGCCAACGATTATGGTGATCCAGCTAAGTATATCAGCCATGATTACTCACCTAATTCTCTTGCTTCAAGATATTTCGCTACGTATATATCCAGAGCATAAATCCATAAGGCTAAGACTATAGCACAAGGTATCAGTATAGGAGACTTAAACAGTATTGATAATAATGGCAAGAATGCTGCAAGATCATAACCTAATGCGTCTACTGCAATAACCATGTCAGGTACTGTAGGGGGCTTTATAGCCCTCAGAATATATAGTGTAAATGCTAGTAAGTATAGTGGGAAGGAAACTGTAATGAACATCATAACCTCACTTTCCAATGTAATATTGCTAATCAACTCTTACCCTCAAATTTAGTGGTTTTTACATAAATTAAGTCTGTTACGAATAGTAAAAGCATATAATCACGAATGACGTAGCCCTTAAAACGCTTTTCAAGAAGAATCGCTAGACAAAGTCATTTCGGCGTACATAGTTGTCTATGTTAATTATTCTAGTGAGGCCCTGCTTGTTAATAACGTTTTTAACTTTTCCTACTATGGGGGATAGTGTTAATAAGAGCTCTTTCCCTATAGGTGAGAGCTCTGTTAAACCTCTCTCAAGCCCGCCCCTCTTGCTAATAATAAGCTTTACGCCAAGACTTTTCTCAAGGTCTATAATCTTTCTTCTCACCATAGTATAGCTCATGCCCAGAACCCTTGCAACTTTCTTTAAACACTTGTATTCATCAACATACTTCAAGATTAAAAGATCTTCATCGGATAGTATTGCTCCATTATTAAACCTTAATCCGATGAATAGCGATATTCTACTAAAAAACGATGAATCCATATACTTATTATTAAGCATATATTTCTTTAAATCACGAATATTTATTAATTGAATTCCTGTGGAATCTATGAATTTAAGTCCTGATTTAAGGATAGCAAAAACCTTACTTTTAGTATTAGGTAATAACATATATAGTGGAGTTGATAATTCGGGAGAAAATGCAGGAATAATGTCATAAATTAACCATTTCTTTCGACATAAGAATTTAGCATTAAGACACTTATCTCTACTGAGTTTAAATAGTTCATGAGGATTCTTTATCAGCATGCCAAAGTTTATGTTTGGCATTAATTTACTTAAAGCCATAATGAATTCAAGATCTTCTGCAATATTCACATAATTTGACAGTAATGAAACATCCTGTACTGTAGAGAGCCTCTTGAGCAGCTCTCTCTTATTGTATAAGTTTATGAAATTATTATGATATAGCAGAAGCCTATCTACACTCACAAGTTTCATATAATCAATAATGCCATTAACTGCATTTTCATTAAACACATTAATATTAGTTATTAAGATAGTTTTATTAACATAAGGTCTTATAGCTTTGATCATATCAAAACACTTTATTAAATCACCAAGACATAATATATTAAACCTCGTGATAGCATTTATGCTGAGCCCCTCTTGTCTCATTAGTAAATTCAGCATTTTCATGGCAATACTTAACTCTACAGGATCAGTAAATGGAGTAAACTCTATGGAATTAACTTGTGGGAGAAACTCACTAGCCCACTCTGTCTCTCCTTCGTTTACAGCTATCAAAGCGTCAACTGTTTATCACCAAGGAAATAATATATGTGAATTGTTGCATTTACAGTTTACTTATTTTAAACTTCTTTTATATTCCTTTGTTAATTCTTTTATTACATGTTCAATCTTAATTTACTAAATTAATAAGTCTTATTTTTATTATCCAAAAATTGTAAAGCTTAAAGCATACTTAGAAAGCAATCTAGATTAGTGATGATTTCTCTTATTAGAGTAGGTGCTTCCTCTTCTAAGAGGTACTCTCTTCTTTGCTTCAAGGTATCTCTTAAAACAGCAACACTATAAATCATTGCTTCTGGTTTGGGACATCCAGAAACTTATACTGTCAGAGGCTGCTTAGCACCATGGTATTTCTCTATAACTTTAAACTTTATAAAAGAATACAAAGACAACTAACTTGCCAATAATCGCGTATGAGTAATATTTAGGCTTTAAAGTAAGGCCTATATATGTTTTAATATTTCCTGTTTAACAATAATTTCTGAAGAAGCACCATCTTAATGAATCCTTCATTCTCGCTCAGCTTTCAATGTCAGTGCATTCCAAAGTACTTTAAAGAAATCCTCAACACCTATTCCTAGGATTTTTGCATTATGTTCTTGGAAAACCTCTTTAACAATGGCATATACTTCATTCTTCTCCAATTTACGCCACTTTAATTTAGCCTCAAGGTCATATATTGTACGTCTGGGATGTATGAAGAAATCTCCAGATATTATTACAGAGTTTATAGTTTTTTCATCCTCTATTTTAACATATATTCTGAAGAGTCCTGCCCTAGTCTTTTTAATATAACTCCATGAATAAGTTTTAGGAACAATATTCTTAAAAGTCCACTCATAGGAACTATATCGCTTAATTATCTCTTTAAGCCTACTCGTTTCCCATGATGTTAATTCTCCCTTACCTATATTAGTGTTGAAGTAGTATTTCAAAGCCTTCTTAAACAGGTTTGAAATCTCCCTTAAACTAGGTTTGTAACCTAACTCACGTTTTATGGTTGTAATTCTCTCACTTACGATCTTAATATGTTTATCAGATATTTTCTCTGGAACTATTCTGAGTACCTTGAGCATAGTAGGTATATCAAAATCAATTAGCAATGTACCTGTATGTAGAAGTCCATTATTTATTACACATTCTCCTACGCCAGCTATTTTCCTTCCCTTAACCTCTATGTCATTTTTTGCTCTAAACTTTGCATCTATACCTAACTTATTTAGGACTTCTATCATTGGTAAGGTCAAATAATAATACCTTTCCTCAATATCATCAGGTAATCCTTTAAATTTCTCATGTACCCATATTTCCCACCCAGGTACATCCTCTGAGCCTTCTGGGCCCTTCATAAGTACAGTTCCGCCAGCTGTAGGTCTCCTCATTATATCTAATCCTAGTCTTCTAGCTTCCTTGACATTGACTTCCTCAAAAACATCCTGAAAGTATCCTATAGTTATTGCAGGAGGTCTATATATGCATATTCTTGCTGTTGGAGGACTTAAACCTTTACCCACAGACTCCATTAAGACTTCCTGTGATGCATGAATTTCAGCAGCAGAACCATAATATATGCCTAGGTACCTGAACATGGTTAAATAATTCATCTTACATTCTTTAATGCTTTCCGAGATACTGTAGAGAACATTACGGAGTAATGAATTTAATCATTTCGAAACTTTTTAATTCTTTAAACAGCTAAGTTAACCCGAGGAAGGTGAGATGTTGTGAAAGCAGCAAGGTTTGTCGAATACAGAATACCTCCCTCTTTAGATGTCACGGATGCGCCTAAGCCTAGGTCTCCTAGGGGTGCTGAAGTTCTCATAAGATCAGTAGGTGGAGTATGTCATTCAGACCTTCACATAATAAGAGGTGAGTGGAGAGGATTTAGCGATAATCTAGTAAGGCCATACACTCTAGGCCATGAGCTTGCTGGTTGGATTGAGGAAGCTGGAGAAGCAGCTGAAGAAGCAGGTTTTAAGAAGGGAGATCCAGTTGTAGGCTCAGGAGGTTGGGGATGCGGAGCCTGTGAACTATGTCAAAAAGGTCATGAGCAGATATGTGCCCTGTTTAGATTAAACAATGTTCCAGGACTCTCTACAAATCCCGAGTGGCAGGGAACTTATGCAGAGTACGTTCTCGTACCAACATATATTGGGTTAGTTAATCTAAAGGGTACAGGAATAGAACCTGAAAAAGCAGCTCCAGTATCTGATGCGGCTCTAACACCATACCACGCAATTAAGATGGCCAAGAAGCTAATCGATCTAGGTCCAGAATCTTTCATAGTAATTAGAGGCATAGGTGGTCTAGGCCACTTTGCCGTCCAATTAGCTAAGGCTACAACACAGTCTACAGTAATAGCAATAACTTCATCAGAGGATAAAGTCGACGTAATACAAAAGCTAGGGGCTGATCATGTAATCCTGGAAGGTAAGGGAGTAAATATTAAAGAGGAGGTAAAGAAGATAACCAAGGAGAGAATGGCCGATTTAGTTATAGAGTTCTGGGTTACTGATGAGAGAATAACGGAAGACTTCAAACTGGTAAAACCATATCTTGGTATACTCATGCCAGTAGGTTTAGGCTATGAAACCACGTCAATAAAGTACATGACTTTTAGCGATGGTCTTGCTGAGAGACACATCTTAGGAAGTTATTGGGGAACAGCAAGAGAGGTAGCTGAAATAATAGGACTAGTAAAGGCAGGTAAGGTCACATTAGACTACGTAAAGAATTATCCATTAGAAAAGATAAATGACATAATACTAAAGCTACATGAGAAAAGACTATGGACCGAAGAAAAGATATTCCGTGCAACAGTCAAGTAATACTAAACAAAGCAGACTATCTCTAGGGGTTGAAATGAAAATAAACAACTATGAGCTCAAGGAAAACCTATATTATTGGAGCAAAGGAGGCACTTGGCTAGAAATACTACCGGACAGTAGAGTTAAGGTAGGCATTTCTGACGCGCAATTAGCAGAGCTACTTAAAGGTAGGAAGCCCACAGCAATAGTAGTTTCACCTAAAGGTAGTAGTGTAAAGCAGGGCGGACGTATAGCTATGCTTAGAATCGGAAAGGTATCGCTGACTATAGAGTCTCCAATAAGTGGTGTAGTAGATGAAGTAAATAAGGAACTAACTGTAGACAAGCTATTGAAAAATCCTTATGAGAATTGGTTAGCTATAATAAAGCCAAGTAGTTTAGATGCAGAATTATCGAACCTAGTGAAGGGAGATACTGACGAAGCCAAAGAATGGTTTAGGAATAAGGTGGGAAAGCTAAAGTAAACATATAAAAGCATAATTATTTTTTATTTTTCTTTATCTAAACCAGCTAGAGAATATGGTGTTAAGAGTGCCTTTTCCCACCCCAGAGTTCAAATACGTTCTTAGAGTTAACTTAACCGATGAAAGCGTGAAAAAAGAACTAATACCTGAAAATATAGTCGAAATGTTCTTAGGTGGTGAAGGCATAGCGGCATGGATATACTGGAATGAAATTTTACCGAAGGTTAAAGGAAAATCTGCTTTTGACCTCTCGAATAAGATAGTGATTGTAACAGGGTGCCTTACAGGAGTAGCTCCTGGAAGTGGTAGGGTAATTATTTCAGCTAAAAGTCCACAATCTTATCCTGAGGGCTATACTATAAGCTCTATTGGTGGGGAATTCGGATTAGAGTTAAGATATGCAGGATTCGACGCATTAGTGATTGAAGGTAAAGCAGAGAAACCAGTCTACCTATGGATTAAAGACGGTCATGCAGAATTAAGAGATGCTAAGCACCTTTGGGGCTTGGGGGTTTTTAAAGCACAAGAGAATATTAAAAAGGAACTCGGCGAAGAAAATGCAAATATCATTACTATAGGACCTGCTGGTGAAAAGCTTGTAAGGTTTGCATCAATAATCCATAGATCAGGACATGCAGCTGGACAAGGAGGCTTTGGAGCGGTTATGGGTTATAAGAATTTAAAGGCCATAGCGGTAAGGGGGACTAAGAGAGCATTGCCTGTCAAAAACCCTGAAAGACTCATAGAGCTTGCAGAGAAAGTTAAAAGTATAGCAACACCCTTAGGTGCTACAACAGATAACGCATTCTTCTCAAGCTCTCTTAAGGAGCTAAACATACCAGTACTAGCACCCACAGAGTTTCTGCCGATAATTAAGAAGTATTTAGTTAGAGCTACAGGCTGCGCGACATGTCCTAAACCATGTCATGCACTACTGAATGTTCCGGAAGTAGGTGTTGGTGAAGTTTCTTGTGTGCAATACTTTTACTCATGGTTTCAATACGCTAAAGGCGTAATTAATGAGGATTTCTTCCTAGCTAAACAGTTAGCAGACGACCTCGGCTTAAATGTTTATGAACTTTACCAGATAATACCCTTTATCCTAATTCTTTATGAGAGAGGAGTATTAAAGGATGAATTCATAAGGGATTACCCAGGCTCAGAATTCATAAAGCAACTTTACAAGAAGATAGTGGAGAGAAAAGGTATTTGGGATAAAGTAGCTGAAGGCGCATGGAGACTTGCTGAACATTTAAACATGCTAAATGAGTACTTAAATATGGAGGAGGAAATAGCTGAAAAAGTAGGTGCTTTTGCCGGAGCTGGAGGGTATGGTGCAGGAAATAGAGGTTACGTAGGGCATTACGATCCTAGAGACTATATTGTAATAGGGTTGCTGTGGGCTACATCACATAGGGATCCCATGAGTTTTAGTCATGAATATGTAAGCGTAGTCCACTGGAGTGGTATTGAGGACTTAGATAAGCAAAAAGAGATAGCTAAAGTAGCTTGGCATAGTGAAGAGTCGGTTCATGCCATAGGATTTCCTTCATATAGCGAAGCTGAGGCTAAAGCGGCTATACTCATACAGCATAGATCAGTACTTAAAAACATGCTAGGTTTATGTGACTGGATATATCCCATAGTGTGTACTCCAGCTACTAAGAGCTGGATAGGGGATTTAGAGCTAGAAGCTAAAATATACTCTGCTGTTGTAGGTCATGAAGTGACATCTGATGACTTACTTCATATTGCTGAGAGGGTATTTACTCTAGAGAGACTTATAATGATAGCCGAAGGTACAGTAGGTGATAATTTACCTCCAAGATACTTCAATAAAAGCAACTATTGGACTGGAAGCCCACCAATAGATAAAGAGAAATGGAGTGAACTATTAAAAATGTACTACAGGCTAAGAGGATGGGATGAAAAGGGAATTCCAACTATGTCTAAGCTTAAAGAATTAGGTTTGGACAAATATATCCCTAAATCTATATTGGAAGAATTAGGAATTTCTTAAGGTAGTAATGAATGAAAATTCTAATTTATGACCGTCCACCACAACTATAGCTTTACCTATCAAACTATATCTTTTTGTATCTGCTATGGACGGATTCATCACAGTCTTCGCTGAGCCACCTATGGGAGCTATGTTTTCGTACATGAATCTGCAAAAGTGTTTAAGTACAACTCCAATACGTTGTTGCGTCATGCTGTTTAGGATTATTGAAAGAAGGGGCCTAATGTCCATAGGTTCAGCTAATGTCTTTTCCTGTTTTGAGGAAGAGCGCAAATCTTCGTAGTCTATATAATGCTGCGTATATTGACTAAGGACGCTGGCCTTTAGACTGCAATTCTTTGGTAAAAAGCCATATTAGATGATAGCTTGTTTCTCCAAGCTCCTTCTTCACCTTCTCTTAGAACATGTAGATATTCCTCTCAGATATCCCCACATTTCTCCTAAGACTAGGTTCTTCTTTTTGAAAACAAAAGTTCCCTTTTACTCTTTGATAGAGCTTCTTTAAATATGTGAACTTTCATCATCGGAGAATTCGTGGAGTGTATGTTAGCACCCGAAACCTGCTTAACAAATAGTGATACAGGTCTTTCATTCGATGTAGCACTTTTTGGAGTTAGTAATTCTGATGAGGGGCTGGTATTGTGATAACGTTAGAGACTGTTAGGGAGTATGTTGAGAATAAGAAGGGCACTATTAGATTAGTGATGAGCATTGGCTATTGCTGGGAACGTTTGTTGATAAATTAATACTGAAAATTAAACATCACGCCCAGTATACACGATGCTACACCTATTGACTGGAGTAAATATAGGGTGTAAGCGTATTTTCTGCCATTTTGGCTACATTGCGGCTCTTACCCTTACAACGTCCACGTTTGGGCCAGGGGTTTTAATTTTTATTTCAAAACCCTTCCTGCTCAATAATCTCTATGATGGGAGATATCACATCTAATTAAGTGTGTACACCACTACTTACACTGAAATAATTATGTTTACCCTGAATTTTAAGAACCTATTAGTAATTTTATTCTGGCTATTGTTTTACAGCTATTACATATGGACTTATGTATGACTGGGCGCCTCTGTGAAGGTGTATAGGTTCTATACGTGTGATATGT
>Ga0190367_1000552_pt1 | contig 26595 bp, 28 predicted proteins | sample 4872181011_MG_FD_171838 | JGI IMG/M metagenome (GOLD analysis project Ga0190367, IMG submission 171838) | Hydrothermal vent microbial mat bacterial communities from Southern Trench, Guaymas Basin, Mexico - 4872-18-10-11_MG | ecosystem: Environmental > Aquatic > Marine > Hydrothermal vents >...
ATATTCAACATAAGGGCAAATAGACCAAAGCCTGGATTGGCTATGCAACACCTCAAGGGGATTGAGGCTGCAAAGCTCATAACGAATGCTGAAGTTAACGGTTTAAAACTTGGTTCTACGAGAGTTTACTTCAAGCCAAGGAGCTTGAAGGGTGGGGAATTTAAGATTGACATAGGGACAGCTGGTAGTGTAACTCTCATACTTCAAACCATACTCCTACCTTCCCTCTACGCTGAAAATCCAAGTAAATTTGAGATAAGGGGTGGAACTGATGTTAAGTGGTCTCCAAGCATAGACTACTTTAGGTTTGTAACTTTGAAGGCTTTGAGGGAGCTTAATGCAAGAGTTGATGTAAAAGTTATCTCAAGGGGTTACTATCCAGAGGGTGGTGGGAAGATAGTTGTGAATGTCAAACCTTCAAGTCTGATTGGTAGGGATTTTGAACCTTTAACTTGTGTGATTAGGGGAATAAGTCACTGTCAAAATTTACCTAGGCATGTTGCTGAGAGACAGAGGAGTTCTGCAGTTGAAGTCTTACCAGATGCTGAGATAGAGGTTGAGGTTAGGAGGGGAATTTCAACTGGATCTGGCATAACCCTTTGGTGTGGATACAAGGGTAGTGTAGCGTTGGGTGAGAGGGGGAAGAGGGCTGAGATTGTTGGTAGGGAGTGTGCTGAAGGTCTTTTAAAGGAGCTTAAGTTGGATGGTATTTTTGACAGACATCTGGCAGATCAGATAATGCCCTTCTCAGCAGTTGCAAGGGGAAAAACGATTTATACGACAACCGATGTTACCATGCATCAGACGAGCAATGCATACGTGATAAACAGATTCTTTGAGAATGTAAAGATTGATGGTAGGAGGGTTGAGATTGATGGTGTTGGATTGTAGGTTACGTTTTCTTCCTCTTCCTCAAAAGTGAAGGTAGATGTATTGCATACTTCCCCTCCTCACCCAAAGCGATAATTATCCCATCCTTTTTAAATGCATTTTCAAGGTTTATCTCGTAACAGCCTGGTGACAAAATTCTAACTATCTCTATCCTGTCCTTCTCCTCCCTCTCCCTCTTCCTCTTTGGAATGTATATGAACTTGTTGTTTCCACACTCACAACCACTCAGAATCCTCACATCTCCATCCTCATAAACCTTCCCACATCTCGTGCATTTATGTGGCATGACTACCCCCTTATCAAAGCCTCTATCACATCCTCCCTTCTCTCAAGTGTCTTGAGTCTGTTTGCAGGTCCTATGACCATCAACCTCCCACCCTTCTTCCCAAACAACCTACTCAAAAATCCAGAAGACTTCTGAGGATAGCTCTCAACCTCTATGCCTATGAACTTCTCATGATCAATCTCAAGCATTGTCATCTCTATGAGCTTGGCCTCCTCTTCAGGAGTTAAGCCAGTTTCAAGGACAACTATCTTACCCGATTTAACCTCATCGAGTATCATCCTCAACTTCTCCATCGTTGGCATCTTCTCAAGTCTTTCCTTCGATATCAAATTCATCTTAACCTCCATAAACATCACCCGAACTTCTCAGCCAAAATTCTATAAAAAGTATCCATGTTCAAACCCTTGAGGGCTGATATTGGAATGACCGTATGTTGAGGAAATGCAGACTTTATCCTTGCAGGTGATGCGTTTGGTAGATCAATCTTGTTTGCAGCTATAACCAAAGGAAGTTTCCTGGCTTCTATGTTTCCAACGATCGTTATGTTTACCTGGGTGAATGGATCTTCAGTTGAATCCATGACAAGTATTATCCCATCCAAATCATCCAACCACTTTATAGCCTCAATGACACCTTCAGTAGCCTCCTTTGCTCTTCTCTTAGCTTCTTCTTCACTCAAACCGTATCTCAAGAAGTCGTGGAAGTCTATCTTTGTAGCCAAACCTGGTGTATCTACAATGTCTATAGTAATTATCCTACCATCCACCTCTATCTTCACACCTTCCCTAAGTCTAGCCCTCCTCGTCTCATGTGGAACCTCACTCACAGGTCCCATCACATCTCCAACCCAATCCAATAAAATTCTGTTTGCCAAGGTTGTCTTTCCAGCATTTGGAGGACCATAGATACCAATCCTAAGCTTGTTCTTTCTCCTGAAGAATCTTAATATTGCACCAAATCTCCTCTTAATCTTAACTATCAATCCCATGTGAACACCTCTGACATAGAATAATCAAAAAGTTAAAAACTTTATTCCATCCTTATTGCATCGTTTGGACAAACATCAATGCACAAACCACATTCATCACACACATCCAAATCTACATGTGCAACATCGTTAAGCTCAATTGCACCCGTTGGACACTCATCAACACAATTCCCACAACCATCACATGCATCCTCATCTATCACAACTGGCATAGATACGATTTGGCTTTGATGATATAAAATTTGCTAATGTTTAAATTTTATCCTTTATTTTCGTGCGAAAGTTTAATAACAGACGTTGGAGCAATCCAGGAGAGGTGGAATGAATGAGAGGAGTTTGTTTGGTAGTGTTGCTGACGGTTGTATTGGTGTGGACAGTGTCTGCACAAACGCTATTCACTGACCCGTATCCTTTGGAGATTACGGTGGGAGAGGAAGAGAGCATTGATCTTATTTTGGATTCTGCACCAGATGGACTTAAGGCTTATGCAATAGTTTTGAATGTTGATGATAATGTAGATATAACAGGGATAACGTTGCCAGATTGGTGTCAATTCACTGCTGTGGAGGAGAAGGATTACGGGTGGTATGTCCAGTGCTTGGATACGAATAATGAGATAACATCTGGAGCCACTGAAGTAGTTCTTGCGACTATAAACGTAAGTGGAGTTGTTGCTGGAAGTTCAGACCTGTTCATCCAAACCGTAGGAACAACTCCAGATGGTTGGGTCTTGGGAATATACGATGACAACGCTCAGCCAATGTTTGATGAAAATGTAACAGTGGATGGTGCTGTTAGGGTGATGCAGATTTCAATCTCAGATCTAACTGTTGTGGGTATAGAGGTTGAAGGGACGCCAATTGTGAACGAGGTTGCAACTGTGGATGTTACTATTGCGAATGTTGGAGATGGAGATGCTGAAGGATTCAACGTAAGTCTGTATGCTGATGGTGAACTGGTAGGGGTAAAGACTGTTGAATCTTTGGTGGCTGGAGGAGAAGTTACACTTGAGTTTGAATGGACACCAAGTGAAGCCAAGACATACGAACTCAGAGCTGTCGTTGACCCAGATAACGTAGTTGATGAGAGTAACGAGACTAATAACATAATGACTGTAACAGTTGAAGTTCTGGAGCCGGCGAATGTGTTTGTTGAGGATTTCAGTGTTAACGTTACAGAAGGAATAGTGCCGTTGGTTGTGGAGATCAATGCGACTGTTGTAAACACTGGTGATTTGGCTGGGGAAATAACTGTTCACTTCTACATAGATGGTTCCGAGGTTTACAGTGAGACGATTGAGGTGGCAGGTGGATCCGTGGAATACGTAACATACATCCACACATTCACAACATCAGGAACCTACAACATCTCCGTCAACAACTTACCCCCTAAACAGATTGAAGTTCAAGCACAGGAACCTTGGCAGTGGTATGATGAAAATCACAACGGTAAAATAGAGGACCAAGAACTCATAGATGCAATTATGGATTGGATTGACTATCAAATTACAGACGAACAACTGATAAACGTTATATTGAAGTGGCTGGAGAACACTTAAATAAATTTGGAGTAACTGCTGTCATGCCAGCTACAATTGTTGTAGGTGGATTTTGGGGGGATGAGGGTAAAGGTAAGATCATATCATACATAGCACACAGTGACAAGCCAAAGATAATTGCAAGGGGTGGAGTTGGACCAAATGCTGGACATACGGTTGAGGTTGAGGGGAAGAAGTTTGGTGTCAGAATGTTACCCTCTGGTTTCGTTTATAGGGATGCAAGGCTACTGATAGGTGCGGGTGTTTTGGTAGATCCAAACGTCTTTCTGAGGGAGATAGAGCTTGTTAGAGATTACGACATTGTAGGGAGGGTTGGATTGGATTACAGGTGTGCGATAATTGAGGAGAAGCATGTGATGGAGGATAGGGGTGACAGTCATTTAAAGGGGAAGATAGGAACAACTGGGACTGGATGTGGGCCTGCAAATGTTGATAGGGTTAGAAGGAAGGCAAAACAGGCTAAAGACATTCCAGAACTTAAAGATTTCCTTACAGATGTTCCACTTGAGATAAACACAGCTTTGGATGAAGGTTCCTTCGTCCTCATTGAGGGAACTCAGGGGTTTGGATTGAGTTTATATTATGGAACGTATCCCTACGTTACCTCAAAGGATACAACCGCATCCTCAATCGCTGCGGATGTTGGAGTTGGTCCTACGAGGATTGATGATGTGATAGTTGTCTTCAAGAGCTTTCCTACGAGGGTTGGCGGAGGACCATTCCCAACTGAGATACCACAAGATGAAGCTGAGAAACTTGGAATAGTTGAGTATGGAACTGTAACTGGAAGGAGGAGAAGGATTGGACTTTGGGATGGGAAGATGGCAAGGTATGCTGTGATGATAAACGGTGCAACGCAAGTTGCAGTAACTGGAATTGACAAGTTGGATAAGGAGTGTTACGGTGTTAGGGAGTGGGACAAGTTGTCGAAGAAAGCTAAGAAGTTTATAGAGAGGGTTGAGGAAGATGTCAAGGTTCCAGTAACTCTAATTTCAACTGGTCCCGAGCTTCATCAGATTATAGACTTGAGGAGGGAGAAGTTATAGTTTGACAAGTTTTGCAACAAAGAAGCCTGATGTTTCATGTTTGTGTGGATAAAAACGTCTGCACCTTTCAATTTCTTTATCAAGATCAAACTTCTTGGCCAGAGCCTTCTCACCCCACTTCACCCTCTCAACCTTCACATCAAATCTTTCGAGTGCAAACTGTATTACAAACTCGTTCTCCTCTGGAGCAAACGTGCATGTTGAATATACCAAGACACCACCAGGCTTTAGACTCTTCAAAGCTGAAGAAATCAGATCCCTTTGAATTCTTGAGCAAAACTCTATATCCCTCTTACCATCAAACTTCTTTCTATCTCTATCCTTGTGTATTACTCCCTCACCACTGCAGGGAGCATCTAGGAGTATCTTGTCAACCTTCAAATTCAGATTGCAAAATTTCACAGAGTTCATCTGAATCACAGCTGTATTCAAGACACCCATCCTGTGAATGTTGTCTATCAGAGGTTGAATCCTCTCCCTCTTCGCCTCCAATGCTAATATCACACCTCTGTTCTTCATGAGTTGTGCAATGAAAGTTGTCTTTCCCCCAGGTGAGGATGCAAAATCCACTACAAGTTCATCCAATTTTGGATTTAGGATGAGAGGTGGAATGCATGAACTCTTCTCCATAACGTAATAGTAACCCATCAGATACTCTGGAGTTGCACCTATCGAGTATGGCTCATTCAAAACTTTATAGCAAAATGGAATTTCGGTCTTTTTAAGGATGAAACCTCTATCTCTAAGTCTTTCTATCAATTCAAGTTCATCGATCTTGATGGTGTTAATCCTTATGTGCTTTGGAATTCCTTTTTCCATTGCCTTAATCAACTCAACTGTTTCATCGTATCCAAAGAAGTTTATCCATCTTCTCACAATGAACTCGTTGTATCCAAACCTTTTGGCCAAATCCTTGGATTCCTTCGTTGAAGGGAAGTCTATTAACACGTAAAAGGTAACGGTAAGTGTTTATTTCTTTGTTGACAGTAACCGTTATCTAACGATTCTTTGTATCTTTCCAGTGGAAGAGAATCCATTTAAAAAGAGATGGAGGAAGGGGTTGAGGAGGATTGCACTGGTCTATCCAAATGTTTATGCAAGTGGAATTGCAAACGTTGGATTGCAGTTCATATACGCTTATCTCAACTCAATTGAGAATGTCATTTGTGAGAGATTTTACTTGGATGTTTATAAAGGTTTGAGGAGTCTTGAGAGTGGAACTCCATTGAGAGATTTTGACATAGCCCTCTTTTCACTTCAGTTTGAGGATGACTACTTCAATGCAGTTAAGATAATTGAGAATAGTGGATTTGAGGGTTTGAAGGTTGCGGGTGGTCCTTGTGCGATGATGAATCCAAAGCCAGTTAGGAGATTCTTTGATGCGTTTGTAATTGGTGAAGTTGAGAACAGTAGGGTTTTGGATGTGATTTCTGAAGCGAAGTCGATTGAAGATTTAGAGTTTGATGGTATTTGGAGGGATGGAAATGTTAGGAGGATAAAACCTAAAAAACTTAACTTTTATTTAAAAAAGCAGATAGTTGCGGAGAGTGTTTTTGGTAGGAGTTTAATATTGGAGGTTGGAAGGGGATGTGTAAGACGTTGTAGTTTTTGTGCGGTAAGACAGATATACTCCCCTCCAAGGTGGAGAGATGTAAAGATCTTGACAGAATTTGCTGAGAGTTACAGGGGTCATGTTAACAAGGTCTGTTTGATTGCACCATCAACCCTCGATCATCCAAGAATTGAGGAACTTATCGAGAGACTGATCAACATGGGATTTATGGTTTCCCCCTCATCCACAAGGGTTGACACCTTGGATGATGATTTAATTGAGCTTTTGGTCATGGGTGGATTGAAAAGCTTGACAATTGCACCAGAGTCTGGTAGTGATGAGTTGAGGGAATTTTTAAATAAAGGGTTTGATAATGAACAGATAGTTGATGTCGTTGAGACTGCAAGGAAGAAGGGGATAAAGAGTTTTAAGCTATACTTTATGATAGGTTTGCCAAACGAGAGATTTGAAGATGTTAAGGCAATTGTAGATCTTGTTGAGAGGATATCGAGGTATGTTAAGGTCTCTGTTTCAATAAATCCATTTGTTCCAAAACCTCATACTCCACTCCAGTGGTTTCCATACACGGGATTTGAAGATTTTAAATATGGCTTGATTGAAATGAGGATGAGGAGTAGATACCTTGTTACAAAGCTCTCAAAGATGTGTAACGTGAACGTTGAGAGTGTAGAGAGGTTTGCAGTTCAAACTATACTATCTAGGGGTGATGAAGATGTATCAGATCTAATAGAACTTAAACCAAGCCTTAGAGTTGCAATGAAGTTGGGATTGGAAAAGTATCTTGGTAAGATTCCGTTTGATTCTGAGTTACCCTGGGACTTCATAGATCACGGATACAGGAAGGAGAGTTTGATTGAGGAGCTGAGGAGAAACGTTAATATATTACCTAAGACATAATATATATTGGGGAGTGGCGGTAGGCGGCTTTCCGAGAGGAGGAAAGTCCCCCCACCGTAAAGGGCGGATCCCCGTAAGGGGATGTGCCGAGAGGCACGGCAACGGCACAGAAACGGCACCCGCTTGGGGTAATGCGAGGATACCGAAAGGTTGAGGTCACCCAAGCGGGATGAAACGGCCGTCCCCGCCGGTGCAAGGTTTAAACCGCTTAGACCAATGCCGCCTAAAACAGAAGGGGGCTTATCGCCGCCACTCCCCAATTCAATCTAGATATTTCACTGGTAAATACTTATATTAAACAATCCATTTCGAGAGAGAGAAAAGATAAATTTATTCGGAGCAATTTATCAGATATAACAAAAGGAGCATGAAGTTAGAAAAATCAATGTTTTATAGATTGTTTATTACTTTAACAGAGATGAGAAAAGCTATTTTGTTGTTTATCTTTGCAGGGCTATACTTAACTTGAAAATGTGCAGACCTAAGTAATACAATTTTGATCATCCAAAACATGAAACAACTAAAACAAGAGCAATGATTATATAATCCAGTCCTCTTGGGATTTTCAATATGTTATATCTGAAGAGAAAGAAATCTTAAAGGTTCTTAAGCTTGAAAAACCTAATTTTGAAAAATTCTATCCTACTTAACTATCATCGAGTCATGAAATAAACCAAAGCTCTTTAAATTTTGAGTGAACGTATTTTGATGCTCTGGGTTGAGAAGTATAGACCAAAGACCATCAAGGATGTTGTTGCGGATAGGAATATATTGGAGAAGGTTGTAACTTGGGCCAAGAGATGGCAGGAGGGGACACCTCAAAAGCCACTACTCCTAGGTGGCCCACCAGGAGTTGGGAAGACATCTCTAGCGTTGGCTTTGGCAAACACATTTGGATGGGATGTTGTTGAGTTGAATGCAAGTGATCAGAGGAGTTGGCAGGTAATTAGAAGGATAGTGGGTGAGGCTGCATTCAGTGAGACTTTATCGAGTGGTAAGGGAAAACTCAAGTTGATCTTGCTCGATGAGGTGGATAACGTAAGCAAGAAGGAGGACTACGGTGGAGAGTCTGCATTGATAAAGATTATCAAGCAAAAACCAAGACAGCCAATGATATTCACAGCAAACGATCCATACAAACTTTCAAGAGAATTGAGGAGTTTGTGTGAGTTTGTTCAGTTTAAGAGGATTAGGACAAATCAGATAGTGAAGGTTCTTGAGAGGATTTGTGAGAGTGAGGGGATAAGGGTTGATAGAAAGGTTCTGACTGCAATTGCTCAAAATTCTGGTGGGGATTTGAGAGCTGCAATAAACGACCTACAGGCAATATCTGAAGGTAAGAGTGAGATAAGGGAGGAAGATATTGTTATTGCAAAGAGAACTCAGGAAACTGATGTCTTTAAGGTTATGCAAAAGGTCTTCAAAACTTTCGATAGAACGATCCATGTTGAGGCTATGAATTTGGATGAGTCTCCTGAGGACTTAATATTTTGGATTGATGAGAACATACCACTTGAATACGATGGAGAAGAACTACTCAAAGCCTATAACACACTATCCAAGGCGGATGTTTTTTTGGGAAGGGTGAGAAGGAAGGGATTTTACAGACTCTGGAAGTATGCAACTTACCTGATGACAGTGGGAGTTTCATACGCAAAGAAAAAGCCAAAGGGTGGATTTACAAGGTATCAGAGACCTAACGTATGGCAGATGATGATTTTGATGAGGGAGAGGAGAGAGAAGATTAGAAATATACTAAAAAAGATTGCAAAAAAATCTCACATGTCAACGAGGAAGGCTTTGAATGAATTCTTCTTCATAATTCACATGCTAAGAAATTCTGATGTATCAACAGCATCAAAGATTTCAGAGTTCTACGAATTCAGTGAGGAGGAACTCTCCCTGATGGTTGGTGACAAGAGAGCTAGGGAAATTAAGGAGTTTAAGAAGGTTGAGAGGGAGAAGGTTGTCAAGAAGTCTGAAGAAACAACACTCGACATGTTCTTCTCATGAGGGTTGTTGTTGGTTCGACAAATCCAACAAAGGTTGAGGGGGTTAGGAGGGCATTTGAAACATTCTTCAAGGATGTCGAAGTTATTTCGAGGGGTGTGAGTTCTGGTGTGAGTTCACAGCCAATCGACGATGAGGTTATTGAGGGTGCAATAAACAGAGCATTGAATGCTTATGGTAACTGTGATTTCAGTGTTGGTGTGGAGGCTGGATTGTTCAAAAAGAGTGGGACGATAACTGGTTACGTGGACTTTCAGGTTGCAGTTATATACGATGGGGGGAAGTTTTCAATTGGATTTGGACCTGGATTTGAGTTTCCACCATTCGTCGTTGAGAGGGCGTTGAGGGGTGTTGAGGTTGGGGTTGTTATGGGTGAGGTTACTGGGATTAGGGATGTTGGAAGGAGGACTGGAGCAATTTATTATCTAACAAAGGGTGCAATCTCAAGGGTTGATCTGACGAGGATCGCAGTCATCATGGCTCTGATTCCGTGGTTAAATTCCAAACTATACTGGTGATAGGATGGATGTGATCATAATAAACAGAGTTAGGGAGTTTTTGGATGCATACAGATCTGGAGATCTTGATGAGGCTTTGAAGCGTCTAAATGAGCTGTCAGATTTTGTTGAAGGAATTTTAAATGTTACAAGGGATAAGACAGCTTTAACTTTAGCCTTGAACGTTTACATGATTCTTCCGATCTACAGGGATCTTATCCTGCTTAAGATGAGACTCGATAAGATTGAAGGGCGATGAATTTAAGTATCTCCCATCAAACCCCCATCATGGAACCCCTCCCAGAGGTAAACATAGGAATGGTTGGTCATGTTGATCACGGTAAAACAACTTTGGTTTATGCTCTAACTGGAGTTTGGGCTGACAGGCACAGTGAGGAGTTGAAGAGGGGTATTACCATAAAGTTGGGATATGCGGATGCAACATTCAGGAGGTGTCCTGAGTGTGGGGAGCCCGAGGCTTACACAACTGAAAGGATATGCCCAATTCATGGAATTGAAACTGAGATACTTAGGACTGTATCTTTCGTTGATGCACCAGGACATGAGATGCTAATGGCTACGATGTTGAGTGGTGCAGCTTTGATGGATGGTGCGGTTTTGGTTATAGCAGCAAACGAGAAATGTCCAAGACCTCAAACAAGGGAACATCTCATGGCTTTGGATATAATAGGTGTAGATAAGATTGTAATAGCTCAGAACAAGATTGACACCGTAAGTAAGGATAGGGTTCTGGAGAACTACAAGGAAATAAGGGATTTCATAAGGGGGACGATTGCAGAGAATGCTACGATAATCCCAATCTCAGCACAGCAGAGGATAAACATCGATGCAATAATTCAGGCAATTGAGGAGAACATACCAACACCTGAGAGAGATCTGAAGTCACCACCATTGATGCACATTGCAAGGAGCTTTGATGTGAACAAGCCAGGAACAAAGCCAGATGAACTTGTTGGGGGTGTTGTTGGAGGATCACTTGCAAGGGGGAAGCTTAAGGTTGGAGATGAGATTGAGATAAGACCAGGCATAAGGGAAGGTAAGAAATGGAAACCCCTAAGAAGTGAGGTTGTGAGCATAATGGCATCTGGAAGACAGGTAGATGAGGCAACTCCAGGTGGTTTGATAGGTGTAGCTACAAAGCTCGATCCATTTTTGACTAAGAGTGACAAGCTTGTTGGGAACGTTTTGGGATTGCCTGATAATCTCCCAGAAATCTTGAACGAATTTTCAATGGATGTTAGGCTCCTTGAGAGAGTTGTTGGTCTTGAGGAGGATGTTGAGGTTGAGAAGATAAGGGCGAATGAGGAGTTGATGCTTGTAGTTGGGACTGCAATAACAGTTTCAAACGTTACATCTATTAGGGATGATGTAGTTGAAGTTAAGTTGAGGAGACCCGTTTGTGCTGAGAGGGGTAACAGGGTTGCAATAAGTAGGAGGGTTGGGGGTAGGTGGAGACTCATTGGAGCTGGAGAGATCACATGAGATGTGCAGTTGTAGATACGAACGTGTTTATACATTCATACGCGAAGAAGATTGATCTGTTTTCGCAATTAATGGATATGGGTTTTGTAAAGTTTTACGTTCCATCAAAGGTTGTTGAGGAGTTGAAAGGTATTAAAGGTGGGAAGGAGTATTTTGCTTCAAGGTTTGCCTTGATGTTGATTGAAAAATTCTGTGAGGTTGTAGATGTCGATGCAAGTGGAACTGATTTAGCTCTAATAGAGCTTGCAAGATCGAAGGGTTGTGTTCTGATAACCAACGATAGAGAACTAAAGAGGATAGCCAAGGAGAGGGGTGTTGAAGTTGGATACATCAGAGGTTTTAGAGTTGAAATTAGTTGAATAGTTTGAGTAATATGCCTTATGAAAGCATAAGAACAATATTAATTAGTAAGCTTCTATGTCAGTAAATTAAATTAACATATAGAATTATATAAAATTATAATAAAAAAATGATAAATATATTTACTTTATATAAAAAATTTATAGTGGTGATTCAACACTGTTAATGATATTTTTAAATCATGCACAATGTTGCATCATTACCAAATTTATTATATAAGTTCCTTAAATAGACACATCTTATAATTAGAGCAAAACTTATATAAGAATGTTCATTTATAGTAATTTGAGGTGATAAATATGCCGTTTTTTAGACCAGAAGATATCGAAAAAATTAAAAAGGATATAGAAGAAATTAAAGCTAAAGGTAAGACAATTGAGGAAGTGGATAGGGAGATAGATGAGAGGTTAGTTAAAAAAATTTTGGAGGAGTTAGTAGACGAGACATATAATGAGGAGTGGTGTAAAGATATTTTAACTGAATAAAAACAAGATAATATAATAATTTAATTTTTATACTTTTATGAAATATGATGAATATATCAATGTTGGAAATCTGTATATCAACATTAGTGTTACCACTCAGCATTAGTTGGGTTACGCTAAGATTGACAGAGTTGTAATAAAGTGTCCAAGTTTATGTTAGGTAAATCCTTTATTTTCTTTTGAACAAAATCTTTTAGCTGTGTAATGAATTCAGGTTCTAAATTTTTAACCCTATAACAATTTACTTCTTTTACGATTATATCACCACCAAATTCCTTGATTTTCTTGTTTTTAAAGCATTTAGAATCAACTTCGACGATTATCTTTATTATATTTTGTCTCTTTATTATCTTAAATTCAAATGTTAAATTTTGTGCGTTATTTGTAGATTCTTTACACTTTTCCACAATAATCATAAAGCTTTTTCCTTTCAAAATACCTTTATTGATCTCAATGAATGCATTCCAGTCTCTTTCTATAATATATCGCCCGAGGGGACTAACAGTATTCGTAGATCTATGAATCCAATAACTTTCAATTCTATTTATATTGGATGTTGCACAAATATCAAAATATTTTGAATTTTTAACTAGCAATTTTTTAAATTGTTCTAGCAATACCAATAACTGGCACCAAATTTGATCAAATTTTACTTTTAATAATGATTCTAATAATTCTGGGGGGTAATTCTCCTTAATCATTAAGACAAAATAATTACCACCTTTATCTTTGCAATTCTTCACATCTGTGTTAGACATACCAATCACCTTAAATCTTTTCTAAAGGTAATAAAACAACACTCCTTGGATAATATTTCCTTGACATACTCTCGACAGATTTCATGTCCCTAGGATTAGCTCTTAAGATGTCAACAAATATTCTAAATATTATTTTCAGTTGATTTTTCTCTTCAATTTGTTTACAAAGACTATTCATCTCAATAAGTTGGTTGGAATCAATGCTGATTTGCATATCTAAAATATTTTTCCATTGATCGTATGGATTTCTTCTTGGCAAGTCCTTAAACATCTTTAAGATCTTCTCTCCATAGTGTGGATCCCTAGTTAAGTAATGCTTAATTACGCAATAGCACAAGAATTCTGTAATTGGTTCATCTACATCACGATTAACTTTCGTCCAAAATTCTCCAACTTTTTGATGCATAAAAGCATGAATGTGCTCATGTAATCTGACGTATTCCCTGTAGAGGGAATATATTTCAATTGGAGGTCCTGGAATTAGTTCCCTTATGACTTCATCTAATGTATTTTCAAGTGTGAGTTCATATATGCATACTTTTTTCTCATTAGGTTCGTAGCTCCCAGCAATCAACGAGTCATATTTCTTTTTTTCCTTAAAGACTGCACATTCTGGAACGGGATCATATCCAATTTTCATCAATGTGTTAACGAGCATGTTATCACCTAAGTAATATTAAAAAAGTTTCTAACAACTTTTATAAATTCTCCTTCTCCTTCCTTATCAGGTGCTACATTTTCAATGACAGTAATTCCAATTCTTTCAAGTTCTATTTTATATGATGGATAAATGTCTCCAAGACAGGCAACGATATATCCATTTTGACTGCCTTTTAAAGTTTCATTAAAGATTTCCTTATACTTCGATATTTGTATAACATCCAACTTACCTACTTCGATTTTTGCATCTATTATCAATGCTCTCTTTGGTGGATTTTCTTTGATTTTAATTCTTTCTTCATATTCTCCTTCGAAAATAACTATATCTGGCATTACATATTGTCTCTCTCCAAGTTTCTCTGCTCTTTTTATTAATTCATAAGCTTCCTTCGTGTCTTTTGGCTTTACATTAAATAATCTCTCAAATATCTCAAATTCTCCCTTTATAGCCCACTCTTGCAAGTCTTCAATTATTTCTTCTGTATCAAACATCTTTAATAACCCTATGAACACAACATCTATCCATTTCTTTATACTAAACTGATACCAGACAGTAAACTTCCGTCCATCTACTTCTACAATGGCAGTGGGATAATCCTGCCCTTTCTCAATATACCATGTTGGAGTCCCATATTTAGATAACGTCTTCCCTTTAAGAGCCTCAGCTACAAGCATCAACAAGACGAGTTCATGAGAAGACTGAATGTAACTCTGTAATGCTCGGATTATCGCTTTGTTTTCTCCATATATTAGAGCAATTTTCCAGGCGTTGTTTGGGTTGTTATATATGTCTTCTAGTCTTACCGCTTTCCTGAAAGCCAAGTTGAATCCAAATTTACTTTGAATACTTTTGACCGCCCTTATAAAATTAGGAACACAATTCTGATACATCTCTATCCAATTCTTTATACTACCATCAATTTTAAAATTAACACCATTTAAAGAAGCTCCACTTTTAGTAATATTAATATTTATGCAATCAATTTTATATAAATTTATGTAGGGACCATAGCCTCTGTTTGAGAAATTAAATTCATAGATGTTCACTGTATCTCCAAATTTCTTTAGTTCATTTATAGGAATTATATATTCAAACCTTTTTCTCCTCCCACCTCTACTTGAGTCAACATACTTTCTGAATCTTCTGAAAACTCTACTGATTGGCTCTAATAGTCCATCTATTTCAATGTAACAGTAGCACGTACCACACGAACCTCCAATCTCCTCACTAATCCTAACACCCCCATTCACCAAACTAACTCCCATTTTTAACACCCCTATAGTGTTTAAGAGCTCAAGATATATAAAGCTTTCGTCATCATGAGTTTATGAGTATATGACCCAAAGAGTTATATTAGATGTTTGTGTATGTAAATTTTTAAGGGAATCACAGTTTTGAATGCCATTAAATCGTATAAAAGATGACAGAATTTCGGAGATAATTGACAAATAAAACTCCTACCATTAGGTTGGATTTAGATTTACTATGTGGGTTTGGGTATGACTATGCATCCATCCTCACCACACACCATCTCACCCCTTCCATCAAGGTAAAGCTTGACAGTTAAGGCGGAGATGATTGCATCTATCTCGTTGTGGTCATCCGTATGGGGAAACTTCAGATACTTGCAAAGACCCTCCAAGATCTTCATCCTTCCCTCTCTTCTCCTCTTGCTGTATCTTATACCCAAGACGTATCGAGTTGCGTAGGGATAGACTTCAAAAACTTCAACACCCATAGACCTAAACCTAACCATCAAATCAACACCAACCTTGTGAATTTCTCTTAGGAATACTGGTGGAATCACGACAATTCCAATCTTATGAAGCTTCCTCTCACACTCCCTAAAGAATCCAGACCTTGGCATTGTTAGAGGTGCATCTATACCAACAAACCTAATTGGAATGTCAAATCTAAGCTCCCCAAGATATGTGACCTCATCCTCCTCAATTACCGCCATGTGACAAACCCTCTTTCCAACATCAATTCCAGCTATCACAGTTTTAGTTCATCCTTCATCTTCAAAGCCCTTTCTATCGTTCTCTCCGTAAACCAAGATGTCTCTGGAAATTCTTTCTTAAGCTTTTGAAGTCTCTCCATAAACTCATCAAACGTAATCTCTTCACGATCCCTAACGAGGTTGTCAGCCATGCATACAATCTTCTCCTCAATTCTCTCAGGGACAAAATCCCTATCAACATTCATTCCAAGTTTTATCGCCTCCTCCCTTGTAATTCCACAGGAGAAGTGTCTCTCAGCAATTCTAACAATCTTCTCATCCAAACCTTCCTTCCTCAAAATTTCACCCGTGTAAACAAAGTGATCGATTCCGTGTGTGATTGATCTTCCAATATCGTGAAGCAAGGCACCAATTCTTAAAGCTTCAAAGTCTATGTCATATATATCCTTCAATCTCTCAGCAATCTTCATAGAAACCTCCATAACCTTTATGCAGTGTCTCCTGACATTCTCCTGAAGCCCATACTTCTCCCATATCTCACTAACGATCTTGGGAACCATGAGTTAAATCACCGAAAACTTAAAATTGTTGTTGTGAAACCATAGATAAAGGTGAATGGTAGGATGAGTGATATATGTCCAATTTGCGGACTTCCAAAGGATATATGCGTTTGTGAAGAGGTGGCGAAGGAACAGCAGCAGATAGTCATAAAGGTAGTGAAGAGGAGATACGGGAAGGAGGTAACACTAATTGAGGGTATAGATGGATCCCAGATAAACCTTGAGGAGCTTGCAAAGTTCCTAAAGACCAAGTTGGCATGTGGGGGAACTGTTAAGAATGGGATCATAGAACTTCAGGGCAATCACATTGCAAGGGTTAAGGATCTACTTATTAAAAGGGGTTTCAATCCAGATCAGATAAGGGCTTGAAGTGAGAGAAGAGCTTGAATATCGTTCCATGGAACTCTACAATCTCTTTTATCCTATGAATTAGCATGTTCCAAGCGTATTCATCAACCTCAAACTCCACACCATCATACTCCACATCCTTAAGTATCAAACCGTAAGCTGGTGCAGGCTCAATCCTCTCCTTATGTTTCTCTGGATTTAACATGTCTGAAAACCAATCCAAGCTTCTGTGACCACTTCCAACCTCTCTAAGGGCTGAAACTATACATCTAACCATGTTCCATGTGAAGGCATTTCCAACGATCTCAAGTATAACAAATCCCTCATCAACCCTAAGCTCAACGTCGTATATCGTTCTAACACACTTTCTCTCACCAAATCCCTTTGTAAAGTTTGAAAAGTCGTGAGTTCCCAACAAAAGTTTACATGCTTTTCTCATTGCCGATATGTCAAAACTCTCAGCTGGAATTACATACATGTATGTTCTCCTCTTGGCCTTCCTGGGATTGAATTCATCTTCAACCTCACTCCAAGCCCAAACGGTTATGTCGCTTGGGAGTTGGGAGTTTAGAACCCTTGGAAAAGTTAACCTCTCCATGTTTAATGCTATTACCTGACCAAAAGCGTGGACTCCAGCATCCGTCCTCCCAGCACATCTAAACTTTGCCTTCTTCAAATCCACTCCAACAGATCTAAAAGCCTTGAAAAGCTCACCAGCAACAGTCCTAACGTTTGGTTGGTATTGAAATCCATGGAAGTTTGTTCCCACGTAAGCCAACTTGTATGCAATCCTCATGAGCAATCAAAACTATCTGGGATGTTATTTAAAACTTCTGTCATAAATTTATACACAGAGGTAAAACTCTGAACATGAGGGTTATAGCACTTGTAGGTTTACCACTTAGTGGTAAGACAACAGCTTCAAGAGTTGCAGAGAGTATGGGAATTCCAGTTGTTTGCATGGGTGACGTTGTTAGGGAAGAGGCTAAGAGGAGGAATTTACCCATGAGTGACGAAGTTCTTGGTAAGATTGCAAACGAGCTGAGGGAGAGGGAGGGGATGGATGCAATTGCAAGGAGATGCATACCTATCATAAGGGAGAGGGGGAGAGAGGTTGGTGTTGTGGTTGTGGATGGTGTGAGGGGAATTGATGAAGTTAGAGCATTTAAGAGGGTTTTTGAAGATTTCATCCTTATAGCAATAGATTCACCAGTAGAGTTGAGACTTCGTAGGGCTTTGAAGAGGGGTAGATCTGACGATGTGAAGAGTTTGGATGAGTTGAGGGTGAGAGATAGGAGGGAGTTGTCTTGGAATCTGTCTAAGGCACTTGAGATTGCAGACTTTACAGTTGAAAACAGTTCAAGCCTTGAGGAGTTTAGGGAGAAGGTTAGGGGGCTACTTGAACATCTTGCAAGGAGGGTTGAGATTGAGATTGAAACTACCGTAAATCCAACTGAGGACTTGGATAAGGTAATACTTTCGGTTAGAAACATATTTCCAGATGCTGAAATTCAGATTGAGGGTGAAAAGATTAGGGCGAAGGCTTGGGAACTCAAGAAGTTCAGAGATTTGCTAAGAAGACAGAGGATACTTGACACAGCAAGGACAGAACTTATTAGGGGTAGATGTGACAATGAGACTGTTGTGTTCTTAAACAAGCAAGCAGCCTATGTAGGTAGGTTGAACTTTGCAGATGAGGATGCCATACTCTCACCAATTAAGGTCAGGTTTAAGCTTTTTGGAATTCCCTTTGGTAGATTTATAGACTACGTTGCACCTCAGACGAGGGATGGTAAGCCAGTTTCAGAGATAGACAGACTCATCTAACACTCTCATTCAACCTCTCAAGTATCTCACCCAACCTATTCAAATAGTCACCAAAGGCACTCCAGTTTCCAATTTTAACACTCTCCAGAGCTTTTTTGTAAAATTCTACTGCAATCCTAACGATATCTTTAAGACTCTCAGGTTTCTTCTCAACCTTCTTCTCACCAATTACAGCCTGAATTGAAGATTCTAGGGTATTCTTCATGACAATGTAATCGTTGTATGCTAGTATAACTCCTCTTAGCTCTGGTATGTGAGACTTCTCAGCCTTCAGATATATTGGCTCAACGTATATCACGTTGTTCTCAATTGGTATCACGAGTAGGTTACCCCTTATTATCCTCGATCCAACCTGACCCCAGAGCGTAAAGAGCTTGGATATCTCTGGATCCTGATCTATCCTTGCCTCTATCTGCATTGGGCCATAAACAAGCTCCCCCTTTGGAAACTCGTAAACTACTATCTCACCGTAATTCTCATCACACCTTGCACACATCCATGCTATCATATTCTCCCTGCCTTTTGGTGTGAATGGGAGTATAAGAACAAACTCTGGCTCATCTTCAAGACTTAAAATTACGTAGTAAGGTTCCATATCAATCTTAAATCTCTCAAAAACCTCCTGAGGTGTCTCCCATGCATCTTCTCTGTTGTAAAATACTTTAACGTTTGTCATGTGATATATTGAATAAACTTTGGCCTGTATCTCAAACAGGTTTATTGGATACCTTATGTGTCTCCTAAATTCGATTGGCATATCCCTCTTGAATATTGGAAATGCCCTCTCAAGTGCCTTCAAAACTGTATCCTCCTGAACAACGTAAAATTCTACGGTTCCATTGTACGAATCTATGAAGACCTTTACTGGATTCCTTATGTATGCAACATCATCTTGAACATCTGAGTATGGGAATCTGTTTAAAACTGTGTAAGCATCAATTATCCAGTATATCTTCCCATCAATAACTGCAACGTATGGATCCGAATCGAACCTTAGGTATGGTGCAATTGTCTCAACCCTTTCAATTATATCTCTGTGAAACATGATCCTGCTTTCATCTGTTATGTATTCACTCAAAATTAGACTCAAATCTCCAAATTTTGTTGCAAATAGGAACCTCTTAAATCCATCCAACCTCACACCACCAGTCCCGTTGTATCTCGTAAGCACGTTTCTGTCACCCAATGGATAGTCAAACTCGTCAATTCTTGTCTTCACAACTACGTAATCATCTGTAAGTTCACCGTAGTATATCCTTGGCTGCTCTATCGATACCTTTCCAGTTGGTGGTATGTCTCTAACTATGAACTCTGGCAAACCCTCCCTAGATATGACGTTGACTGGGGATGCTATGATACCGTATCCATGTGTGTAAACTAGATGTCTGTTTATCCAAGTCTTTGCTCTTGATGGCAATAGATCTGTTGAGAGTTCCCTTGCAGAGATCATTACTTGAGTGTAGTTACCATCTATGTAGTATCTATCGACATCGACATCGTTTATGAAGTAGTAAGTTCTTATCTGTTGCAACTGTCTGTAAACATCAAGTAGAGGTCTGTGATCCCACAACCTAACATTCTTAAATGTTCCCTCATGCCTCTCAACCTTATCGTAACTCAAGTTGTATTCTACGTTGTATGGGAACTCCCTGATTTCATCAAGTCCAAATGCAAATCTAGTATATCTTATGCTGTAATTTATGTATTTCCATTCCATCTGAAGTTCGTTTGGTTCAACCTTAAACTTCTGAAATGCAAATGGTATAAGTCCTAAGAAGATTGCAATTACAATTATGTATACTAGGAAAAGGATTGCAATACTCTCAAAACTCCTCTTTATGCATGCAATCGAAAATCCAATGGAAACTATTGACATTAGCAACATCAACGGAATAAGAACATTTGCCTCAACCCAACTCGCACCACTCACTACTCCGTGTTGTGAAAAAAGTAGATCAAACCTTGAGAAGTATATGTGGACTGCAATCAATACAAAAGCAATTGAAAATAGGGAGGATACGTGAAGGTATCCAAGATCTGGAAAAATCTCTCTAAACTCCTCCCAACTCCTAACCCATCTAAAGTGATAAACGTAGTATATGAAGGAGTTTAAAAAGCATAGGAATATTGAGACCTCAAGGATCTGAATTATCAACTCTATGAACGGCAACTTGAATACAAAGAACGAGACATCGTAACCAAATATTGGATCCTTTAAATTGAAATCTGTTGAGTTTAAGAAGAAGACTAGATCCATCCATCTTGTTGAATAGTAGTATGAGATTGTCAGTGTTATCATGAGATCTATCTCGTAGAAGTATCGAATCTTCTCACCTAGAAAGTCCATTACAGCCCTCTTAATCATGATGGAGTTTAACACCAATGTTGAGAACATGATTGAGAATGCTATTAGGAAGACTGCAAATCTGTATCCAATCATTTTTATGAATATGTTTCCATATCCAAGCGAATCAAACCAGAGGTATTCAGTGTATATGTTGACAAATACAATTGAAAATATGAAATCAACAAATAGAAATATTGTGATCAGGACAACCCTCCTAGGATTCATTGGATGAATGTTTTCTCATGCATTATAAACTTTAGTGCCATCAAAAAGATTGTCAGATCGATCACTAAAAAGAGGAAGAAAGAACTATCAAAAATGGAAAGGGATGACTTGACAATCAAGCTTAAGGGTGATGGGTTTATTGTTAGGAATGATAAGAGTAGTGGAATTAATATAAGGGAAAACATCAGCTGAGATTCTTCCCTATCTCTTGAAAGTCTAATGGTAATCATTGCCAGGGATACACTCATAACGTAGAGTATGTAAGATGAGGCAAATGCCATTAGATTCATCTCAACACCATTTAAAATCAATCCAAGAATCCAGACCAACGTCAATAGTATTGAGACTGTGGATACTGCAATTACCTTACCAAGGACAACATCCCTCAACTTTACACAGCAGAGCAACACCTCTATAACCCTCTTCTCCTCAAAAAATATGTCTATCGTATACACACCGAGTATTATTGCTGTTAGAGTTGCAAGTAGTGGAATCAGGACTGTATACATGAATCTGAACCGTATAGATATGCCTTCTGGAACTTCAACGTAACCATTATCAAAAGCCCTAATCTTTAATGTTGGAATTCCCCTGTATTCCCTCATCTTATCCTGATACTCCATGAAAATCCTCCTAAGTTCTGGAATAACCTTTATAGCCTTAAACTCCTCCTTTGGTATGAAAACTTCAACGTAGTTTGTTCCACTCATGTTCTCATTCAAAACTACGACAGCATCAATCTCACCCCTCTTCAAGCTTAGAATTGCAAGATCTAGACTTTCAAACTTTAGAGGATTTGCTATCTCTTCAAATAACGGTGCATTTCCAACTAGACCTATCGTTATCTCCTCTCCAAAGCTTGGACTGTACAGGTATGTTAAACCCAGTGCTATTATCTGGGATGCTGAGGATATGGAGATCAGTAGGAGAACTGCAAGTGCTATAGTCTTCTCCTTCATCAAAGATAAAACATCTTTCTTGGCTATCTTAAGAGCATGCATAGTATCAACCCGTTGTAGATTGAGTGAACTGAAGATGCTGAGAGCAAACCAAACTTGAATCCAAACCTCATGGTCAATGTGAACACCAAAGCTGAGAGTATGTGTGCGAGTAGTGGGATTGCGAGTAGTCCAAACATTTCGATTGGAATTACACTTAGAAGTATGAACTTCTCACCCAAAAAGAATCCAAATGCTGAGAGGAAGGCTGATGAGTATGGATTCAAACCATTCAAGCTTGCGGAATATATGAAAAGACACTTAAAGAACTCCTCTACAAAAGCTAAAACAATCAGAATGAGTGCATAGCTCTTAAATGGAAATGTTACGGAGAGCATAAAAAACTCAATTAGGAATACGAGTGGGATTGAGACTGTAACAAATAAAAAAACCTTGAGATAACTGTCCGTCAGCTTTGTCGTTACTTCAATCAACTTCGTGATCAATCCATGTGAATACATGAATTCGAATGAGTTTGATGTTACGTAGAGTAGTGTTATGGAGATAATTGATAGATGAACTATGGATATCAGAATTTCATTCAAACCAACAAATTCACCACCTATACTCCTCACAATCAACGTTACTGGAGAGATTTCACTCATTGGTATAAAGCTAAACACGGCAGGTATGAAGAGGTATGTCGTTACAACGAGTGTTACTACAACCATTATGAACGAAAGCTCCTTGTAACTCCTCGATATGAATACCAGGAATGAATCTATAGAGAGTATTGCAACCATTATGACCATCAAAAGTGGTATCATGATGACACTCTTGAATATCAAGGCAATTAAAATTGAGATTGCCAAACCTACAGTTAGATAGGGTGTCATCTTCTCAATCAAAAACCTACCTTCAGAAACAACACTGAGAAGGACATCAAACCTCCTTGCAACCTTGTCCTCCATGAAGGATGATGTAAATGCCTGAGCTAGGAAGTAAAAGGGTAGGATTAGTATGAATGCGTAGGCAAACTTCTCAAGGAGTATTGGTGGTCTGAGATTTTCAGGTAGATAAAACTCCCCCAAACTTACCTTCCCCTCCTTCTCAACTTCCCCAACTTTCCCAACCTTCCCAACATCAACAACGCTAACGTTCTCAACCACTTTTTTCCTTTCTTTCTTTGGTTTTTCCTTTGGAACCTTCTCTCTCTCAACCTTAACAACCATTCCAGTAGATACCTTGTGTAACCTTATCAGGACTGGAAATGCATAGTCACCATATTTCTCGTTTAGATATCTGTTGTATTCCGACCTGATATAATTCCTAAATTCGTCAAATGCAGAGTATGACTTTAAGTTACCCCTAAGAATGACTACATCTCCATTTACAGTTAGATCTGGATTGGGTGAAACGTCAAACGACTTGAATCCAATTGGAACGTTGATAGTGTAAATCCCCCTATCAAGATTGACACCAAACTTCAGTATGTGATAGGTTAGGATTGCGGTAACTATGAGTGAGAATACTATGAGAGTCGAACCCCTTGATTTCCCCCTAAGCTCAAGCCTTGCAATCTTGAGCATCAACAAAATTTGATTATCTGTGTATATAAGTCTCCATGGTGAAAATTTAAATACGTTGATTCAATTTTCTTCTGTGCTTAGGGTTGAGAACTTGAAGAAGGCTTACGGTGAATTCTTGGCTTTAAAGGGGATAAGCTTCTCGGTTAGAAGGGGAGAAATTTTAGGATTGATAGGTGAGAACGGAGCTGGGAAGAGCACGACCATAAGGATACTTGTAGGTTTGATAAGTCCTACATCTGGAATTGTTGAATACGATGGTGTAGATTTCTTTTCAAACGTTGAAAGGATTAAGAGGAGGATAGGATACGTTCCAGAGACAGACTCCCTCTATGAGGATATGAATGCTGAGGAGTATCTTAAGTTCTTTGCAAGTTTATACGATGTGGATTACAATTCCAATTTGATGGAAAAGCTTGGAATTCCAAACAAGAAGATTTCTGAGATGTCTAGAGGTATGAAGAGGAAGCTTTCAATTGCAAGATCCCTAATACACAATCCAGACTATCTCATCTATGATGAACCTTTTAGTGGATTGGATCCTACAACTTCACTTGTTCTGGCTGATTTTTTGAAGGAGTTGAGGGATAAGGCAATACTGTTTTCAGCACACAACTTATACTACGTTGAGTATCTCTGCGATGTCGTTGTTATTATGAAGGCTGGTGAGATAGTTTATCATGGGGATGTTGAGGAGATAAGGGGTCTCAAGACTTACATAGTAAAGACTGAAGAAAAGATGTTTAAGACAAACGATGTGGATGAGCTTGTTGAGATATTGAGAAGTGAGAATGTTGTGAGTGTCGATGTGGATGTTAAGAGGCTTGAGGATTTATACTTTGAACTAATGAGGAGATGATCACTTCTTACCCTTCCTCTCCCTTGACTTTGGTCTCAATCCCTTGTAACCACACTTCCTACATCTTGTAGCCTTGATGGGATTTCTTGCGTTGCATCTCATGCATATCTTTACGTTGAATATCCTAGCCTCAGCCTCTGGAAACCTAGCCATGATAGAAGCTCAACTTGGGATATATAACGTTTTATATGCTGAGACAAACTTCACTCATGAAGTTCACCGTAGTTTACGACAACGAAGCAAGAGGGGGTTTTATAGCTGATTGGGGTTTTTCTTGCCTGATAGAGTCAAAGGTTAGAATACTGTTTGACACTGGTGCAGATCCAGAGATTCTCTCCCACAACTTATCCCTCATAGATGTTAAGGACTTCGATTACGTTGTTCTTTCTCACGAACATTACGATCACGTTGGTGGGTTGAGTGCTGTAATAGATAATACTTCACGTGTCCTGGCTTTGAAGTCTTTTTCAAGTAGATTAAAGAAATACATATCTTCAAAGTCTGACCTCATTGAAGTTTTGGAACCCTTTGAATTTGAGAGGGGATTTATGACAACGGGTTCGGTTGGTAGATTCATTGAGGAACAGTCACTCGTAGTTGAAACATCCAAGGGGAAGGTTGTGATAACTGGATGCTCTCATCCTGGGCTGGAGGAGATACTAAACAGAGCTGAAGGATTTGGTAGAGTTTTTGGGGTTTTGGGTGGATTTCATGGATTTGAAAAGATAGAGATACTTAAGAGATATGATCTAGTTGTTCCGTGTCACTGCACAGTCTATAAGGAGGAGATTGTTAGGATGCCAAATGCTATGAGATGCTTTGCTGGTTGTTCATTTGAGATTTAGAATAATGTGCTAACTTAGTTTGTTTAATGAAACTTTAAGTTGCTATTTTTTCTTTGTAATAGGGTAGAATAGTTAACGTTCCCTGACTAAAAGAAATTTATTGTTATATTTGAGGACTGCAACTGATTAGTCTCAGACTATCCGTTCACCCTTTTCTTTAATAACGTCAACTTTTAGCAATATGTTCGCTGACACTATACCACCATTATCGGCAGGATTCTTTAGAATATACATCTCTGGATTGTTTGGTATATTATATACAACCACAATACAATATTTTTCTTTCTCATCTAAAGCTTTTCTAGCTTGTTTACTATCTAGTCCTATATCTACAAAATCTTTCCTACCCTTTACCTCAACATACAAGGTCTCATCATTTTTCTCTACAATTAAGTCATACCCCTCTCCTCTTCCCCCCACTATTTTGTATCCTAAAACTTTAAGCTTACTCTTTGCGAAAGCTTCTGCAAAACTACCTATGACCTCTCGGTTACCCTCACAATCTTTGGCACCAGCTGCCTTAAAGAATTCTCTCCAACCCTCTACATCTTGATCATACGATATATAGTCTTCAGCTATGAATGGTCCAATATCAAAGCCTTCTAAATCTTTCCATTTCATCCAATCTTCTTTTGGTCTGTAGACTGAAGATATGTAACATTTACTTGAGCCAACTATTTTTCCATCCATTGTTAGGACTGGTATCTCGTCTATTTCTTCACTTCCATATTTCCAAACTTCTTTAGCAACATATGTAAGTTCGACAACATTTTCTTTATCATTTACTTTTTTTATAATTTCAATTATAAAATCGAGAAAATCTCTACAGTAATCATCAATTAGTTTAACTTCAGCTTGTTCAAAGAATGTTCTCCAGCTGTCTACATCTTCATCCTTATCTAAGTATTCGTCAAAATTAAGGATAATTTTATTAAATTGGTTAAGTTCGCCAAATATCCTATCAAAGAGGTATACTTCGTCAGATCGCTTAATTTCTCCATCCCTCGCTAAAACCCATATTGGTCCTGTCGGATATACGTTTCCCTTTTTAAGAAGTGTTGCAATTAGAATAACGCTATTACTCGTTAGATTTTCTTTCTCTGGGTTACTATCAACAAGTAATCGTGGTAGCAGTGCTTTTTTACAAATTTCTCCATAACTAATATAATTAACCCCAACTTTTCTGAGAATACCTTTAATTTCCTCCAGTTTCGGATGTATGAACTTATACTCTTTTAGCACGGCTTTAGCGTCTGGATATTTCTCTATGAGTTCTTTAACATCCTCTGGGAGCGTATTAAAGTAACACACTCCAGCAAGTACAACTTGTCCACTACTATCAAGTACATATGCTCCTTCACTTGGCAGTTTTCCAAGCTCATTGGCATGTTTGTATACTTCGATCAAGAAGTTGACTCCCTTTGCTTTTATTAAATTCTTATTAAATAATAGATCTGATAGTGTAAGAATTTTTACATGTTTCTGGCCAGTCTTAATATCTTCTGCTATGAATTTTAAGTCATTTTCTCCAAAAATCAAAGCTAAGTCACTCTCGTCGATGATATTTCTCTCTACTAATTCTGCTAC
>Ga0190367_1000553_pt1 | contig 26581 bp, 29 predicted proteins | sample 4872181011_MG_FD_171838 | JGI IMG/M metagenome (GOLD analysis project Ga0190367, IMG submission 171838) | Hydrothermal vent microbial mat bacterial communities from Southern Trench, Guaymas Basin, Mexico - 4872-18-10-11_MG | ecosystem: Environmental > Aquatic > Marine > Hydrothermal vents >...
CGCTGATAGATTTAGGTGCAGATGTTGTTTTCGTGGCTGGTGGAGAGAAGCCCGAGGTGAGGGTGAGTGCTCGATCAAGGACTTCATTTTATCAGCAAACAAAAATCCATTTAGGTAGAGATGTAATGGAGAAAGTAGGAGTCTATATTCAGGGTGCTGGTGGTGGGCATGCAACTGCTGCTGGAGCAAATGGCATTGGCGATCCAGAGAAAGTCTTAGAGTTATGCATTAAATTGATCCTTGAAAAGTTCGGCCAGTAAATTGTAATACCATAAAAGGGGAGCTAAGTGAGTTGCCGATAATAGAGTTTAAACATGTCACATTTAAGTATCAAGGTTCAGATAAACCTGCCATAATAGACATCAATTTGAGTATTGAAGCTGGTGAGTATGTAGTTATCACTGGGCCAAGTGGATGTGGCAAGACTACATTATGTAGATGTATTAATGGTTTAATACCTCATTTTTATGCTGGGGAGCTATCTGGAGAAATTTTTGTTGATGGCATGCGAGTTCGTGAAACTCCTACAAGTAAATTAGCGAAAAGTGTCGGTATGGTCTTTCAAGATCCTGAATCACAACTTTTTCTTTTAACAGTGGAGAGAGAAGTTGCATTTGGTCTTGAAAATTTGGGTCTTCCCAGAGAGGAAATAGTTTCAAGGGTAAATGAAGCTTTAGAACTTGTTGGCATTTCCCACTTAAGAGATAGATCCCCCCATGAGCTCTCCGGAGGAGAGCAACAGAAAGTAGCTATAGCTGCATGCATAGCGATGAAACCCAAAGTACTCGTATTAGACGAGCCAACAGCTAACTTGGACCCCGAAAGTGCCATAAAAGTTTTGAACTTACTTTCTAGGTTAAGGGAGTCTCTAAATATGACTATTGTCCTCGTTGAGCATAGATTGGAGGCCGTAGCCCCAGTGGCGGATAGAATTATCATCATGTGTGAGGGTAGAGTGTTGCTTGATGGTTCTCCAAGAGATGTACTAGTTAAGCCCATGGTTGAAGCCATTGGTGTTGGTGTTCCTAAAATTGTACGCTTACACAATGAACTATTGAAATCTAATTTGAGACTTAAGAGAGTTCCTCTCACACCTGATGAGTTTAGGACAGCCTTGTTAGAGGTGATTTAGTTGATTGAGGTTCATGACATATGGTTCAGCTACAATGGCATTCCAGCTTTGAGAGGTGTTTCTTTGAAAATCGAGCAGGGCGAGATGGTTGCAATTATGGGTGAAAATGGTGCGGGTAAAACTACTTTAATTAAACACTTCAATGGTTTACTCAAACCCCAAAAGGGATATGTCAGAGTATTTGGAATTGATACTAGAGAAGCTTCTGTTGCTGAATTGTCTAGAAGAGTTGGTTTAATATTTCAAAATCCGGATCACCAGCTTTTTGCGGAAACGGTTGAAGAGGAAATTGCTTTTGCACTTAAAAACTTCGGTTTTCCAGCGGAAGTAATTAAGAAGAGAGTGGAATGGGTTTTAAAGTTCATGGGATTGTATCAGCTTAGGGATAAATCGCCTTTCGCATTAAGTGGTGGTGAGAGAAAAAGAGTTGCAATTGCATCCATATTGAGCTATGATCCAGATGTAATAGTTTTTGATGAACCAACTGTTGGTCAAGACTATGCTCAGAAGGAAAAATTAGCACAACTAATGAAGTTGCTATGGTCGAGGCGTAAGACTATCATTGTCGTAACCCACGATGTTGAATTTGTAGTTGAAAACTTTCCAAGAGTGATATTGATGTCTGCCGGAAAAGTAGTAGCTGATGGTAGCACTAGACGCGTATTAACTAATCCAGGCCTTGTTAGGAAAGCAAGACTTGTGCTTCCACAGATAACTCAGTTAGCTCGGAAGCTTTCAGACTATGGTGTTCCTCAAGACATTATGTGGGTATCGGAGGCAAGGGATGCAATATTAAGGATAATTGAGAGGTGCCAAAGATTATGAGAATCCTAGAGGGTTTTCAATTTGAGCGCAAAAACACTGTTATCCATAGGCTGGACCCAAGAGTCAAGCTATTCTATTCAATTCTAATGTTCATTCTATCTATGGTGTTTTGGAGCCCCCCAATGTTAATGCTTCTCTTTATTAGCATTCTTCCCATGTTCTATTTCGCTAAAGTTACTAGAAGACTTGTAAGGACAATTCAGGGTTCTATATTTCTGCTTGCAATAATTTTCTTGATAAATTATTTTGCAACAGGTTTGGAGAGGGCTTTAGCTATGAGCCTACGTTTTCTGGTTATAATTGCATCATTTTCAATATTCTTCTTAACAACGTACCCCGAAGATCTATCAGAGGCTTTAATTAAGCTTGGAATACCCTATGAGTTTGCGCTTACGTTTGTTATGAGCATACGATTTGTTCCATGCTTAGCGAGGGAGGCTCAATTAATTATTGATGCGCAAAGAGCAAGAGGCTTGGAGCTAGATAAGGGGAGCTTCATTAAGCGTTTAAGAAACTATGTACCAATACTTGTACCACTTATAGTTAACTCTATTAGGCGGTCCATAAGGGTTGCGGAGGCAATGGAGTCAAGAGCATTTGGAGCTTCATCTAGAAGGACGAGCTTAGTAGAACTTAAATTAAAGAGATCCGATTACCTATTCATGATTTTTGCTCTAACAATGTTTCTAGTACTTTTACTGCTAAAAGTGTTTGGTGTTGAGCAGGTAATTGCAGGTTTATTTAAGGAAATTTTAACTATACTCCTTTAAAATTGTCAAATATAATTTTCTGCAATTCTAGCTCCCTCTCTTATTGCCCTTAAATTGAGTTCTACTGCCTTGGGAATCCTATCCCTAATAGCTTTCTCGAGCGAGCTTAAGGTTACAATACCAGTTATTTTTGCTGTGAAACCTAGCAGGATCATGTTTGCAACAATTCTGGTAAACTTTTCTTCAGCTATTTTTGTTGCCCTAATTCCATAGATTTTAGCCTCTATTTCGGAGGGTATATGCTTCACTAAATCGCTATCTATAACTAGAATACCATTTTTCTTTAAGCTATGGGCGTAAATGTTGAGTGATTGATTGTTCATGGCTATCATAATATCGCACTTTTCAATTAACGGGTAATGCACTTTTTTACTTGAAATTATTACATCACTTTTGCATGCCGTGCCTCTGGCTTCTGATCCATAGCTTCTAGTTTGAACAGCATATTTCCCATCTAATACTGCTGCTAATCCGAGAATTTCTCCTGCAAGTATTACGCCTTGCCCTCCTAAACCGCATATTCTAATTTCAATTCTCACGCTTCATCACCTTATTTATGAGCTTATGCAATTTTTCACTATACTCTTCTTCCTCCCTATCTATGAATTCGCCAACAACAATCTTTCCCCTAACATCTTCCATCTTCATTTTCTTTGCTTTACTTATTGGTATTGAGTTTTCCCTAAACCAATTGAGCATTTCAACTGCCGACTTGAAGCGTGCTCTTCTCCCATATGAGGTTGGGCATTGACTAATTACTTCAATGAAGGAGAATCCATTCTTCATTAACGCCCTTTTTATCGAATTTTTTAACTGAACTACATGATATGTAGTCCATCTAGCTGCATATACTGCCCCAGCCTCTACCACTAATTTCACTGCGTCAATTGGCTTTTCTATGTTACCATAAGGTGTTGTAGTGGTTATTGCTTTCTCCGGAGTTGTTGGTGCAACTTGTCCTCCTGTCATGCCGTAAATCATGTTGTTAACCATTATAACAGTTATTCCAATGTTCCGTCTAGCAGCATGTATTAAATGACTCAACCCTATACCTGCAATGTCTCCGTCACCGCCGAAGACTACTACCTTTAAATGAGGTTTCATTAACTTGACGCCAATGGCAACCGGAATTGCCCTTCCATGAAGCGCGTGTATGCTATCAGCTTTAAAGTGCGGAGATGGGATCCATGCAGCACATCCAATTCCGCTGCAGAAAACAAATTGGGTTAAATCCTTAAATCCCAATTCCTCTACCGCTTTCATAAAGCAATTAATTACTATGCCATTACCGCATCCTGGACAGAACGGCGATGGTAAGCGTTCTTTTCTTAGATATTTAACTGCAAAGTGCTCCATTCATGTAAGCCTCCTTACTACATCTATTATTTCATTGGGTGTTATGAGTTCTCCTCCACCCACCTTACTTAATAAAATAACCCTGCTCTTACCATGAACTGCTCTTTCAACTTCTCGCGATAGCTGCCCTAAACTCATTTCAGGCACAATTATTGCTTTAACTTTATCTGCAATTTCCTCCACAACCCAATCCGGAAATGGCCATAGAGTTTTTAGCCTTAAATGTATTAACTTAAGCCCTTGTTTAAGTCCCCTTTCAACAGCCTCGTAAACTGATCTAGAGGTACAACCATATGAAATTATACCTATTTCTGCATTTTCAGTTCCTTGAATTTCATATTTCACAATTTCTCTTGCACTACCCTCTATCTTCCAATATAGCCTATTAATCAGTCTTCTATGAACTTCAGGGTTAGATGTAAATCTGTAGCCCCGTTCATCGTGTGTGGAGCCTGTGACTAGGACATTGAATCCTGAACCCACTTCAGGCATCGGCGGTATTTCCCTGGGGTTTTTTGAGCCAAAAAAGGATTCGTCTAATCTTCTCGGCTTTCTTCTTTCAATTATTTTGACTTTATCTGGTACTTCAACTGGCTCAACCATATGTGCTACTAATTCATCTGCTAGAACAATGACTGGTGTTCGATAGTATTCGGATAGATTGAATGCTTCTATTGTTAAATCGAACATTTCTTGAGCCGAATTTGGTGCCAATACTATTGCTGCATAATCTCCATGAGTTCCCCATCTTGATTGCATAAAGTTTCCTTGTGCTCCTTTACTTGCCTGTCCAGTTGCTGGCCCAACTCTTTGAACTACGACTAATACGCAAGGTGTTTCGGTAAAGAATGCATAACCAACACCTTCCTGCATTAAACTAAATCCTGGCCCACTTGTCGCTGTCATGGCTTTGGCGCCGGCCCAGCTTGCTCCAATAACCGCATTTATTGCGGCTATTTCATCTTCCATTTGAATAAATACTCCCCCGACTTGCGGCAACCTCAAAGCTAAGTGCTCAGCTATTTCTGATGCTGGAGTTATTGGATAGCCTGCAAAAAATTTGCATCCAGCAAGTATTGCTCCTTCGGCGCATGCAATGTTTCCCTGCCAAAAATATTTTTGAGGCAATTTTCTTTCTCACCTCTGCCACTAGCCTATTAAGCTGTTTTTACTAAAAAACTTCGGTGAAAGGGTGGCAAGTAAAGTGAGAGTAGTAGTTGATGAGCGGGAGAAGAGCTGCAATGTACCGCGATATTTGAGGGAGCTAGGTGTAAGGGTTATTTTTAGACAGTTAAGCGTTGGTGACTATGTAATCTCAGAGGATTGCGCTATTGAGAGGAAAAGCATTAGAGACTTTGTAAACAGCGTTAGTAATAGAAGGATATTCGATCAAGCTTATAGGCTTGCAGAGGCTTACTCTAAACCCGCTTTAATAATCGAGGGTAACCCCAGATTTGCCTCTTCAGTTTTGAAGGCTGGAATAAAAGCAATGTATGGGGCGATAGCATTTATTTGGATGGCCTATAATGTGCCTACGTTTTTCACTTTGTCAGAGCGTGAGACCGCAGAGTTAATCCACGCATTTGCTAGGCATGAGCAAGCCGCTATAAGGAAGAGGATAGTTATTAGGAGCAAGCCTAGACTTGAAAGCACGAGGGACTGGCAGCTTTTTGTGGTGCAGAGTTTTCCTGGAATAGGCCCAAAGCTCGCTGAGCGACTTTTAAAGAGATTTGGGTCCATAAAGAGGATAGTTAATGCCTCACCTATTGAATTAGCACTAGTTGAGGGTATAGGTAAGAAGAGGGGTCTTGATCTCGTTAGGTTTTTCGAGGCCAAGTTTGATGAGTTTAAGAGTGAACCGAAACAGGTTAAGCTTGATGAATTAGCTTCTAAGCAAACTTAATGACATCTCCTGCATGTACTGTTCTAACTTTATCTTTCATTTTCAAATACATTTCATGAATTGCTTTTTCTCCAGTGCAGTGGCATGGCATTATGCTTTTGATATTTAGGTTTTTGAAGTATTCTATGGTTTCACTTATTCTACTATTGCTGGCGGATATTAAGTGAAAGCCGCCAATTACTGCTTCAATTTTGCTTGAAGCTAATAGCTCTTGTGCTCTTAAAATGGTGTTTACTATACCAGCGTGGGCGCAGCCAGTAATGATTATTGCTCCCCTCTTAAAGTTAATGATCAATGATTGATCATCGAGTAACTGATCATTGATTAGTTTCCCATTTACTATAGTCAACATATTTCTGTTAATCTTTTCAAATGCAGTTTTGCGTGGGATCTCACCTGAAGTAATTATTGAGTCAGCAATTTTAAGTGGGTCTCTCGATAAAATAATCCACGCTTTATTTTCCAAGTCTCTAAGCGCGAATGGTATTCCATTATACCTGATTTTGGGTTTGGATACAAATTTCGGCTTAAAGCAGTCGGGATGGCATATAACTGGGACTTTTCTTGATAATTTATTTAATAGTTCTAGTAACCCGCCAGTATGATCATAATGTCCATGGCTTAAAACTATTGCATCTATTTTGTTCATATCAATACCCATTACTTCACAATTATTCCTTAATACACTATAATTTGGTCCGGTGTCGAAAAGCACTCTGCACTCCACTCCTTTTTCATCAACTACCTCTACTAGGGCTGAGAAGCCGTGTGCCCCAAGTATGTTTTTGAGTCCCAATTTAACGCTGTTTTCAACTATCACTTTTAAGGTAACTTCTTCAGCTGAAACATCTATCTCCATGGTATCTCCCTAGCTGATAATTAATGGAAAGAGTTTTAAGAGCTTTTTTGAGAGAGGTTGGCGGGTGTGGGGGAAGAATATTTTGCCACTGGAGATAATGCGGAAATGCATTGAGCAAATAGCTAGCTACATACTAAAGTTACCATCAATGCTAAATTACGATCAGGTTGAGAGAATGATTGATTATTTGATTCAAGCATATAAAAGTGATAGATCAGTATTCGTTGTGGGTGCTGGCAGATCCGGTCTAGTTGCTAGAGCTTTTGCGATGCGTTTAATGCACTTAGGTTTCCATGTCTATGTTATTGGTGAAACAATAACTCCAGCTGCTAGGGAGGGAGACATATTAGTTGCAATCTCGGGTTCAGGTAGAACTGCAATTGTAGTTACAACTGCTCAGGTGGCAAAACAGGTTAAAGCTAAAATAATTGCTGTTACCTCTCATCCCGACTCTCCGCTTGGAGAGCTGGCTGATCATATAGTGTTTGTCCCTGGAAGAACGAAGATTTCAGAGGAAACAGATTACTTCTCTAGGCAGATTCTTGGAATACATGAGCCGCTAGCTCCATTAGGTACTCTGTTCGAGATATCTGCTATGGTGTTCCTAGAGTCGATAATAACAGAGTTAATGAAGAGACTGGGAATGACGGAAGAAGATCTGAGATCACGGCATGCGCAGTTTACTTAGTCATGCAGAACACAATAATTCAGCGTTCAATAGCCCACATAACTTCAAATTCAGCTCTATATCCTTCATTAGCTAGATACCTTAACTTAAAGGGGCAGCGTGCTCCTCCTCTTAGACATATAAGCAGCCTACTGCCACTAACCCTCCAACCTTTTATTCTACAATACTTATCGTCTAGCAGGAATTGGCACTTCAAGAGTTTTCCTCCCAATCAGAACTTACGGGCTCAGCCCTCTAAAAACTTGTGGTTAATCAGCGTTAAATGCTAACTATTTAATTCCATACATCAATATAATGGTGTCGGGGGAATTACTGTTCTTGCGTAGAATGAGGGTGATCAATTACCTGGATAGACTAAGACATGCAATTACTAATTCGCGTGACAAGCTGGTCTTAGAAGAGCTTTTATCATCTTATAATAAATGGAAGAAATCACTTAGCATTATTGATTTCCTGAATTTCATGGATATAATTCAATATAAATGGAAAGATGTCATAATGAGGCTACTTAAAGGGTACCCGCAGACTTTAGGGCAATTTAGAGCATTCAGCTTTGAAGAATTTATTAGAGATTTAATTGAGCAGAGAATATTGAGAGCCTCCTCCAATATAAGAGTTGGATGGAATGAGAAAGTTTTAGTGTGGAGGCGGGGGAATGAAGAATATTATTCTGCATTTGATCTAGTTATTTATAAATCAATGGAGCCGATAATTGTTGTTGAAGCTAAGGTTGATGTTGATGCTCCTAGATTGAGGGCTTTTCTACTAAATTCATTGCTTTTGAAGAGAATTTACAATAGGGTATATACGGTGCTGGTTTATCTTAACTGGAAAGCTGATGAGATTCTAAAGTGGTTGGCCAAAGATTTTATAGATGAAATATTTAACTTTAAGCGTGAGTCTGAAGTTAAGTTGTTCATGGACTACATCAAGTCTTTAATATCTGATCTCGATGTAAGGTAATGAGGGTGAGGTATTGTCTGGGATGGCTAGGCCTTCATGGGATGAGTACTTTATGAGAATTGCGCACCTAGTTAAGGAGAGGTCCACATGTTTGAGGAGAAAAGTGGGTGCTGTACTTGTAAAGGATAGGCATATACTTGCCACCGGCTATAATGGTGCACCGAAAGGTCTACCCCACTGCTCTGAAGTTGGTTGTCTTAGACAGAAGTTAAATGTGCCTTCTGGTCAGAGACATGAATTGTGCAGGGGACTGCATGCAGAGCAGAATGCTATAATTCAAGCTGCAGTCTTTGGAGTTAGTACGAGAGGAGCTACTCTTTATGTCACCGATTTTCCATGCTCAATATGTGCAAAAATGATAATTAACGCTGAGATAAAGGAGGTAGTTTATGACTCTGAATATGAGGATCCAATATCAAGAGACCTACTTGAGCAAGCTGGAATTAAGGTGAGAAGGTTTCACATTGAGCGTTAAGGGCAATGCACCAAGCTACTGCTCGACTACTAGGTTTATTGTTTTCTGTTTTTTAACATCAATTAAACCTTTATCGGTTATCCTAAGTTCTGGAATTACTGGAAGTGCCAGCATCGATAGAGTCATAAATGGGTTTTTTAATGTACATCCTAGCTTAATCCATGCATCTTTAACTTTTGACAATTTAGCGCATATGCTCTCAACATGCTCATCGCTAAGTAAACCTGCAATTGGCAGTTCAATTAAGGCAAGTGTTTCTTGATTTCTCACGACTGCTATTCCTCCACCACTCTCAATCAGCCTATTAGCTGCAATAGCCATGTCCTTTTCTGAGACGCCGATAACTATTATGTTATGGCTATCATGGGCTATTGTTTGTGCCGAAGCTCCACTTTTTATTCCAAAACCCTTAACGAAGCCAGTAGCCATGTTCCCTGTTGCCCTATGTCTTTCAATAACCGATACTTTAACGATATCTCTATCAATGTCCGCCATCAATTCTCCATTGAGTATAGCCATTTCTTCAATTCTTCTCTTAGTCAAAATGCTGTCTTCAAATACCTCGATTACATTAATTTTGGTCTTTCTTCTCTCATGATCTCCAGTTTCTACTTTTATTCTGAAGTCATCAGATTTCAATTTTCGTTTTACGTTAATAGTCTTTTTAGCGTACTCTGGATATTTGAATTCTGGAATTTCTATTAGTAGCTTACCATTTCTAGCTACCATTTTTCCATCAAGTATCACGGAGTCTATATTGAACTTATCAATTTGATCAACAATAACTATATCGGCATATCTAGGTGGTGCTATTCCTCCAATGTGAAGCGTCAAGCCATAATGTGATGCTACATTTATCGTTACCATCTGAATTGCAGCTATAGGATCCACTCCCTCTTCAATTGCTCTTCTAATTAAATAATCAACATGCCCTTCTCTTAGTAGATCTTCTGGATGCCTATCATCTGATACGAGAACAACATTTCTTGTATCGACTTTATCTTCAGTAATTACTTTGATTACCTTACCTAAATCCTTCCAGGCAGATCCTTCCCTTATCATTAAGGTAATGCCAAGTCTCAGCTTCTCTAGCCCCTCCTTTTTCTCTGTAGTTTCATGACATGATGATATTCCCGCTGCAATGTAAGCACATAGCTCTTTACCTCTTAAACTAGGAGCATGTCCCTCAACGACTTTGCCCTTTCTAAGAGCAATTCGAATTTTATTTAAAACCTCTTCTTCTGCATTAATAACTCCAGGGTAATTCATTACTTCAGCTAACCCAATAACTTCATCCAATGTAATTAGTCTTTCAATCTCTTCTAATCCAATGATACTTCCGGACGTCTCAATTTCACCTCCAACTGCTGGCACGCATGATGGAGCGCATATAAAGACTTTGAGCGGAAGCCTCTTTGCCTCCTCGATTATTAGTTTTATTCCATTAAAGCCCAAAACATTGGCTATCTCATGAGGGTCTATAAACACACCTGCAGTCCCTCTCGGCACTACTACTCTAGAAAACTCGGTCACGGTCATCATTGAGCTTTCAATATGTATGTGCCCATCGAGAAGCCCGGGAACGAGATACTTTCCGTTTGCATGTAGAACCTTGGTTTTTACACCTATTGTATGATCAGCTTCTCCAATAAGTGCTATTCTGTCATGTTTGATTGCTACATCACAGTTGTCAATTATTTCCCCCGTGTAGACATTTACTAGATTTCCTCCCTTTATCACCAAGTCAGCTTTTAGCTTTCCAGTTGCAGTTAATATCAGGTCTTCAATTACATCGGATAGTCGTGTTCTTCCAGAAATTCCATCCCATATTCTATAATAGGTCAAGCATTAGCCCCCACAATTTGCTTTGAATATTTCCATAAATTTTTAAGTGTCCTGTTTCACAGTATTCTTGTTGGTGATAAATTGAAAACTTATATTAAAATATATGGGCCACCAATTCTGGAAGCCTTAAAAGCCTTAGAGAAAGTTGCTGTAGAAGTATCTAAGGAGTTTCCCGAGGTATGTTTCTATGATGTACTTGGCGGTATGGCCATACCTTTAAAGGAAACTGCAATGGATATCGTGGGTCTGCCAGCTGAGGAAGCGGAGGTATATTGTAAGAAGTTAATTAGTAAGAGCGGATGGACTTTGGGAGAATATGATTTCTACTTTGAATGGACTAAACCGCCCACTTTTCAACAGCTCCAAAAGTTAATAGCGAAAATTGATGAGGCTCTTAAGCCTCTGGGATGTAAATACACGGTAACAACCAAATAAGTAACTAATTTCTATATCCGCAATCTTCGCAATTCTTTCTCCTTGCAACCCTAATTTCATGGAATGTCATTTCTTCCCCATCATATATTATTAGTTTACCGATTGCTGGTGAGCCAATTCCAGTTAAGAGTTTTATGGCTTCGGTGACTTCAAGGCTTGCGATTACAGCTGGTGTTGTATTTAGTATTGGAATGACTTCCAGTGCTGGAGGTTCCCCGGGCACTATGCATTTTAGGCAAGGTCCTTTTCCGGGAATTATTGTTGTCATTTGACCCATCATTCCATGAACGGCGCCATGAATAAATGGTCTATCCTTCTCTATGCATGCTCTATTTACCGCAAATCTCCCCCTGTAATTATCGAGGCCATCAACTACTAAATCAACTTCTTTAACAAAATCCTCCGCGTTCTCATAATTTACCTCAGTACATATGCCTTCAATTTCAACTTCAGGATTCAGTTCTTTCAATTTGACGGATGCTACGCGAACCTTAATCTTCCCGATATCTGCTGGTGAATAGAGGATTTGCCTATTTAAATTGCTCCACTCAACTCTGCCTCTATCGATTAGAATTAGCTTTCCAATACCTGCTGCTGTTAAGTAAAGTGAAGCTAGGCATCCAAGCCCACCAACACCCACTATAAGGACCTTTGATTTAGAGAGCTTTCTCTGTCCATTCTTTCCGAAAACTCTAATCTGCCGGTCATATCGTTCAAATGCTATGCCTCTCATATTCAAAACGCAACCCCAAAATTATTTTTTTGAACCCAGTGTTTATGTAGGTGCTTATTACTCAAAAATGAGTAATTACTCAAAAAAGATAAAGTTTTTATACAGAATGCCATCCCCTTTTTCTGGGGCGCTGCTAATATGGGTGCGATGAGCAAGAGCATGTATTTATCTCTAACTGCACTCTTTGCCGCAGCCGCAATGGTAATTACCATTGGAGGTTTTGAAGTTTGCTATCCCCTATTACCTTACTTAAAGTTTGATTTTGCTGAAATTCCCGCAACTATATCATATTTCATAGCTGGTTTTTACTCAAGCATTATTGTTGCTACTGCCCACTGGTTTTTCTTAATGTACAGCAGAGGTGATGTTCTAGGGCCTTCCATGAAGTACATGGCTGTTTTATCCATGTTAATTGGCTATCATGTTTCCAGTATTGCTTTGAGAAAGTTTAGTAGTCGCGGCAACTCATATTTCTCGATTTCGGTTTCGATAGCGCTTGGATGTCTTTTTAGAGTCATTGTCATGACTTTTTCCAATATTATTGTTTTGAGTTTCATAGCGCCTGGATATCTTGATTTTGCAGCTATGATGATAGAGAGGGTTATTGGGAAGAGTGTTAATCATGCGGAAGCACTTTATTGGACATGTGTTTTTACTGGCATATATAATGCGATACATGTGCTTTTCTCTTTTGTACCTGCCTTAATAATAGTTAAGGTTATAAGAAGGAGACTGGGAACGCTAATGTCTAGTGCTTTCAATTTTTTCTAGCACTTCTTCTGCTATCTCCAGTTCTTTTCTCGTGTTTATTGGTATCCATATGCTTCTATCATCCCCAGGTATAGTCATGCTGTACAGTTTTCCCTCTTTTGCAAGACGTGGTAGTACTGCTGATTCATACTCAACTGGCTTTGGATCATTTATGTCTACTGTGTCAATGATAACTCTATAGACTTCGGGCTCTATGATAGAGACGCCTACGTGCGTTGGCATGGAAATTTTAGGTTTTTCAATAAATTCCAGTATAAGTCCGCTACTATCAACTCTCGCCACACCATACGGGTAAGTTGTTGATGAAATTAATAAAACTGTGGCCCAAATATTCAGCCATTCAACGCCGTAAAGATGGTGAGCTAGCAATTTAATTGGCAGGTACTTGTCGAGTTTCAAGTCATCCGGAAATGTTATTATCCCTCTCCTGTTCACGTCTATTACTCCGGTTTCAATTGCATGTTTTAGAGCTTTTCCTTTCCCAACCTTTTCGACTTTGGGATCCTCAGAGTACTTCACTTGAACATTAAATTTAGATCCATCACCAATGTATTCCTTTATCATGTTTCCTCTATGACCAATTAGGAGCTTAAAATCTTTAAACCCACAATTTCTGTACAACTCTATTTCTCGTTCAATAAGCGTTTTCCCTCCTACTTTAACTAATGCCTTAGGTATTTCTGGCATTCCGAGCCTCTTTCCTAAACCGCCAACGAGCATTATTACTTGGGTTTGAGCTATTTCTTCTTCAAGCCTCTTTATGGCTCTCATGGCTCTCCAGATTACTCTAGTTTATTTTGCCGATAAAAATTGTCATTTACTTTTTGATCTCGTTATTTGATATTCCGAATCTCTTCTTGATCTCACGTAGTATTATTTCCGCTGCCTCATCTGGCCCTACTCTATCTGTTTCTATCACTACTTCTGGATTTATTGGTTCCTCATATGGTGCTCCTATTCCGGGTACGGTTTTACTTTCTCCAGTAAATGCCTTTTCATAAATTCTTCTTGGTGCCATGTAAGTTTCAAGGCGCTTTCTTTCTCTTTCAATACAAATGCTAAGTGGGCACTTCAGATAGACTTCCATGAATCTGTTTATTGTGTTTCTAGCCTTCTCTCGATATCTTCTTCTATTACCTGTGGCGTCAATTATTACGTTGATTCCATTTTCAACTAGCACTTTTGCTGCATAGACCAATGCACCATAAATGATTTCTCTCTCCTCCTCTGTATACTTTGGCTTTGGTGTTGCTATTTTTCGTAGAGCATCTGATGAGATAATGTATGACTTTACATTTAGGTAGTCTAGTTTTTGCTTTAGCTTTCTAGCTATGGTTGATTTGCCACTTCCAGGTAAGCCAGTTATCCATATGCACCAGCCCATTGTATTACCCTCTCAAGTACTTATTTACATTATTTATATCAAAGTGCTCCACCTCAAGTACGTTTTTTACGAAACTAAGTAGCTTAATTCGCACATCTAGAGGAAGTGTTGGATACCAAAGCGGTGAGGCTACTACGAGTCCACGCCAAGCATAAAAGGGTTGAACAACCTCTAATATTTCGTAGTCTTCGGTTAGGTTTAGATATGTATCCCAAAATACCTTAAATAATTCCAGGAATGGTCCTCTTAGATCGCCATATGTTTGAAGGCTGTAGAATATGTAATTTATCGTTAAAGCTGTAACATCATCGGCAGGCTCACCCCATTCTCCCCGGCTTCTATCTAAGAGTGTGAAGTTTATGTTTTCATGAAAAACTATGTTCCATGGATGGTAATCGCCATGTACCTGACTGAGCCTATGCGTTTTCTTTTTAAGTTTCCATCTCCAGTCAATGCATTTTTTCTCTAGATTTATGAAGTAATCTTCACTTATGTATTCTGCCTCTTTGGGGTAACTATCTATTAATCCCATGATACATTCTCCATGGCCTATGAGCTCCCTTATCTTTCTGAGATATAGAGAGGGGTCTTCACCCTTCACCTTATGTATTTCTGCTAAGTAGCTTGCCAAGGCTCTGCATCTTCTTAAATCTAAATTGTGTAGTTTTTTCTCTTTCTTGATTCTATCAAGATCTACGTGATATAGGGTTCCCTCGACTTTTTCCATTAGTATGAAGAACTCCTTGCACTTTCCCAATGATAGCATGTTTCCATCAATTGTGAAAGCTCCGACATCAATTGATTTTACATGTCTGGGTAATTTGTTGAATGCTTCATGTTGCCATAAGAGTATCTTGGCCCTATCAGAAAAGTGTTGGTGATCGAAGATGCTTGGTTTAATCGTGCTTAAAACCAGCTCCTTTGTTTCTTCATTAACTTTAAATCTTATTAAATATGGTTTTCCATAGCCAAATTGCTTTAAGTCTTTTACTAATTCTAGTTTCTCTCCTAGTTCGCCGATACCTATTACTTTTATGTTTTTGTTGAAAAGCTTCCTAAGATAATCTTCGAGTACACGTATTGATAGCAAGAATCAGCACCATGTAAAGTCTGGTAATTATGGAGATTAAGCTTTACTATTTGCTTTGCAATAAACTATGCAATCAATGGGTTAGAGTATGAACAGTTCTGGTTCAACATTTCTATGTTTAATGCTTAGATCAGAGCACTTGAACGTGTATCCGCCAAAGAGTTCGGCTTTATTCTCTTCAAAAAATACTGAGGCTGCTATGCGTCCAATAGCATCTGCTTTCATTATTCCATAACCACTTCCGCCTCCCACAACTATTAAATCATTTTCTTCAAATACCACTGGCTGCCTATCAATAGTTACTTCGTAAATTGATGACCATGAATTCACTGGTCTTTTATCTTTAAACTGCGGGAAATAGGCTGATAATATTGGGTAAAGCTCTTGTTCGTAGAACTTTTCGTCAGATACATATATATCCTCTATTTTAAATGGCATCCCAAACACCAATCCATGTCCAATCCAAAATGTTTCCTCCTTAATTTCCGGTTTAACATATATTTCTGGATGTGTTATTATTGTGAACGGCATGATTCCCTCTTTATTGAGCTCTCTTACTCGTAATAGTGCTCTTAGACTGTTGGTATCGGCTTTTATGACATATATGCTTTTCTTTTTTGGTCTAATTAGTGATTCGACACCTACATTGTTGAGGAGGCTTTGAATCCATCCTCCAGCTGCGAGTATAGTTTTTCCGGCTTTCAATATTTTACTACCAATTTTGACTCCAGAGATTCTTCGGTCTTGCCAATAAAATGGTTCTCCAGATAGCTTTAGTGGTTTAGCTGGTTCTAATACAAGTTCATTAACCTCACTATTATACATTATCTTGCCACCTAGTTTCAGAAATTCCCTTTCATAAAACTTGACTAGTGATGTGACATTAAGTGTGCCAGCATACTTGGCTAATAAGCCTACATGAATATCGTAAAGCCCAAGTATATCTGCCTCTTCTAACTTTGAAGCGTGTATGTTTACTTTCATTTTCTTGGCGAGCTCCTCTGCATCAATAATTCTGTACTCTCCCTCCTCGCCCTTCATGTCCTTTAAAGCACTTCTTATTTCATAATAATGTTTTTCACTTAGAAGCCATAGGAACCCTATCCATCTTATCTCCAAGTTAATCTTTAATTTTCTCTCTACATACTCATAAAACATTATTGATGATTTTGCTAGCACCCTACTCGTTCTGGACTTGAAGAATCCTTGAAAGCATCCTGCACTTTTACCTGTGGCCTCAAATCCTGGTCCAGGATTTCTCTCTACTATTAACACTCTTTTATTTGGATCTCTGTTTTTAATGTGATATCCTGTAGCTAATCCTAGAATTCCTGCACCTACGATTATAGCGTCATAGATCAATGCTTTATTCACCAAGATTCTGCCTTACTCTTCAGCCTCTTCCTCTGACTCAAACCACTCTTCATCTTCAGTCCATTCTTCCTCCTCTATTTCTATGTCAAGCCATTTCTCTTTAGACTTAGCCATGGCTTAGCCCCTTTTAGTAGTTCTTTTTGACGTGGATTTAGCTTTTGCGCAAGTTGTGCGAGAAGCTATTTAAGTGGTTGTTGTAAAGTGGATTATGGTGCACTTTCAAGTTTAACCCGGAGGAGTTTCGCAAAGTTTAAGAAATAGCTCTCGTATTAACATCCAGCTCTGGTGTAATGTGGAGGGACAGAAGTGGTTAGATTTAAGACAACTGAGCAAATTCTAAAGTTAATGAGGAATATTGAGCAGGTTAGAAACATCGGTACTCTAGCACACGTAGATCACGGCAAGACTACGCTATCAGACTCGCTTTTAATGGCTGCAGGGCTAATATCCCCTAAAGTTGCTGGTAAAGCTCTTGCACTCGACTATGTTCCAATAGAGCAAATGAGGCAGATGACTGTTAAAGCTGCAAACATTTCTCTATATCACGAATGGAATGGTAAGCCTTATGTGATAAACTTAGTTGACACGCCGGGGCATGTTGACTTCACTGGTCATGTAACGCGGTCACTTAGAGTTATGGATGGTGCAATAGTGGTTGTTGATGCTGTTGAGGGCGTAATGACTCAAACTGAAACTGTCGTTAGGCAGGGTTTAGAGGAGCGAGTTAGACCTCTACTTTACATAAATAAAATTGATCGATTAATAAGGGAGCTCAGGTTATCTTCCTCTGAAATTCAGCAAAGGCTTGCCGAGATAATAAGGGATTTTAACGCGCTAATAGACATGTACGCGGAGCCTCAGTTCAGAAATTCTTGGAAAGTTAACCCCGCTAAGGGTCAAGTGGCTTTTGGCTCGGCTCTTCATAAATGGGGTGTAACTGTTCCGATAGCTCAACGTGAAGGATTAAAGTTTAGTGATATAATTGACGCATATAAGAGGGGACCTGAAGCAGTTGAAGAGCTGGCTAAAGAATTTCCGCTCTATGCAGCAATACTGGATATGGTAGTTGAGCACATACCTAATCCCAGAGAGGCTCAGAAATATAGAATACCAAAGCTGTGGCCGGGAGATTTGGATAGCGAAGTTGGTAAAGCCATGATCAATTGTGATCCGGACGGCCCTCTTGTTATATGTGTTAGCAAAATAGTTGTGGATCCACATGCTGGTTTAGTCGCTACTGGAAGAGTGTTCAGTGGAACGGTTCATAATGGTGATGAAGTGTATTTATTAATGGCGAGAAGCTCCGGAAGAGTTCAGCAAGTTGGTCTATATATGGGTCCATACCGTGAGGTTGCAAATGAAATTAGTGCTGGAAATATAGTTGCATTGCTTGGTCTAGATAGAGCGAGAGCTGGAGAGACGATAGTTGACATAAAGTATAAGGATGTGATGATGCCTTTCGAGAGATTAAAGTATATCAGTGAACCAGTTGTAACGATTGCTATCGAACCGAAGAGAAGTAGCGATCTACCCAAGCTAGTTGAGACTCTACGTAAAATGGCCATTGAAGATCCAACACTGCAAGTTAAAATCAATGAGGAAACGGGAGAGTATCTAATTAGCGGAATGGGAACATTGCATCTTGAAATAGCTCTCTGGGATCTACAGCGAAGAACTGGTGGAATACCAATTGAAACTTCACCTCCAATAGTTGTGTATAGGGAGAGCATCAAGGGCTCTGCAGGTCCAGTTGAAGGGAAGTCTCCCAACAAGCATAATAAAGTCTACATTGCAGTTGAACCACTGGATGAAAAGACTTTGAAGCTTCTATCTGAAGGTAAAGTGTATGAGGATCAAGATTGGAGAACAAGGGCCAAGATATTGAGAGCTGAAGCTGGATGGAGCGCTGAGGAAGCTAGAGGAATTTGGGCAATAGATGAGCGGTTAAATATATTGGTTGATGTAACTAAGGGTGTTCAATATCTAAGGGATATAAAGGACACTATAATTGCTGGTTTCAGATGGGCTATGGAGGCTGGCCCGCTATGTCAAGAACCGATCAGGGGTGTTAAAGTTAAGCTTGTGGATGCAGTGGTTCATGAAGACCCTGCACATAGAGGTCCTGCTCAGATAATGCCAGCCACTAAGGATGCAATATTTGCTGCTTTTCTAATGGCTAATCCAGTCCTCTTAGAACCCTTATTGAAGATTGAGGCAAAAGTACCTCAAGAATTTCTCAGCGGTCTTCTTAGAGTATTGTCTTCAAAAAGAGGTAGAATTCTCAGTATTGAGCAACATGGTAGGCTAATGCTTGTTAGAGGGGAAATACCTGTTTCAGAGACATTTGACTTATCAGACCAAATAAGAAGTGCTACTCAAGGGCGATGCTTCTGGAGCACTGAGTTTTCAAGATGGGCACCAGTACCAGCCCAATTAGCAATGGAAATAATTAGGCAGATAAGAAAGCGCAAAGGTTTACCACCAGAAGTCCCGAAGCCCGAAGATTTCTTGCCTAGATAATCAACTTTCTAACTCCAGTTTAGTTTACTGAGAAGAGCTCCAAGCACGCTACCACTCTTCCTCTTCTTCCCATTCTTCTTCCCATTCCTCCTCTTCCTCTTCCGGCCATTCCTCCTCCCATTCCTCTTCAAGCCATTCTTCTTCCTCTTCTTCTTCCTCTAGCTCCTCCCACCACTCCTCCTCTTCTTCCTCTTCAGGGACCTTGAGGGTCCACATGAATTAGCCCTCCTCTAGGAAAGGTGGAACTGCCTATGCCTTTAAACTTTTGCTCTTCCACCACTTGCATACGCCATTTAGTGGACAAATATCGCATTTGGGCTTACTTTTTCTGCATATCATGCCTGCTAGATCCATTAATGCAAAGCTAAATTTAAGGACATCTCTTCCCTTAACTACTTCAGCTATTATTTCCTCGATATCTATTGCCTTTAGAGTAAGCGCGTTTAATATTCTTTTAATAACTCTTTCCACATTAATGTCGACTATTGGCATATATTTCCCATAGGCTACTGATAAAATTAGAGCAGCTGAATATCTGCCTATTCCCGGAATTCTCATTAATTTGCTTATTTCTTGAGGCACTTTTCCTTCGTATTCTTGAATTATGACTTCTGATGCCTCTCTCAACTGTTTAGCTCTCACTCTGTACATTCCGAGAGGTTTAATAGCTTCTTCAATTTCATTTAGCTTCATTGCTAAAACCTTCTCTGGCGAACTGAACTTCTTAACTATGTTCTCAAAATGCTTGGAGACTACAGTTGCAGTTGTTTTTCTGAGAAAAAATGAGGCCAAAAATATTTTCCAGGGATTTTTAATTTTCCTCCATGGAAACTCTCTTCTATTTTGCTCCCACCACTCTAAGATCAACTTCTTTACTCTTATCATGAGAGTTGCTAGGGAGTTAATTTTACTTATTTCATTGATGCTTTTCATCAAGTTATTATCCGAGTTGCTTTTCTCATGTATTCATCATGCGGATATTTCCAAATACCCTTACTGTACATGTTAACTGGTAGTGTTTTATCCAAGTCTACGCTTGGATCTACAATTGACCATCTATAGTCTGCTACTATTTCCTTTTCAGACATTCTTGCTAGCGAGCTCGCAAAGCCTTCAACTTGATCAATCATTAAGTAGACTTTCATTACAGCCACTAGGTCGCCGTAGTGCACATAAAGCTTCTGTGGGAATGGTTTTCGCTCTAGAGACTTTATAAATGCGAGCATGCTTTTTCCGCTATTAAACCTTAGACTGACCATTAGGTTCTTGGAGAATTGTCTTGGATATGGATAAAGCTCTACCTCGTATCCCCTCAATATCCCATAGCTAATTAAATGCTTGTAGTAATGGTATCTAATTGTTGGTGGAGTTACTTGAAGCATTGATGCTAGCTCTTTAAATGTAACCTCTGCGTCTTCCTCAAGTTTATTCACAATAAATATATCGGCATCATCGAGTGGTGCTGGTATCCCTTCTTCCTCTAACCTTTTAAGTTGCACTTTTTTAGTGCTTTCAAGGATTTTTGATATTTCATCAACCCATTCGTTCCAATTAAATTTCCAAAGCTTCTCTTTTGAATCAAACCACTGGAAATTCTGTTTTGGACATATTTCTACTGGATTCCAGTAAATCTTAAAGTTGTCTATTATTTTTATCCGCTTTAATTGGTCCATGAATGCTTCAAATGATCTTTCATTCTTTAAAGGTATTAGATAAGTGCAGTAGTATAGAACCTCATTTGATGAGTAGCATCTAGCTATGCTTCTCCAGTAATCAATTATTTTAAGCTTCTCTAATGCTTCATTGATTAGTTTATATGCTGGCTTTACAATGACCAGGACTGGTGTAAGGCCGAGTTTTCTGAAGTTAATTGATACCTTCAGCTTGACTATACCCTTCCTCGCCAGCTTATCATAGTAGTAGTGAACTAGTGCGGGAGGCATTCTGGCCTCCCTAGCTATTAGTGAGAGATTTCTAGACTTAACTTCATTAATTACTTGAACTATCTTGGCACAGCTGTCGTCTATTGCCTTAACATACTTTCTATAGGTTGGACATTCTCTCCAGTCCATGAGTTTTCACCACACCTCAAAGTTCGAGGAGTCTATATCGATTATCCTTTTTATTTTTAAGTGAATGTTCTTCCAAGGCGGCGTTATTCGCTACACTTAAAAAGTAAAACTGTCTTTAATTTTCTGAATTTTAGATAGTTATTGGCTCAGCGCTCAGCTGGCTCATCATGTTCAGCCCTTACACGCTACATCATCGCCATTAACCTTCTCGCTTTTAAAAACTAAAATTTTTCTAGCAAATAAGCGCTGCCGAGAAAAGTTAATTTAATAGGAATTGTTACCTAAGCCGTAGTAATGGGTTTTCGGTTTAGGAGAGCGATAACACATGATTGTAAGCTTGAACTTGGATAGATGTAGAAGCTTAGGTTTGCTTTTGAGGAAAATAAGGTTTTCACCTGACCCTTTTATTAACGCCAAATTTTATCCGTCAACTAAATTGAGCTTGGATTTGATTGCAAACTACTTCTTTTTCATGGTTGCCATAGACCACAGAACTAGTTATGAGGATATCGCATTTGAAGGATTGATAGGTGGGGAAAAGTATAGTGGTGCACAACTTCTATGGAGATTAGGTAAGGTGAAGCTTGATGCCGACCCCGAATTTTTCACAGTTGATCGAATGAAGCGAATAAGGGCTTCGGATGTAGCTGAATGGTTAAGAGTTGAAAATCCGTATCCAAGAGAGGTGTGGGATCCTGATGTACGTGCATTTCTGCTTAGGGATGCAGCGTTAAAGTTATCTAAATACTATGAGGGCTCAGTACTTAATCTCATAAAAGCTTCTGGAGGCTTTCTCTTTAAAGATGGAGGAGGATTTATTGAGAGGTTAAGGGCTTTTAAGGCTTATGAGGATCCAGTCGGTAAAAAGGCATTTCTGCTCGTGAAGTTTCTTGAAAGGAGAGCTATCTTAAAAGTTTTAGATGAGGATAGGTTGGAAGTACCGGTTGATAATCACCTATCTAGAATAGCCTTAAGGCTCGGCTTGGTGAGAGTCGATAATGAAACTCTTAGTAAAATAAGGGAGGGAAGAGAGTTCACCTATGCGGAAGACTATGCTCTTAGATCTAGAGTTAAAGAAGCTTTTAAGCTAGTTGCAGCTTTCTCAAATATTAAACCTACTATTCTTGATGATTTCCTATGGCTTCTTGGAAAGACATGCTGCACTCGAGATCGTCCGGTATGCGTTTACGGCTGCGATAAAGCTGTTTGCCCACTAAAAGATTTAATTGGTACGTGTTATGAAATGTGCATTTTAACTCCAGTTTGCAGGGCTAGAAGTGATGTAAAGCTACAATTATTACCAGAGCACAATTTTACTAAAACATGGTACTATTAGTTTTCGTGAATGTAGTGGGTGATTGATTGCACCTTAAGATTGGCATCTCAACTCTCTTTGCTTTAAACAGGCCGCTAAAAAAGCTACCTGAGCTCCTTGATCGTGTTCTTAAGGAATTTGATGTTGATATCGTGGAGTATGTTGATGACGGTCCCCATTATATTCGTGATGATGAGTGCTTATCTTTTATAAGAGAGATGCGGTCGCAGTTGGGCATTGAACTAAGCATGCATGCACCATATGCTGCAGTAAATATTGCCGCGACAAATCCCCTATCAAGAAGCTTTAGTTGGAAAATTGTCTTAGAGAGCGTAGAGCATGCTAGAAAGCTTGATTGCAAATTTCTCGTAATTCATCCTGGATTGAAGGATGCTTTCACATATATTTTCGCCGAATTAAGAGAGCCAATACTTGAGTCTATTGCATTTCTAGCTAGAGTCAAAGATATGTGCATGGATTATGGGATCACTCCGCTAATTGAGAATCTTTCTTCACATAGAGCTGTGTTAATGAGCCCCAGCGATTTTAAGAAGTTCTTTGGAGCAGTGAATGGGTTTAGAATGGCATTGGATATTCCCCATGCAGTTATAGCGGGTTTGCTGACGAATTATATTGAATGCTTAAGTGATCATATTAGGTATCTTCATTTAAGTAATAATGATGGAAAGAGAGATATGCATTGGCCTCTCACTAAAGGTGTTTTGGACTGGAAGCGCATTTTAAAGAGCATTAATGACTTATTGCCCAATGCGGATATTGTAGTGATTGAGAACTTAAGCATAAGTGATGTTAAGAGTAGCTTGCTTGCTCTTAAGTATTTTTTAATGAATGATGCAATTTAGATTTTCGCTTTCCTGAGGAAGTCCATTTTGCCGAAGAGCTTGATTATTTTCTCGTATTCTTCTTCATCGTAAAACTTGCATTTCCCAGCAGTAAACTCTTTAGCTACTTCAATGCAAAATCTTGATGCTGCCTCTAAACTCGTTATGTAAGTGGCGCCTGTAGCGCATCCAGCTATTGGTAGTTTAGCTGTTATTGCTACTCCAACTACTGGAGAGCTTGTCATTAGCCATGGCTGCATCATGCTATTTATATGGTAAATTCCCGTTCCATAGGGCGTGATGTCTTGTAGCGTTATTGGTACTACTGCGACTTGTTTTCCAGTTACTCTTTCGTAAATATCTATTAAATCGTCGCTCACCTTCAATATCCATCCCTCCTTGACGGTTGGAGTGATGGCAAATCCTTCAACTTTAATTATCCTATTGCCCTTAGTTGCATCCACCGATAGTATTGCATCCATGCTTTCATCTACTTCTTTTTCCAGTAATGTGAATATGTCTACTGGAGACCCCATAAACGGAACAGGCTTATGGGGTTTTGTTGGAGCTGATGGACATATGTGGGTGGTCACTATCACATCTCCTTCAAGTAGATCTCCTCTTGCTCTCATGTCTGCAAGCTTTAGTGCACATGTAAGTGCCACAATTGCTCCATCAGCATCCGATACTAAGCCCAAGAGAGCTGGCCTAGCACCTATTCCTCCAAGTCGACCTATTATCCCCAAGGTTGGAGCTTTTCCTCCACTGAATTTACCGTTTTTACCTGGTACTACTACTTTGATGAAGTCGGTATATCCTTCTTCACCTTTTATTCGCTCAACCATTACGTTTTTAAGTCCTCTTTCCTCAAGAAAGTGCTTCACTTTGAAGCCATCTATGAATGCGCTATCAAGTAAGTCTGTTATCTCTATTAGCTGCTTCATGCAAGTCAACTTTAATCCCCCCTTCTCAGCATTTCATTCTTAATTTTGCTCCAATCCACTATCTCTCTAACTATCACTTTAATATGCTCCTTCAAAACTCTCGAAGCAACGTCGAATCCAAGCCTACTAGCATTCCAAGTAACGAATGGAGAATAAAACCTTGCTCTCTTAAACTTTATTTCGCCATCACTGCTTACATCAAATTGAATATAGCCCAGCTCCTTTAAGTGGCAGAACTCATTTGGGCACAAAATATCTATTTCCAGAGCCCCCCTCCTAAGAAATACTAACTTATATTCTTTAGCACTTCTAATCACCCTGCCGCAGGGGCACTGTATCTCAACCAACAATAATCACCACAAACAATTTCTTACACCAAGCTTTAAACCTACCCTTACCCTATCTCAAAATGGCAGTAAAACTTAAACAGTGCAATATGCTACTTTGATATGAGCGGCGGTCGTCTAGCCAGGACTAGGACACGGGCCTTCCACGCCCGTTACCCGGGTTCAAATCCCGGCCGCCGCACCAATGATTTTATTTTGCTTATTCCATTATCTTCTTCCTGTCATAGAAACCATAGATGTCTTCTTCTTTCGATTGTTCCAATTATTTCTATTTCTCTCCCGCATTTTGAGCATTTATTGTTTTTAGTTAGTGAGTGTGATGTTATGCTAAATCCGAAGCGTGTAATTACTGGTTCTCCGCATTTTGGGCAGTATGTGTGTTCTCCTTCATGTCCAGGAACATTACCAATATAAACATAATATAATCCCTCATCCAATGCAATCCGCCTAGCCCTCTCCAACACCTCAACAGGAGTTGGTGGTATGTGAATCATTTTGTAGTGTGGGAAAAACCTTGAGAAGTGGACTGGTGTTTCTGGACCAAGTTTATCATAAACCCACTTAGCAAACTTGACAATTTGCTCATTTTCATCATTAATTTTAGGTATTATTAGATAGGTGACTTCGACATGTACTTTCTTTGACTTCAACTCTTCACATGCATTGAGAACCGGTTCAAGTTCAGCCTTGCAATATTCCAAGTAAACTTTTTTAGACCAAGCCTTAACATCTACATTTGCCGCATCAATGTACTTTATTAGCTCGCTAAGGGCATCCATTGATATGTAGCCATTTGTCACTAGTATGTTCATTAATCCCTCTTTCTTAGCAATTTTAGCAGTGTCCAGTACGAAGTCGAACCATATTATTGGTTCATTGTATGTGTATGATATTGAGTTGCACTTGTATTTTCGAGCGAAGCCCACTATATCCTCAGGTTCATAGTGTGTTGTTACTGCTTCTTCAGGTTTTACTTGACTTATTTCCCAATTCTGGCACCATGGGCACTTGAAGGAGCAGCCAGCTGTTGAAATGGAGAAGGTGATGCTTCCGGGGTAAAAGTGAAATAATGGTTTCTTCTCTATTGGATCGCATGCCAGTGCTGTGAGTTCCCCATAAATTAACGTATATAGCTTACCATCTCTATTCTCCTTCGTTTGACAAAAGCCTCTTTTTCCCTCACTTATTACGCATTTTCTCGGACAGATTAGACATTGCACCTTATTGTCACTTAGTTTCCTATATAGATAGGCTTCTTTAAAGTATGTCATAGATTACACCTCCTCCTCCACCATATGTGCCCATAATATTAATCTTGTAGCCGCATCTCGGGCATCTATTGTGCTTATCAAGCTTCCAAGCTAGAATTGAGAAACCATATCTTTCAATCACCATTTCTCCGCATTTTGGGCAGTATGTGTGTTCTCCTTCATGTCCAGGAACATTACCAATATAAACATAATATAATCCCTCATCCAATGCAATCCGCCTAGCCCTCTCCAACACCTCAACAGGAGTTGAAGGTACATCCAAAAGCTGATAGTCTGGATGGAATCTTAATATGTGAAATGGAACTTCCGGACCTAGATTCTCCACAATCCATCTAGCCAGCTTTTTTAAGTCATCCATTGAGTCTCCATAGACTGGTACTATTAAGTTTGTTATCTCGATGAATACCCCTTTACTCTTAAGTTCACGAAGACTTTCAAATATGGGCTCTACAGTGGGAACAGCTGACATTTTCCTATAAAAGTCGGGATTAGCAGATGCTTTGAAATCAACTGTTGCAGCATCGAGATATGGTGCTATGAGTTCAATGGCTTCAGGTGTCATGTAACCATTGGTCACGAATGTATTGAAGAGCCCCATTTTCTTTGCCTCTTTAGCCGTGTCATATGCGTATTCGAAGAATATTGTTGGCTCCGTGTACGTATAGCT
>Ga0190367_1000554_pt1 | contig 26559 bp, 22 predicted proteins | sample 4872181011_MG_FD_171838 | JGI IMG/M metagenome (GOLD analysis project Ga0190367, IMG submission 171838) | Hydrothermal vent microbial mat bacterial communities from Southern Trench, Guaymas Basin, Mexico - 4872-18-10-11_MG | ecosystem: Environmental > Aquatic > Marine > Hydrothermal vents >...
ATGTATATCAGCAATTATAAGAGCATCATACCGGCTTAAATATAAAGCCGGAAATCCCTTCACTATGTAGATGTCTCTAATCAGTTTAAAGAGCATATTAAATCACGGCATACAAAAAGAGGGAAAATGTGGCGGGCCCGCCGGGATTTGAACCCGGGACCCACGGGTTTCTCCTGCTTGCCCCCTACCCCCTATGCTTCATAAGGTCATACGCATTTTTAACGATTACTCATTATGTTCCCACGTGGCGGCATTAAGTAAACTCTATAATGAACGTGCATTTTGTGTTTCCTAAAGCCCAGCATTTAGTGGTCGCCCATGTGTGATATTTGGGTTATTTTCGTTATTTTGATAGCCACACATGGGTTCATCCCACCTTTTTGTTTCCCATGACCCGCCTACGGCTCCAGAGGGTCGTTAATTTTCCAGAGCCATCGGCGAATCACGGGATTGCCTCGTCCCTCCGCCTACGGCTCATCAAGCTCATCGGCTCCAGTATCCAGTATGGAGGAGAAAGCTATAAAAACTGCGATTCAACCAGAAGTTTTCAAGATATAAAAAGTTATCACAATATCTGAAATTGCTCAAGTATTCAAATAAGGCAACTAGTCTCTTTAGCTTTATTTTTACTCATTATTTTTCAAGTATGGCTGAAATAATCCCGCTTTCAAAGTAACATACAGGTCTCCCTATGTTCGGTAAGCCGCTGCAAGACGCATACTCGTAGACGTCTAGTACCATGGTGTTAGACGATTCCCTAATTATATCAATTAATCCTATTCTATACTTAGCTAGTACAGGAAATAGATCATCAATAGTTTTTATAATACCTTTCTTTACAAGCTCATAACCTAAATGTTTACCTGCGTGAAAATGATAAGTTAAGGTTAGATCATCTGCTCCAAAACCCCTTACAGAAAAACATTAAAGTCTAAGTAAGGTAACGTAAACATTATCAAACCTACATATAGACTTAAAATAGGGCCTTATAGGTCTAGAAATATCTAATATACTCAGTTTAACTACTTTAGGTCTTTCTATACTTTCAGGCAAAATTCCCTTCTTGTACATGTTTAAGGCAGCATAAGGATCTTTAAGTATTGTAGACAAGAAAACATCACTTCCACTTTTGGTAAGGCTCAATTTCTATAAACTTAGTAAAATTAGGGGGGTAGGGGGCAAGACATTAAGAGCCCGTTGCTCTACCAGGCTGAGCTACGGGCCCTCTACTCAAACTCATGTTTCTTATTATTTATTTTTAAACCTTTCCGTTTAAGTGGATAACAATTTAAGCTGGTACTTCCCTTATATTTAAACTAGATGATGAGGCCGACATAGGCTTAACCCCCTACTTTAGGGGGTTATGTAGAGGGGTTGATAGGCTGATCTTCTAAAATATGGTGTTCTCTTATGGTTAAGCACTATAAACTTGGAGAAATCAAGTTAGAAAGAAGAGAAAACTATCTAAGAAAAATCTTTTCAGAAATATCCGTAAATAATACTCCCCTAGGACTATTAAGGGTTATTATACCTAGAGGCGTTACTGCTAGAAGACATTACCATAGAAAACACTTTGAAATATTTGTTTTCCTTAGAGGTATAGGGGAAATTATCGTAGAGCAAAATGATATCATAGAAAGGATTATTGTTAGGAAAGGAGACATTGTAATAATTTACCCTAAAGAAAAGCACACCGTCAGGGCAGTAGGTGGTAACCTAGAAATTTTAGTCATAAAAGTACCAAACATACCGGAAGACAAAGTAATAGCGTAGGGTCTACACATTATGATGTACATTAAGAACCTCGACAAACTACTAGAAAATACTAGATGTAGTAAATGTAGAAAAGCTAGAGAGATAGTGTTAAGAACACTAAATAAAGCATTAGAAGAAGCTAACCCGCAAAAAGCTGTACGTAAATCGCTGAAAAAGATGGGAAGAGGAGTAATTGAAGTATGTGGTAAATTATTCTCCTACAGAAAACTATATGTTATTGGTTTTGGTAAGGCATCAGGAGAAATGGCTTTAGCTATAGAAGAAACTATAGGAGAGGATATTGACAAAGGAATAATCATAGTTCCCGAAAACATCGCCCATAGGTACAAGTTCAAACATTTAAAAACTCTGGCCTCCACACATCCTATACCAAGTATAAAAAGCCTAAAAGCAGGTGAAGAAATAGTCAACATTGTTCAAGAAGCAGGAGCAGGAGATTTAGTTTTAGTTCTTATTTCAGGTGGAGGATCAGCTTTAGTTGAGGTTTTAAGGCCGCAAATAACATTAGACGATTTAATTGAAACAACAAAACTATTGTTAAAATCAGGTGCAAACATTGAGGAAGTAAATACCGTTAGGAAGCACTTATCTCTGTTTAAAGGCGGATGGCTCGCTAAAATGATTTACCCTGCTAAAACAGTTTCCTTAATAATATCTGATGTTGTAGGAGATCCTATAGAATTTATTGCCTCAGGGCCTACAGCTCCCGACACTACAACGTTTAAAAATGCCCTAGACATATTAAGCATGTATAATCTTGTAGATAAAGTACCTAGAAACGTTTTAGACCTAATTGTTGAAGGCGCTAAGGGATTGGTTGAGGAAACCCCTAAACCTGGAGATGAAATATTCAAAAAAGTCTTTAACTTCATAATTGCAAGTAACAAAGAATCTTTAGAAGAAGCAAAAAAGTACGCTGAAAAAACCTATGGGTTAAACGCTTTAATTTTAACAAGTAGAATCCGAGGTGAAGCTAGATACGTAGGCTTAGTTATAGCTTCAATATTAGAAGAGATATTCAAAGAGAACATCCCATTAAAGAAACCTGCCCTAATACTCGCTGGCGGTGAAACAACAGTAACCGTGGTTGGCAAAGGGAAGGGAGGTAGAAACCAAGAACTAGTTCTTTCAGCAGCGAAGACAATTAAAGGCTTAGACGGCGTAGCATTTGCAAGCATAGGCTCAGATGGTATTGATGGAGTAACAGATGTAGCTGGAGGTATTGCCGATGCACATACATTCGAGAAAATACGTGAAAAAGGGTTAAGCATAGATGAAGCACTTAAAAATAATGATAGCTACTCCATATTTAGTGAAATAGAGGATTACGTTTATACGGGACCTACTGGAACAAATGTTAATGACCTAATGGCTGGTGCTGTCCTGAAATGATCGAGTTAAAGAAGGAAATCTATGAGAAGCTAGTAAGCGAAGCAGAGAAAATAAGTAATGAAGAAATAAGGAATATAACTTTAAACATTCTAAAGGAACCTAAAATAACATTCACCAAAGCGGAACCTAAAATAAGCTTACATGAATCCCCAGCCGCACCTAAGAAACACCATGCCTATCCCGGAGGACTTGTGGAGCATACGTGGGCCGTTTTAACAATAGCCAAGAATTTAGCTGAAATATTTGAGAAAACATATCATGTGAAAGTTAATAGAGACCTAATAATAGCTGCTTCAATACTTCATGACATCTTCAAATTCTACCAGTACGAGAAAGACCCAATAACTGGAGGTTTTAGACCAAGAAGCGATTGGTATCTTAGCCATCAATTCTCAATAATAGCTGAGCTTTCCTTTAGAGGAGCTCCTGAATTACTTATAAGATGCTTAGCTGAAATGCATGGGAGTGTACCAACAAGTATGATAGAATCTGAAATAGTTAAGTTTGCTGACTCTGTTGATGCAAAATTTGTTAGCAGAATCCAAGATATAATATGGGATTCATGCAAAGACATAGAATTACTAACTGATGGAAAATATATTGTTCAAAAAACATACCCTCAAATCCTCATGAAGAAGACCATATTTGAATTAGCCAGAATATACTATGAGGAAGGGAGAGATAAATTAACTGAGTATATAATTAGGGAGCTTGGAATAGAGCTTTGAAGAATGAGAAAGGAGAGATGTGTGGCGGAGGCGGGGTTCTCGAGCTAACTCCTGCCCTCACACTCCCCCTGCAAGGGGGTGTTAGGCGGAGTTTCTATACCACTTTCCTTTATTTGTTCGGACTAATATAAACTTTTAAATAAGTATAGTAAAACGCTAGGTAGTTTGTTTCTAGAGTGTTTAAACATTAACTAAGAAGGGTCGAAAAAGTAATACTTAAGATTTTTTAAAACATTTACAACAATTTTTGATATTAACGTTTATTTAGGTATTCCTCGAATCCAGCATAAGTTTTTCTATAAAGCTCAGTAGATTCTAGTCTTTTAATATCTCTCTTATATTTAATAGCATCACCTACCGTATGGTATCCTTTAATCTTAACCCACTCTTTTACCGGTATACCGTGCTCTTTCTGTATTCTATCTCTGTAAAGGTCAGGTAGCACATTAAATGTACAGAATGGTATGACTTTACCTCCTGGGACTAGGTAGTGTATGGCACAATGCAGAACTCTTTGTACATCGTAGTTGTATAGATCCATGAAGTGCATCATTCCTAGATAAAGGAACTTGTAATGGAATTCTCCTAAAGCTTCATAATTATGTCTTACGAATATGTTGAATATTAGTTTCCAGAGGTTAATATCTTTGGGTTGTTTTTCATTATCTATAAACTTTCTTAAATTGTAAAGTATTTTTAACCCAACAATGTATTTGTTCTTGCCTTTTTCAAGTTCATCTGTCTTCTCTTTAAGGTATTCAAAAAATCCTTCAACATCAACAAACCTCGTTATTGGCGTAAACTCTATTTCACCACCGCTTCCTCTTTTAACATGCACGTATGTTGCCATTCCGCATGCTGGATGAACGGTCATGTGCATCTTTTCCTCTCCGCTAAAAAGCTGAATGAACCTCGAAATAATTACCGTTATCGGGACAGGATACCATGCATCCCTATCTATTTGGCCATCAGTTTGTTCTTCAACGAGCTTTATAACTTCAGGTATCGTTATCCTGTATTTTTCACGCTCAGACTTAGGCATTTGACCTGTCAGAGAAACGGGTTGGAAGTTTACTCCTCTAACTATGTCGATGTTTTTAGCTGCAAACTTAACTATAGCTCCAAGTTCATCAGTATTCCAGTTTTTAATTACAGTCGGTACTAAGACAACGCTTGTCATGTGAGCTTTTCTAAAGTTTTCAAAGATGAAGGGTATTTCCCAATGATTCTTATGGTTAACTGCAGGGCTAATTCCATCAAAGCTTAGGTAAATGGTGTTAACACCAGCTCTTCTAAGCTCGGTTATGAGCTTGTCTCCACCAGCGTAAGCGAATCTTAAGCCATGGGTGTTAAGCTGTATGTGCCTTATTCCCTCCTCTCTAATCATTTTAATTACATCTAGTAGGTCATCTCTTAAGCATGGCTCTCCTCCAGTAAGTTGAACAGCTAAACCACCGCGTGGGTATTGTTTCTTAAGACTACGAATCATTTCCCTTAATTCTTCGAGTGTTGGTTCATAAACGTAGCCTACCCTTTCAGCATAGAAGAAACAATTACTCACAATAATACCATCATTAACTAGGAAGTTATGATCAGGGCTTTCTACTTCTAAATCATACACTAATCCTTCATAGTCTTCTACTCTAATAGAGACTACTTCGTCTACTATGCAGTCACCAACCTTCCTTATTTTAACTTCCCTTCTTCCACTTAAATTGCTAAGCTTCTTCCTATGACTAGTTTTTAAGTCTATTAAGTTCACTAATTTAACCAAGTCTTTACCAGCAATGTAAAGTTTATACAGGTCATGTTTTGCAAGCTTGTTCTTATCTTTAGAAACTTTCCTTATTCTTGAAAAGATGCCTAAGCTTGCTAGAAGATAACTTAGGTCTCTTATGAGACCTTTAGATGTCGAAGCGTATCCTATGCTCAAATGTCTTTTGCCTTTAATAACATATCCATCGCCATTAAATAAACTACTTAATAGAGCTATTTTAGCATCTAATGGGAATTCGAACACCTGTTTAGGAAGCCTTTTATTTGGTGCTTTTTCAGGGATCTTGAATATATACTTAAATATTAGCCTTAAGAGTCTACTCCCTATAACAATTTGTGGAGCCTTGCCTTCCTTCAGCAGAATGCTATATGGTAATCCAAGAGATTCCAGCGCGGATATGATCTCCTTTATAACTTCTTCGTCTTTGGCTGTTATTCTTAAATCCTTGCTAGTATAATGACCGTCTGCTATGAAATAACCTATAAGCTTGGCTAATTCTGGGGTAATTTTAAGAATAGTGGGCATCTTGTATGCTACAGCATTAAGCCCTATATAGCATAGCTTCTGATCGTATTGAATACAATCAGTACTATACAGTACTTCGAGTGGAACGTATTTTCTTCTTTTCCATAAGTATGTTTTATCTTCATAATGTTTCTTAAGATCTCTTGTTTTCATGTTAATTATATTATGTACATAGATCTTTCCATAATATTCTTTGGGGATGTTTCTTAGTTCGCTTATAAGATCTACTGAGCTAAGGTTATGTTTTATCTCGGGTATTTTAAACATAGAAAGTAACCTATCACCTATGGAAACATGTTCTGCTTCTTTCTTAACTAACCGACCATTCTCATATACTATAATTTTATGTTCTGGCGTAACTTTAATCTCTCTTCCTGATTCCGTTCTTATTACATATATTTTACCCTTGTGTTTTCTCCTCAAAATCTTCTTAACCTTAGTCCAAATAAGTTTACCCTGAGAGTTATAACTTAGTACTTCTAGATTTTCAGGGATTGAATATTCGCCTTCAATGCTTCCAACCCTCACCTTGTACGGAAATATTCTGTTACTTGCAAGTTCCTCCATGCTTACTAACTTAACAATACCATTTTCTCTTACAAGGATTTCTTGGTCTTTAGGTAAGCAGTACCAGCAACTTAGATCGCATCTATTAGTTAAAACAATGTTAGCTAACGATGTATAGGTCATGTGATAAGGGCACAGCCCACATGTGAAAGGGCAAGGAGCTTTTGCTTCAGTATAAACCACTTTTATTGGTTTTGTTTTCACCTCGTATCTTAGTGCTTTATAGAATAGTTTAGCATCACCCCAATATATTTCCTCAACTTCTCCATGTTCAGGACATATTTTTCTAATCCATATTTTCTCATCTCTTTCAAAAATTATAGCTGGAAGAAGCCTATAACACACCGGGCATAGGGAGATCGTTCTTCTTACGAGTTCTTCTCCTTCCCTAAGTTCAGGTATTGGACCCCCGAGTTTGAAAGTACGTCCGAAAGCATTGAAACTTTTTTCAATAAACTTTTTTCCGTAAGCTTTTTTCATGAAAATTACCTCAAATATACTATCACATACTCGATTCCTATAAAATAAAAGCTTTCCCTAATTGACAATATGGCTACTACATTTAGAACTATATTACGGATAAATCGAAATGCCCAGCTACTGGTAATGGTGTACACATTAGAACATAGCCTAGCCTAAGCGCATGCGTTTTCACTAATGCGTAACGGTCTTTAATTCTCGAAATTAAATGCCTATACTCGCTCGGAATATCTAACTTGTCTATTACCGCTGGATCCATCCTGAAAATAACTTTTGTATTAGCTAATTGCAAAACGATATCGTGAACGTCTTTTGGAGAATGTGTGGCAAATATTATGGATAGCCTTCTAGCTCTACCTAACCTAGCAATGGTAGCTAACATGTTAGAGACTTGCATAACATATTCTCCTTCACCACCCCCTGCTGCTGGGAAGAATCTATGAGCCTCGTCAACAATTACTATGGTTGGTTGTGTTTTTGCTCTTTCAGCGTATCTTAGCATTTTCCACATGAACACCTTGTACAGTATCCTTAAGGCAACAATGTTCTCAACGTTGCCTGAAACAAGGGGGACATTTTCTTTGAGAAAAGCAAGGTCGACTATTATTAGTTCATTTTTGGAGTTTTCTAGAATAGCGTTTAAGTTTGGTTCACCAATAATCTCATTCCCCAAGATAACATCGAAAATCCCGCTATCATCAAGTACGCCAAGAGATCGTACAATGTTTTCTACAGTGCCTTTATGTACACCTAGTCTAGAAAATACTATGTTATATGCTTCACTACCCTTCTTGAATAATGCTTCTCTTAAAGCTTCTAAAAAGTCTGTTAACGTTGTTAGTTTATACCCGTATTCCTCAAAAGCATTTATTATCCTAGGTAAGTGGTCTCTTGCTTGACTAGTTAGGAACGGGTTCAAAATAGCTAACTCAGGGCCTTTAAGCTCCTTAAAACTGAAAGCATAAGGTATTAACGTTAAATACGTTTTCTTTGTACCTGTTGAAGTGCTATATGTTAGTTCGACAATTATTCTTCTTAAGGGACCGTATCCTTTAACTTCAACATCAACACTGCTTACAACTCCATTCAGTATTTTCTCTACGATACTAAAGTATGAGGATTCAACATAGTACTTACCTAGAACCTCCAAGTATTCATTGATTGTACGTGGTTTACTTCCTATTCTTTCACAGTATTTTCTTAGTTTTTCACAAAGCTGCTTCGTTACAGGGATTATTATTTTAGCTTTAGATATGTTCCTAATGTTGCCAAACACCTTCTCAGCAATGAACTCCTCTGTTTCAACGTTTTTCTCCAGCTTCCATACGCTTTCTAGAACCATGTGAACATAGTCTTTAGTAGAATCTAACACAACTATCGTCGGTTCATAACCTTCCTCTACGCTAAAGCTTAACTTATTAAGTAGCGCAATAATGAAGTTCTTAATGAACGTTGTTTTACCTGCTCCTGTTGTTCCTAAAACAAGCATATGCTGGTAAAGTGCATGTAAAGGAAGTTTAATCTTTACATCTAAAGGTTTTTCACCTATAGCTAAAAGACCAAGAACAACACCTTCCTCAGGTAGTCCAAGAATTTTCTCGAAAACTTCAGGGTTGGGCTTTATTATTGGGGATTGAGGTTCGATAACATATGCTGCTGCTTTAACCTCATCTTTTTCAGGGTTCCATGCTAATAGAGGTTCGGCAACTACCCTAGCCCTAGTTACTAAGCCTGATGCATCTAGTTGTGTTTGTAAAGCTATAGCTTCAGGGATGCCCAGTTCTGACATTACGTCGCGTCTTTCAACATTCTTTATTCTTAAACTAACTACCTCACCTGTTTTCACATCTACTGCTGCAAGATATGATCCGGCAACAGAAACTTCTTCATGACTTCTAAAATACTCTAACGGGTCAACCTCGAACTGAACTAAGGAACCATCACTTCCTATCCTTGAAGGCGCTAGCCTACTTACAAATCCAATTATTTTACCATATTTTTCAGCTTTCTTCAACGCTTCTTCAAGCTTACCTTTAGCTTCTATATATGCCTTGTTTAGCTCTTCAATACTCATTTCGAGGTCAACTCCTTGAACACGTATTCAACCATCAATCTACTTTCATATGTTAGAGGTATTTTAGCTTCCGAGTACAGTCGTGAAAGGTATAGGAGTAAGGAAGCAGACCACTTTTTACACCTGGTATCTGCCAATATAAGTGAGTAGGGAAGTGTTGTTGAAAAGTATACTGTATCCCCTACTATCCACTCAAAAACCAGGTTCTCATATTTCTCATAAGCCTCGTAAGGAACTTCAACTCTGAAAACCCTATATCCTACATCTAAATATGGGTGTTTAGGTATGATAACGTATGCTACTACTTTAGAAGGAGTATTTGGCACATCTATGTAAACCCATGAAGGCTTTATTAAGAAGGGCCCTATAATCTGCGGTCTGAGAGGATAACCAATTACACCTTTCTTCTTAGCATAATGGTAGATGGTATCTATTGCTGCAAGATCGGAACCCGTTCTGGAAACATCAACCCCTAGAACATTATTAACTTCAGACAAGTACCCATAAGATCTAGTAATTATTGTTGATCTCTCGAATCTCTTAACAATACCCACAACTGTTAATTCGTGTTCGAGGTTTTCCCTAATAGCTTTAACGCGGTCTTTAACCATAACTTTCCATGAAAGTTTATATTTCTCATCAACACTCGGATTCATAAAAACCGCTGGAGTATGGTACAAAGGACCATCAACTAGAATAAGTCTGTGTTTTAAACCGAAAACTTCAGTTAAAGCCGCCTTAATAGCACCATCCTTTAAAACTTTATTTTCTAAGTTCGTTCTTACTTCGTCAACTATTTGACTCCTATTGTAGTCTGGGTCATAAAGGAAACCTGCTGGAGATCTCTGGGTAGCATATGGAGGCAGTTTAAGTTTAATGTTAGGAGCTTCAGGTGCAACGCCAATAAATGGCGGCTCTCTTTCTAGTAGGACGGGGTATTTAAACCATAAATGCGGGTAATCTAGTATTACGCCAAACCTTTCGGAAACAAGAGAGACAGCTGCTATTGTTGTGAAGGCATATGCTGTACCTACGATTCTACTGCTACCGTCGAGAGCTAATATGGGGGGAGGTTTCTGCGGAGTAGCTGGTTGAAGTATTTTTTCACCAATAAACTCTGTTCTCCTAGCTGAAGCTTCCCCCCTAACCTCTAGAAACTCATCTAGCCTAACCTGAGCATTCCAGAAACTAATGACGCCCTTGAGACCAGCTATTTCCCTAACAACTTCACCTAAACTTTTAATATCCAATACTGTTTTTCCTCTCAAATTCCCAAATATTATAGAGTAGTTATATAAGAGTATGCACGTAATCTTATAGCTAAGGAGATTATGGTTGAAGTGTAAAGCAAAATTTGGAATCATAGTCGTTAGTGATAGAGTATATGAGGGTAAGGCCGAAGACTATAGTGGAAACATTCTAGCTAGAAACATTGTGGAAAAGGAAGATCATAAGGTAATATACTACAACGTCGTCCCTAATAGAAGGTTTAAAATCGAGAAATCAGTAGAAGAAGCTCTAAAGAAAAATGTTGAAGCAGTACTACTGATAGGTGGTACAGGGCTAGGACCTAGGGATATTACCGTGGATGTTATCGAAAACCTTGCCGATAGGGAAATTCCAGGTTTCGGAGAGGTTTTTAGGTACTTAACATTTACTAAGGAGGGAACTAAGGCTTGGCTTACAAGAGCTACTGCATGCGTTTATAAGGGAACACTACTGTTTGCAATACCGGGTTCTCCTTCAGCAGTAGAGTTAGCTTTAAAAGAGATAATTCTACCAGAAATATGTCATGCAATAAACGTTGTTAAAGGGGTTAGTCACTGGAATGAAAAGCACAAAAGCAATAGCAGTAGCAGCAATTTACGCAGCACTATATGCAACAATAACCATAGCTGAAACCATAATTGGTGGAACATTAGCCTACGGGCCTGTACAAGTACGTGTAAGCGACGCCCTGCTACCCTTACCTATGATACACGGTATACCCGCTGCAATAGGGTTAGCTGTAGGATGCGCTATAGCGAACGCCTACGCTACAGGGAACATAATAGACATAGTTTTCGGTAGCATAGCAAACCTTGTAGCAGGAGTACTTGCAGCAAAGGTATCTAAAGGGAAACCTATACTGGCTTGTACATATGCTGTTATCGCAGTAACATTAATTGTTGGAAGCTACTTACCATTACTTTTCCCTATACCACTATGGTTATCATACATATCAATACTAATTGGGGAATCAATAGCAATATACCTGATAGGGTATCCACTATTAAGGATTCTGGCGAAAATGAGAGGATAATCCCATGAATTACACTATTATCGACACTTATCCTGCTTTTAGAAATTTCTGGGAAAAAGAGAAAGACAAGCCCATAAATGAGCAAATAGAGTCTTGGATAGAAGAATATATGTCAAATTATCCCGAGCTTCTAAAGTTACAAGTAAAATGTTATAAAGATTTAAAAGTTGATTGGAGGAAAGTAGCTAAGGAAAGAATTTTTCCTAAAATCCCAGACTACTATGTTTTGATGGAGAAAGCGAGAAATAAGTTATGTAAAATAATTCCTGAAGCATACAACGATTTCACAAAATTCTGGAAGCTCAATATAAGCATAGTATTTGTAATTTACGTAGGGTTAGGTTGTGGAGCAGGATGGGCTACTAAATACTTGGGTCATTATGCGGTTCTGCTAGGGTTAGAAAACATAGTTGAGCTTGGTTGGACTAGCGCAATAAGTTTAAAAGGTCTTCTACTTCATGAACTCTCTCATATAGCCCACATGGCGTTAAGGAAAATGGACCCAGAAGAATATGAAAGACTAACTAAAGATCCTTTGTTCTTACTTTATAGTGAAGGATTTGCGACTAGATGTGAATATCTAATACTAGGTAGAGAGGAATGGAGAATAGCACCAAGTAGGAAATGGCTTAAATGGTGCAGGGATAACATATATTTCTTAGCTCATGAATACTTGAAACGGGTAGGAGAAGGTAAAGACGTAAACGACTTTTTTGGCTCATGGCTGAACGTAAAAGGCAAAAGCCAAACAGGATACTACCTCGGTCATGAAATCGTGAAGATCATGGAAATCGAAGGCAAAAGAGGTATAGAAGAAGTAGCCTCTATGAAATTAAATGATGTAAGGGAAAACGTTAAGAGAATACTGAAGAACTTAGCTAAAGTATATGAAGAGCAAAGAAAGTAATTCATTAAAAAATACGTGGTCAGTTCGCGGTAATTACATCACAAGTCTCTGGGGGGCAAGTGTCATCATTCCGTGCTAACATTACCCTACTGCTTATAGATAAAGCTATCTTTTAAATCGCAGATATAACTATTTTACAATTAGGTTATGGTAGTATGGGGAAGTTAATAGTTTACACCAATGCCGAAATATACACTATGGATCCTACATTTCCCAAAGTGAATAGTTTAGCCGTTTTTAATAGCAAAATAGCTGATGTAGGCTTCAACCTTGAGGAGAAATACAGAGGAGCAAAGGTAATAGACCTTGGCGGTAAAGTTGTTCTCCCTGGGTTTATTGACACGCACATACATTTAACCTCTTTAGCCTTAACGAGGAGATGGATTAATCTTAAACATGTCAAAAGCATTGATGAGCTGAAGGATACTCTGAGAAAATACAGTGTTAGGAATTATGAATGGGTTATTGGTAGAGGTTTTAACGAGGAACAATTTGATGAACGCGTGATCCCCACGAGGTACGATCTAGATGAAGCTATTCCAGATAAGCCTGTTATAATAATACGAATATGCGGACATATAGGTGTAGCAAATACTTTAGCCTTGAAGCTACTAGGCTATTATGATTTAATAAGAGAAGATGAATACTTAGCGCAAGGTATTCTACGTGAGAAGTTACTTAGCAGAGCACTAGAGAGTATACCTAAACCCAGTTTTGAAGAATTTAAAAACTTGTTAAGTAAAACAGTTAAAGAACTTTTAGCTCATGGTCTTACCACAGTATGCTCCGTGTCAGCAATACCAGACGAATATTTAGCGCTCAGAGAAAACCTTGAGGAAACAATTAGAGTAAAACTGGTTCCAGACATAGAGTATTTCGAATATTTCCGTAAACTAGATGCAAGAAGAATAGAGGTCATAGGGTTTAAAATGTTCGCTGATGGAAGTTTTGGCGGAAGAACTGCTGCTTTAAGAGAACCATATAGTGACGAACCAGAAAGTAAGGGGATTCTTCTTGCAACCCATGATGTGATTACTGCTAATATTTTGAAGGTTTCAAAACATGGATTTATGCTTGCAGTACACGCTATAGGAGATAGAGCTATCGAGGAAATAATCAAGGCGATTAGAGAAAGCAAGTTCGGAGAAAATGTGAGAATAGAACATTGCAGTTTAACACCACCTGATATTCTTCATGAACTTGAAGAGAACAGACCGTATGCTATCACTGTTCAACCTCACTTTAGAATTTCAGATTGGTGGCTTAGAAGCAGATTAGGTGAGAGAGTTAAGTGGGTTTACATGTTCAACACGCTACTTAAAAGAGGGTTTTTAATAGCCTCGTCTTCGGATGCGCCAGTAGAACCTTTTAATCCAATACTTAACATTTGGGCTTCAGTAACTAAGGATGCTATTGGAGAATATGTTTCGAAAGATAATGCGCTGAGAATGTACACAGTATATGCTGCTAAGGCTTTAAGAGAAAACAAGATAGGAATGTTGAAGAAGGGATTTAAAGCCGATTTCGTAGTTTTAAGTAGTGACATATACAAAGCTAGTGTTAATGAGATTAAGAGGATAGAAGTTGAGGCAACTATTATCGAAGGCAAAATCGTTTATAGAAAATAAGCAGGGCTTATTAACGATCTTAGTATTAACAGCTTTTGTAACATATATTTTAGTGAACGGCTACTATGTTATTACGTCATGTGACGACTACGTTAGTGATGAAGTATACTATGTTTCAGCAGCAAAAAACATTGGGCTATACATCTTCGGAGTAAATGTCATTGAGAAACCCTATCCTGACATACCTAATCCTAAAGGCAATTTAAACCTAGAACACCCACCATTAGCAAAATACATAATGTTTCTATCCATGCTAGTTCTTGGAGATAATTCTTTAGCATGGAGAATACCTAGTCTCATAATGAGGGCAGCAATAGTTATTCTTGTTTATCTTTCTACATTAAAAATAACTGGTAGCTCGTATTCTGCCATCTTAGCTTCGGCAATAGCAACCTTTGATCCTATACTTAAGCCGTTAAGCTTCATAGCTATGTTGGAAATATATTTAGCATTCTTCCTAACGCTCGCCTTCACACTTATACTTTATAGAAAATATTTTTCCACATATATAGTATTTGGATTAGCTCTCGCAACAAAATATTCAGCATTGTTTGCATTACCGGCGTTTACGTATATTTCCTTTAGAGAAAAATGCGGTTTAAAGAAGCTAATCCTAGGATTAATCCTTGTTGCTATAGTTTACTGTGCAACATGGCTACCCTTTGTACTGTATTTTGCTTCAAAAACAGGTAGTATAGAGGAAGGAGTAGTCAGAGTAATTAACGAACACCTATTTGCTCTAAAATGGCATCTTTCAAGCAAAGGTGGTCACGGGTATTCAGCGCCTCCATGGGGCTGGCTCTATAATGAAAAAATATGGCCTATTTACGGGGGCTATGCAGCACATTCTAACACATACATGGTGGCATTGTTCCTTATATTGCCAATATTAGCTCTAACGTTCAAAGCCAAGATTAGGGAGAAATACCTATACCCTTACTATTGGTTCTTAAGCGTATTCCTAGGTTTTACGCTAATATATTTCCTAGGAAGTACAACGCAGTTCATATTTTATGCAGCAACATATGAACCTGCTTTAGGCATAGGAATAATGTCGCTAATATTTCCAGTAGCTGACACTATAGAAAATAGAGTTACTATGTTAAAAAATAAAATTAAAGAGAGGCTTCATCGCGGTAGAGGGGGACCGTTAAATATACTGTAGCATCTGGAAACCAGTATTCGCTCAGTTATCTTAAGGTATTTACGTTCTTTAAACACTTACTACGTTCTTCGAAAAAGATTAGCAACGTCTATGTAAAGATTTTATTGTTACTACGTAAGCGTTAATGCTAATTACATTATTCAAAGCTTAATAGTATTTTATATCTTGATCCTTCCCTCTACCGCTCTGCCATGATTATATTTGATGTTTCTACCTAATAACCTTTTCTAACATACGTCGAAAAATTATTACAATAATAGTCGAACTATTTTTGCAAAGTTTATCTAGTTAAAGTCTAAATACTTTAAAGCTTAATTCATAGATGGTGTCAATATTAAGATGCTTACCGCAGCAATAGGTAAAGCACTTATTTCCTATATATGTAGAAAGGCGTCATGCACCCTACCTAGCATCGAATATTTAGGTTTCCGTGGCCTATTAAAGGCATTGAGTACGGAATGTTCTCAAATATATGTACCTAAGTTAGAAAGAAACTATGTCGTAAATGTAAACGGGATAAAGGTAAAAATATCGCCTCTATCAAGGGAACATGAGGGAACAATAAAGGAAATAAGTTACTACCCTTCAATAAGGAAACTTAGCTTCAATAGGGCAATGTATGAAAACGAAATAGAGAGCTATATGAGAGATGTTGTGAAGGCTTTGAAAGTAATAGTTAGAAGATACTCGTTAAAGGAGGAAGGAGAGTCTCTAGTATCATTTATCCCATGGAAACATAGTAAATACGTAGTAATGGGAAGATACATCAAAGTCTTCTACATGCCTCCTTTAGGAGTACATTCTCTGAAAAGTAATGTTGAAAAAGTGTCTTTAAAAACAATATCAGGGAATAACATCAGCGGTGGTAGTTTCTCTATAAGCATCAGGAATGTGCATGAAATTCATATTAGCTACAAAGGGTATGAATGGATTTTCCATATAAGAGAGAGTATAAGAAAGGTACTTGGGAATGAGAATAGAGGATATGTTCTCATAAAATTAAGTAATAGCAAAAACCACGTACTACTAACACCCTCTATGGAGCTTTACATGCTATGTGATGGGTTTCAAGTAGAAACGGATCATGAGGGAGGATTACTAACATGGTTTACTCTATTCACAGTTTTGGAAGAAAAAATAGGTTACGATGAAGATTTTGACGTTTATGGGCCTCTATGGTTTGACTATGCCTCTTTAGACCATGGAATAGGTGTTTGCGCTAAAGGAAAAGTTCATGCTAAGATTAGGGGATGTAAAATACTATTTAGTGAAGGTAGAGGTTTAACCGTTAAAATTCATAGAGGATCATGGGAGGAAGGTGGAGTAGGAAGTTCATGCATACAATCCATGGTAGCGTTAAAGAAGGTGAAAATGGGACTAAAGAAGAGCATTACACTAATAGAATTAGTCCCTAAACATGTTATTCCCTTAGGTATTAGAGTGAGAAATAACATTATTACCCTCGAGCTATTCAACTTATCAACAAAACCTATACTTTCGAGGATAAGAATTCCATGGAAAATAGAGAACGCATATAAGGTCAGTATCCTCTCTGAAAGAATATTAGATGACATATCCTACGATTACAACATAATATATCTACCATTAACAGCTAATGAGTACGCCAAGTTGAAGATAAGAATTTCACCTATTATTATACTAAGGTAAGTTTATTTTTATTCTAAGCTTAGTAATTTCATCTACAACTTTATCCAACCTATGCTCTACCCAGTACTTCTTAATGATTTCTAGTTTAGCATGTGCTACAGCATATGAGCCTCTAAAACTTGGTGATGCTTTACACTCAACAATACTCCTAGCTGAAACATCGTATGTGCCGATGTTTTTAGCTAGTGAAACTATTTCCTCCTTGTCAAACCCTATTAACGGCCTTAGAACTGGTATTCTTAAATCCCTGCTTATAACATAGATGTTGTCTAATGTTTGGGAAGCTACTTGCCCTAAACTTTCACCTGTAACTATTGCTTTAGCATTTTCAATGCTAGCTACACGTTCAGCTACCTTGAACATTATCGTTTTACAGAAGATGCAAGTGTATTGTACTGGAATTTTTTCAACTATGTTTTCTAGAGCTTTTTCGAAAGGTATTTCGTAGAAGTAGAATTCAGCTTCAGGCGCCCAATCTCTAATTTTCCTGATAACATTTAACGCCTTACTTCTTGCCTCCGGCGTCGTGTATTTGCCTAGGTTAAAGAATAGGGGAATTATTTTCACGCCGCGTTTCATAATTAACCAAGCAGCTACGGGTGAATCAATTCCTCCTGATATAAGTGCTACAGCTTTACCTTCTACTCCATAAGGTAGACCTCCAACACCTTTCACTATTTCATGGTATATGTATGCTTTCCTTGATCTAACTTCAACATATATTGTCTTGGATGGTGCCGTTAGGTTTACTTTAAGTTTTAAATACTTCAACGCATTAAGCACATCGGCACCTAAAATTTTTTCAAGCTCCTTACTTGTTATAGGATACTTTTTCACCCTTCTTACTCTAATAGCGAAAGTTTCTCCTTCCCTTAAGATCTTGGATGAATATGCTACAACATTTTTCCTTAGTTCTGATAGATCATTGTTTATCTCGATGCTAGGACTTGTCGAAACAACACCAAAAACTTTAGAAACTATTTCTGATGCTCTTACAGTTTCCTCGGCTGAATCTAAGCGTACGAATATTCGTCCAGGTATTTTCCTTATTTCTAAAAAGTCAATACCATGTCTCTTAAGCTTATAAGCTATGCTATTGACTAATGTTTTTTCCATTAACTCTCTAATATAGGGGCTTTTTAACGTTATTTCGCCATATCTAACTAAGACAACATTGTATTCCATATCAACCACATTACTGCCCATAAGACCTACATAAGCCTAGCGATTTACATAGCCGACATAGTATTCTAGAACATTCTTCGCTACTATAGGTTCCTGAGGCAAGTTTATCAGCGAGTAAATGTAATGCTTGGAAAGCTCTCTTGTTCTCAACAATTTCCCTATATGCTAATTTACCTCTTTTCTTCAAAATGTAGTTTGAAATAGCTGCTGGAGTTAAGCCCAATATTTTAGCTGTTTCGTATAGAGTAAGACCATATTCTTTTACTAGGATTTCAGCTAGAAGAGCTCTAATGGATGGCATTACTTTCTTAACTAATACCTCACAGGGAAGTGTAAGCCCCAAATATTTACACCGCGGATTCGAGTTCTCAGTACACTATACACTAAATGCGAGAACACTAATTATATTTGTCTGGGTAGCTAAAGGTTAATAGCCTGCTGTACGAGAGAATACTTGGTATTAGCTGGCCGATGAGGAATTACTCCCGGACCGTAAAGGGAGTGAGGTAAACTTACCCTTCCGAGGCTCACACAGTCTTATATCATCACCAAAACTGTTCATAGGTGATATTGTTGATCATACTAGGTAATGTTACACTCGATGACTTCATTTTAAGGAATGGTAGAACATACAGAGAAATCCTTGGAGGCCCTCCTTCGTACGCTTCAGTAGCACTTAACAGCTTATTCAACATCAAAGTAAAATTTTACAGTAGCTTAGGAAGAGATTTTCCGGAGAAGTACAGGCGAAGATTAGAGAAAGCTGCTGAGATGTTTACCATTGAAAGAGAAGTTACTACGAGATTTAAAATAGTTGATATCGAACCTAGAAAAATGTTCTTACTATCGTATTCTGGAGATTTAAACGATATTGATTTAAGCATAGACGATGTATTCTTATTTTCACCTGTTTTCAAAGAAGTTAAGCTTGAATACATAAATGAAGCCTACAAGACAGGATTTGTTATACTTGATCCTCAAGGGCTTTTTAGAAGGCTAAAGCCAAATAACGAGATATATCTAGATGCTTTTAATGAATTCGACTACATCATTAGAAGAACAGACATCCTACGCATGTCTATTGATGAATTTAAAACGCTAAGCCCTACTAGTATTAAGGAGAAACTAAGGGATTTCATTAGTAAAGGTGTGGAATTCGCTATAGTTACTTCAAGCAATAAAGTATACTACGCTACCCACGAAGGTTACGGTGAACTCCCTACATATCGTAAAGTTAAAGTTGTTTCACCTACGGGAGCAGGTGATGTATTCACGGCAGTACTATCGTATATCTATACTCAAACATCAGACCCCATAAAGGCTTTATCTTACAGCATTGTTGCAGCATGTTTATCTGTAGAAACCCTCGGACCAGTGGAAATCGATAAAGATAGGTTTTGGAGAAAACTTAAAGAATTTAAAGAGCTAGCTGAAGTGTAGCTCCCTACGGAACGGTATTTCCAATTGTTCTTTCTGATGCTTAAATATAGCCTTTAATAACATGTCCTCTCTTGGAACCCCAATAAACTCTACATTTCCGTTAATAACGACTACAGGAACCATTGTCACACCATAATAGTCTGCTATGTCAGGGTTTTCTACAGCTTCTACTATGTCAGATATGATTTTACCTTCGCTTGCAAAAGCGAACATATTTGCTTCTAAAGCAGCATAAGGACAGTATGGGCATGTTGGTGTAACTATGACCTCGATATACGCTTTACCTTTTAACTGGTTTTTGAGCGCATCAATAGTTCTTGAAGATAACCCAGGGTTTCCTGTTGATAACCTTATTAATGTTTCTATTAAACCCTTTAACTCTTCTCCTGCCGGGATTCCCGTATACCTTATGTAACCGTTATGAAGTATTAGAGAAGGCGTTCTGGTAACCTTAAATTTTTCAAATACTTTTCTATCCTCACTTCTTTCCTCATAAAAGACCTTGATTACAACTTTCCCATTAGATGTTTCGCTTAACAATTTACATAGCTGAACAGTTGCTTCACAATATGCGCATCTGGGATCTTTAGTTACAAAAACCATACACTCAACAGGATTTACCATATCCCTTAGTGCTTCCCTTAGTGCCTCCTTAGTTTCCTCATCCACTTCTAAAGCCAATACCATGACCTCCTATACTCTTCACGCTTCTAAGCACTAGAGGTTTTAATCTTTTTCGCCGTTAATGAAGTTAATACTCTATTCCTCTCCTAGCTTTGACTCCCTTGTCAAAATAGTGTTTCACTTTAACCATGTTAGTAACTAAGTCCGCTACCTCTACGAGTTCTTTAGGTGCGTAGCGTCCTGTAAAAATTATTTCTACATTCGCTTTTTCAAGTTCGCTAATTACTTTCATTATTGAGTTTAAGTCTAAAATATTATATGCTAGCGCTAAGTTTATTTCATCGAAAACAACTATGTCAGGTTTTAAAATCCTTATTTTCTTTAAAGCTAAGCTGAAACCCTTTCTAATAACTTCAACATCCTCATGCCTTGGTTTTTCAAGAGGTATAAAGTATTTTCTGCCAGCCTGCATGAAGCTTACAGGAAATCCCTGCGAAGCTAAATACTCTAACATTATCTTCTCACCAGTTTCTATACCTTTAAAAAATTGCACGAAGAGTACTCTTTTCCTCCAACCCAGAGCCCTTAGCGTTAACCCTAGTGCTGCCGTGGTTTTACCTTTACCTGCACCTGTGTATATGTGGAACATTAGAAGATATCCTCCCTAGGTATGGTATTTGAGAATTTAATCTAAAAACGATTATACTTGCTTAGTTCCAAATTCTAATGTCCTATAATAGACTTGTATAGGCAGTATTTTAGCTGCCACTTCTGCTGCTTCAATAACTTTTTCAGGTTTTGTTCTTTTCATTTTCCTATACTTCTCATCTAATATGTTTTCATAGGGTATAAATTGTTGGACAACGAAAACCACTCGGCCTTTAGCTTTGGGGATAAACCTCTTTAAGGCGGTTGCTACTTTCTTAACATCTTCTACATCGATAAGGTCGGGGACCATTGTCGTTCTAAGCTCTAAGAAGGGTATTTTCATAGCAGCTTCTATACTTTCAACTATTCTCGGAATAAAAAGCTTAGTTATACTCTCTGGCAAGCCGATTACCTTGGAATATTTATCTACATCATCTAGGGGTGCTTTTACATCTAAAGCTACATGGTCTAACATGTTAGTAAGTTTGCTTATTACATAGGGGTTTGAACCATTAGTGGCTATGCTTGTTCTTAAACCCAGTCTTTCTCTAGAATATTTTAACAAATAAGCTAGAGGTCTATACTGTAGAGTAGGCTCTCCACCTGTAACATGGAAGAAATCTACAAAACCCATGACGTTTTCTATAGCATCAATAACTTCCTTTACATGTATTTTCTTACGTTCCAGACCTTTTGCTAATATGGAATTACTACACCATGGACAGTTAAAGTTACAGTAACTAGTCCATAGGGTAAATGATGAATGATCGATTACGTCGACTAGGCTTACTTCCTTCCATCCAGCAATGTAAATATATTCTTCACTTACAGGTATTTGGGAAAATAGTTTGTTATTCAGAGGCATTTAGCTTCCAGACACTCTGTATTGTACTCTAAGTTTAAACTCAGCTATTTTACCGATATTCCAGCTTCTTAACGGTCTATAGTAACCGACAATACGGCTCCATAGATCTACTTCATGTCCGCAATTAGGGCATTTCTCAAATAATCCTATTGCTCTCCATCCGCATTTTCTACAAACAGCTATTGTAGGTGTTATGCTAAAGTAGACGACTTTAGTGTTTAGAGCAATACTTCTAACAAGATTCTTTAAAGCTTTAGGATCGGGGCTTTCCTGCAGGAATAAGTGCATCATAACTCCTCCAGTGAATTCTTGCTGAACTTCACCTTCCCATCTTGCTCTATCAGGTATTGATACGTTAGCGTAGTATGGTATAATGCTGTTGCTGTAGAATGGTGCTGTACCATCACTTGGTATAAGGATTTCTCCTTTCTCAACTTCCTCCTTAAAGTATTTTAGATCAAGTTTAGCTAATCTATAACTTGTCGATTCTCCAGGAATTTCCTCAACATTGTATAGGTAATTATCTATTTCCTCGTACTCCATTGCTTTCTCTCTAACCATTTTAACCATTTTCTTCATTATTGAAACTGCTTCGTTTATTTCCCTACGGTCGCATTCAAACCATAGTTTAGGATTACGCATAAAGTTTGCAGCAGCTTCAGGCAACCCTATAACGCCGAAGGTGTTGAAGTGGTTTCTGAAGTGCCCTAAATAAACTTTTGAAATGGGCATTAATCCTGACTTTAAGCTTATAGCGTATCTTCTTCTCCATGTTAACAATACCTTTCTTGCATGCTCCATTTTAGCGTAGAGTATTTCTTCGAAGGCATCCCATTCTCCTCTACTTAAAGCAGCGATCCTAGGCATGTTTAAGGTTACAACACCTATGCTTCCCGTAGCGTCAGGTAGTGCCCATATTCCAAAAGCTTGCCTATTCTTAGCTAAGTAGTCTTCTACATCTTCAAACTCCTTTAGCCTAAGTGATGAAGAGTTTAGTTTGAAGTGGTTAAAGTTGTTTAGCTTACTTACGTCTATTGTTAACCTACAGCACATACTGTAAAGTGCTTCAACATTCGTAGAATAGCCGTTGAGAAGATATGCTGAGCCTCTTTTAGCTAAAGCTTCAAATATTAGATCAGTTACTTCGCCCCAGCGTCTGCCATTCCAATCAAAGTTCTTTGTTATCATAATTGTCGGTATTGGGAACGTAAAGGGTTGCCCTTTAGCATCACCTTCTATTAAGAGTTCGAATAAAGCCTTATTCACCACTAGTATCTCGTCTAAATATTCTTCTAAGGTATTTGGCAGCTCTTTACCTCCAATAACTGCATGTTCTTTCAAATACTGCTTGCTAGTATCTAGAACTAAGGTTATGTTTGTGAAAGGTGATTGAAAACCTGCTCTAGCAGGATAGTTTAAGTTGAAGAGCATATGCTGTATTGCTTGCTTAACCTTAATGTAAGGTACTTTATCTTCTCTAATAAATGGTGCTAAAAATACATCAAAACCTGAAGCTGCTTGAGCACCAGTATATTCCTGAGAACCAAAGAAGAAGAAGTTAGTGAGATGAGCTATTGCTGTATCTACATGTTTAGCAGGTTTTGAAACGATTGTAGGTGTTATAAGGCCCTTCTTAAGGATCTTCTTAAAACTCCAACCAATACAGTAGGGTATGAATAGTGAGTCAGGAAGCTTATGTATGTGCAAATCCCCTCTAAAATGGTCTGAAACCGCTTCCTTAGGCAAGTATTTTGACAAAATCTCAGGTTTCTTAAGTAGTCTATCGAAGAGGAAGTTTCTGAAGTTGCTGTAACTTATGTTCATATTTGCATTTTCACGTACTTCCCAACTAGCTCTCTCAATATACTCCCTCTCAGCTCTAATTATTTCCAGTCCTCTATCCTCCGATAACATTTTCTCTTTCGAAACTATCAACTTATAATCACCTATCTACCTCATGCTTGCATTTTTGGATTCTACATAGTGTATCAGGTGAATTTAAAAGAGTACTGCATCTACAATGCAATGTATGCACTAGTATGACCCGCCTCCGCACAGGCTAAGGTATGATATATAGGAATAGTGGGTTATGGGCAATTTTACCTATGCACAGTATGTGCCTTTTAAAATTTTGACACAAGCCTGCTATAGTATTACAAAGACGTAATACCTCCATATACATACGGAACTCTATATAGATGCGAGAACCGAATATAAGCATAATCGTATATACGTATGTTCATTTCATTATAATCTTAGAAGATAAATTTTCCAAGAAATAAATTTATTTCTTAGAATAGAAATCTAGAATTTTCTCTATAGCGTTACATATAGCCGCTACATCCTCAGAGGTTAGTAGAGGGTCAGTATATAAGCTGAAACATCTTCTAGCAACATCTTCAGCAACAGGTGTTTTTACATTTTTATAGTTTACATTTTTACCTCCATAATATGGGCATGACCATGGACAGCCTCTTCCATGTCCTTTAAGTTCCTTAATAAATGGATGCTCATATATTACCCGGGGGTATGTGACAGACACTGGGACGCCTTCAGCTTTCAACGCTTGAATAAAAAACTCTCTATTTACAGTTATTTTTGTAAGATCTAAGAGTACCTCATAAAGACTCCAGGAACTTTTAACGTAACTTTTCTCTACAGGAAGTTTAAGCTCCTTTCTGTGAGCTAGTTTCTCAGTGTATATCCTAGCATTTCTCCGCCGAATTTCATTAAACTTATCTAGTTTCTTAAGTTGGCTCAAAGCTAAAGCTGCTTGCATTTCCGTCATTCTGAAGTTGAAACCTAGTATTTTGGAATAATATCTGGCCTCTTCACCATGACTTCTAATAAGCCTAGCCTTTTCAGCTAATTCATCATCATTGGTTACCACAAGGCCTCCTTCACCAGATGTTATGTTTTTAGTTGCGTACAAGCTAAAAGCGGCAATATCACCCAAGGAACCAGTAGGCTTACCTTTATAGTACGCGCCTATCGCTTGGGCTGAATCCTCTATAATGTAGAGACCATGCTCATCAGCTATTTCTCTTAACTCATCCATTTCAGCAGGATGACCGAACAAGTGAACGGCTATTATTGCCTTAGTCTTATCCGTTATTACTTTTCTAACGCTTTCCGGATCTATGGTGTATGTATCATACCTTATATCTGCGAAGACGGGAATAGCATTAGCGTAAATCACGCTTGTCACAGTTGAAGTAAATGTAAATGATGGAACAATAACCTCATCTCCTGGACCTACACCGCAAGCTTTTAACGCTATAAGTAATGCAACTGAACCATTAGCGACAGCAATAACATGTTTTAACCCAAACTTTCTCGCAAATTCCTTCTCAAAAGTTTTAGTAACATTACCTACAAGTGAGGATAAAAGCCTGGATTTTAAAACCTTAACAACAGCTTCAATATCATCATCTTCTATCTTGGGACCTACTAGAAGCTTCTTTGTTATAGCTGGTTTACCTCCTAAAATAGCTGGTTTCTCCAAATTAAACACCATACGAACCTATAGTGAGTAAGCATTAATATTTAAGGTTAAACCTTCATAGTCCTTCTGAGAATTATGGAGATAACTATGACAATTAACGCTAAAACCATGAGAAGTAACATAATGTACTCACTATGTGGGCCAAAAGCAAAACCTATTGGGATAAATCCGAGGATGAAAAGCACACCACCGGAAACACTTGCTTTACCTTCAGATAAAGCGGTTTGTAGGGAGGTTAGCGTTAAAACTATTATTCCTAGCAGCATTAGTAGAAAACCTATTAGGAAAAGCTTATGCAAGAAGAATACCTCTCTCATAATCTCACCTAATTACAATATAGGGTATTATAAAGAATATTACGGTTAGAAGGAAAAGTACTATAGCCAGTATAAGCAATATTCCAGTAATTTTCTTACTCGTACCGAAAACTATAGGTATAGGTCCAATAATTATAACTCCTCCGCCTTCAACACCTCCCTTGCCTGCTTCCTTCATAGATTTAAACACCATAAGCAAAACTGAAATAAGTATTACTAGGAACCCTATTATTACCATGGAGAAGCCTAGGAGCATTAATTCGTTATAGGAAATCTCCAATACCATAGTTTATCACGCTTAGCGTTAGCTTTATCTCAGTGGTCTCCTAGGTTACTATAGCGTTGGGGTGCACTTTTAAAGGTGTCACCTGTAAAAATACCTACACGCGTTGAGTATAAAGCTATTCCTGTGAAGGAAATACTAAGGAACATGAAGAACTTCTCAAGTCTTATGGTAGATTTAGCGTATTATGCGTTAGTATACAATGATAAGAAGCTTGCTAATGAGGTTTTAAGAATCGAAGAATATGTTGATAGTTTATGGAATTTACTGGTTATGCAGGCATCGTTGTCCGTAAGAGATGCAGAAGATGCAGAAAATATGGTTGGTGTAATGAAACTAGCTTCGGCAACAAATAAAATATCTGATGCTGCAGGAGACTTAGCAATAATGACCTTACTTAGCATGCCGCTACACTCCTCGGTTAGAGCAGCTATTATTGGTGGTGAGGAAGCTGTATCTAGGATTAAGATAAGGAATGGAAGTAAGATAGCAGGTTTAACTATAGGTGAGGTCTTTTCAAGGTTGAACATAGCCTTAGATGTTATAGCGTTACGTAAGGGGTATTCGTGGATTTTCGAACCATCTGAGGATCAAGTATTAGAGGTAGGTAGTGTTCTCATAGTTAGAGGGCCTAAAGAAGCTATAGATGAGTTAAGAAATGCAGCCAAAGACTATGTTTCCATAGAGGAAACTGTTGAAGTAG
>Ga0190367_1000555_pt1 | contig 26496 bp, 27 predicted proteins | sample 4872181011_MG_FD_171838 | JGI IMG/M metagenome (GOLD analysis project Ga0190367, IMG submission 171838) | Hydrothermal vent microbial mat bacterial communities from Southern Trench, Guaymas Basin, Mexico - 4872-18-10-11_MG | ecosystem: Environmental > Aquatic > Marine > Hydrothermal vents >...
ACTTATCATTGGCAAGCATTTCCATGAAGTCCGATTCATCCAAAACCGCTTTATTGCCGAGAGAAACTATTTTGCTGAACCCCAAGCCTACAGCGTTGAAATACTCTATCACTGCCAGCACAAACGCTCCAGATTGGCTTAGAAATGCTATATTTCCGGGCTTTGGTATTGAGCTGCTGAACGTTGCATTTAGGCCGTTATGACAGTTTATTATTCCAAGGCAGTTCGGGCCGACAAGTTTTATTCCGTATTTTCTGCATATCTCAACGAGCCTTGCTTCAAGCTTTGCTCCTTCCCTTCCAGCTTCTTTAAAGCCCGCTGAAATTACTACAACGTTCCTAACTCCCTTCCTCCCGCACTGCTCGACGACTTCAGGAACACCCTTTGCAGGAATCGCTATAACCGCAAGCTCGACATCGGGAACTTCAAGGATTGAGGGATAGCATGGAAAACCAAGGACTTCGCTGTAGGATGGATTTACGGCATAAACTTCTCCAACGAAGTTTTTCAGATTTCTGAGAATTGCGTTTCCGACTTTTCCCTCTTTGGGCGTTGCCCCAACTACAGCAACGCTTTTCGGTTCGAAGAGCATTCACTCCTACTTCTTTTACATCATGCTTAAAGTTTTTGTTGGTTTAGATTTCTGGCAGCTAAAAGCTCGATTAATTTTTAGCTTTTAAAGTTCTCAAAATACCCTCAAGTGTTCTGAGAGACCTCGTTGTCACGCAAACTTTTCCAAGCCTCTTTTCCAGTACTTTTTCGATTCTCACAGCTACCTCAGCATAGTGGATGTTTCTCTTTCGAAAGACCACATTATCCGCTTTAAAAAGGAATAAAATTTCGAGCTTATCATCTTCGATGCTTTTCAGAATCCCACGCATTTCCTCCTTCGTTATTCGCCTTGTTGAAAACATGTTAATTCCCTTGATAAATGCAACGCCGAGCTTCCATTCCTCGCTTTTCACGCATTCAGGCTGACAAAAAAGTATTTAAATAGCATGGAAGCTGGCGAAGTAGGTGGTATCATGCGCTGGCAGGGTAGAAGCAGACGCTCATACACCGGCAAGCTCCTCAAACCCTTCAGGAAGAAGAGGAAGTACGAGCTCGGAAGAGATCAGGTAGAGACGCTTATCGGAGAGAGGAAGATTAAGAAGGTTAGAGTGAGAGGTGGTAACTACAAGATAAAGGTATTCAGGGAAAGCTTTGCGAACGTTTACGTACCTTCAGAGGGTAAGGTCGTCAAGGCCGAGATAAAGAATGTCGTCGAAAATCCTGCACACGTGCATTACGCGAGAAGAAACGTAATCACGAAAGGAGCTATAATCGAGACTTCTGTTGGGAAAGCGAGGGTTACGAGTAGACCTAATCAAGATGGCGTTGTAAACGCTGTTCTGATTGAATAGCGCATAGGTTTCATAATTTATGTTCCTTATCAATTCAAGCAGTTTTAGAGATTTTAACGAGTTTTATGCTACCTTACCCCCGGGACTCGAGGACGTTGCAGCAAAGGAGATGGAAGAGCTTGGTTTCAAAGTTTTCGAGTTTAGGAAGGGTAGAGGAAGGATATTTTTCAGGGGAAAAGATGCTGAAAAGCTAAATTGTTACGGAAGAACAATAGAGAGGGTAGTTGCTTTGCTTGCCTGTGAGAGATTTAATTCCCTCGACGACATATACAAAATTGTCCGGGCTTTGGATTTCTGTTTCATAAAACCCGACCAGAGTTTTGCGGTCAGAGCGATGAGAGCTGGGGAGCATGATTTTACTTCTATAGATGTTGCAAGGGTTGCAGGTCAGGCAGTTATCGACAGCTATCTAGCGTCGAAGAACGTTAGGCTTGCTGTCAACCTTAGCGAACCAGACGTAATAATCAGGGTGGATGTAGTGTTCGACACCGTGATGGTTGGAATAGACCTTACCGGAGATGTCGGACTCCACAGGAGATTTTACAGACTTTACAACCATCCCGCCCCGCTTAACGCCACGATTGCTGCTGCTCTCGTCAAACTCTCTGGTTGGGATGAAGATAAAACCTTACTGGACCCCATGTGTGGAAGCGGCACTATTCTAATCGAAGCAGCGATGCAGACGCATAACATTCCTCTATGCCTTACAACAAGTTCTGCATATACCTCGCCATCCACCATCCACTGTCCTACCATATTCGGCCTTGAAATATCGAGGAAGCACCTAAGAGGATGTAAATCCAACGCAATGGCTGCGGGAGTTAGCTTCGATGTTGTTCAGGGTGATGCTACGAGACCGCCATTCAGAAAGTCCTTCGACGTCGTCATAACAAATCCGCCTTATGGCTTGAGAATAGGAAGAAAGCGTGTGATCGATAGACTTTACTCAAGATTTCTCGAAGCCCTCTTTGATGTAACCCATGAAAATTCGAAAATAGTAATAATTACCGCTGAAACGGAAATTCTGAAAAAACATGCAAGAAAGTACAAAATCCTTGAGGAAAGAATGGTAAAATACGGTGGTTTGCTTACATCCGTTTTTGTGATGGCACATGATAACCGCTAAACCTTATAAGTCAAGCCACGACACCCAAATATGGTTCTCCGCGTTATCCTAACAAAACATGCTGTAGAAAGGTTATTCGAGAGATTTCCAAAACACAAGAAGTTTGAGGCAGAGGTAATCGCAAACGTTATAGAGAATGTGATAAAAAGTGGAGTCGTTCTCGAGAGAGGAGGCGATATAAAAATTTCCACAAGCAGATACACACTTTGCTGCATTTTAGCCCACAACAAACTCATCGTTAAAACAGTACTGAGAACCAAGGAGATGGGAGAGAAGTACAGAAAAGCCATGAATTATGGGAAAAGAAGTCCGTGGAATGTTATCTTCATTGAGAACCTAAAACAGGTAAAAAAGTGGTGTGACGATGTGAAAAAGCTGAAAAACGTCTGTAAAATTTGCGGCATATCGAGAGAGCAAACACCAATAGAGAGGTGTAACATCTACGGCTTTTACGTGTGTTCTTTCTGCTGCGTTTCGATAGGTGGCTACTCTGATAAATGTAGGGGATGTGCTTTTGATGTGCACGTTAAAAGTAAGAAAAAACATGAAAATATTTTATATATAGCTTAAAAAATTAAAAATTTTAACCAGCCAGCGTACTCCCAATCGACCTCTGAATCCACACCTTCCAGCAAAGAAGCTCTTTGCTCACCCCATTTCGTGTCGATTTCGATTTCGGGCGAGGATGCAGGGAATGCTCCGCTCTGAGCGTATATTCTTTCCCCGAACCCTATGTGCATAATATCTATATATGGCGGAGCAAGACCGGGCAGACCTCTACCTTGCTATGAATCTATGACGAAGAAGTTTGCTTAAAACTAGTAAAAAAATAAAAATTTTTACTGTAGCTCAAGTTCATCAATCTTCTCCCACGTATTCTCGTCGATCACGACTACTTTGTCTTCAGAAATTACGTACAGGTAGTCGTTGATGTAAATGGCCCTTTTAGCGTTGGACGCAGCAACCGCTTTAACCAGCTTTAACTCGTTACCTTTGTACGAGAATATGTAGCCTGCTTTCGCTGCCGGGAGGAAGAAAATTTTCTTTTCCGAGTCTATCAGAAACGCGTGGTGTGTTGTGAGGATATCAGACCAGTGCTCATCCAAAGTATATCTGTCGAGTTCAACTGGCTTTTCTGCCGAGGATACATCAAAGAGCGATATTTTTACCCTCCATCCTTCCATTCCAATTCCCAGTATTGCGTGCTCATCGATCGGGTGTAGGTATGAGGAATATCCTGGAATCTTCAGCTCTCCCTTCAATTCTGGATTCGAGGGCTTTGATAAGTCGAGCACGAAGAACGGATCCGTCTGCCTGAACGTTACAATGTAGCCCCTATCCCCCAGAAACCTTACGGCGTATATTCTTTCAGTCAATCCCAAATCCTTTATCGAGCCAACGACGTTCAGCTTTTCGTCGAGCACGTAAACGTCATTTGCTTCACTTCTCCATCTTCCCACAGTGGTGGCGACTCTCAGATATCCATCGTACTCGTCCATCGAGAATTGATTGAGCAGTCTTCCAGGAATTTCTGTCGAGGCGTACACTTCCAGCGGGCTAAGCTTAACCTTTACAATTCCCGTTTTTTCAATTTCTCTTGCATGCTCTTTCATATACTTCTCAAAGCGGTTCGACAGTTCGCTTCTCACCTTTATGGCCTCATCCTTGTCCAGCGAGTTAACGTACTCGTTTATGATCATCGTATATTCAATGGCCTTTGCCTGCGAGCTTATGTCGTAGGATTCAACCTTCTTAATCCTATCTATGACTTCCTTTGGAATAATATCATCGCATTCGCTTAGAAAGTCGGGGTAAAGCGTGGCATAATCAGCTATCTTAGGATACGTTATGTAGATTGCGTTCCTTGACATGTACACTACGCTCCTGCCCTGCTTTCCTACGAAAGAGACCTTGTCCTCGACGGAGCCATCTGGGCTTATGACAAGAACGGAGTACACAGAATCCGCCTGGATCTGGTAGGGAGGATGATAGATCTCCGTACTCCTTACGATTATCGGTTCTTTGGCATATCCAATGACTATCGGGAGTGGAACGTATGGACTCACTCCCTTCTCAACAACCACGTAGATCTTCCCGCTGTAGAGGCGGGCAGCAACCATTGAGCCGTTAAGCGTTATCTTCCAGATCTTCTCTGGATTTTCTGGATCTGATACGTCGTAAGCGGAGATTTTGTTGTATGTGAGAACGATGAGGGTATCGTTTATTAGAAGGAGATTTCCTGCCGTGTCTATTTCAGAAAGCAGGGACAGATTGTTGGGAGGAAATGCGTTTATGATCTTTATTTCAGCGTTAGGGCGATAGTAGTGTCTGTAAGGGTAATATCCATAATGGGAATAGTATATCCTTTTTCCATCCGTTTTAACTATGTCGGGCTCGTCAATGCCAAACACCTGAACGTTAGTCTGCGAATAGCGGGTAACTGGAGGAGTAGTAGGAGTTGGTACTGGAGTGGCTGTTGGAGCGGGCATTGATGTAGGAGTTGCTTCTTTAACAGCTGGCACAGCTTCTGTAATGGCATACCTCAACACTCCATAGAACGGTAGATACGCAGAAGTGGACGCCCTTGCCAAGTACTCTCGAAACTCCGCATCCGACGAGAACTTCGTTATGTTTGTTTGGTTTTGAGATTGCTGATTTTGAACCTGGGCTTGCAGCAGAAAGACTGCTGCGAAAACTAAGATTGCTATAGCTACGGCTTTCCAGTTCATATGTTTATTTATCCCAATAAATCTAAAAATACGTTCCGAAATCGTTAGGTAAAAACCTTACAATCCGGGAGATTTTTATGTATCACTGCTAAGCAGCATGGAGGAGTGATCGAATGAAAATCATCGCCTTCGTCGGCTTACCCCTAAGCGGAAAAAGCACGGCAGCAAACGTAGCAAAGGAAATGAGCATTCCGGTAGTTGTGATGGGCGATATCGTTAGAGAGGAGGTAAAAAAGCGCGGGCTTGAGCTAACGGATGAGAACGCAGGAAAGGTTGCGAGCGAACTCAGGCAGAAGGAAGGGATGGACGCTATAGCAAGGCGGTGCATACCAAAGATAAGAAAGGCTGCTAAAGACACTGGCATCGTGGTTATCGATGGAATAAGAGGGATTGCAGAAGTTGAGAGATTCAGAAAGGAGTTTGGTGAGGACTTCATACTCATCCACATAGACTCGCCCATCGAGCTTCGCCTTGAGAGGGCTCTGAAAAGAAAGAGGAGCGATGACATAAGCAGTATTGAGGAACTCAAGCAGAGGGATGAGAGGGAGCTTTCCTGGAACATGGGGAAGGCAATAGAAGCTGCGGATTTCACAATAGAGAACACATCAAGCTTTGAAGAATTCGTAGAGAAAATTAGAGATTTACTGCAGAAATTTGCCAAGCAGATTGAAGTCGAAATTGAGACGGACGTGCATCCAACCGAGGATGAAGAGAAAGTAATCCAAGCGGTTAAAAACCTCTTCCCCAACGTGGACGTAAAAATAGAGGACGGAAAGCTATATGCAATTACCTACGACCTTAGCAAGTTTAGAGAGTTGCTGAGAAGACAGAGGATTCTCGATACTGTCCGTAGCGAGCTGTTGAAGAAGAGAAGAGGTAACGAAGCTACAGTTTACCTGAACAAGCAAACGGCGGTTGTGTCAAGGGTAAACTTCGCTGACGAGGATGCAATTCTCTCCCCGCTACGCGTCACGTTCAAAGTCTACGGTATTCCCTTTGAGCGATTTGTAGACTGGCTCGCTCCTGAAACGAGGGATGGAAGGCCCGTGAAGGAGATTGAGCTCTGATGGAGCTAAAGCCCATCCACAAGATTCTGCTAACCACCGATGGCTCGATTACCAGAATACTCGAAGCCATCGTAGGCAAGGAAGTTTTTATTGAGACCATTGAACAGCGGGTTATAAGAGCGGGTAAGGATATTGCAAAAGTGTTAGAAATAAACGAGGGCGACGAGGTCAACTACAGAGTTGTAAATCTGAAAGCAGAAGACGATATTCTTGCCCATGCGATCTCCTACACTCCTTTAAAAAGACTTGAACCTGAGTTCAAGGATGATCTAATGCGAGCAGACATACCAATTGGAAAGATAATGAAAAAGCACAGAATAGAGGCGAGAAGAGAGGTAAACTGGTGGAGGGTTGAGAAAGCTGGAGAACTTGGAAAGATTTTTGGAGTTAGTAAAGATGATTACGTTCTCGTAAGGAACTACAACATAATACATCGCGGGGAAATCCTCATCAACATAACCGAATACTTTCCCGCTTCGAAGTTTTAATTTAAGATAGGAATACGAATTGAATTAGAATTTAAAAAGGACGGATTGGGAGTATTATGGGCTCTAAGAGTTACACTGAACTAGAACGCTACAAAACTATCCAACAAACTCTGAACTGAAGTAAAAGAACCTGTATGGGAATCTATTCCAAAACCCCTTTGTCCTTTCTTTAAGTCTGAAAAAGAACTTTCGATGGTATTTCTTACTAAGTTTCATGTTCGTATTTCAATCCTAACCTTTTCAAAGCCCATTGAGAATCCCTTCCACAAAATAATTTGCCCGTATTTTTCCACGTTTAAATAACTAAAACAGCCGCCGCAACAACGGTAGTGTAGCCTTTACCAACCGTAGCCTTTGCCGTAACGTTGAACGTCTTCGCTGGCTCTATGCCAAAGGCCGTTCTGAGCATGTGGGCGGCCATCTCTTCTGCATACTTGCCCACATCCTCATCGTTATCGCAGTATCCGTGATATTCCGTCAAGTAGCCGTTCAGTGATGGATCCTCAGGAATCGCTGCCCCGATGCTCGCGTAAATTTTTCTGCCCTCTTCGTTACTCGTTTCCTTTGCCATTACGCAGAACACAATCTGACCCGGATGGAGCTCTTTCAACCCCTCTTCTAATTCCACCATTTCGCATCCTGGCGGATAGATGCTGCTCACAAGCACGAGGTTGAACTTTTCAATTCCCGCATCTCTCAAAGCAAGCTCAAAGCTAACTAGCTCGTCTTCGTGTCTGCCAACTCCCTTCGTAAAGAACACTTTTCTCGGCAGTAATTTGGGCGGAGCTGCCGCTATGTTATCCTTTTGCGTATATGTTCCTCTTGGAACGGCCATTTTTATTCCGGTCGTCTCGCTCATTTTCCCAGCCTTTTGAGTAAGAGCTGGGTATATAAATATTGCCTTACTATACAGCATTACACCATTTTTAATTTGTTTTGGTAGGTGCTCGAGTAAATTAGGGCTAGGTTAGGCAGTATTCACCTAGAAAAATTAAAGATTTAGAATAAAGATTCAACATAGTAAAATTAAATCTGTACAGCATAGATCGCTGGCCTGCCCGGCATTGCAGATTTCCTCTTCTCCTCCGGAACCTTTTCTGGTTCCACAACAACATCAACTCCTAACTCTTTCCTGAAGAAGTCCGCATTATCCCTGAGCACCTTTTCCTCGTCGATGCTCGTTACAGCACCTTCCTTCAGAACTTTTTTGACGAATGCAGCTACTTCTTTTGCGATCGGTTTAAACCTTTCATCTGCCATTATTTGCCTCATTGCCTCCTTCATGCTGCCCGCCTTAAGGGCTATTTCAGCAACCTCTCTCTTCCATTCCTCTGCGGGAGCAACGTAGATCTTCTTTGCTTCAACAAACTTCAGCACTTCCTTCATGTCCTCAAGTACGCTCCTAACGTATTCCTCGATTGCTTCTGCCTCCCTGTCTACCTTCGCTTCATCGTACTCAGGATAGCTTTCGAGACTTATAAACGAGTCATGCTTCCAGTGCCATATTTCCTCGCATATATGCGGGGCGAAGGGTGCAAGAAGCTTTAGCCAGTCGTCGAAGATGATTGCCAAGTTGTCGCCGCCCCTCCTGAGATACCACCTTACGTCGGCGAATACTTCGAAGAATGCCGTGTTAACGGCCCTCCTCGTCTGAAGTTTGTCCATCGCCTCCCTTGTCTCCTTTACAGCCCTCTGGAACCTGCTGATGAGCCACCTGTCGAGTTCGTTCGGCTCTTTGACTTCCTTTCTGTAGTACTGCTCGGCTAGGCTGTAAAGTCTCCTCAGATGGGAAGCGAGGCTTTCAACGTCCCTCTTTCTCCAGTCAGCATCGCTGTCGTATTCGGCAGCGTAGAGTATGTACATCCTCGTAACATCAGCTCCGTTCTCTTCTACAGCCCTCTTCATCGTTAGCAAAGGCCCTTTACTCTTGCTCATCTTCTGCCCTTCAAGGCTGACGTAGCCGTTAACGGCTATAGCTTTCGGCCATAGCTCCTCGCTGAATATCGCCACGTGATGGAAGAGGAAGAAGAGGAGGTGGTTCGCGACGAGGTCCTTGCCCGAACTTCGGAGATCAACGGGATACCAGTAGAGAAAGTCGTTCCTTATCTCCTCAACGATCTCTTTTGGAATTTTTGCTGACTCTGCTGCCTTCTCGATGCTACCCTCTCCAAGAAAGACGTAGTCGAGGAGTTCGGGTGTTATGTTCTCCGCCTTAATCTCTCCGGCGTTTATGAACTTCGCGAGGATGTAGTAGGCCATGTAGATTGTCGAATCCGAAAGGCTCTCTATCAGCCATTCCTTATCCCAAGGTATGCGGGTTCCAAGTCCCTTCCTGCGAGCGCATGCCTTGTCCTTCAGCCACTCTATCTTGTTCCTGAACTCCTCCTTGTAGTAGTCCGGAATTATGGCCATCTTCTCCAGCCAGTCGAGGACTTTTCCTTTCCATTCGGGATTGGAGTAGTTGAGGAACCACTGGTCTTTCACAACCTTAACGACGCATTTCGTACCGCATCTGCATACAACAGGCTTCTCGCTGAACTCGTAGAAGATATCTCCTATCCCCTTGCTTATTAGGTCGTTCTGTATCTTCTCCTTAATCTCGGCAACTTTCATTCCCGCGTAGCTGCCAGTAATCTCGAGGAGGACACCTTTGTGGAACTCCTTCTTGTACAGCGTTTTAGTTGCCTTATCTAGCTTCTCCGCTTCTTCCTGGCTCTCTATTCCCATTTCTTCAACGATTTGCTTCGCCGGTATGCTTTCGCCCTCCTCAACCTTTATAAGCACGATCGGTTGAATCGACTCGATTACTTTCCTATCAATGTCAAACTCCTTCAGAACATCTTCATTCCTCTTCAGCTCCTCAATGGCAACGTAGTCGTAGGGGGCGTGAGCTGGCACGCTCATAACCACTCCGGTTGCGTTATCGGTGTCAACAAATTCAGCGGGCAAAATAGGGACTTTTGTCCCAGTGACAGGATTTCTGGCGAATTTGCCTATGTACTGCCTTGCGTCTACTTCTCCAACGAGCTCCACCTGCTTGTCCGCATAGGTTAACTTCTCGTACGCTTCTTTGCTGACAAACCAAGTTTCGCCATCCACTTTCGCAAGAACGTACTTCGTTGGCTTAAGCCATATGTTCGTTACGCCAAAGACAGTCTCTGGCCTAAGAGTTGCGCACGGAAAGACTATGCCTTCTTCATCGAGGTAAAACTTGATGACCGTGTAATCAATTATGGTGGCGTTTTCACCCATAAGCAGATCGTGGTCCTCAACGGGATTTGCATCGTGGGGGCAGTAACGAACCGGATGGGAGCCTTTAACGACCAGTCCTTTCTCCTTCAGCTTCCAGTACTGCCATTCAATGAAACGCTGATACTCCTCGTCCGTCGTTGTAAAGCATCGTCGCCAGTCTATAGAGTAGCCTATGGACTTCAGCGCCTTTAATGCTTCCTGTGAAAAGTACTCAACTATCTTCTCCGGCGTTGTGAGAGTCAGCAAGACATCCTGTGGAACGTCGTGATATTCGGTGTATACCTTAATCGTCCTCTCGTCCCTCTTTGCAATCAGCTCCGCAAGCCCGATTATGGGCGTTCCAGTTACGTGAAAGCCAAGAGGATAGAGTACGTTATAGCCTAGCATTCGTTTATAACGAGCTACAGCATCACCTATCGTAAACGTCCTCGTGTGCCCAGCATGCAAATTTCCATTAAGATAAGGATATGGAATTGTTATGAAAAATTTTGGTCTTGAATCAGGCTCCGCGTTAAAAACTCCGTTTTCTTCCCATGCTTTCTGCCACTTCTTCTCGATCTCCCTGAAGTTGATATCGTGCATGCTTTTCCGCTTTCCGCGGGATTTAAAAAAATTATCAAAGCAAGTTCTTCTATGGAAGGGAAAATCAAGGAGTGGATTAAAAGTTTCGTTCGCAAATATTCGGAGCTGAGGAGTATTAACTTCTGGAGAGAGCCAGTCGTAGGTTTTGCTGATGCAACGAGTCCCTTTGAAAGACTCAGGAAGGTAATTGACAATCATCTGCTTCCCGAAGAAATTCTCGAGGGGGCGAGAAGCGTAGTCGTGTTCTTCATCCCTTTTACGAAAGAAGTCGTTAAAAGCAACGTAAAAGGCAAGTACGCTTCAAGACTCTGGGCTACTTCATACGTCGAAACCAATCGACTTATTTCTGAACTCGCAAACTACGTTGTAGGAAAGCTTGAGGCAAGGGGTTACGCTTCTCTCGCTCTTCCGCCAACGCACAACTTCGACGAGGTAAATCTCATCAGCGACTGGAGTCACAAGCACGTCGCTTACATAGCCGGACTGGGAACTTTTGGATTTCACACAATGTTGATAACCGAAAAAGGCTGCTGCGGTAGGCTTGGAAGCCTGATAACACGGGCAGAGCTCAAACCCGGAGAACCAAAGAAGGAGGAGTTCTGCCTCCACGCAAGGGGTTTGGAGTGTAGGATGTGCGTCAAGAAGTGCGCTTTTGGAGCTTTGAAGCAGAATGGACTGGACAAAAGAAAATGCTATGAGATTTGCCTCGAAAACGACAGATTCTTTAATGATTTGCCTTTGACAGACGTTTGCAGAAAGTGTGCCTGTGGCGTTCCTTGCTCACTTCGGATCCCAGACGACTCTCGTTGAATCCTCCGCATAACTCTTGCCCATGCGGTCAACGGCATCAACAACCACTATAAGCGTCTCTCCCTTCTTCGGTACGTCTTCTCTACTTCTGAAGCCTATATACGCGGTTATATTGTCTCCTTCAGTATTTATTGGAACCCATGTTATCGGTGTGACGCCCTTTGAAAAATATGCAAAAACGTGTATTCCTGGAAATGGAACATCAGATGGGTTGTATATTTTTTCTGGAGCTTCGCTAAGGTTTATGTACGTTGCCTTTGCATCGTTTATCTTTAGTACGTGTACGCCGGTGATGTTGTAGTGCATGAACTCAACTTTTACGGCGGGCAGCTTTTCTTCAGGCTGGGAACACCCACAAATGGCAACGGCAAAAAGAAGAACTACTGATAGAACCTTCATCCGTTTCATCGGGCTAGGAATTACCGTAAAATATATAACATTTTTTGAATTAACTCCTCGCTCATTTTACAAGGAGCGATGCCGAAGTTTGGGTAAAACAGCGTTATAGCAATATTTGTTAATATATTTATATGGTGCACTTATCCTCACAACACGGACATCTAATAGAGCCTATTGCCGCTATTATCCTCCTCTCTCTTTCCTCATCGAAGTCAAGTTCCACGATGTTTGCGTTATTAGCGTCTGGCAGTTCGTCAAAGTCTATCCTTTCACCCGTCTGCACATCGAGAGTTACCACTTCGACCTCGTTTGTGAGTATGGCAAAGCCCAAAACTCCAAAGAGCCTTGCAATTGCAACAGTCCTTCTTTCAAGGGGTGTAAGGGGGCGAGCATACTCTTCGCGCTTTACCAGGATGAACCTTTTCCCGTTAGCCTTTGCAATTGCATCGGCTTTAACAACGAATTTCTCACCTCCTATCTCAAAGGAAATAGAGTTGCCTAACTCCAGTTCGTACCCCCTATCCCTAATGCGTAACAGCAAGTCTTCAAACTTCATCCTTCAATTCTTGTACCTACTCATTTAACTCCTTTACTGTTACACCTATTATCCTTCACTATCTGTTCCCTGCCGTAAACAACTGCATCCCCTTTGGCCACAAGTTCTCCATTCCTAAATACGTTTATCTCGAAGAACACAACGTTTTTTCCTCCACCTACCCTGAAAGCTTCAGCTATCAGCTTATCTCCGGGAAATGCCGGTTTAAGGAAGTTTATCTTTATGGTAACAGCAAACCTCCTGACGTTGTCTGAATTTGCTGCAATACTCAACGCAAAGTCTGCTATGGCTGCGATGTACGAACCGTGAGCGGTTCCATGGAAGTTCGTATAATCCTCCTTTACTACGCCCTCTACCCTTGCATAACCCCGCTTAACCTCAACTATCTCAGCCCCAAGAAACTTCCTAAAGCGATCTCCCGATATAACCTCCATTAACTCATTTAGTCCTTCTTCTGTTTCCACTTCTTCCTTTTTTATTCCCATTTCTACCACCAACTGTAAGAAATGAAGCAAGAAATGCTGGATCTTCAAACCCTACGAGCTCGACACCTTCCAAAACCTTAAATCCTTTCGAAAGGACCTCACCAACGTTCTTACCCATCGATGCGTGTTCTTTTCTCACAAAGCTCTCTATGGCTTTGTATGCATTCGTATGTTTTCGTTCTCCGTACACCCAGTACCTTCCTCCATCGATGAACGGCCTATACTTCCTCTTCTTCCTAAGAAACTTTTTTACATGTTCCCCTTCCTCGAACGGCGGGCCTATATGCCTGCATATTGGGGAAAGTTCCTTTACTCCGACTTCAAATAGTAAGTAGCACTTCTTTCCGGCATAGAAGGCAAAACGAACGGGCATGAAGTCGCTCCTCTGAAGAAATTCCTGAACTTTCTTGCATGCCCTTTCTAGCTGCGGATAAAGGTTGTCCTCAACTATATCGGGCCTCTCGAATTCTACTGCATAAATCGCCCGCTTTTCCAGCTCAGATATAAGTACCTCGAGATTTGGCGGTTCAAACTCTTTGTGAACGAAGAAGTCCGTAGACGGAGATTCAAGAAATTCCCTGCATTTCTGTACAAACTTTGCCAGGTTGTCTACGCTGAGGTTTGCGGCCACATTCCTTTTCTCATCAACGGGATCGACAACGAACAGGCTCTCAAGTCCCTTCTTTCTGTAAACTTTTCCCCTTTTTATGTCTATTACCGTACTTCTCGTCCATTTAACGGCATTTTTTACAACATCGAGAAACGAACCGTAGAAGATGACTAGAAGCTCACATAGATAGCCGGAAAAGCCCCTAACCTTATATTCTGCCCCGTAAATACCGGCAGACTTCAAAAAGCTCTTTAACAGCCTTACATCGTTTTCTTTTCCTTTTACTCTGTTTTTCAGCCACTCATGATGAAAAGGTGTTCTATCAACGGCTGATTTTATTTTCTCCGGACTCTTGAGCTTGTAGCATGGAACTACGTCAACCTCAACGCCCCTAACCTTTCCATGGACGTACGGATGGGCAGCATACCTCAATTCGTATTCATCAACTACTGCTTTTCCAATTTCAAGCCCTTTCGCTTCAAGCTCCTCCTTAGGGGTTTCCTCGGGAAATAGGATAAACACATCTAGTTCAAGGCTGTCTTTTAGCCACGTATCTCTTGCGTAGCTTCCAAGAAATCTGTACTCCAGCGGAGGTTTCACGACTTTGTCGAGCCTTTTTCTTAGCTCCTCCTCTGCCTCTCTTGCAATCCTTCTTTCTTCATCCGTAGGCAGAACGAGCTCCAAAGCTTGCTTTACAACGTCTTCTAGCGTTTCAACCTTCATTTTGTTCCTCCAGAGAATAAACAGTTAAATCCTCGTATATCGGCCCCTTTGGTGTGAGAGTGCTCTTTTTAAGCCTGAAATCTTTGACTTCCATCCAGCCAAAGTCGCTATCGATGCTTTGAAGCTCCTCCAACAGCTTCCTTCTCTCTCCGGGTGTTATCCTCTTAACCCTAGCAACCGTTGCATGGGCTACGAACTCGCTATCCTCCTTAAATCCGAGTCTTTTCATTTCTTGCCTAACGAGTTTTGCAAGTTTCGAAATCTCCTCTTTTCCCTCTTCAACACCAACCCATACCACCCTGATGCGATTCGCGTTCGGGAAAAATCCCATGCCTTTGAGGTGTACTCTGAACGGCTGCATTTTTATCCGGGAAAGCCTGTCCTCGATTAAGCCTACTCTGCTGTCGGGAACCTCACCGAGAAACATTAGTGTAAAGTGTATGTTGTGCTTTTCAACGGGTTTTAATCCCCTGTATCTTTTTAAAATCCCCTCAATTTGGCATATTCTTTCCCTTACATCGTCGCTGACGTCAACTGCAATGAACAACCTCATCGCCATTAAGGGCAAAAGATATTAATAGGTAGAAATAGCTTGTGTTAAATGCCCCGAAAAGCTGAAAGGCCGGGAGAAGTGAAGTACTTGGTACTCAGACCGCTCGGTTATCCTCTTAAAGCGAGCTATCACGAGTATCCGGTAGTAGATAACCCGAAAGTGTTCGATCGCTACGCTAAAGACCAGTGGAAGGGCGAATTCGTTTCAAAGGGGAAACTGCTTTTTGACATTAGGATGTTTCCGGATTTCGCCTTTGAAGTCGTTAGCGCCGAACCTGAATGCGGAGTTATTACAGACTCGACGATCATACTTGTAGAGACGCCAAGCAGGGCAATAGAGACGGAAATAGTGAAGGATGTTTCCCTCTCAGACGTTGTGGGGCAGGATGAGGCGAAGAGGAAGGCGAGAGTAATACTCGAATTTTTGAAGAATCCAGAAAAGTTCGGGAAGTGGGCCCCCCGCAACGTGCTGTTTTACGGCCCTCCAGGCACGGGCAAAACTATGACTGCAAAGGCTTTGGCAAATGAAGCTGGTGTTCCTTTCCTCTCAGTTAAATCAACCAAGCTCATAGGTGAGCACGTTGGTGATGGGGCAAGGCGAATACACGACTTATACGAGAGGGCAAGACAGGTAGCGCCGTGTATTGTGTTTTTGGATGAATTTGACTCCATAGCTCTGGATCGCTCCTATCAAGAGCTTCGCGGAGACGTATCTGAGGTTGTGAACGCATTACTTACAGAACTCGATGGCATACAAAGGAACGATGGAATATGTACGATTGCGGCAACGAACAGAATAGAGATGTTAGATCTATCGATAAGAAGCAGATTTGAAGAGGAGATAGAATTTTTGCTACCAAGCTACGAGGAGAGACTCGAAATACTCAAAAGAAACCTGAACGAGTTTCCGATAGAAGTTAAAGCCAAGCTCGATGAAGTCGCAAGATTGATGGAGGGCTTTTCTGGCAGGGACATAGTTGAGAAAGTCATAAAATCAGCTTTACACAGGGCGATTGCAGAAGGAAAGAATGCGATAGATACCGAAGACCTGATAAAAGCTGCATCAATAAAAAGTTCGGCAAAACAGCCACCTAAGCACATGTTTGTCTAATTTTAAGGTATTTATCATCCAACCTTGCCGATATTTGTTGCAGATAGCTTGTATATTTTGCCCTTTGGAATAAATTCCTTCGTTTCCAATCTAACTTTTGAACTCTTAGATGAAGAAGTTTACAAAAAAGCCCCGTAGACTAGATATGAACGAATGTTACAAGGGAGATGAAGGGAGAAGACTACGCTGTATAAAAGTGAAGTGTTAAGAAATGCAAAACTTCAGAACAATCCTCAACGGTTCTGTTGATTTTAGGCTGTTGCATTTGTAGTGCATAAAGGGTGTTATCTGCAATTCCTTAAATATTCTCTATCGATATCACTTCTTGTTCTGCCAATCAACCTTTGCTTTAAAAATGTTTTATCCCGCATGCTTTGTCGAATAATCCATGATTAGTTCTCCTCTTTCCTCACGATTCATTCTTTTCAGCAAAGAATTGCCCTCAAAGAGTTGTATATCCATACCTTAGCTACTATCTCCTTAACCATTAACCATGCAATCCCACTTCCTTGCTAAAACAAATTCACCAAAGTACCTTGAAAGCAGAGTGAATTTCGGATAGCGTTCCGGGGATATGTGAAGTTTGCGGAGTGCAAGTGGAGCAAATTTGGACGAAGCGTAAGCAAGTCACATCTCCACCCGTTATCCGAGTGCGTAAGCACTGAACAAGATTGCGAGAGTCCCGAACTTCATTCATCTTTTTTCTTTCTCTATCCATCTTTTAAGATAGTTTTTCAACGTTTGAACGAAATTCTCAGCTGTTTCTAACATATCTCTTGCCTCTCCTTCAGTGACAATAAAACCTATACCGTAATCCCCTATCAATCTCTTATCATAGGCATCGCTAAGCGCTCTCCCCAAATCTCTATCAAAAATCCCTGTTTTTATAAAGTGTTCTCCAAATAAACTTATCACTCCCTTATGAGAAGAAGCACTCAGATTCTTGGTAAGAAGTGCCGCTTCTGCCATGAAAAACATCGCATAATAGCATCTTGAAACGCAAGAATCGTAATCTCCAATATTAAGGGCTTGTTCTGCTGTTTTTAGAAATTTCTCAGCTTTTTCTATGAAATCTTTTATCTCCTTCATACCCTTATCCCCTCTTTCCTCACGTTTATTATAAATGGATAATTATAGTTTTCAAAGAAGGATTTAGGAAGAACAACAACTGAAATAAATTCTCCCTTCTCAAGTAATATGTCAAACAAAAGGTCACTCAAACTCCTCCTCACCTCAAAAGGATTAATTGTATCGTCAATGAGCACAAGTAAGTCTATGTCTGAATCTTTTGTTGCTTCGTTTCTCGCATGAGAACCATAAAGAATAATCTCTCTAATTTTATCTCCATATCTTTCTATCAGATGTTTTTTCACTTGATTTACCAATTGAATTATTCTCTTATCCATTCCTTTTCACCCTCCGAAGAGGGTTCGGAATTTCGGACGACGTTCTGGGGATATGTGAAATTTGCTCGCAAGAGCAAATTTGGGCGAGCGTAAGCGAGCCACACATCCGCCTGTTAGGCGTGGGCGATAGCACCGAAGCGGAGCGGAGAGTTGGCTCGGCGGTATCTCAATCATTGTTTCTTCCTCCTCTTTTAAGGTTACAATATCGATGAACCAATCGTGCATTTGAAGGTATGGTTTTCCCACCTCTCCAATAATGTTCAATATGATCTATAGCCGCATCATCTATGAGCATGATCTTATTACCACAAATAGCACAAACTGGATTTTGTTCATAAAGCTGTTTCTTAAGTTCCCAACTAAAGGTTCTTGGCTCAGTTTTAGGCATGCCAACAATCTTTTCCAAAGCATCAAGCCATTTTTTAAATCTTGTAGTTACTTTCGCAGTACTTGTTGTTCCAGAACCACTAATAGAATCAATAAATTCTTTATCAGAAGTCATCATATGGTGGTTTGTATCTCAAATAAGTTTGATTATAAAACGCCAAGAAATGTAATACTAGTTCTCTGTCATACATTCTTTTATGCGGCTCTCTCAGTCCTAACAAGAATAGAAAATCTTTGTCTTCCGCCAACTCTTTTATCAGATCGTTGTATCTTCCTCGATATATACAATTTCTCAATTCTTGATCATTAAGCTTTACGGCACCTACATTCAGTCTTTCAAATATTTCAAATTTAACGTCGGGATGTGACTCTTTTCGTATTTCTATGACTCTTAGTGTAGTATCTTCTATTTTTCGTTGTTTCTCCTTATCTAAATCTTTGAAGTATTTACCGTTGAGTTCAGATAAAACTGATAATCCTCTTAGCTTGAATTCATTATTCAAAAACCTAAAGGAGCGAAGCCTTTGTTGTCCGTCTATTACTATGAATTTACCATTATCCTCCTCAGCGAGGTAGATTACAGGAATTGGAACTTCAAGTAATACAGATTCTATCAAGAGGCTTGCCTTTTTGTTATCCCAAACGTATCTTCTTTGAAATTCTGGATCTAATATCAAATCACCACGCTGAAATTTCCTAAATAATTCATAAATGCTTCTATCACTTTTATCTGCATACACTCTTCGTCTCTCTGAGGGAATTTCTACTGGCTGTTCTTCCTCAATTGTTTCTTCCAAAATCAATTCTTCTTGGTTTTGTATTTCGTTATTCATATTTCCACCTCCATTTTAAAGCCGCCGAGCCGAATTTCGGACAACTCGTTCATATACGCATTGCGTATATCATTCCAAATTAGAGTCATATCTGCATTGCGTATACACTCATTCTGAATGCTTCTCACCCCCAGCATGTCCAGCGGACTTCTAATCTTACTCAAATTTCTTAGTGCTCACGTGAGTATAAATCTCTGTCGTTTTAGAATGTTTATGTCCCAGTAATTCCTGAATATATCTCAAATCCACTCCATTTTCGAGCAAATGAGTAGCAAATGAATGGCGTAAAGAGTGAACTGTAGCATCCTTCTTTATTCCAGCTTTATTCCTTGCTTTTTCAAAGATTGCCTGAACTGTTCTGGTTGAAATGTGCCTGTTTTTGTTCTGTCCAAGAAACAGCTACTTTTCTGGCTTGTACTTCTCAGCGTATTCTTTAAACATTTTCAGCGCAATTTCAGAGAGTATCGCATAGCGACCCTTCCTGCCCCTTTCTGTCCCTTACTCTGATCAACCTTCTCTTCACATCGATGTCTTCGATTTTAAAGCTTTACAACTTCTCCAACTCTCAAACTGGCAGAATGCGTGAGCATCAAAATCACTTGTGCTTATAAATCAACCTTAATCTTTTATCACTTTAAATGAACACCTTACTTGCAACACTCAAACATTTCAACAGAACAATCCTCAACGGAAAATTAAAATATTGCAAATTTTTCAAGCTTTCACATGCCCGATAAAATAGATGCCCTTGACATCAAGATTCTCGTGGAGCTTCAAGAAGACGCAAGGAGAAGTCTGAGAGAAATCGCAGAGAAACTCGGTGTCGCTGAGGGAACGGTTTACAACCGCATAAACAAGCTAAAGAGGATGGGAGTGATAGAGCGATTTATTCCCATCATAAACTACTCAAAGCTCGGATTCGATTTAATAGCAGTAATAGGCGTTACGGCTGAAGGTGGACACCTCATAGAGGTTGAAGAATTGTTGGCTGACGAGCCGAACGTAACGGCAGTCTACGATGTTACTGGCGAGTTTGACGTCATAACCGTTGCAAAGTTCAAGGATAGAGAATCCCTGAATGCGTTCGTTAAGCGGATTGCTGGTTTAGAACACGTAAAAAAGACGTACACAATGCTCGTTCTCAACGTTGTGAAAGAGACGCACAGCATAAACCTCTCCAAATTAATGGAAAATATTTTGAAGAGCTAACCAAAGAGTTCCCTAAGGCTACCCAGAACATAGTCCGGTTCTCCGTGTTTTTTAATCATGTCCCTTAAATTCTCTTTTGTTGTCACTCCCGAAAGAACCAAGAGTGTCGTTGCTCCTATCGCTTTGCCGGCTTTCACATCAACCTCAATCTGGTCGCCAACGACCACAACTTCATCGGCTTTAAGGCCAAGAATGTCCAAAGCTTCCTCCATTATCACCTTCGATGGTTTTCCAATAACAACGTCGGGCATCCTGCCTGTCATCCAGTAGAGTGCTCCTATGAGCATACCCGTTCCAGGAATTGGACCGTCTTCTCCGGGGAATATTCTATCGGGATTCGTTGCAATATATTTAATTCCAGCAAGGCAGCATCGCAGAGCTTTGGTCATTATCTCAAAATTTATTCCCCTGTTCGAGCCAACGACGAGATATTCAGCATCGCTATAATCAACAACTTCGTGGCCCGCAAGCTCAAGTTCTTCAATTAGTCCTTCCTCGCCCGTCGTAAATATTCTCGCTTTTCCAGCCTCTCTTTTTAAATAGCGGGCGGTTGCAAACGTTGCAAGAAGCATTTCGTCCTCGCTCACTTCAATTCCAAAGCGGTTAAAGCGATCGATCATAATTGTCCTACTTCTTGTAGAATTGTTAGACACGAAAACCAGCTTCTTTCCAAGTTCCCTAAGCCTCCTCACACCTTCAATACCCTCAGGAATCGGCCTTTCGCCCCTACCTATCACACCATCGATGTCAAGGATGAATCCCTTCTTTTCAAGCAGTGGATGCATGCTGCCGTTACGATATTACTCTTTAAATCTTGTTCGCTCTGAAGTTTGATGCTTTCCGTATATTCTCTAAAATTTAAAGATACTAGCAAAATGTTGGCCCTTGTAAAACATTTTCAGAATTTACTTTGTTAGTACACACCTTTGGGTACTATAGTTTTTGATTGATCTTCTGAGTTTCTCATTTGTTCTAAGTAAGTTTAGCTTGCTTTTTCTTCAAGGAAATTGTTTTTCTCTATTTTTAATTTATTGTAAAATAATGGAGACTAAAAATTTAAAAGAAAACAAGAAAAACTAAGATATTTATTTAAGAGTGCCAAGTATGCTTTCTTGAGGCTAAGAGTGCCGAGTTGGAGAATCCATAATAAGTGGTGCCAAGCCTTAGGCGTGAAAGAAGACATTTGTAAAGAGATTAATAAAATCCTATAATAAGGTTAATCGAATCAGGCTTTATCGGATTGCCTGACGTTTATAAGAAGCTAATTACAGAATTAACTGGAATAGCGCGTAAGTTCGGAGAAGATGTTTATGTTGTGTGGGTATTAACGCCCATCATGCAAAAAAGGGACAAATAAAAAAGAGGATTTGCTAATTAGAGGATTTAAAAGAATTGATTGAAAAAATTAAAAATTACAAGATTTAATTGTCACAAAAATAGCACATCTTCTCCTATAGCTACCAACTACTACCGATTGTTAAGTCCTTGTTCTGCTCATGGCAAAGATTTTTCTATGCGTACTGCAACGTTGTTCACCACAATCTATTTAAAATCCAGCTTTCTTATAATTATTATAATTAATTAGGAGGCTATGCTCAATGGAAAGTCTAAAAGAGAAACTGAGAAAATCAGGCAAAGTTTTCTTAGTCGGCATAGCCGGTGATAGCGGTTCTGGAAAGACTACTTTTGCAAGCGCCATAAGGAATTTACTCGGCAGAGACATCGTTTCAAGCATTACCCTTGACGACTATCACGTTTACGACAGGAAGACGAGATGGAAGCTCAAAATAACACCTCTGCATCCCGAAGCAAACAACCTCAAGCTCGTTGAAACTCATCTCATGCTGCTAAAGAATGGGGAAACGATAAGAAAGCCAACCTACGACCACAAAACGGGAACATTTGGTGAGTGGGAGGATTTCGCACCGACTCCAGTCGTTATAGTCGAGGGTTTGCATACTTTATACGATGGGTTGCGAGATTACCTCGACTTCAGAATTTTCGTTGATCCTGCCCGCTACATAAAACGCAGGTGGAAGATAAGGAGAGATGTAGAAGAGAGGGGCTACAACAGACAGAAGGTCGTTGAAGAGATAATCAGGAGGGAATCGGATTACAAGCGGTACATAGATTTCCAGAAGATTTATGCCGATGTTGTAATCAAGATATTTCCTACTAGTCTCCAAAGCGTCGAAAGGATAACGTACCTTACCGAAATGCCACCCGAGCTTTACAAGGTTAGGTTGATTCTCAAGAGTGGAGACTTCGTGCCTACAGAACCAATAAAGCTCGATATCGATCTATCAGCATTTGTGAGGGCGAGCGAGAAGGACTTTGCCCTTGGCTTCTTCTCCGACTACTACTACGAAAAGCCCGCAAGCTTCATAGACATCGATGGTCTGATGAATGTCGAGCTTTTTTCAGCGTTGCTGGACATTCTTAAGCGAGAGGTTGGAGCGGATGTGGAGTGGAAGACGAATGCTTATGTGAATGCAATAGAGGTTGCCAAGCTCCTCATCTGCTGGAGATTTCTCGAACTTATAAAGTCAAGATTGGAGGCTGAAACATGAAGAGGTTGGTTATAAAGGACATAGAAAAGTGTGTTGGTTGTGGAATGTGTATGTACGCCTGTTCGAGGAGGAAAGGAGAAGCTGGTATAGACTCATCTGGAATTCTAGCTGTAAGCCTTAGTGGCTTTGAGAGGGGTGCAACTGTCATCTTCTGCAGGGCGTGCATCGAACCTCCCTGTGTCCAAGTATGTCCAACGAATGCCTTAAGACCGAGAAAGGGCGGAGGTGTTGTCTACAACGAAAACGACTGCATAGCATGTGGAAATTGCATAGATGCATGCACGATTGGAGCTATATTTAGAAGGCAAGACGGAAAACCGGCTGTCTGCATACACTGCGGTTACTGCGTGAACTACTGCCCACACGGCGTTCTCGGCTTTGAGGAAGTAAGAAGGGAAGTTGAAGGAGAGGTGAAAGCATGCTGACGAAGGTCTTAACGATCGATCTCTCGCGATGCAGGTATAGCATCGAGGATAGAAAAGATCTCTTCGAAGAGTGGCTTGGTGGTGTAGGCGTTGCCGTTCAACTTTTAAAGGAGAACATGGATATAAAGGCCGACCCGCTGAGCGAGGAGAACGTTATAGTTTTCGCTGTAGGGCCACTAACGTCAGCGTATCCTCTTGCATCAAAGACCGTTGCCCTATTCAAGAGTCCGCTAACGGGAAACCTCGGTGAAAGCCACGCTGGCGGAAGAACGGCAACGAGTATAGCAAACGCTGGATACGGGGCCATAGTAATAAAGGGAAGAAGCAAGAAGCCTGTTTACGTTGTAATAGATAACAGCAAAGTGCACTTCAGAGATGCTAGAGTTATTTGGGGAATTGAGGATTCGCTCATAGTTGGAAGGATCATCGCAGAAAAAGAGCATGGTAGGGGTACAAGGACTGTAATGAGAATTGGTGGAGGCGGAGAAAAGCTTGTAAGATATGCGTGCGTTACAACGGAAACCTACAGACACTTCGGCAGGCTTGGATTGGGAGCTGTTTTCGGCTCCAAGAACCTCAAAGCAATCGTCATCAACGGAAGGGGTAGCAGGAAAGTTACGGATAGAAAGGCATACAGAGAGATCTACGACGAGATATTCAGGCTGGCAATTGAGTCCGATGCCATGAAGAAGTACCACCTGTTAGGCACAGCCGTGAACGTTAACCCTCTCAACGGAATTGGGGCTTTGCCAACTAAGAACCTGAAACAGACGAGGTTTGAAAAGGCGGAGGAGATAAGTGGCGAGGGTCTTGCCGAAGTGATAGGTAGAAGAATCGCTTGCAGTCATTGTCCAGTTGCGTGTGTTCACATAGCCGTTTTAAGGTTACCGTACGAAAACGAGCCCTACTTCTACAAGACAATCATGATCTCCTACGACTACGAGCTGTTATACTCGCTTGGTTCAATGCTCGGAATTGGTTCGAAGGAGGGTTTGCTCAGGCTAATCCACAAGGTTGAGACTTACACGCTCGATGCCATGAGTACCGGTGTGTGCCTCGCCTGGGCAACTGAGGCACTTGAAAAAGGGATCATAAGCAGAGATGATACAATTGTCGATTTAAAGTTCGGAGACTGCGATGCTTATCTAAAGGCGATAGACTACATAGTCAGGCAGCCAAACGACTTCTACAGGAATTTGGCGTGCGGCGCTGAGCACGCAGCGAAGGTTTATGGTGGCAGCGATTTCGCCCTCACCTTTGGCAAAAACGAGATGCCAGGATATCATACGGGATATGCAGCACACATAGGCTACCTTATCGGCTTGAGACATAGTCATTTAGACAATGCGGGCTACTCTCTGGATCAAAAGCTCAAGGAGTATCCCGAGCCAGAAGAGCTCGTCGGAAAGCTCATCAAGGAGGAGCAGTGGAGACAAGTGCTTTCGAGCCTTGTAGTGTGCTTCTTTGCAAGAGGTGTTTACAAGGCCGATATCGTACGCAAAGCCCTCAAACCTCTCGGAATTGAGATAAGTGAGGACGAACTGAACAGGCTTGGTGAGAAAATCTACTTCGAAAAGCTGAGACTGAAGAAGCTGATGGGGTTTGACGTCAGCGAGCTGAGGATACCGAAGAGGATATTCGAGATAGAAACACCCCACGGAAAGTTGAACGAGGACTACATCAGGAGGGCACTCGAATACTACGCAAAGATCGTCAGCGAAGTATGACAGTCGTAACAATGCCAAAAGCACATGCAGCGTTCTCTGGTAGCTCGGAAACATCGTTCAAAAGCATGGACAAATCAATATAGGCTATAAACACATCTCCGCTTTCCTTGGCAACCCTCCAGTACCTCTTCTTATCCTTTTTAACTCTCTCAACTCTCTCTTTAATGTGTTCCTCAAGCTTTCCGTGCTTTACACTTTCATAGAGGGTTGTCGTAGCCCATACGTAGAAGTCCGTGACGGAGTAGTCGGCAATTCTCAGATGGAGTTTCAAGTCTCTATCGCTGATGTTACCTAGTTCTCCAACATAGACCTCATCTATGGCGAATGGTTTTAATTCTTTGTAATCTCTGGCAGACGTTAAAACGGGGCATAAATAGCATGATGCAAGGGCTATGGTTTCGACTTCTGGAGAAGGATTAAGGGATTCTATGAACTGCCTAACGTCTTCAAAGGGGTAATCAATTTTTACAAAGGGCTTTTTCTCAACTCTCTTCCCAATATCCTCAGCAAGCCATCTTGGAACTCCGACGTTCCTGTACCTGAACTTCTTGGCAACTAAATCAACGATGGTTTGATCTTCTTTGAAGTAAAGTACTCCTCTCAAGTTTTTGATTAGCCATGCGGTTTGAGTGAACATTGGGATTTGTATTAATGAAAAACTAAAGACTCTTTCTAACTCGATTGTGCAGATATTGAAAGCTTATAAACTTAAGTCAACACTGGCGTACCTCAAACCTCTTCAAACAGTAGTCAAGGATGAACTTCAAGCCTTTTGCGAAATCTATGCCTAAAACTATTTCATCAACGTCTTTGGTCGTTTCAATAAATCCATCACACGAAATGCCCGGTTCAAAAATTTTAACCTTACCGAATGTGCCGGAAGATCGAGCTATGGATCCATCGGGTAGTATGAGCTCCCTTGCGTGCAGTTCCATCTCGTGCAGGCAAAGTTCTCTGAAAACACCTTCGGGAACTAAGGCAAAGCCTTCGTAGCCCGTATCAAAAACTGCAAGTACTGCTCCTTCTACAGGAAATCTTTTCGGCACGAATGGATTTTCCAGCACAACTTCCAGCACGGGCACGCCATCGAGAAGGTAGTTCATACTCTTACCCTGTAGCCGCTCCTTGCAGCAGTCTTGATTTTCTCAGATGACACGATCTTCAAACCTCGCACATCGATCTTTTTTTCTTTTAATAGGGCCGCGAGCTCATCAAGGGATTCTGCTTCTCCAACTAACCTATCTCCTTTGTACGCTCTGAACGTTCTCTTCTGACCGCTCTCCAACGAAAACAAGTAATTTCTCAACGCATCTTCCACTACCTTAGAGAGTGCTCCCTTACTCGAACCGTAAAGCTTGCTGACAACGTCTCTAAGCTTCTCCTCGATCTCATCGCTCAGAACTATCGTCAGTGTTCCCATATATGTATTTTGTATGTATTTTGTATTTAAATTTAGTGATAGCTAATTTATTACAATCCTGTACTCATCCAACCTTTCCTCGGCTTCTTGCACCTTCTCCTGAAACTCCTTCAAGAAATTACCAGCGAGCTCAGCTGCTCTCTTTTTGCAGTGTCCACACAGCAACTTCCCACCCTTGCATTCACTCCTCAATTCTTCAAGCTCTCTATCGTCCAAAAGCAGATGGATCGTGCAGAGTTCGAAAACCGAACACTTCTCGGGCTCGCCGCCAAACCTGCGCTGCTCTTCAGCACTTCCCCTCCCACCCGTTATGGCTTTCATCACCTTCTTTTTAGCTACTTCTGGCTCATCGAAGAGAGAAATGTAACTTTCCGGTTTGCTGCTCGACATCTTCCCTCCCGTCAAGCCAGTGATGAAGCGGTGGTAGGTTGAAGATGGTGGAATGAAAGCATAGCCGCCAAGTTCGAGTTCTATCTGCCTGACAGCTTCCTCAATTTCATTTCTGTCGCCAAAAACATCGATGTGTTCCTCGTAAACCTTCTGCTCGAATTCGAGCTTTGGAGACAGCTTCCTGAGATATTCGCTGCCCTTCCTGCTTCTAATCCTCATTCCACCCTCTATTGGTT
>Ga0190367_1000556_pt1 | contig 26491 bp, 33 predicted proteins | sample 4872181011_MG_FD_171838 | JGI IMG/M metagenome (GOLD analysis project Ga0190367, IMG submission 171838) | Hydrothermal vent microbial mat bacterial communities from Southern Trench, Guaymas Basin, Mexico - 4872-18-10-11_MG | ecosystem: Environmental > Aquatic > Marine > Hydrothermal vents >...
ATATATATATATATATGATATTTGGAGATAAGCGTGACTGGCCCTGGAGAAGGGAAAGTGTTGCTAGAAGCTCTAGTTGAGTTATGCTCGAAAAGTAGATGTATTCCTGTAGAATGTGACGTCTATCTCCACGTGAAAGGCTACAGTCTAGCTCGTGTAACACACGTCGATTTAGAAGCAGATATATTCAACGAGGTGATAAAGCCGAGGAAGAGTCAGTACTGTAGGTATAGCGTTTCAAACGGTCGAATTTACGTGTATCTTAGAGAACAAGTCTACGTAAACTCTCTAAATATTATGGTTAGGAAAATTAAAGTTACATGTAAAGAATTGGCGGATGCTATAGGAGAAGGCACTAGATCCTGGGTTTACGTAGGCGGTAAATATGGAGGGGTTTTCCTAGGATTTAAAAAACCGCAAGTTGAGAAACTAGAACGTCTAGCCGTAGAACTGGGAGTACCTCCACGTAAGTAAAGAATTTCTATAAGTGACTCTTTTAATCAACGGTGGTACTTGTGGATGTTGAAAAAATAGGTCCTGGGGAGAAAGCTCCCGAGGAAGTTAACGTAGTAATAGAAATCCCACTAGGTAGTAATGTCAAGTATGAGCTAGATAAGAAAACGGGCGCGCTTTTCGTCGATAGGATACTATTCACCTCGATGGTCTACCCCTTCAACTACGGCTTTGTGCCCGGAACTCTTGAAGAAGACGGAGATCCTGTAGATGTCCTTGTTATAGGAAACGAGCCTGTAATACCCGGGTGTGTGATAAAAGCCAAGCCTATAGGGGTGTTGAACACTAGAGATGAGAAAGGTTTTGATAGTAAAGTTGTCGCTGTACCCGTGGAGGGTATAGACCCCAGGTTTAAAGGTATCGAGGATATATCGCAGCTTCCTCAGGCCGTGAGAGACAAGGTGAGTCACTTCTTCGAACATTATAAGGAGCTTGAGCCCGGAAAATGGGTTAAAGTGGAGGGATGGGAGGGAGCTGAAAGCGCTAAGAAGAGAATAAGAGAAGCCATAGAGAGGTATAAACAGTCTAAATAATAGCTTACATCACAAATTTTAGCATCGCCGAGTTCTATACCATGATATGTATCCCGAGGAGGCTCCTTTAGTCGTTAAGGCCATAGCTTTTCTAGAGGTTATCGCAAGCGCTTTTTCCACAGCAATTACTTTCATCTCTTTATCTGTAATAGGCGAAGCTACGGGAATAATAGTCACATCCCCCCTTATAGCTTCAGTGATTATAGCTCCCGGGATTCTCTGGGCTATTCTAAGGGGGGTTCCTTGGGCTTGGGGCGCCGAATTAGCGTTATCATTAATGAGATTGATTATGGGCTTTCTACTCGACAGTTGGATCTTAACATTCATAGCTATTCTTACAATAATTTTGTTAATGATGGGGGAGACTAGAAGGTACTACGAGAAGCACAAGGAAAAAGCTAAGGAGGAGATTGAACGCGCTGAGAAGAATACTTAAGCATTGAATAGTCGTTTTCCGCGTCTATTCTCCTACCAATTCTAACCTCAATTTCTTCGAGAGAATATGAGCGCTTGGCTAAGAGGAGATTGTTATCGTTTAGAGATAGAGCGTGGTTCCAAGTATTAACGTATATAGTTAACGGCTTTTCAGCGGATTCAAATATTATTAAATCATGAGCCGACGAAGTATAAGGAGCAATTCTGCTTCCAATCGGCAATATTCTACGCTCGCTCGGCCAATCCTTCATCTTTATAACCAGGCCTTTAAATGATACTTTCTCCACGTCTCCTGTCTCCTCATCTATAATTATGAAGAAAGTCTCTATGTCCTCCACTCTACCCCAAGCTATCAATCTCCATAAGTCATACTCTATATCTTTAAAAGGGGAGTCCTCGTCGCTAAAAACTAAAGTTACCTCAAGAATAACCTTCTTAGGCATAAAAAATCCGTAAAAAACGTCTCTGTGAGCACAGACATATATGGCTTCAAGCCCATTACCCTCCTCAAGGTCCTTGACGGGGATAACAATAGCGTCTATAATCTCGTCTACATCGACGCAATTCTCGCAGCATGGTTTCAATTCCGGAGGGGGTTCAGGAGAGGGAGTTAATCCTCCTCGCCCATACCGGAAATCTTCCAACTCTATCTTCGGCAATCCCATCTTTTCTAATATAAGGTTAAATAAAATCCACGCCTCTGTTTTATTAAATTCCTCTAAAGGGTCAAATAGCATCTCCCTAAGTCTATCGACACTCTCTCTAAACTGGGGATCGGTCTGGTAGAGGAAGAGGAATTTTTCTTTAAGCTTTCTAGAATCTTTCAGAGTAGCGAGGTCTCCTTCGCGAAAGTCTCGAAGTGCTGGAGAGAATAATAATGATATAAAAACTAGAATCGTAAAGGCAACTAGAAAAAGGAGATATAGCTTTTTCATAAAATCCACGATTACTTCTCCTTCATCTCCTCGAGTACTTTCTCGAGCATCGCGAGTCCTCTAATCACTTGAGCTATGAATACATATCTGTTAGTAGCCAAATCCTTGATCGTCTTTATATTCAAAGCCTCGGTCAACATCTTTTCGTCTTCTTCCGTAACCCCGCTGAGCGCGTGAACTGGAGCGTCCACAAGCTCCTTAGGACTTTTATCCTCATACTTCTTGTCTAAAGCTTTCTCCCAAAATTCAGCTATCATGGTTATAGCCTGCGCCAAAGCCACATACTTACTCTCAGCTAGATCCCTAACCGTTTTAATGCCTAAAGCTTTTTCTAGAAGTTCTGCATCCTTTTCCGAGACTCCCTTTATAGCGTGTACTGGAGCATCCAGGAGTTCTTCGGGGGAGAGATGCGCGTATTTTTTATCTACGATTCGCGATAAATCCCACTTCAATGACATGTTTCCACCAAATTAATCTAAATTTTCAGAGGTTATTAATATTTATGCTAAATATAAGTCTCTTACCTTAGAACTGCTTATTCTCAATTAGAGCTGGAAGAAGTCTAAGAGTTACAAATTAGACTAGCGAGAGCAAGGGCTTATTTTCGCAATAAATTCACATATTTTTAAGCCTAGTCTACAACTAGACCTAATATACTCGGTTATTTTTTCACTTTCTTCGATTTCCTGACTTAAACTCAAGTAGTAGATTTTTAAAGCTGCCTTAGCGAAAGCTACGGCTCTGTTCAGAAAGTCTTCGCTAAGCTTCTCCACTAAAGCTTCTCCTCCTCTCCTCCAGCTCTTAACGGCCGTTCTAAGCAAACCACAATTCGACACGTGGACTACGCTAGGTACTCTAAGGAGGAGAAGCAGGAGAGCGGAAACTAGGCTATACGCGGCCGCGTTAAATAAGACGCATTTTCTCGTTAAGTACTCTTCGATAAGAGCCTCCTCAAGTAGTTTCCTGCTCTCATCCGCCAACTCTGTTATAACTTCCCAAGCCCTCGTCATCGGGTTAGCACACCGCGCTATGCGATAATAGTGGGGCAGTTGAATTTCAACTTCTTTATCAACTAGGATTTCGATAAACTCCTCCGAGATCTGGGCTACTGCACGGCTGTCTCGAGCGAAAGATATCAAGGGGGAGGCTGATGAATATATAAACCGTAAATCTTCGAAAACTTTAAAAGCTAAGCCATCGAGCACTCTTTCACTAATCCTGAACTTAGAGCGGAACCATCTCTCCAATAGCAACCTCTTTATCTCTGCAACCGAAACTAGCCGAGGCTTGCCTTCTCTATCTACAATCAATAGATGACTAGAAGTATTAACATAAAACTCAAACTTTGAGGAGAAGACCCCGCTCCTATCTACTTGGTCAAGCGCTAACTTCACCACTTCGACGACATCTTCTCTGCATAAATTCTTTAAGGATTTAAACATCGCCACTAAGTTATTTAGAATCCCGAAGGCTACGTCTTCTTTAATCCCACACTTTATAACTGATGCTAAAATCCTTTCTAATCTAAAATTCTCGAATCTTCCATCCCTTCTAATTATTTTCTCTAGAGTAGCGTTAACATCTGTGAAAGATTTAAGGAAGGAATTTTCTTCAATAGCCCTACGCTGCTCAGCCTTAAGCATGTCGTGTATCACACGCACAGCCATGGCCCCTTTCTCAGAGAGGACAAACTTCCCCCCTTCGCTTACCACCAAATTCTTTTTCAACAATTCTTGAAAACAGAGTTCAATGTCCTCAATTTTATAGTCTTCTAGAAAATTAGGATAGAAGTACATGTAAAGTTCTGATAGTTTTTCTGAAAAACTGCCACTTAAATAGGAGAAGAAGAGAAGCGATAGAGCCAGATCGGTTTTTGCGAGTTTCAAACCTCTTTCCGCGAGCTTCTCCGTGATTTCGTTAGTTCTCTCCTTAATCATCTTCACGGCTAAAGAAGCAAGAAGTCGCTTTCTACCGTTTAAAATAACTCGCTTGGTGCTGGATATCTTCTTTTTCTTCTTAATGGAAAGTTTCCCAAGGAATTTCTCTAAAAGTTCGCGGAGCAGAACGCCTTTCTCTTCCTCATCACCGCTGTAACACTTCACGACTAAAAATAGATACTTTAATTCTTCATCGAAGTTCCAATCGACCAAATACACTCTACTTAGTAAGAGGTGTTGAGCGATTTTGGGCATCTTGCTCTTAAGCTCGGAGAAAATTTTGTAGCCATCATCTTCCCTATTGAGCTCGAAAACGTAGAGAAACTCCTCCATACCTTTAGTCACGTAATCCCCACCCTAGAATCCCAAAACAGTATAATATCTTCTCTGTACTCTCGATCTATCTCCAAACCCGACTGTATGTATACTATATCCTTGTGCTTAAGCAACATTCTAAAATACCTATTAAGTGTGTGTAAATCATCGCCTATCGATTTCTTCAATAGATTCAGGGGGAAATTAACGAACATAGGACGGGCCGGAATCTCGTGACGGGTAGATCTTGGAGGGAGCACTTGCCCGGCTAAGGCATTTTTTACAACTTCATCTTTCGTTATTAGGGGTGTGACTATGGCTACGGCATAATGCTTGAGAAGTTTTTGCAGACGCTCCAGTTTTACGTCCGGCTCATACTCAAGTTTCAGCTTAAACTTTCTAGCTAAATATCTCATCGTAAACTCTAGGCCATAATAGCACGCTATTTTTTCCTTTTCGTTGCATTCCACGAGAAAGGCTTCGTCGCTATCCCTAGGCAAGATAGCTCCTGAATTGAGGTTTTCTAAATCCTTTATCTTAATCCATCTCCCCGAGATAACGCCTTCCCTTTCTATTTTCTTAAGCTCTTTTATCAAAAACCTGGTGTTAATTTCTCCCTTAAGGAATCTAAACCACCTACCCAGTTTTACGCGAGGATCTTTGTAATCTACATAGCACACGCCTATACACTCGAAGCCTAGGTTTTTCAAAGCGTGCCAGCGGTGCATCCCGTCTAAGATCACGCGACTGTTTAAGTCAACTATGATTGGATTTTTCAGAAATCTACACTTTTTTATAGTGCAGGACAACTTCTTTAGATGTTCCTCTACTATTTCCTCATGGGGTTTTAGATCGGCTATGCGGGCGATCCCTATGTACAAGTGAAAAATAGGTTTGTTATCATACTTGGGTGCTAGGTCGAGCGAATAGACAACTTTTTTCATCATTGATTAAAAATTAGGACTTTTCCACTTTTTAAGGCTTTTGAGTTCTTCTACGATGCGGGGCAAGAGCTGCCATCCATGCTCTATGATGCCTAGGGATCCTTCCGCGCAAGCTTTCTCGCAGAAACGCTTTATCCCATCGCTTTTAATCCCAGGTCTGTAGAAGAGTACAGGAACGGGGTCGTCGCTGTGGGCCTTCAAAGTCCAAGGGGTTGAATGGTCTGAGGTAACTAGAAAAGCTATGGACTCTAAATCCACTTTGTCTAAAAGCCTGGACACATAATAGCGGTCTATGAGCTCTATGGCCTTAATTTTTCTCTTGAAATCGCCGTCATGGCCCGGTTCATCAGGTCCTTTTAAGTGGACGTAGACAACGTCATACTTTTCCAGAAGCTCCAGCGTGGCCTCTAGTCTCTGCCTATAGTCGCTCTCTTTATCTTCTGTGGGCGGAGGTACCTCGGCTACCTCCATTTTAAGCAGTCTAGCTATTCCCTTCTCGACGGGCATCTCGGCTATAGCTGAAAACGTTAAGCCGAGTTTCTCATTGATAGGCTTAACTTCTGGTAATCTATCGCCAGAATCTCTGAGAAGTACGACGTTAGCTTTCAACTTCCCGTTTGCTTCTCTTCTCAAGTTAACAGGATGTTTGTCTAGAATCTCAAAAGACTTTCTAGTGAATATATTCGCTAATTCAGCCGTTCTTGCAGCCTCTGAGCTTTCATCTAAAGGCTTGCATTCGTTAACTTTCATTTCGTAATTCTTTACGGCGACCGAAATGTAACCCTTTTTCGCGTAGGCGGGGTCTGTGTTAGACACGTTGCCCGAGAGTCTGTATTTCTTACTACTTATGATAACGACTGCTCTATGACCTACGGTAGCCACCACTCTAGCATAAGCATCATATTTGCCTAAATCAAGACCATCAACAGCCTTTGCTAACTCCAAGGCTTCTTCAGTTTTAAGATCTCTCCCACATCTCCTATCTATAAGCTCAAGCTTGTCGTTCTTTACAGTGGCAAAATTGGCTCTAAATGCTACTTCGTAGCCCTCCTTTAGTTTTAACCCGGCTCCCAGAGCTTCTATAGGACCTCGCCCGGTGTAGGATTTCTCGGGATCATAGCCTAAGATGGAAAATACGGCGGCATCGCTTTCGGGAGCAATTCCCTTAGAAATAGTATACATTAAGCCGCAGCGCGAGATTGATGCTATATAGTCTAGCGCCGGAGTATCCGCCACCGATAGAGAGGTCTCGCTTTTCAGACCATCAGGCGCGCCGTCTATAACCAGGTATACCAGTTTCAACCGATCACCCAGATGTTAAAGAGTATGAGTAATTTTAACTTTTCCAAATCCAATCGACCAGAAATAATTCTTGTCCTTCAGTCTTGTCTACTACTATAACATCATGTAACGGAAGAGCACGGACAATCGGACTTTTATACTGTACCCTGGCGAATCCGTTTTCCGCCTAGAACCCTCATCAAACAGTATACTATTCTCGGTAGGTCGGCAGGAGCATTCGTATCTGTTAGCATTCTTCATAGGGCTTACTTTATAAGACCTACCTACGAGATAGGTAAAAGTTAGTAGCCTTCATATTATGGTGAAAAGTGGAAAGTGCTTCTCTTATTCAATAGCATACGCGAATCCACTTAAAGGCTATCAGAATCGTCTAAATACCGCCTATGGGATAGTTACTCGGTGATGCTTTGGGGCTTCTCCTACCATTGGAAGAGTTAAGACGGTTAGTTAAGGCTGAGGTCGTAGAGAGGTATGAAGAAGGCTTTGACGTAGATGTCAATGCTTGCCTTAAGAGAGCTGATAAAACAAGGAATGCGGAGGAGCTAATGAAGCTTTACGAGGAGTTGTGTGAAGCATCCTTGAGAAAGGATTATCCTTACGTGGAGCCGAACGATTCGGACGGAATACTTAGAGAAAGACCTGAAAGCTTTAGAATCTTAGAATCTCCGGAAAATTTAGAGGATAAGCTATTGGGCGAGTGGCTCGGTAGGGCTTGTGGGTGTATGCTCGGTAAGCCGATTGAGGGTTGGGCTAGGGGGAAGATAAGGGAGAGACTTGAGAAAGCGGGCGGGGGTACTCGTTAAAGAACCCCTATTTTCCCCCAGAAGCCTTCACGGAGGAGGAGCTTGACTATGTGTCTAAGCTGGTCAGAGGCGGTATAAGAAGAGTTGAAAGAGACGATGACCTAGATTACACTATCCTGAACTTGCTCCTGTACGAGGAAAAAGGCGACTTCTTTACGACATTAGACGTTGGGAAGAAGTGGCTAGTCTCGCTACCTTATGGGCTGACTTATACCGCGGAAAGAGCCGTTTACAGAAACTTAGTTTTGGGATTAGAACCTCCTGAGACGGCTAATTACTTAAATCCTTTCAGAGAGTGGATAGGAGCTCAGATAAGGGCAGATCTCTGGGGCAATGTCTCCCCAGGAGACCCAGAGAAGGCCTCTTTATTAGCATACAAAGACGCCTCGCAATCGCATACTAAAAACGGTATTTATGGAGAGATGTTCTTCGCGGCCGCAATTGTAGCGGCTTTTTCGCTTGATAGTCCTGAAGAAGTAATCCTAGAAGCCTTGAAAGCTATACCCCGGAGAAGTAGGTTTGCCGAGGTGGTTAAACGAGTACTATCCCTATATAGGGCTGGCGTGTCTTGGGAAGAGGCGGTATTTAGGATTTTAGAGGAGTATAGCTATCATCCAATTCACACTTTGAATAATGCCGCGTTAGTGGTGGTTGCTTTTCTTATGGGGAGAAGGAGATTATTCAAAGACCGTAACCTATGCTATTCTCTCGGGATTAGATACTGACTGCAATGGAGCGACGGCAGGTTCACTAGCAGGTGTGATGATAGGTGCCGCTAATATACCCTCAGAGTGGGTTAAGCCTCTAAATGACACATTAAACACGGCCGTTAGTGGTCTAGGAAACGTGAAGATTTCCGAGCTAGCCCATAGAACCTTGAAAGCCATAAAGCTTAGTAGAGTTGGGAAGAACCCCCTGACGAATGCATTGACAGCCTTAAAGGCCATCAACCCCGTTGAAGTACGCGAAAGGGGTACCATCAGCATAACTCTAGATTCTAGCATAACTCATCATTTCTCTTTTCGGCCAGTTTCGTAAATCTTTTATTCTAAAGGTGGTTCCTGGAGAAGGTCGGGCACCTCTAAGTACAAAAGCCTATTAAGGAGTACAGCTAATCCTCCCATATCCTCATGTAATCCTGTAGGAGCCTCTTCCTAGATATGTGAGTATAAACTTGGGTAGTTTTTAAGCTGGCATGTCCGAGTAGTTCTTGAATTTCTCTAACATCCATGCCCTTCGACAAAGCGTACGTGGCGAAGCTATGTCTTAAAACGTGCGGCGTAACTCGCTTCTTCAACCCGGCTCTCTTAGCTAACCTCTTAACTATGCGTTCCACGGTCACGTAATGAATATGGGGGCTGTCGTTTCCGGGGAATAAATAATCGCCCGGCTTCAACTTGAGCTCATTACAATACTCTAAAAGCAGCTCTTTAGTCTCTTTATTAAAGAAGACTTCCCTCTCTTTGCCACCTTTGCCGAATATTCTTATACTCATTCTATCGAAATCTAAATCATTGAATTTTATCTTCACAAGTTCTCCTACCCTCATCCCCGTAGTGTAAAGAAGAAGCACTATTAGCTTATTCCTTTTTGCTATTTCAGGCTTTTGCTCTCTTTCGGCGGCGGCTATCAACATTCTTACTTCATCCTGGGTCAGGTACTTTGGCAGCTCCTTCGGCCTCCTAGGATATTCAAACCCTTTAAGAGCGTTTTCAGCCCCCACATATTCTAAAAACCTCTTAACAGCAACAGCTGCCGTATAAAGGCTTTTCTCGCTATACCCGTTCTTCCTCAAATAGGCTAAAAAGCCGTCCACATCCCATACCGTAAGCTCTTTAACGCTTCTTCCGTCTATAAACCTAAGAAATCTCTCTATTATGCTCTTAAAAGTCTTTATAGTCTTCTGAGATTTATTCCTGGCTAGTAAGTGGTCTATGTATCTCTCAAGTAGTTGTAGATTTTCCCTATTGACGCTCAATCTCACACCTCTACTTTAATAGCCGGTACGAGACCTAAAGCCAAAGCCAAGCTTTCGTCCTGGATCAGGTCGCACACCTCAATATCGTTGAAAGCTTTTAGGATATCCAGGTAGATGATCACGGGCTTTCCCTTCTCCGATTTAAACCTCCAATACCTCTTGCTATCTTTCTCAGCGAAAGCTCTCCTCTCTTCTAAAAGCCGGTTTACGACACCGCCTATTTTATCTCTACACGCTTTTGCTATCTTTTTATAAGCGCTCCAGCACAATTTCTCATGGGAATCTAAGATCGTATAGCCCACTATACGCAAATGGCGAATTATTTCGTTCTCGGGGAGAGGTTTTTCAGATAAAACTTCATAAACGGAGAATTTACCCAGTCTTCTTAAGCCATCGCAATTCGTCACTATCGGAGTTACATAACAAGACGCTAACACCACACTTTCGACGACATCGCTACAGTTCACCTTCTCTACTATTCTCTCGACAAGCGAGCGGACAGTAACAGATGGATAGACGAGAGTCTTAAAGGGAGATTTAGATAGAATTTCCTTCTCGCCAGGAAATTCGGAAAGTAAAGCAGTTGGTAGTCCGACCATTCTATACCTATACTTTCTCTTTAGCCAAGATATTAGCTCTAAATCCCATCCTCCTGGAGGTAAGTAGAGTAATCCTTTGATATTTCTGAGTATGGATACGAATGTGGGGTTTAAACCCATATCGCCATTCTCATATACGCTTAGATATTTTAGTTTAGCTCAGAATTGTCTCGGATGCATTCAGAGGAGCTAATACGTCTCTGGTATCAAGCGACTTCAAGAGAAGTTTAGAAGCATTATGAGGGTCAGAAGCGTATTCTTCAGCCGATATTGAGGGTCATCTAGTTTGGTAATATAGTCTAAGTAATGACTGGTTTTAGTGTTTTCCGTAAGCCTACTATGTGTAGCTAAGAGCATTAATACTAGTAAGAGAGGAATAAGTAAGATACGATCATGGGTTTGGATAATTGGAACATAATAACGATTTTCTCTTCACGTTATTTAAGAGTTCTTTCGCGTTTTGAAGTGAGTGCTACGCCGTATTTATCAGGGAGTATATCACGCATGGACTTAGCTTTTTCATGTTAAATTCATATCAAGGCTATAAATGTAATAGCCACGTACGCGTATCCTAGCTTTGCTTGCGATAATAGGAGTTTTGGCGGCTACTGGAGTAGCCGCTCTATATTTCGTCGCTCTTAAACCTCCATATCTTAAGCCGTGGGAGGACTGGGAGGTTGAGGTTGAGCCCCCAGATGAGATAGTTATTAAAGGCCTTGTGGGGAAGGTTAAGGCTAAACCCGTGTGGCTTACGTGTACGAGCGGGAGGAATGTTAGTATTTCCCTATCGGTTACTGGTCTATCTAACGCCCGAGTAAAGCCTAGGTCACTATTCTTGAATAAGGGGGAGAAAACGAAGGTAATCCTGATAGTTAAGATTTCTAAGGTGAAGACTGAGGAGGGTAAGCTAAGGGTGGAGTATGGAGCTAAGTTTAAAGAAGTTAAAGTTAAGGTGGTAGGTCTTTCTTCCCCTAAACCCGGGGAGGTGAGGGAGAGGATCAGCAAGGCGATCAGCAGAGTGATCAGCAGGGCGGTCAGCTAACCGGTCCTAGCGTTCATGTGGAATGGATGAACTTTACGATTATTGCCCGCGTGACTGTGAAGGGCAGTGTTTCAGGCGACTTGGTGGATCAAACCCCGGTTACTTATGAATCGTCTTTCGTTACTACTTATTCGTATGTTTGGAGGGTTCACCTATGTGAGGGTGAAGCGACAAGTGAGGGCACTCTCTACAAGGGCTATGTCGAGCTTGTAAGTGTAAGTGAGGCTTGTACCGAAAAGTACTACCACCAGCTGTACGTATCTGAGGGGTTAAAGCCGAGGTAATCGTGAACATGCAGGGCTGTATTAACAGAATGCCTGAGTCTCAGTCCCTCAGTACTTCCATTATTGCTTTGATAGACCCCGATGGGAGGCTGGTGATGTTGGATTACGGCGACCCCGAGTGGTACCCTGGGGAGATTAGTGGTACGCAGGTCTCGGTGCTTCAGACACCTAAGAGAACTATGAGTAGTACTACGACTGTTACGCGTGGTTTCTGGCTTTCCAGGCCCCAGTGGAGCTCCTAGTAAAAGCCTTGAATCCTAGAATCGGCGATACCGTTTCGGGGTCTACAATGATATCCGCGTCTGACTACCCGCCTTTAGCTCAGTTTTATGTCTATAATGTTAATGATAATCCATCTATCGAGATTACCGGTGAACTTAAAATAATACCTGATAATTTCTTTATATTTTCATTCGCAGAAATCAACTCTTTGCGCGACTGAAGCCTATAGTAGTCCTCTGTAGGACGGATCGAAAAAACTCACATAAGGTTGACTAGAAATATAGCTAGGAAAACAACACTTAAGAAGTGACCGACGTTGTGTACTGTTTCTCCATTATTGGATTTTAAAATCCCCTGTAAAGGGAAGATTATCGTAAGGCTCAGTAGTACTCCCTCTCTTCATCCATCAGTAGGCGCTTTTCTTCACGGCCTATTCTAAACCTTGAATTATAAGATATATTTTTAACCTGTTTAACCTATAATCAGCGATTTCAGTTTCTTTTCTAAGCTTTCAAGTTCTTTTGAGAGAACCCTTTTTAGCCTCTTGTAATTTTCCTCCTTTAACTCCCCGCGTTTAAATCGTTCATCTAGCTGAGGAAATACTATATCAGTTATTTCATATTTTCTACGCAACAAGCGTATTATCTCTTCACAAATCACCTCTCTTCTAGAGGCGTACGCTGGAGCCGTCACTGGTTGATAAAATCCAACTATTCTAGCCACTACTAAATCGTCTATAAACTTTTTAAGGGTTTCATAATCTCCCGAAGCCGATTCCTCAAATATCTTGATCGCGGACTGATTATCTGCAATTCCCAATTGTTTTAAAACCTCAAGTAAAACCTCTCTGACAACTCTCTTTAACTCTTCTCTCCCAGCGTTCTCCTCAATGCTATTCATAAACTTCTCTAATACTCTAACATTCTAGCTTTCTTTAAAGCTTTCTCGGCTTCCTTCTCCTTTCCAATTTTCTTCAAGAATTCGGCTAACCTGCGCCAGGCTTTCGGATTTTCAGAATCTAGCCGGGTAGCTTTCTTGTAGGCGTTTTCCGCTGCTCTAAGCTTCCCCGCTTTTTCGAGTATTCGTCCGAGTTCTATCCAGTATTCAGCGTCGTTTGGCGATAATTTAATAGCTTCTCGCAAAAGCCTTTCAGCGGAGCTGAGCTTCTCCATTTCTCCATATATCTTTCCTAGATAGAATTTAGAATCCGGATCTTGGGGATCTAAAGATATGGCTCTTTTGAAAGCCTTTATAGCCTCCTTTTTGTCGTTCTTAGCTAAAGCTATTAAGCCGAGGTTAAACCATGCGGAGGGAGTTTCATCCATTGTCACGGCTTTTCTGAAACTCTTTTCCGCCTCCTCAACACGGCCGAGCTCTAAAAAAGTAACCCCTAAATTATACCACCCGTTTCCGTTATTCGGTTTTAATTCCACACTCTTTTTAAAGGCTTCGAGAGCTTCTTCATCTCTTCCCTGCATTACCAGAGCTAAGCCGAGCACATTCCATAACTCGGGGTCATTTCCGTGTTCCCCCAGCAATTCGCGGCATAAACTCTCGGCTTCTCTAGACCTTAATTTTTCAAGTAGATTTTCGATTTTAGCGATTTCTTCTTTCATCTTAATCAACCTCGTACATAGTCTCTTTAAGTCTAAATAAGGGCATCCGGCGGAAAATCGACATTATACTCGCTGTTATAATTTTTCCTGACTCTAGAAGTTCTACACCCAAACTTTCCATCCTCAACTTCATAGACTAGGATATCCACCATACAGCTGAAACTCAGAAACCTATTTTAAATGTGTCGCTCATAAAGGTATGTGAACGTTGAGTACGTCAAGAACTCAGACGTCGCGAGAGTACTCGTGGGTGTTCCTAAAAACCATAAACACCTAAGGCTGATAATCGAGCTCGCGGACGGCAGGATATTCATCTTCAGCGAGGCTACGGTAGCTAATATAGCACGCGCCTATACCTGTATTAAAACCCATCCGATTAAAAGGGCAGTCGAGCTTAAAAACGTGGACTTAAGCTCCTGTCCGGCACTAAAAGAAGGTTACTCTAAATACCAACTTATAGAGACTAACAGATGCGAGAGCGAAGTAGCGGAGGAGATAGCCAAGATAATAGAGTCCTCTCGCTAACCTAAATTTTAAACCTGAAACCATCATACGCAACTTTTACTCCATATGGCTTCAGCATGCGCTCCATTTCCTCGTGTAGAGGGCATGTTATATGTGAGAAGTGGGTAATCACAAAGGGGGCCCCCGGCTCTAATACTCCCTTCTCAACAAGCCACTTTTTAAACGTTATAACTTCCTTAAAGCCCATATGGTAAGGCCAGAGAGAAGAGCTCTCCGTGCCCATAGTAGCCTCTATTATAACTGCGTCTAACTTCACATCTTTGAGGAAGTTGAGAGTCTCCTCGGTATAAGGTCCTGTATCGCAGGCATATAGTAGGTATTTGCCGTTTTTCTCAATTAGATAGTTTAGTGGAATCTCATACTTATTCCTTACAGCGTGGACGGCAATTATAGGAGTTACTCTATACGCGCCTAAGCTGATTTCTTCGAAAGCCTTTAAAGCTGTCACTCTAACTTTTAAATTCCTCATTTCGCCTCGAAAATGCTTGCGTAAAGTACGGGCTACAGCTTCGCTACATAAAATCCGCAAACTTTCTATCTTTCCATTTACGAAAGGCCACCTCCTCAGCCTTAACTCATAAAAGTAGAAATGATCTTCATGAGAATGAGTGATGAGCACGTATTTTATCTTTCCTAATTTTACGCCCAATTCTACGCTACGAAGATATACCTCGGGAGGAATATCGATTAATAACTCCTCATCTACGCATATCGAAGACCTAGCCCTTATATTTTTGCCGCCTCTCTGTCTAGCGGATAAACAACGCTCGCATAAACAGAAACTCGCAGGGTAACCCTCAGCCGACGCGGTGCCTAAGAAAATTACTTCCAATTTCCTCCCCACATAACTAAATCCAGCGCGCTATTAAATTTTCTCAGGGAAATATTACCAGCGAGGAAACTTTCAAAATTCTGATTTCGGCTCCATAGCTCCTCGCCATTGCAGCCAGGAAAGTGGCTAGCTTAAAACCTCTAACTAAATACGCACTCTGTTGTAACATTTTAATTCTCCCGGTTATACGCCCTAAAGCCTCAACCCGTTTATAAAAGCTCGGAGTCGCTGCTTTAGCATTTTTAAAATTCCAGAGAACTAAGTACAGCTCATCGCTTGACTCCTCCATAGCTCCTATACTGGACAGTTGTGAGCGTAGGGTATCTTCAAGCTTTCTCCGACCCATGATTCCAAAAATTAAAAGCTTTTAACTTTATTTAATGTAACGTTGACTACGCTGATCCTATTTCTTCTTCCTCCTCTTCTAAAGCTTCCCTTACCTCCTCTGCTTCACGAGAGATTATCTTTCTAGTTTTCAACCACTCGTAAATCGCGTAGCTGTACAGAATTATCGAAGGTGTAGAGAGTATAGCTACTAGCAGCGGATAATCCAAAGGTATAGGGGGGCGTTCGCTATACCTGTTAAAGTTGGCTATTATAAAATCGAACATCAACCACGCAGTGGCGAAATTCAACGCGGCGCTACCGGATTCCCCTATCCCAAAGCCGGGAAACCTACGATTCGTAAATGGATAGAAGAGATTGCCGCCCATAAAGCCTAAGTGATCCTCAATTATGTGAATCCAGAAGCCGAACATCGAAGCCAGCGCTAAATCAGCGGCGTTAGCATAGCCTATAAAAGTAGCCAGTATGTAGAGGATCGCCGCAAGCACGGCCCCCGTAACGAATGAATGCGACCATTCTCTATGCCAAGGAAGGAATAACTCCTCGACCCTATCTTTTCCCTTTTTAAATCCTATCGAGGGTCCCGAGAAAGCATCTATGACCGTAGGCTTAGGATATTTTTTAACAAAGGGATGTTTAGTCTTAACTTCAGCGACGCGCCTATACTCAGGCACCTCAGTCCCCTCGATAGGTACTCCTCCGACTGTCACTATGGGTCCTATAACCACCCTAACAGTGTCGTGTTCCCAGTCCAGATCCACTAGGTAACGTCTATAAACGTCGCCTATCATCCTTATAGTCTGAAGTTTTACTCTAACGTCTCTGCCTGTCTCGTAGGCTTCATCTATAGCCTTTGCGACTTTCTCGGCTATGAACATGGGGTGAGGGGAGTCGGAGACCACGAAAATGGGTTCTTCGTTTTCGTAGTCGAGATAGCCGGACACCTTTATGTGTTCTCCAGCTCGCGGAAGCCCGTCTAAAGTTTTGAGCAGTCTTTCCTTGTCCTCGTTTACTGCGACTACTTTTATGCGACCGCTCTCGTCTTCGATGAGAAATTCTAGCCTCCCGTCTTCTTCACGAACATTAGCTACTTTTCCAGCTATAGAGAATAAACGATACCTATCTTCTCTTTTAAGCTCGCCAACCTTAACTAGTTTAGGCGCCCTATTTGTCTCTGGATCTACCGGGGCCGGGTCTATGTTATAATCCCATTTTTCGAAGAACTTCCATATTTTAAAATCGAAGAAGTCGGGCAGATAGGCAAAAATCGCAGGTATCGCTGCCACCAGACTTCCAGCTCTAGTTTCGATAACTAAACTTTTAAAGAAAGTCGCTATAGCCAATCCAGAGATGTAGTGGGTTAACCCTCTCATAATCTTACCCGGCGCCCCTAGCTACGAAGTACTTAGGAGTTGAACTGGCTTAAATAGTTCTCTTCACTGAATTAACGGTGGAATTTTGGCGTTACATGAGGTAAACGTCCTCGAGATATACGAAAAGTTGCTGCACAAGATGTACGGTAATAAAGTTCAGAATCTTGTTTCTCAGTTAAAGATTATAGAAGAACTCGCGCTGTCTATCGACGATATATGTGATGGAGAATCAGGAGTCACCGTCGCTAGAAGACTTGTAAATACACTAGCAGAATTGCTAAAGCTTGATGCCGATCTACTCAGTATTATATTGAAAGAGGGGAAGCGAATTTTTGAAGAAAACGCCAAGGTTCACGTTATCGCGTTAGAGCTAGAGAAGGCTCCAACTATCACATCAACATTAGCCTACTTAATAGAAGGATACGAAGCTAGAGCATCTCTGGTAGAGCTATACTCTAAGATATCCAGAGCCTTTGGTTTTCCAATAGACGACTTCGAGGCTAGGAACACCGTAGCGGCATATTTCGTAATAGACGATCTAAAAGACTTAAAGGAAGATATAAAAAGCGGAAGCCCCAATTTCGTGCTAGCCCTAAACAGGAATAAATTTCTGAATTCGGAGGTTAAAAAACTCCTGTTAGAAATAGCCTTTCTCCACTTCTTAGAAGGGATAGCCGATAAGTCGATTGTTCTAGACTTAATAAAGACTTACAGAAAGTATGAGGAAAAAATAATTTTCGAAGATGAAGGAGAAAAAGCCTATACTAAGCCTATAAGCCTTGCAAATGTATCCGCTACTCCGGTCATGCTTAGCAATATCGGGAAGATTATACCTCCTAAACAGTAGCTGCGCCTAGTATTAAACACAGCGGCGGTTAAGCCTATAGCTGTAGCCACTAGCATGACAAAAACCCCCATAGGACCCGTGAGAGCCCATGCTACTCCAACAAGTAGGAAAGCGACTATGTAAGACACTTTCTTATAGCTTCGAGAGACAATCTTCGCTACAGCTTTCGATAAGTACAAGGTTAAGGCGAAAGATAAGCCACTAGCTAGGAGCAAAGCACCCATAGCGTACATGTACTCTCTATAGCTTTTAGGTTGATAGATGCTGCTCACAAGCCACGCTGCTCCTCCTCTAGTGAGCGAGGCTGCTGGCAGAAATAGGAAAAGGAAAGCACCGACATAGTATACAAACCTGTTAGCCCCCTGACTGACTATAAAAGCATCATCCCCTCTCTGCGACGTTATATGCCCGGCTACGAGAGCCCCCATTCCTCCAGTTATCACGGGGAAGAAAGCCGCGATGTAACCGCCGAGCGCGCCGCCCAGTACACCACTTAATAAGGCCCGTCTATCAGTTCCAATTTTATCTTCGGTAACTTGAGGCGCTATCGGGATATCGGATAGCACGTTTAGAATAACCCATGGTAGTCCGAAGAAACCCAGAAACATGGGGGTAAGCCTTACATAAGCCATCGTTGCTGGCAGGACATTAGTATACATTAATATAAAGCCTAAAATCCCTGAAGCCAGAAAGACGAAAGCTCCGCCTAAAGCCTGGGTCCAGGCAACCGCGAACCTAATGAACGGTTTTTCCTCTCTATCTCCAAATTTCAGCCACTCGCTCATGAACATGAATATCACTAAGGCGCCGAGGAATAGGTGGATATAGGGGTTTAGAAGTTCCCTCAGAATAGGCACTACTACGGGAAGAATAGGTAGAGAGGCAGCCAGAATTATTGAGCCTCCTAAAGTTCCTAGTAGAGTGAGGAGTACGGCTTCGTGCCCCTTGCCGTGTATTATATAGCGCTGAGTAGGGAATAAGAGGAATATCATGGTATCATCGGCTACGCTGAAGTAGACTGTTGATAATATGCTGGCGTAAGCGAAAGCCACTAACGAGCCTAAGACGAAGAAGGGAAAAGCGTCAACGGGAATGAACGTAAAGAGAGCACCGGTAGCAGTCAGTAGAGCCACTATGTTATATATGTGGAAGCCAGGCATCCAGGAAAAGATAAGTCCTAGAAGCACACCGAAGAGAGTCCATATGAATACTCCTATAGGATCCAGCACCTCTAACCACCTCTAACTCCGAGAGGAGAGAATATCACTATCTCAAGCTCCCCCCTATACTCGTAAACGTAGCCGGCTAGCGTGAGGATTTCGCCTTCGGTAATTTCTACACCTTCTATTCTGTCATAAACGCTTCTAGGTATGAAAATTTTAATTTTCCCGGTAGAGTCACTCAGGTAAAATAGAACTATCGTACTTCTAACGCTCAAGCTCTCTACTTCTCCTTGGACAGCGACTATCTCCCCCAGAATACCTCTATCAATTTCTGAAATTTCATACGTTTTCCCGTTCCACCCTTTCACGGTATTTAACTTTTCAATTTGGACAACTAGCTCCCCTCCTATCCTCTTTACAGAACCGGTTGCCTCTACCGAGTTAGCCACTAGATCGAACGGGTTTAAGTTCATCAGTAAGTCTCTGCTAGCCACAGCCTTTACGGAGCCGGTGCTATCCTCCAGTTTCAACGTGTACTCTCTAGATTCTGACACATACTCAAGAACTTTTATAGATGCAGTTAACAGCACCTTTTTACCTTCGTACTCTTCAAGCTCGGATATCAAAGCTTTAACCGCCTTCTCCGGAGGTAGGACTTTAAGATCTTCGATCCGCCTAACTAGTATCTCCGGGTATGAGCCTTTATAGAGGTATACTACGCCGACGACTTCAACTCTAGCTCCAGGCGCTATCTGGTTAGCGACCGAGTAGAATTTTTCTTTATCATAAAAGCTAAGCAAATTCGGCAATAGTACGTCTATATCGCTCTCTCCCGTATCTATTTCGAAGAGTATACCGGTGCTTACGGTTCTAACGCTGGTTACGGAACCTTTAGCCTTGACATTTTTCCAAGCTAAATCCTGAGTGAGGACTCCAACTTCGATAGGGGGTTCAAGCGAGGTAGAGTTTATCTCTAGTAGGTCGGCTATCTGAAGTATTCCATAAGTATAGGTTTCTCTGACTCTAAGTTGTACCTCGGCTACGACGTAATCTCCAGGAAGGGGGATTTTCCCGGCGGAGATCAAATCTAGGGAAACTGGGTGGTAGGCGTAAACATTCATCCTACCGGTTCCGTCGTCAACTTCAAACCTTATGTTAAGCCTGCCGGTTGAGTTATCAAAATACGGTATTCCGGTAACGATGCCTTTAATCTTAACAGTCGCATAGTTCATCAAATAGTTGCCGTATATGTCGGCTATCGCCGCATATGGTGCGCTGGCCTGTTGGGCTAAAGTGTAGATTATGAGTACTCCTGCGATGGACATTGCCAGTGATAGAATCATCAGAAGTTTAATGTTTAGTTTTTTGGAAGGTTTAAAACCTCTTTTGTATAATTCTTCCTCAATAATTTTTGCTCTAGCGCCTTCGCTCAAACCTACCACCGCTTTGTAGTTGTTCAAAAATTTATAAAATTAAGGAGATTATATGTACTTCACTACATATTTCGCTATCTTCTCCTCAATCTCCTCCTCTTTCCTATATTTGCCAACCACGACAACTCCCTTTAAAGCTTTAAAGAACATAAAAGCTGAGATAAGCGTCATTAAAGAGCCACTATACGTGGCGAAGCAAACGGCGCCGAGCTTAAAACTGATTAAAAACACAAGCCCCGCGAAAATCAGGGAAGCCAATGCAGCTCCTGCCGATATAATTCTGAAAACCTTACCAGTCGGTATTTCGGCGTAGATTATTCTAGAATCGGAAGCGTCGGCGAGGAAAGAGTACTGCCTGCCGCCATATCTGTAGACTATTTTGTAAACAGGTATGTGAACATACGTTAAATCCGCGACCTTAACTTTAGTAGAGGGGTTAAACTTTATGTTGATCAACCCAGTTCTTTCCAGTTTTCGCCTTATAAAATCCAAGGCTTTTCTACGCGCTTTCTCCTCGGCTTTTTTCACGTCGATGTCAGCGTTTAAGATCTTCGCGTTCCATTTCCTAACGACCTGACTATTGTAGTAGATCTTACCTCTCATACCGAATTCGTAGTCGGAGAGGACGGTGCCTTTCATTTCTCTAGTCGCTGGAACAGAGATGGTCAAAGATTCATGTTCTGTTCTTGAAACCTGCGGAGGCTCTCTCAAGAAGCCGTATCTTCCAGATTTATGTGCGGAGTAGGAAGCCTCTATATCCATTCTAAAAACCCAGTATGGGTATAGGGTTAAACTATAGCCAATTATAGAAGCCTTTATGGATATATCGTCCGGAGTCTCCGGCTTTCTTAAAGCCCACTCTTTGAAAATCTCGAAGATTTCCTTAGGCGAATAATTGACCATACCCATTCTGTGGTCCTTTACTATCCCGCCGCCTCTGACGAAAGTTGTACCACAGTAGGGGCATGTAATCACATTTTCATAGGGCGTAACACTTATGGGCGCGCTACAGTAAGGACAGATAACCTGCCTCTCCATGTCTAACCTCTCCAAAGCTCATATTCTTTAAAAGCGTTTTTTAAAAAGAAAAGCGTTCCGAGAAATCCTCCAGCTAGAATCAGCAAGAGTAGTTTCCCTGAATCTTCGTCCCTGCCCATTCTATACGCGAGTTCCAGTAGCCCTCCTGAAAACAAAGCAGTAAAATAGGCAGCGGCTATATAAGTCAGTCTCTTCCAAAGTGTTAGTGGAAGCTCAGCCCTTAAAGCTTTCCCTTCAATGCCGCTAACCGCCGCCGTATAGATGCTTCCCCGCCACTGATAGGTTATAACCCAGAGCGGCGCTAAAGTCAGTCTAGGATTATATACCTTTATCTCTGCCTTAAACTCTGTAAGCTTTTTATCGATAGCTCTCCTGCCGCCCAACTCATTCAGCGCTCTCTCGATGTAAAGATTTTCCAACTCGTCTCTGGCCAGTTTTAGAGCCTCGTCTTCTTCAATCTCGGGGGCTAGAACCTGTCTGGCTATCTGCTTGCCAATCTCCACGTCTAGGTCTAAAGGCGGAAGCTTTTTCATAGATCCTACAACATCTCTTTTCAATTCCTCACTAGCGAAAATCTCGGCGTTGAGTCTGGCAATAACCGGGTATACCAGTTTCTCTCTAAACCTTCCTCTCCCGTACCTAGTGACATACTTATTATTGCGTTTAACCTTATAGTAGCCCTCATAGTAAACGTCGGCGTCGGCGTCTACAATCCACAGCGGAATATACTTCAACACGGCTTCGCTGACCCTTATTCTACGCCTAACGACTCGCATTAAGCTACCTAAAACACGGTTATAATCGACGGAGGGCCATACAAGTACTCTCCTAGATCTACCGCTTACGTCGCCGGCCCAACCACAGTAAGGGCACACGTATATAACAGTCTCGGGGGTTAATTCTATAGAAGCTCCGCACACCGGGCATCTATATGAGACTGCTATTTCTAAACTTTCAACTTTAACTCCACTTTCTTCTAAAAATTCAAGTACCTTTCTCCTTAAAACGTCCCCCATAGCCTCCTCATAAGATAACTCTCTTGCAAAACGGTCTACAGCTGAATCTAAGTACTCCTTAAGGTAAAGACCATCCTCGGCCCTAGCGATTGCGGAAATATAAATGAGTTTCCCATCTCTAGTAGTGAAGCTCTTTAAAATTCTAATTTCTCTCAAGTTTTGCATCATTTCGAAGTATGGTAGCAGATTTAAATATATTAGCTAAGCAAACTAATTTGATGATGAATACACACCCTTGCAGAAACGGTGAAGAGCCGCCAGTGAACTGAAGGGAAACGTTTAAATAGGCTTTTTCTATCGTCACAAATATGAGAAGCAGGCAAATTTCTGGTACAGTTATACTAGGCGCTATAGCCGCGGTCCTAGAAATACTGCCTATAGACGTACCCTTCTACAAGTTTCTGACGATCGACATTACCGGAGTACCCCTGCTTCTAGCCTTATACATCTTCGGGCTACCCTCAGCTATATCTTCAACTCTAATAGCCTCCTTCATAATAGCGCTCCCCCGTCCACCCTTCAAAGGACCCAACCCTTATGGAGCTTTCTTCAAAGGTCTAGCTGCACTCTCGACCATACTTGGAATATACGCGTCCAAGAGATTCTGGAGAAACACTAAGTGGTTTGTTCTCTCATCTTTTGCGCTGGGCGCTTTGACTAGGGTAGCAATCATGTGCGTGGCTAACTATGCGCTTGTTCCTCTACTTTATGGACTCCCATATAGCGCAGTAATCGCGTTTATACCGATAGTAGCGGTGTTTAACGTTATACAAACTGCTGTAAATGTGTTTTTAGCCGTGCCGTTATACGAGAAAGTGAAAATCCACTTGTCTAGCCTACTGAGTTTTAGCTAAAATCTACAGATTTTATTATAACCATTTTCTCCAGGGAGGCGGGGACTTTATCTCGCCACTCATGTCCTACCGCTACGAGAGCATATAAGCCCACTATCTTAGATCCAGATTTTTCCATAAGCTTAGCCAAGGCATCTAGAGTTTTCCCTGAACATATCAAGTCGTCTACTACGAGTACTCTCTTCTTATTCGCGACTAATCTTTTTGGCACGTAAAAACTGACCCTTCTAGGACTAGGCGGAGGATAGACTATATCCACGCTGTAGTATTCTATCTCACCCGCATCCCTCTCCCTTTTAGCTATGCATAAATCCGTTTGCAGAATCTCAGCCACTAAAGTTGCTAAGGGAACCCCATTAACAGCGGCGGTAACAACACCATCTATGTTTGCATCTTCATACTCTAAATAAGCATCTATCGAAGCCATTCGGAGAAAAGGTGTATCAAAGATTACTCTGTGTAAATTAACAAGTTTATCCCTACCTATTTCGATTTTAGCTTCAAGAATTCTCCTTACAAGTTTAAGCTTTCTAATCTTTTCGAGCAGCAATTCGCTGTTTCTTTCGTTAGGCAGAGACTTGCCAGTCACATAGCGTGAAAGCACGGGCTCTGGTATTTCAAGTGTCTCAGCTAATTCTCTATTAGAAAAGAATTTTCTAGCACACCGCAAATACGATATTAACAGGCACCTTTTCGAGGCTTTCTGTTTTGTCATCATTACCTCCTAACTAATTCTTCGCGTTGCCGTAATTAATACGTAATTCTTAAGTTGTAGATTGTTGCTAGAAATCTAGGTAGCTAGGCTAGAGTGGAAAAATGGCTAAAAAGATAATGATATTCGGTTTAGAAACTATTCCTGAGATAAAGCCCGGGGACGATTTAGCTAAGATCATAGTAAAATGTGCCGAGAAGGAGGGAGTAGGTATAAGGGATAGAGATATAATTGTAGTATCTTCGAAGATTGTCTCCAAATCTGAGGACAGAATAATCTTCTTAGAGGAAGTCGACGTAAGCCAGGAGGCTGAAAAGTTAGGCAAGGCGGTGAGGAAGGATCCTAGGCTCGTACAGTTAATCCTAAATGAATCTAAGAGCATAGTTAAGGTCGAGAGGGGGCATATAATAGCCGAGACTAGGCACGGAATAGTGTGCGCAAACGCCGGTATAGACCGGTCAAACGTAGCAGGAAGAGAAGATGTTGTAGTCCTACTCCCTCTAGATCCGGACCACTCAGCTAGAGTGTTGAGAGAATCCATAAGAAAACTAACCGGTAAAAACGTAGCCGTAGTGATAACTGATACCTATGGGAGACCGCTGCGCGAAGGACAGGTCGATATGGCTATAGGGCTATCCGGAATACTTCCTTTTAAAGATTACAGGGGTAAAAAGGATTGGAAAGGCTACGTTTTAAAAATTAAGAGGATAGCATTGGCCGATGAAATCGCGGCTGCCGCTGAGCTAGTTAAAGGCAATGGTGGTGAAGGAATTCCAGTGGCTATAATTAGAGGCCTTGAATATGAAGTCTGTGAAACGTCGTCTGCCGAGGAGTTGAACATGATTAGAGAAAAGTGGCTATTTAGATAAGCTAACGGGTATATGTCAGCTCAATTAAAATCTCATTTTATAAATTTTTGTCTTCTCAAGATTATTGTAAACCCGCGGACATCTTCAATGCAGGCTTTAAGCTTCTCGGAGAGCAGAGTTGCGACTTCAGATCGATCAATTCCATAAGTTTCTCTAAAGTTCCTGAGCAGTTTAACTTTCACTATCCCGCGTTTCTCTAGGACATTATCTATCTCAGCTATAATCTCATCGGTTATGCCTTTTTTACCTATCCTCACGACTACTATATCCTCCATAGATACCCGAAGCTCCTCGAGTGATATGGACTTATCGCGGTTAACTTAGTAAATATCTGCTCTTAAAAGTTTCGAGCAAGTATTTGGAAGCAGCCGGATCTTTAAGTACCGCCTTGTTAATCACAACCGTCAAATACCCAGGCTTTCTCCCCGATTTACGGCATACTTCTCCTAGCAGGAGTGATAAGGCTATCCAATTCCCATACGCTGCCGTGTCCACGTACTCTAACCTCCAAACAGATATTAAACTCAAGTACTCACCTTTAGGCTTAAAATCTAAGAGGAGAAGGCGGGGAGGAACGGGTTTGTTAGACATGTGTACATGCGATAGAGACTTTAGGCTCGGGTTTACAGTTAGGCAGAAAAGCCTATTATAGAGCCATATCCTCTTCTCTACAACTTGCAGAGCCCTGAGAATAAAGTTTAACTGTTTAAAGCTTGCAATAGCGCGTCGATACTTGCCCTTAGAGAACATCCTAATCCTATTCCTTATCTTCTCCACTCCAGACTTACCGTCGCTAAACACAAATCGTTTATACTTCTCATGTGTTTCTCTGCCTAAATTAACGCCAGTTAGAGATAATTCCTCGTCAACAAGTTCCTCTGATAGAGAGATGGGGTTCTTTACCTCGACTACGAGAGCATAACAGTATTCTTTACCCGCTACATACTCGAGAACTCTCGGATAAACATCTGTTATAGTTTCTCCTTTAAAAATTACAGACCCGTGTATATCTTTTCTATACATTTACTAATTTTATACCTTTTTACGTTATTTAGCTATCTTTTAAGACTTCGCTTTCACCAAGAACTCACAGTAATCATCTCCAACGGCGATGCATTTAACCTCCTTTACTTCCATGTCAGCCTTAAACAACTTACCGAACCACCCAGCGAAAATTCCCCTAACTAAACTGCTAACGGGTTTTTTCTCGCCTTTATATAGAGAACATTCAAAACTATCGTAGACCCTTATTAAAGCCTCCTTCTTTTCTAAATCTACATATATATGCTCGATAACTCCAAGCCCTGTCATCTTATAGAAAGCTTTACTTACTTCTAATAGTAATTCGGGATCCTCTCGCCCTATCATATTGACATAATCTTCGTACACGCTTTTACCCATAAACAAGCCTATGTGATAGAGCAGCGCAAAACCCCCACTACCTAACTGCTTTACAGTCTCCTTAATTAAAGCCTTATACAAAGGCTCTCTAAACAATACAGCTCTACGAGAGCCCATAGACAACTTCTCAAAATGGACGTCTACAAGCATCCCGTCAAAAAGAGGCTTTATAAAGTCAACTTCTTCAACCCCTTCAACCCTGCCCATTTTCTCTCGAAGATCTTCCTCGTTAATTCGGGAATCAGTGAGATCGACGAAGAGCAAGGCACTTAAGGGCACGCCCACGTCGGGTCTAGAAAGAGATAGAAAGAGTATAGGTACATTGTAGCTGGCTAGGATACTAGTAAGCTCGCTGAGAATGCCAACTTTGAGCAGGGATTCAGGGGAAAACTTGATAGCATAGCCTGCTAGTGCTCTACCGGGAAGGTAAATGTATCTTCCGCAATCTAAGATTTTGTCTTTTGACATGGTTTTTCATCTCGGCGGAAGTGTTTACGTAGTTATAGAGAATCTTTCTCAAATAAATATTTCTTCGAAAAATAAATAGCAAAGTTTAAAGATGCGCCTCGGTCTATATTTTAAAGATAGATATTTAATATTTTTATGATTAGGATATTTTATTTTC
>Ga0190367_1000557_pt1 | contig 26367 bp, 31 predicted proteins | sample 4872181011_MG_FD_171838 | JGI IMG/M metagenome (GOLD analysis project Ga0190367, IMG submission 171838) | Hydrothermal vent microbial mat bacterial communities from Southern Trench, Guaymas Basin, Mexico - 4872-18-10-11_MG | ecosystem: Environmental > Aquatic > Marine > Hydrothermal vents >...
ATTTATTTAATCTTTAAAGATATTATTTTAAAACTAGTATTTTGGTTGTAGAATATGATGATTCTTAGAATATAAATATGTTTGAACTAAGCTTACTAATAATTTTCATCAAATATTAATTGTCATCATGTTTTTTGAATAATCGAATTTTCATGTTTTAACTTGAATTTTTGCTCTAAAAATTAGATAATTATTATATACACTTAATTTTAGTCACAGTAGTGCTTAAATACTTAACTATTTTGCATAGAGATATTATGGTGATTTATGATTTTATTTGAAGTTCTAATTGAAATGTTAACTGCAATCATGATGGTCGCAAGCACACTATACTATGCACTATCTATTACAAGTATTTCTAGAAATTATAGGAATCATGTTTGGCTTAATCCCAAGATTAATCCAGATTTGCCTAATTATCCTAGGGTTACTGTTATAGTACCATTATATCATGAGTCTAAAGAGGAGATTATTAAGACTTTGGAGAGCATTGCTGCTCAAAGATATCCTCATGATAAGCTTGATATTGTGTTGGTAGTTGAGAGAGAGGATAAAGAGACTCTTAATAATCTTCGCAGTACAATTGATGTGCTTAACATGAAGAAGCTTAATTATCAAATATTAATTAAGGATACGCCTAGAAGCTGTAAAGCTGCGGCTATTAATTATGCTTTAAGTATGGTTGATGCTAGTGATGTTTTTGTAGTATATGATGGTGGTGATATTATTGAGGATGAATTTCAGATAGCTAAGGCTGTCAGTTTAATACGTAATGGTTTTGATGTTATTGGTGTTAAGGTCTATAGGGTTGGAAGTTCATTAATAGGTTTTATGTCATATATTGATAGTTTGCTTTGGTGTAATGTGATGTTACCTGCTCTTGTTAAATTAGTTTCTAATCCCTTGTTCAGTGGTGAAGGCCTATTTCTCTCTGCAAAATTTATCAATGAAATTAATGGTTTACCTGAAAAGTTAACTGAGGATTCCTATTTGGCAATATATTTATCCAAGTTGGGTAAGCGCGGGGCATTGCTTGATAGTGTTATTGTTGAGGCTGCTCCAATAAATGTTGGGAGCTTTATTAAGCAGAGAATTAGATGGTTTAGGGGGTATGCTCAGTGCATAAGGGATGTATTGCTGTTTAGAAGTATACCCCTCGATGTTAAGGCTAAGCTCATAGTATCATATTTGAGTCCCTATTCACTAATTTCACTTTCACTTTCATCCTTAATTTTGGCGTTATCTCTCTTTCTCAATGTTCCATGGTATTTGCTTTTTGCTTCTATTTATGTGGTTATTGGTCACTTAATAGCTCCCATGTACTTGCTCTCCTTGGGTGTGAGAGATATTCGTATTTTTCTTGCTCCATTTTACTGGTTTTTCCTTGGCCTAATTGCCATACTGAGCATTATTATTCCTAAGGTTAAATGGTATAAGACTGCTAGATAATTTATCCTTCAACTTTCATTATAGCTTCAATTTTTACTCCTGCTTTCTCAAATAGTGCTCCTACTGGACAGTTTTTCAATGTTAAATTAAGCATTTTACTTAGCATTTCTCTTGGTGCTCTGCTCTTAACTTTAACCTCAATTTCCACTTTAGTTATTGTGGCTTCTCCATCTGGTCTTTCAGCTTTAACTATTACATTTAAATCTTCAATTTCAGCTCTCATCTTTTTTGCTATAAGTGAGTATACTGTCGTTATGCATCCCGCTAAAGCCATTATAGCTAGTTCAAGTGCAGTTGCACCCGTATTTGTTCCGCCTCTTTCCTTAGGTAAATCTACTATTATGCTGTGCCCCCTATCATTGTCAATTATTGATCTAAAGCCTTCAACCAACTTGGCTCTAGCCACGATTACTTGCAATGTTTTAGCCCTTATGAATAATAAAAATTTAAATGCAATATAATGTTAACTCTTAATAAAATATCTATCATATAATTTAATTTGGCATTATTTCATGTGCAGCTTTTTGTACCAGTTTCTTTCTAATGCTTTTACTCAAGTTTATATAGCTTCTTGACATTATATACGTTCAATTTCTCGGCAACCTTAATGCTGCATGTTTTGCTTCTATTATTTTGACCCAGTTTCTTGGTATGCTCCATGGAGTTATTACTGCTCCTGGACGTTTAGGATCATCTAGATAGTAGCTTTCAATTAATATGTTCACGTCATTATGGTGGTTAAGTGCTTCATTGATTTCGCTTTTCCTGCCAACTATTGTCACCCATAAACTGCTATTTCTTATTGTATTCTAGCTGTTTGGCTGGGTGATGATGTATTGCTACCAGGTCTCCCTTCACATTGCTTTTCTTCACAGCTTTCTTTACGTATTCAATTGTCGTTTTCTCTTTCGTTTCTAGGTGTAGATGTATTGGTACGTTGTGTTCGCTTGATCTAATTAATGCCTCTTTCATTATTTCCTCGGCTATTAAGCGATTTTCTGGAGCTGTTGGATAGTGCTGTCGGCCAAATTCTCCAAGCCAGCAACTAATACTTCTTTAATAAATTTGCATGCAAAATCCAGCACTTTGAATCCCAATTTCCTTACTTTTCTTGGACTTACCCCCATTGAAATTAGCTTATCGATTTCGGCTGAATGGAATACAAGGTGGACAATGCACTCTAATTCCTCCTCCTTAACTTTCAATCCTTCACCTGCAATTACCCTAAAGCTTTTGTAGGTTTCTAGTCCCCCATAGCCCAGCCCAATTCTCCATGGAGGTAGGCTAATAATGTTTAATAGTCATCCACCTGCCTTTTTGAACTTTATGACTATTTTTCTCGCCCCTAAACCGCTTATTGGATTGGAGTGGCAATGAACTCACCAGTTATTCAATGTGAACTTAATGTTATATTAAATTGTGAATAAATTGGATGGGGAAAGGAGACCGCCGCGGTAAGCCTCCGCTCATCCTAGCGCCTGTAGGCGATGTTGCGGAGGTCCGGATATTTATATTGTTGTTTTGAAATAAAAGCTTATTTCATCAGCCCCAATCGCCTTCATCACTGCTCAGTGACGGGATTGCTCATCATTTTCGGTATAATTAGTGTTTCATATAATTTAATGTTTTCATGGATGCTTAGCTTGTTTCTCAACTTAACTTAATTTTGCTTTAAAGTAACTATTTATTTGGTGATGAACTTAATGTTGGATACTGCGATTGAGTGCTTAATTAGGTCGATTGCCTTTGGCATGGATTTGACTAGTTCGCTGAAATTATTCTTCACCTCTCTTCTGCCCTTCAAACTCAATTTAAAGTGTTGTGTTCGTATAAAACTTCCATATTCACTTCAAGCATGTATACCAGCTAATTTGATGCCTAGTATATGGCGTAATCTATTACACATTTACTTGGACAGGGACTATGAGCCGACTTCTCAATTTAAACCTAAAGCTGGCTGGATAGTAATTGATGTTGGTGCGCATATAGGCTTATACACTATTAGGGCTGCAAGATTGGTTGGTTCAGATGGTGTAGTTATTGCCATTGAACCTAATCCCTCAAGCTATGAGGTTTTAAAGTTAAATTTGAAATTAAATAGGTTAACAAATGTTATTCCAGTAAATATTGCTATTTCGAATTTCAGCGGAAAGGCAGTTCTCTACATACCTAGTTATACTGCTAATGCTTCTTTAAACAATGACTATGTGAGGGTTGCTGGCTATGAGCGTGTTGACTGCTGTCTAGTTAATGTTAAGAAGCTTTCCCAATTAATTCGCGATCTTAAGTTGAATAGGATTGATTTATTGAAAATTGATGCTGAAGGTGAGGAGTTGAAGATTGTTGAGGAAATTCGGAACTCTAATATCCTGGATATAGTAGATCGATTAGTAATTGAAGTGCATAAGGATGTTGTAGACCACTTGGTTGTTGCAGATGTTCTTGAGCGTGAGGGTTTTAAAGTCATAGTAGTCGACTTCATAGAGTATCCAAGCCAAGCCTTTATTGGTGCATTGAAATAGTTCACGGCAAAAGTGATTGGAGAAGTTGATTCTTCAAGCTTGAGGTAACCAATTAAAATTTATTTGCAGCTGTAATGTCAAGCTTAAATTGATTTATCCTAGCTAGAAATATGCATACTTGTGAAGTCATGTAGCATGTTGGCTTGGTGTGGAGTATGGCTTTAATACTTCCTATGCTTCTACCAGTATTGGCTTAGAATGTGGAGGTATGAATGTGATTGATAGGAGTGAAATGCAGGAAATTGTTAGAAGTTATGAAGAGCCTAAAATGCTGATAATAGGCTCTCACTCAGCACTTGATGCATGGAGTGGTGCCAGGAATTATGGATTGAAGGCTCTAATATACACTACCAGGGAGAGGGCAATAATTTATCTTCAAAATGCAATTGCTGGTAGACCTGGAGAGGTGATTGAGGATCTGCCTCAAGTTGTTTCTAGGGATGTACTTGTAGTTGATGACGTTAAGGACTTGAAGAGGAAGGATTGGCAGTATGCGATTTTGGTGTTGGATCGCTATGATGAAGTAGTCAAGTATGCTGATGAGCTAGTGGACTTGGAGTGCATTCAAATTCCGAATAGAGCATTCACGGTTTATGTTGGCGGAGATGATTACTGCACCACTATTGAGAGGGACTTTAAAGTGCCAATTTTCGGCTCCAGAAAGTTGCTCAAAATAGAGAATAGAGGTATTGAGAGGGATTACTATTGGTATCTTGAGAAGGCTGGAATACCATATCCCAAGCCAATTAAATTCAAGGTTTCAAGTACTGGAATTGTAATTGAGGAGCGAGTAAATAGGCCATTAATACTTAAAGCTCCTCATCCTGAAAGGGAATTTGAGAGGGCTTTTATTTTTGCGGCTGATTCAGAGGACTTGGAGTTAAGGATTGCAGATGCACTTGAGCGTGGAGAGCTGACTATTGAGTGTTTAAAGCAGGCTAGGGTTGAGGAGCTAATTTTAGGGCCGCATGCAAACTTTAACTTCTTCTTCTCTCCAATAAATGAGTTGAAGAGTTGGGGGAGTGTTGAGGAGTTCTACGCGAAACTATATAACTTAACAATTGAGCAGGCTAAAATCTGCTTAGCAAATGAGTTTCTCTCAATTGATGAGAGGAGAGAGACAATTTTAGATGGATTAAAGAGATTGCCTGCAGATGTGCAGTTAAAGTTGCTTAAGAGGATAACTCCAACATTTGAAGTGACTCTTCACTCAATAGTCAGCATTAGGGAGTCGCTATTAAAGGATGTCCTTAGATGTGCAAATCGATTAATCTTAACTCTTAGAGAGTATGAGCCTCCAGGAATAATTGGTGCATGGTGCTTGCAGACATTAATTACTTGGGGTTCTCCAAAGGAATATGGCTTGCCATCGGCTATTAGTCCACATGTAATGATTAGCGAAGTGGGATTTGGAATTTATGATGCTGTTAAAGCTGAAGCACCAATGCATATTCCAGTAACTCAAGACTTGGCGTTGAGGCATGGAGGCGGCACAAATGTTCATATGGGGATAGGTGCACAGTATAGCAATGCTAGGTATGGTAGGCGCATTAGTTTGGGTGATAGAATAGCTCTTGAGCTTAAGAGAGCCGAGAAGCAGGGAATGCTGCACTTACTAGTGACCTAATTATAGCTTCCTCTATTTTACTTCAACTTGGAGTTTTATTAGTTTTATGATGTTTATCGTAAAATTTTTAGTATTTACTCTAATATTTTAGCTTTAAATTCTAAGCGGGTATATTAAGTTATAAAAAGCTACTGAACAAAGAGTGAGAAAGCTTAATCTAGTAGTTTTCCTTTAATTATAGGAGGATTTAGGTTATACCTAGGAGGGAGAAAATATATTATGAAGCTTGTCCCCCTAGATGTAGCGAGGGTAATTCATTTACCGAGGAGGAAGATTTACTTAATATCGCTTTCAATAGCTGAGAAGACTAGGCCTATTGGTCAAATTGTTCGCGAGTTAAATGATGTGGCTGCTGAAATAATAACTATTTATGGGTACTGCATTGATGGTGCTGGCCATTTATCAGTTGTTGTTGATCTCACCAATGCGAAGTTGGATATAGATGAGCTGGTTAATAGGCTTAGTAGAATGAGTGAGATCACCCGTGTAAGCTATGTTGCACCTGAGGAGCCTGGTTTATTGATAGACAAATATCATTTTCCAATAACTTATGGTGCTGGGAGAGCTGTTCTATTTGATATTGAAACGCTTTCTTCAATGTTTGATGAAATTAAGAGGCAGTGGGGTTCTGCTGGTGAAGCTTTCATATACTACTTGGGCTATATTGGCGGTAAGAGCTTTGCTAAGCATTTTAGCGAGAAGTATAGGGAGTTAAATGAGAGGAAGATTTACATTATTATGAGGGATACTATTCAAGCTTATGGTTATGGCTTGGTGGATAAGGTTGAGAAGACTGATAATGAGGTAATTATCAGAGTGAGGGATTTATTTGAGTGTAAACCAGTTGAGGGTAAGAGGACTTCGCCCAATAGCCATTTCTTTAGAGGATATGTTAGTGGAATTGCGAGTGTAATGTTGAATAGGGATATGTTAGCTGAGGAAGTTAAGTGTATTGCCATGGGAGATCCGTACTGTGAATTTATAGTTAGAGAGAGGGCTTGGCGTAGAAGGGCAGAGTAGCTCAAGCCTGTTTTTCATCTATTTTTTCCACTAGCCTTTTTAGATACTTTACTTGTTCTAGCTCGGCTTTGAGTGGTAGTGCTGCATACTTTACTAGCATTTCATATAGCTGCTTTGGATTATTCACTCCATATATGCATTTAAGTGGATCCCGGCTCACTTCTTTTAGTGCTCTAGCATAGAATACTCCTCCGCCAAGTTCTCTTGTCCTTTCAGCTGTCATGCCGATGCCTCCTCCTCTAAAATAGTACTCGCTACCCCATTCTGCAGTGCCTACTGGTATTATGGTTCCATAATTTAGTATCTTGCCGATAATGCTTTGCTCCATTACAAACCTGCCTATCTGGCTATATGGCATGAAGTGCCTTTGTCTTCTAAGCATTCCTCCTTCAAAGTGGACTCCTAGATCTGTTATAGTATATGTTATTGATCTCCTATAGACTTCTGTTAGTAGGCATGTAAATGTAAATCCCAGTGTTGCCCCTATGATTACTCCAGTATCTAGCTTACCTGCTATATCCTTCAGTATTTTGAATATGTTCAAATCAGTCACTTTATAATCGTAGAGGGCATAGATGAGTGAAATTAGTATTGCGAGGAATGTTGATGCTGATGCTTCTCTGCTCCTGAGAACCCATGATATGATCATTATTATGGTTGTTAGTCCTAGGATTGCTATTGGTCGAGTTAAGCCAATTATTGGCTTAAGTATGTTTATTGTTTCAGCATAGTGGCATATGAGGAGTATTATGATTGGCGTTGCACATAGCACGTACTTTCTTAAGAAGCCTATTGGCGAGGGTTTGGTTTTTAAAATTACTTCCTCCTTAACTTCAGCTACTTCACGTGCAATTGACAATTAAGCTCACCAACTTATTTACCTCAAGCTACAAATATAAAGCATAATGGTGTGGTTTGGATTTTGCTCATTTAATTACATGAGTTAACTTTGTGTATTATGCGATCTTAATGTTGTTTCATTTTTCAAGTTAATTGAGATTGATAAGATGGTTTGCTAATATTAACTTTGGTACTAAGGGGGGTATTCATCTATTTCAAGTGGCGATGTAAATTTAAGGATAATTGCCTATGAGGCGACATACAGAAATGCCCTGTTAATAGCATTTGCGAGTTTAATTATTGTAGTACTGGGTTTGTTGTCATATTTTCTGGGGGTTATGAAATCTCCTTTCCAAATTGCTGTTTCACTTCTATTTTTCATTGTTTTTCTCCTTAGTACTTACTATTCTATTAGAATAGGTAAATTGCAGAGATTTATAATGAGCTTTTATGGTGGGCTGAAAACTTCAAATGGGAAAATAGTTTTGCATAGGAAGTATCGCGTTTCTCTAGGGAAAATTACTGTCTGCGTTGAGGTTCCTCGATCGAAAATTGATAGTATAATTGGTGTGAAGCGTAGAGTTTTATCGCAGTTCATTAGGATTAGGGATTTGGGTGAGGTTGAGGAGCTGGACTTTCTAGATCTTCCATTCAAAGTTTATGTAACTGATTATTATCCTAAGGTTATTGAGTTACCAGTGTACTTGATTGAGAATGACTCTTTTATGGGTTTGGGATTAAATTTGACAATTATGTGTATTGGTAGGAGTAGGTATGAAGTTCATTTCATTGATAATAAGAATAGGCTTGTTACATCAATTGGTTCTGATGTTGCTATAGCTGAGTTGAAGTTTAGTGATTCGGCTTTGCTTGGTTCTCTAAGGTATTCAAGGCCTCTTGAGGCGCTATCTACTAATGTTGAGCTTGAATTATTGATTGAGCATTCCATTCCATTCAATGTTTCAATTATGAGGAGGAAGCTCGCTGTGATGGATAGGCCTGGTTCATTAGCTTTTCAATTTGAATTTCAGAATGTTGAGAGGCCAGTTGTCATTGTATCTTATTTTAAGGATATTGATCCCGATAAAGTTGTAAGTGCACTTGGTTTTAAACCTCCCGTTATTCTTGGTGGTGCGTGGGAGGATCTTAATGTTAGGTTGAGGCTTCAAATGAACCTGAAATCTGGTAGGATTTTGAGGGATGAATTAGGGATTAGCGTTAAATCCGAAGTTGCGGCTCGGTGAGGCCGGGATGCCTCACCTTTCGGCTGGTAGCCAATAACATCATCGCCGATTACAAATTAGTGCTTAACCAATAAATATTCCTATCTAATGGGTAATTACCGTTGCTTTCTTCTCCAAATTCTTGATAATATGTATTTGATTGAAAGGCTTAAGAATGCTCCTAAAGCTATTGCCAGTATTAATGCTATTACTGGTGGGACTTCAAATATTACTGCTAATAGGTGATAGAAGCTTATTGCCATTATTGCTGCCATAAATACTGCTGCATATTGGATTTGGATTGGCTCCCTTTTAACCTCAACTTTCATTGCACCTCTCTTTATTCTAAGCAATTTAGTTAGCGTATTTGTGAATTTACGGGCATTATTTAATTGAGCGAATTCTAAATTCCATTTTCGAGCTGCATTTCCATCTCTATAGATGAGTTCGACTACATAGTACTTATCGCTTGGGCTTTTAGCTTTCAGTTCTACCTTTTCGATTTCAGTTAATGGTATAATTATTGGTGGATGGGTTGGTGCTCCTATTGCAGCCCATAGCTTTAAAAGTAAGTTTAGCTTTCCTTCCTTAAACTTCTTGTAGTATCTGTAGACTAGTGGGTCGTATAGTATTAACTTTTTGTCGTCTATCATGGCAAATGTCTGCTCATCTGCTATGTATACTGGTAATTTAAGTTCCTCAATTTTTCTTTCCTCAACTATACTTCTCAATTTCTTAATTCTGCCTAGAATTTCCGTGTAAAGTTTCTTTGCATTGTTTTGATCTACTTCAATAAGCTTGCTATCTATTTTAAAGCTGGCCCCGCTTATTCTCCTTCTATAAATTATTTTAACACCTTTATCGACCAGTTGAATTGTCATTATGTCTTTAAGTGGTATTTCAATTATTGGGCATATGGGCCACATGGGCATTGAAGTATTATATATCTTTATCAGCTCATCGCCAACTAATATCAGCTTATCATTAGCTCTAAATTTTAGAGGTGAGCTGCTCATTTCAGGATTAATTTATTTTATCCAGTATATTAATGGGTAGGTATTTTACTTTGATTAACATATCTTAATTGGGGGATGATTGAGGTCCTGCGCCGCTGAATTGTGATGATGAACGCCGATCTGACTCCCCTTAATACTATGCTTCAATTAATACCGATTATACTTCTAGCATAGCTTATTGCTCTATCAATTAATTCATTTGTCCGCCCCAAGTAGTTTTCCGGCTTTAATAGTTCTTCTATTTCACTTCTAGTAAGGTATTTCTTTACTATTTCATCTTCAATTAGCTTTTCTTTGAAGCTCTTATTCTGTGATCTAGCTTCACTAAGTATTTTTCTTAATAGCTCATGTGCTTCATGTCTGGCCATCCCTCTTTCAACCAGCTTCATCATTATTGACTCCGACATTATTGCTCCGCCTGTTATGTTTAGGTTTTTAATCATGTTCTCTGGTTTTATGATTAGGCCTTCTAGGAGCTTTATTGTTGAGTCGAGTATTTCATCCATTATTATTAGCGAGTGCGGTATTATTATTCGCTCACTACTGCTATTAGTTAGATCTCTTTCATGCCATAAGGGGATGTTTTCCAGTGCTACGCTCACTAGGCCTCTTAAAACCTTCGATAAACCTGAAATTCTCTCTGCTGTAACTGGATTTCTTTTTTGGGGCATCGTACTACTACCAATTCTTCTTCCAACTCCCTCGGCAATTTCATCTATCTCCGGCCTCATGAGCTCTCTAACCTCTAATGCAAGTCTATCTAATTGGCTTGCTAGTATGGCTAAAACTGATATTAGCTCTGCAAATCCATCTCTAGGTGCTATCTGAGTAGATATTGCGTGGGGCTCTAAATTCAGTTTCTTAAGTGCTTCCTTCTCAACAATCATGCCCTTCTCACGCCACGCGGCCATAGTGCCGACTGCACCCGACATTTTACCTCTAATTAACCTCCCCTCCATCTCCAGTATTCTTTCATAACTTCTGGTCAATTCATAGACATAATTTGCAAATTTGAATCCAAGAGTTATCGGTAGGGCATGCTGCCCATGAGTTCTACCAGCCATTATCGTTCTTCTATATTTTTGGGAGTACTTGATGAGCTTCCCTATTATTTTTTTGAGTTTGTTCTTAACTATTTTCAGTGCATCCCTGAGGAGTAGTGCCCATGCAGTGTCAACAATATCGTAGCTTGTTGCTCCTAAATGAACGTATTTTCCTGCCTCACCTGACGCTTCGGCTAGGCTTAGGGCTAGGGCCATTATGTCGTGGCCTATTTTTGCTTCGATTTCATCTATTCTATCCAAATTAACCTTATCAATTGACTTTTCAATTTCTATTGCATGTTTTTCATCTATTATTCCAGCTTTTGCAAGTCCATGTGCTAGTGCTGCTTCAACTTTTAATCTCGTTTTGGTGATGTTTTCTTTAGAAAATATTCTCTTCATTTCTGGGCTACCATATCTCCATTCCAATGGGCATACGACTTCGTAGGTTGATTTTTCGCTCAAGTTTTCACCGAGATTAAGTGCTCATTGCTTGCGTTTAAGCTTTATACAGCAGAAGCTGTACTTTGGATCATATCTATCAGTTAAGTCTTCAATTTTCGGTCCTAATGCTGATACTATTCTTTCCAATTCGAAACCATGCTTGGAGGCTAATTTGAGGATTTCCTTAAAGCTATAGAATTTTGCTTTCGAATAGAATGGATGTCCATTTTTGGCTTTTTCTAAGTACTTCATTCCTAAAGGTGATTCCTTTGGTATGAATGCTATGATTAGCTTTCCATTCTTCTTAAGCGTTCGCTTGGCCTCAATTAATGCTTTTTCAGCTTTAGTTAGAAAGCATATGGTGAATATGAGGTATGCTTCATCGAAGGAATTGCTTTTGAATGGTAGGTTACTTGCATCTGCAAGTACAGATAGTATTCCTCTCTTCTTTGCCTTCTCCAGCAGCTTTATTGATATATCTACTCCGATTTGAATGCCCATTTTGCATGCGAATCTTCCGCTTCCAACTCCTATTTCAACTGCAAGTCCTCTTCCCCTCAAGCTTCTTAATGCCTTTAGCTCAGCTTCATAAAGTGCCTTGTTTTCTGGCTTCTCATACCATTCATCGTATTTATTTGAGAGTTCATTGAATAGCCTTCTTATGATGCTTTCACTTCTAATATCCAAGTTCCTCTCCCACAATTATTACATGATATTCAGTCATTTTTGGAGGTTTATCGATTATGAGCATTATCCTAATTGGGCAGTTAATTGAATTGCAATTGGTGCAATAGCCCTTCTCTGCGCAGGGTATTTTCAGATTTAATCTTTTTGCATTCATTGGTGTTGCAATGTTTTTTATTCTCCAAATCGCTTCTTCAATGCTACTAACTATCTTATTGATGCCTGCAACAACTATTACCTTTTTCGGCCCGAATGATAGTGCTGCAACCCTATTTCCAACAGCATCTGCACATATTATTTTACCATTAATTGTTATTGCATTACAACTTGAAATGAATATGTCTGATGTAATTTCCATTCTTCTAATTCTAAAGTTTTCTTCGCTACTTAATCCCTCTCTCCAGTGATGTATTACTGGGGTTCCCCTTCTTGTTAATGCTTCAATTAGTCCTATTTCCCTCACAGTTATAGAGCCACCAATACCTACAACAGCTTTCTTCGGAATAATTTTTAGTATTGCTTCTAATGCTTGCACCCTATTTGGTATATATTGGGCTTTAAATCCCTTAGCATTGAGTGCTTCTACAACTTTAGATGCCAACTGCTCCTTAATCCAAGCTCTAACGTCGCTCAATTGTCTCCCCTCAACCTTTACTCAACATCTTTATTTAAGTGATGCTTAGTAGAATTTGTGGTATGAAGCCCATTAGAGTTTATGGAGTTGATGGTGTTAAGCGTATTGCGGCTTTCATACCTAGGGGTCACTTACATATTAGATTGCTGATTGAGCTTGAAGATCAAGTTGTAGTGTTGCAGGAGGCTGTTGCAGCTGCAATTACAAGGGCTTTTCTGAATGTACTGCTCCATCCATCGAGGCGAGCTAGCGAGCTAGTGCTAACTGAAGTTGATGCGAGAAAGCCTGGATATGCCCGCTTCCAATTGATTGAGTCTAGTAGGCGTGATGAGGACTTAGTTGATGAGTATACGAGGATGCTTGAGTTTAACTTGAGGTCGAGTCGTGAATGAGATTTTATTAGCTTAATACTGCCTGCCAGCGTTTATGAGGATATTAACTGTTGTCTGGACCTTGTGGAGGTGAAGTTTAAATTTCACTTATGTCTAATCCTATCTAAGCCTTTACATGCTCTTCTATTGACGTGCATGGAGGAGGAAGCGTGGGCGGAGTTGCTAGGAGGAATATTCCGCTTCTATGCTTAATTAATTTCCTTGTAATGCTTGGTTTTGGTGCTTTCAATTTGTTGAGAACTTACTTGGTGCTTGCATTGAAGGGTGTACTCACGAGTTTGCCTGAAGAGGTTGCTAGCATTAGTGCTGGTGAAGCTGTTATTGAATTGAGCTTCATGATGTCCTCCTTTATGGCTACTAGAATTATTATTGCAGCTTTAAGTGGATGGCTTGGAGATGTGGTTGGTAAGAGGAAGGTGATTTCAATTGGCCTATTAATTTACATTGTAGTTGGGCTCCTATACTTGCTTGTTGTAAGTGTTGATCAGTTAATTGCTTTAAGGGCCATCCAGGGGATAGCCTCTGGCATGGTGTGGCCTGTTGCCCAAGCACTTCTTGCTGATAGTGTTGATAGGAGCTTTAGGGGGAGGGCTATATCAATTTATGTGATGTCGAGTAATGTTGCTAGGATACTTGGGCCAATGATTGGTGTCTTGGCCTATTCGTTTACAGTTAATGTTCTCGGCTTTAGGGATCCAATTTCAGCATTTAGGACTCCGACAGTTTTAATATCTGTGTTCTCTTTACCTGCTCTCATTGCATCGTTTCTAGTCATTGATGTTGGGTCTGGTAGAGGGAGTCTTTCCCCTGGAAAGCCTAGGGGATTGAAGTTAGGCTCCTTTATTGATGGTTTTAGGGCTTTGAATCGTGAGGTTAGGAGGAGTTTGCTGGTAATATTTGTTAATGGATTGGTTAATGGATTTGCGATGGGCTTGGTGATGTCTGTGGCGATGGTTTATGCCATAGAGTACGTTGTGAAGGATCCGGCTACTATTGGTGGAATTATGAGCTTGGCTGCTGTTGTTGGGTTGATTATGGCATATCCTGGTAGCTGGCTGAGTGATAGGATTGGTAGGAAGTGGGTTATTGTTGCCTCAATGATTCCCTCTAGAATAGCAATTATTTTAATGCCTTATACTAGGGATCTAACATCATTTACTACTGTTTTCCTGCTTAGAACGGTTTCCTTCAATGTATCCATGCCCGTCATGAGGGCTTTACAGGCTGATATGGTATCAGTTGACTTAAGGGGACGTGTTTTCGGCTTGCAACAAGCTTTTTCGAATCTAGGGATGCTTATCGGACCATTAGTTGGAAGCTACTTGTATTATAGCTTGAGAAGTAAAGCTTTTGCTCCATGGCTTCCCGGTGTGGCTGTACCATTTATTATTGCTGGAGTACTTGGATTAATCAGCCTAATACTATTTGTATTATTTGTGACTGAATTAAGTGTGGAGGATTCGGAGTGATTCAATGGAAGATTTAATGTATGAAGTTGGGGGTATTAGCTTGAAGTTGAAGATCTCCTTTAAGAATGTTGGAGACGTGTTTGTTGAATTAAAGCCTGATTGGAATCCCAAAACGGTTAATAAGATTGTTGAATCGCTACCGATTTCAAGTACTGCTAATAGATGGGGTGATGAAGTGTACTTTGATATTGGAATTAAGGTGGAGGAGGAAAATAGCAGAGTTGACATGGAAGTTGGCGAGGTTGCTTATTGGCCTCCAGGTCATGCACTCTGCATTTTCTTCGGCCCTACACCCGTGAGTGAATCTGATAAGCCTAAAGCATATAGCCCAGTTAACCCAGTGGGAATCGTTGTTAGTGGAATTGAAGTTTTACATAGGGTTAGGGGTGGAGAGGAAGTTATCGTTGAATTAGTTGATTGAATCGATATTTTCTATTTGCATAAATTGCCTTCTGCTCTCATTACTTTTATGGGGGTGTTGTGCTTGATTGAGAAGTATGAGTTTGGGGTTATGGTTGTTAATGGAGTTACCTATACGAGGGACTTGATAATTCTGCCTAATGGTGAAGTGAAGGCTAATTGGTGGAGAATTGAGGGTCATAGGCTTCATTTAGAGGATTTGAGGGCTATTTTTGAACTTGATAATTTACCTGAAGTACTGGTTATTGGTACTGGTTATAGTGGTTTAATGAGAGTTCCAGTGAGTGTTGTTGAGGAGTTGAAATCTAAAGGTATTGAAGTGATTATTGAGAGGACTACTAATGCTTGGAAGACTTTTAATAGACTGGTTGGTGAGGGTAGGAGGGTTGCTGCTGCTTTTCATTTAACCTGCTAAACTATTCACCTGCTATTCTCAGCTTCTCCACTAGTACTGCTGGAGTTATTCCTTCATATAGGTTCCTGGTCTCGCTGCTCATATCAACTATATTGAGTAGTTTCTCTAGATCCCCACTTATAGTTGCATGTTTAACTGGTTTGCTTATGCTTCCATTTTCAATTTTAAATGCTATTCCTGCTGTTGCGCTAAATCTTCCTGAAGCGGGGTCTGCTCCATGGGCACCAATTACATAAATTACATATAATCCCTTCCCCGCTTGGCTTGCGAGCTCGTCTATGCTTCTCTTACCCTTTTCGATTACTAAGCTTCCAATTTCAGGTGTTGGTAGTGCTTGATAGGGTTTAAGCATTCTTGGCCAAGTTAAAATTGGTATTCTAAATCCATTTCCAGTAGACTTCATGTTCTCCTTCACAGCGTAATAGTGGTCATATAGTAGTGTTACTACCTTACCTCTTTCAATAATTGTTCGTTTCTCCCTCACCGTCCCTTCATGGTCTATTGGTGATGAATTCGGTATTTTTGGATTTAATGGGTCTTCCATTAACGTGAATTTATCTGATCCAATAGCTTTACCTGCACTTAATCTTCTGGGCTTGAACTTGGCTGTTAGAACTGGGTATAAGGTGTATCGTAGTATTGCAGTTAATGCTATTGGATGGAGAATTACTGGATATGAGCCGCTTTCAATGCTTGTTTCAGGAACTCCTTTTTCGGCTAAAGCTATTGTTTCAATGGCTTTATTTAAGCCTGTATCCGCATCGATTAGCCTTCTATCATATATGTAGTCATAATTTGTTGCTGAAACTCCATTTTTCGTTGCTATTGCAGAGAACGACATTATGTTGTGGGTTTCAGCAAATTCATAGTCAACTCCTATGCTATTTGCAATTCTCCAGTTCATGAAGCTAATGCTGTTTCTACATGAAACTATTTTTCCAGGACCTTTATGCTCTAGGGCTTTGCCGAATACTTTTGATGTTATAGTAAATATTTCGTTGATGCTTGCCTCCTCAACTTCCTTAAAGTACATGTTTTCTGCTTTGGGTGGTTTGGCTGGTTCTGGTAGGCTTTCTAATGTTCTTCCACTCTTTAATGCTATTTTCATAGCCCTTTCTATTGCCTTCTCTATTTCATTTTCAGCTATTTTTGATGTGTAGCTGAATCCCTCTCTACCCTTAATAATTACTCTTATACCTACTCCCTCTGAAATGCTTGATGAGGATGATATTCTCCCTCCCCTCGATATTGATATTGAGATTTCCTTATCTCTATAGCTGAATACTTCACTTAGATCGGCGCCTTTTCTTTCAGCTAGCCTAATTATCTTCTCAATTTCCATGGTTCATCCTCCAATTACTACTCTCCTTATCCTCATGGTGGGAGCTAGTGCTGTTACTGCCATTCTCTGTCCACCTTTACCGCATAGCGTTGTGTAGTAGTTTGCTTCTCTGCAGATTGCATCTATGTTTTTTAGTGCTTCGAGTATTCTCATTGAGACGCTGACGCTCTTAAGTGGCTTCGATATTTCCCCCTTCTCTATTAGATATGCTTCACTTGCTTGAAATTGGAATGGTCCTTTACCTGTTGTTTGCCCTCCTCTTGCGCCTGAGATGTATATTCCAGTTTTAGTGTCTTCGATTAACTCCTCTTCTCTCCAATCTTTTGGTTCAACTACTAGGTTTCCCATTCTTATTATTGGCTCATATTGATAGCTTTCAGCTCTAGCATGTCCAGTTGGTTTTTCACCTAGTATTTTAGCTGATTCTCTCGAGTGTATGTATCCTTTAAGTACTCCATTTTCGATTAGAACTGTTTTTCTAGTTTTAACTCCCTCATCATCGAAGAAGCTTGAACCCCATGCATTAGGTATTGTTGGGTCTTCATATACCGTTAGTATTTCACTGGCAATAGTTCTCCCCTTTAATCCTTCAAATGCTGATACTCCCCTAATTACTGAGTCTGCTTCAAATGAGTGTCCAATTTCATGGAAGAAGTCTCCTGCAGCTCTACTTTCAAGTATGGCTTGAACTATTCCTGCTGGTGGCGTTTTTGCTTCATATTGGCTGACTACTCTCTTAGCCATTCTAGTTGAGACATCAATTACAGTACTTTCAAGCTTTTCAATTCCAGCCATTACCCCGCATCTCTCGGAGTCATAAAATAGTCCTGTTGGTGCTTTCCCATAGACTCTAAAGGCAAAGTAGAATCTTGCTCCTACTTGGGTTGCATCTGCTCCATCACTGCTCATTACGTGTGTTTTGAACCATAGGTCAAAATAGTTTATTTCAACGCTTTTAAGCTTATCACCTGCAATTTCCTTTGCATTCTCAATGCCCCTGTTTAGAACTGATATTTTCTCGCTCACATCGATGTTTCTGGGATCTATTTGATATTGAAACTTGAATTGACCCCTTGCGAGATTTGCTTCTGCAATTTTAACTTCGCATTTACCGCCTTGGATTTCAGCATTTTCTATCGCTCTTTTAACTGCTTCTTTAACTGCTTCTTCAGTTAAGCTACTTGTATATGAGAATCCCCAGCAACCTCTATATAGTACTCTAACACCAATTCCCTCATCAATTCCCTCGACAACTGCCTCTACATCTCCATCTCTGAGCTTTAGGGCTGTCCTTTCAAGTCTTTGATATCTTACTTCTACGTGTTCTACACCCATTTTCTCTGCAATTTTAAGTGCATATTCCCCAATTTCCAATAAATTCACCTCTAAAAATTATGGAATAAGTTGATATTAAACTAGTTAGCGGTAATGTTTAATTTCGATTGAAATTTTAAAGTTTTTCAGCCACTAAATCCAGTACTTTCTGAATTCTCTTTATTAACGAGTTAGGTAAGTCTTTTATCGATACTTCCATAAATCCCCTCACGATCATTGATTCTGCTTCTCTCCTAGTAAAACCCCTGGCCATTAAGTATATGACTTCCTCTTCAGATATTCTGCCTACTGCTGCTTCATGTGTTAATTGGAGTTCGCTGACCTTAGCTTCGAGTTCTGGAATAGTAGTTATTTTAGCTTTATTGGTTAATAATAGTCCGCTGCATTCTATGTGTCCCTTTACGTTTCTTGCTTCACCAACTAGTTTTGCTCTTGAAATGACTTTTGAGCTGTCGGTTGCAATTATTCTCGATACAACTTCACCACTAGTTCTTTCACCACTTAATATGATGCATGAACCAAGGTCTAGGAGTGAGCTTTCTCTGCCAATTAATATTGATGAAGTGTATGCCTTGCTCTCAGCACCTATTAGCTCTATTTTAGGGTATGATTGTAGTGATGCTATTGGTGACATGTTTATGTAATGCAGTATGAGTTTTCCTCCATTCTCCACTATTGCCGCCGTTCTGGGTCTTACATGTATTTTTCTACTCCAGTTATGGATCATAGTGTATGTTACGGTTGCATTCTTTTTTACGTAGATTTCAGTTACACCTGCATGCAGTCCTTCGGCTCCCAAGCTTGTTAAGCATCCAGTTACAATGTGTATTTCTGAGTTTTCCTCTGCAACTATTATGTTATGTGGTGCTTGAATTAGCTTTGGCTTATGGAGTAGAAGGCATGTTTGGATTGGTCTTTTAATTCTCGCGTCTTTGTGTGCCACTATAACGTATCCTTCTCCTCCAGCTAGCTCTGCAATTGCAGTGTATTTGTCCAAGTCTACTGGAACTGCTTTCCAGTAGTAATTGAGTATTAAGTCTTCATTTTCCCTAATTGCTGTGCTTAGGCTTGTTAGCTCTATTTCATCTGTTGAGCTGTATGTGTTTAGTGCTATGTTGTCTACTTGGAAGTATGATGCTGCCCTGCTCTTACTGCTTAGCTCTATGCCGACATTCATTAGCTTTTCTTCATAATCTTCCAGTTTAACTGCTTCACCCCTACTTTTAATATAGAGTGTGAGGTCTATATCCGGCCCATAAGCTGCTTTCTTGCTTAGGGCATGCTTGGCTTTCCTCTTAATTTTCTCCAGCTGCTTCTCGAGTTCTTCCTTCATGTACCTCCCCTCTTACATTTAATGCACTTGTCAAATCCATGTTCAAGTATTGTTTTGAGTATTATGCTTGGTTCGCCCCAGCACATTATTTTTCCATTAACTAGTACACATGCCCTATTGAATTTAATGTATCTTGCAATGAAGCCTGTATGTGAGACTACTAGTGATGCCCTATTCTGCTTGCTTAATATTTCATTTAGAGCTTTACCTATGACGGCTATGTTTTCTACATCGACTCCTGAATCTATTTCATCTATTAGTATTAACTTTGGGTTTTGAGCTATTAATAGCATTAGCTCAGCTCGTCTAACTTCACCTCCGCTAAACCCGACATTCAAGTCTCTATCAAGAAGATAATTCATTCTTAAGAGGTTTGATAGCCTTTCAATTTCCTGTTCCACATTAATGGCTCCTCTCCTCTTCAATATTTCCTCAACAATTTTCCGCAGCTTTATGCCTTTGAGCTTGGGTGGAAATTGGAATGAAGCTGATATTCCAAGTTTAACTCTTTCCTCCATTGGTAGGTGTGTTATGTCTTTATCTTCAAAGTAGATTTTGCCTTCAATGATCTTGTAGTTCGGATTTCCGAGAATTGCTTGAACAAGGCTTGTTTTACCTGAAGCATTTGGTCCCATTAGTAGGATGTTTTCACCTTTATCGAGTTCAAAGCTCACATTTCTAAGTATGGTTTTACCCTTAACCTTGACTGTTAGATTTTCAACTCTAAGCACTTGCGTTCACCGCCATCAACGACAATACGAGGGCATACATATTAAATTGGTGAATAAAAATATTTGGTGGGAGCATTAAGCTTATCCATAAAGTTCAGATAACAGTCTAATTGGTGAATTATGAATTTAGCTAGGAGAGGGAACATAGTTTATGATCGAGATTTAGCTGAGAAGAGCTTCATCTTTAAGGATAGAGTTGATGCTGGTCGAAAGCTTGCTGAAGCATGTAAGCAAGTAATTGGAGAAGTGGATTACGTTTATGCAGTTCCTAGAGGTGGAGTTCCAGTTGGAGTTCAAGTAGCATTAACGTTGAAATCTAAATTCGATTTGATAATTTGCAGAAAGCTGCTAATACCATGGAATAGGGAAGCGGGATTTGGAGTAGTAGATCCTGATGGGAATGTTTTTGTAGATGAAGTTTTTGCTGCAATGATAGGTTTAACTGAGGAGGATATTGAGCAGGCTATAAGAGAGCAGTTGGGGGAGATTAAGCATAGAAATGAAGTTTTACGTGGAGGTAAACCATATCCTAAACTGAATGGCAGGTCAGTAATTTTAGTTGATGATGGAGTAGCTGCCGGATACACTATGAATGCAGCTGTAAACTTCGTGAAGAATAGAGGTGCAAGTAAAGTTTACATTGCAGTTCCAACAGGGCATTACCGATCCCTACTTAAGCTTTCAGGTAAAGTAGACTTAATCTTATGCTTAAACGTGAGGAGTGGTCCATGGTTTGCAGTTGCAGATGCATACATTAATTGGTGTGATTTAACTGATGAAGATGTAATGAAGTACTTGGAGGAGTTGAAGAGTGGAGAGCGGTAAGTGGATTAAGATTAGACTTCCAGCTGAAGAAGTTTTAGAGTACATTGAGAAGTGCTTGAGAGATCAAGGTGTGAAATTTAAGGTTAAGAAGTACTTTAGAGGTGATGTACTGAGATTTATTAAGATTAAAGTTGATCTGTTAAAAAGTATCACCATACACGTATACCCTGGGCACTGCTATGTTGAAGTTCCAAGTGGCATGGAGTACTTAAAGTTCAAATTAAATCTCCTACCCAAATACGTTGAGAGAACGGTTCCATCGGAATTAGCTCCTAGGCGATTTGAGCGCTTCAATTTAATGATGAAAGCTCAATTACTGAAGAGGAAAATTGAGAATGCTAGGATGGGCTTAATAATGACTCCAATAATTGCAGCCATACTGCTACTCCTTACTGGTTCACCTACCTTAACAGTCCTAGTAATTTTAATTGCACTACTAATTCCCGTTGGAGGTAGATTTCAACCATTCAAGGAATGGGGCATACCAATACTCTACTTCAAGTATAAGAGAGATTTAGAGAAATTGAGAGCTGAAATTCGAGAATTATCAGTTTCTCCTTAAAGTACTTTAGGGTGAACTAGCCGTATCTACACTCGATGGGTAGTGAATGGATTAAAGTTAAAGTTTCATCAGTAAACGACCTAATCGACTTCATAGAGGAATACTTGGAGGAGAAGAATTGGAAGTACAAGATTAGCAAGTTTACTGCCATTAGAGATGAAAACTTAAAGATAATAAATATTAAAGCTGGCTTATTCAAAAAGATAATCATACATGCACATCCAAAATGTTGCTACGTAAATTTATCAGGGAAGCTAGCTGATTTAAAGAGGAAACTAGAGGATTACTCTAGGAAGTTTAAAAGCAAAGTTGAAATTCCATCTAAGTTAGAGAAGGAGATTGAATGTAAAGAGTTAATGTTGAGAGCTTGGATGTACGATCTCAAATCTAAGAATGCAAAGGTAGGTCTACTCTTCGCAATATCAGCTATGTTAGCAACTCTCCCATATATTGGCCCACTATCCATATTATTTCTACTATCAATACTGCCAATTCCAATTGGACCTAAGGGTAGACCATTTGAAACTTGGGGTTCAGGGTTATTCTACTTTAAGTATAGGAGGCTAGCTAGAGAGTATCTATATGAGGCTTTGAAATTGAAGGAGCAGTTGGAGGGTGAATAGTTTGGTGTTGAAAATTATTGCAACTCTAGGTCCATCATCCTCAAGTGAGCGAGTTATTGAGCAAATGGTTAATAGTGGTGTTAATGGTTTCAGGGTGAACTTCAGCCATGGAAATCCAAGTGAATGGGAGATGTATGCAAGGTATGTGAGAAGGTATGAGTCGAAATATGGCAAGTATATTGCCTTAATAGGGGATTTAACTGGTAGATCAGTCAGAGTGGGTTTAATGAGTAGCGAAGTTTATGCGAAGCAATGTTCAATGCTTAGATTTAAGCTTTCAAGTAGAAGCTCTGGTGAATTCATACCCGTACCGGTGAAGGAGTTCTTCGAGATGGTTGATGTTGGGGATTTAATTTTAATGGATGATGGTAGAATAGCGCTTAAGGTTGTAAGTGCATCTAAATCTGAGGTTGAAGTCAAGGTTTTATCTCCAGGCGTGATTAAAAGCGGTAAAGCTATTGCAGTTAGAGGTAAGGAGATTGATTTGCCTGCATTATCTGATAGAGATTATGAGAGCATTAAGTTTGCAATTAACCACGACTTTGACTACATATCACTAAGCTACGTAATGAATGGAGAGGATCTAAGGTTGCTTAGGAAAATTGTGGATGAAATTGGCGGTGAAATTGGATTAATAGCTAAAATCGAGACTATTAGTGCGGTGAGAAATTTAAGTGAAATTATTAGGGAATCAGATGCTGCTGTGGTTGCTAGAGGCGATTTGGGAATGCATTTCCCGCTAGAGGAGGTTCCATGGCTTCAAAGGTGCATTATAGATTGCAGTCATAATTTCGGTAAGCCAGTTATAGTTGCTACTCAAGTATTGGCTTCAATGGCTGAATCTCCGGCTCCAACTAGAGCTGAAATAACCGACATAGTTACTGCTTTAGCTGAAGGTGTGGATGCTATCATGCTAACGGGGGAAACTGCAGTTGGAAAATATCCTGTTCAGGCAGTTAAGTGGCTTAGGAGAATTATTGAAACCTATGTTGATAAGGTGAGTTATGAGAGGAGGCCCCCTAGGTCGAGTGATTTAAAGCTCAATTTTGCATATAGTGTTGTCGTATTGGCTGAGTCGCTTAATGCTAAGCTAGCAGTTTATACTAAGAAGGGTAGAACTGCACTTAGAATTGCTAAGTTTAAGCCTAGAACTCCATTCTATGCTTCATCTAGTAGTGCTAGGACTTTGAGGAGGCTTTCAATTGTTTGGGGTATTGAGCCTTTAATGGTTTCAGCTAAAGATTATGGTTTAGGTGTTGATGAAACCTATAGGAGGCTCGTTGAGGAGGGTAAAGTTGAGAGTGGAGATATACTTGTTTTAACCTACGGCTTCATTGAAGAGGATGAGCATACTATTAAGATTAGGAGGATTGCAGGCTAGCGTGGTGATTTGAATGGTTAGGTTAGTGGCTGTCAAGCCTAGAACTGAGTGGTATAAGTTTCTTTTAACCCTTGACTTAATGATTACTATTCCACTACTAATATTTCTCATTCCACTAATTAGGAATCCCCTCCCACTTGCCGCTATATTATTCATACTTTTATTCAGTACGCTGATTTTAGTTTTCAAAACTTATAGGCTAATTTTGCATGAAAGGCTTATTGATGATTTTCTCAAAATGGTTAGGATAAATGGCAGCTCCCTTTTTTTCACCGAACCATTAAATTTCGAGTTTGGAACCCTAGTGGTTGAGGAGTACATAGTTCGCTCCGGCAGGCATACCCATAGAAAAACTAGTGTTGGATTGAATCCTTCATCTAATATTAAAAGCCTATCTTCCATGAACCTGAATCATGTTCCACAAGGTCACCTATTACTACTTAATAAGTCTGCCTGCGGAGTTTTGATAGCCCCTTATGCTCGGCCTTTGAGGAGTGATTTGAGTGATATATTAATTTTGTTTTTGGGGTCATCTAGGCTATTCATGAAGCCCACTAGATTAGTTGCATCGTCTGAAAGTGAGTATTGTGAGGCTAGAGTTGAGTTTTCTAATGGTCATATGAGTGGTTATATTGCTAGATTGAGATTTGAGAGGTCTAGGGGTGCTAGATTGGAGTTTCATGCGAGGGCTAAGTTTACTAGGGTTTATGAGGTTGATTTTGAATTGGCTAGAACTAGTGATAGGTACTTTAAGTTTAGTAGGGAAATTGATCCTATAAACGAGTTAACAATAATTGTTACGAGTAAGCATGGTTTATCGCTTATAGGTTTGGCCGAGCAGCTTGAATTGCGTTTTCCAATGATTAGTGGTTTTTCCGGAGGTATTGAGTGTAAGCTTAGGCTTGTAGTTGATTTGCCATTTGCAATGGATATTAAGTCTGAGGTTCCCATTGAAATTTCAGTTAAGTAGTTTGCTTCGACTTCAGTTCACTTCTTCTCTTTCCTATAGCCTTCCATTACAACCATTGTTGTCGTGGAGAGTATTTTGTCTATTCTCCTAATTTTCCATGTAACTATTTCCCTCAGCTTATTTAGGTCTTCAGCTACAACTTTGGCTACTACGTCATATACTCCGTAAACCGTATATGCTTCCTCAACTGCTTCAATTTCCATTAGCTCTCTAACTACCTCACTTTCAGCACCTAGCCTAGTGTTTATTAATATGAATGCTATGGGCAACTACCCACCCCATAAATTTTTAAATGGCTCATTTATATATTTCAAATTTTTCCTACACAGATTTCCATGACTCCTCATACTTACTTATCAAGCCTATGTTTTCCAGTTCACTTTCATCAGGCTTATCTACTTCAAGCCATGCATCGATTATCTCTTTAGCAGTAATTTTAGTTGTTAGCCTGGCACTTATGGCTAGTACGTTTGCATCATTCCATAATCTCGCTCCCCTAGCTGTTTCGGCATCGAAGCATAGTGCCGCTCTAACCCCCCTAACTTTATTGGCTGCTATTGAGACACCTGTACCTGTATAGCATATTACGATTCCGAAGTCGACTTCACTTTTAGAAACTAGTTCTCCAACTTCAAATCCAACTTTAGGCCATGGATAGTAGCTTCCAGTTTTAAGTGCACCTATACGCGTAACTTTAAATCCGCGCTTCTCTAATTCCTCAACAATAAATTTTGCAACATCATATGTGTCGTCTGATCCAACTGCAACTCTAATCATGAACTTCACCTCGAATTTAAGCGTCAGCCAGCCAGTCCATCCTCATTCAATCGGCAACTCGCACAGTCATCATCCCAGAAGATAAGTGGTAAACGAGAATTAAAGGATATCTCAAAACTAGCTTGCCGGATATCGTGATGGAGCTTCCCAACCCAGTCTATGATTGATGTCAGTTAAATTGGATTTATGGTAGACATTTTCGTCAAAATCGTTAAATACTGAGCTTTCAATGGTGGATTTAGAATTTGCATTTCTTGGAGGTTGAGATTATTGTCATCAAAAAGTGCTTCCAAGCAAATTGCACTAGCTTCTCTCATAGCCGCCATATATGGAATTGGAACCCCTCTATTAGGAGAACTTGCATATGCATGGATTCAAGTTAGAGTGACAGATGCCCTACTACCATTATCATACCTGCTTGGCTATCCAGCTGTAATTGGAGTTACAATTGGATGCATAATAGCAAATCTCCTATCACCCATAGGATTAATAGACTTAATAGCAGGACCGATACTTAACTTCATATCAGCATTACTAGCAATGAAAGTAAATAAAATATGGCTAGCACCCCTACCACCAATAACCATAGTTTCTATAGGAGTATCAACCTACGTATCAGCTTTCTATGGAGTACCATACTGGCTATGCCTAGCATCAGTATTGGCAGGAGAAACCATATCCTGCTACGTAATAGGACTACCACTACTAAAAGCATTAGAGAAAATTAAAATCCAAGAACTACTGAAATAGAGATCTCAAATAAATCTCCTAACCACACTGCTCCTAACCCTATCCTCTCCCTTAATTCTCCACAAACCAGCAGCGGGATCCTCAATAACAATACCCAATCTACTAATCAACTGATCATTCATTAAAACTTCATCAGTAACCTCAGAAACAACAATATAAACTCCACTACAACTGCTCAAAACCTTCTCACCATCAAGCAGCTCTACAACACCCCCACTAAACCTATAAACCTTCATTAAACCAGAAGCAGACCTATATGTCTCAACAACAGTGCCATCAGGTAAACGAGGCCAAACACCCAATCTCTCAGCCACATTAACAGGAATCAAAACCTCAGGAACATCACCCTCAAAACCAGTATTCACCAAAGCAACAACCAAAACACTGCTACCACCAAAACCAATCCTCAATCTAACCCTTACACCCACTCCTCACCACCAACCTCAAAGGCCTCAAATAACCAATCCTCTTTATTACAAAAAGTCTCAAAGGCCTCAAATAACCAATCCTCTTTACCACCACGACCACCAACAATAAACA
>Ga0190367_1000558_pt1 | contig 26362 bp, 33 predicted proteins | sample 4872181011_MG_FD_171838 | JGI IMG/M metagenome (GOLD analysis project Ga0190367, IMG submission 171838) | Hydrothermal vent microbial mat bacterial communities from Southern Trench, Guaymas Basin, Mexico - 4872-18-10-11_MG | ecosystem: Environmental > Aquatic > Marine > Hydrothermal vents >...
CTCAATAATGTCAGAATAGGCTTGAAGGCTTGCACTTCAAGGACTTTATCTTGTTGCAAAACAACGTCATTCCGATTCCGTCCTTAATCTGCTCAGCAAATGGCATCATAAAATAATGTTGTTATAAAAACAGCCAAAGGGGCATTTCTTCTGGGCCCGCCCGGATTCGAACCGGGGACCTCCCGCTCGTCAAGCGGGCGTCATACCGCTAGACTACGGGCCCATATTTTTATGTCATATAAACTGTTCTTTGAATATGTTAGAAAATATCCTTTATGCAATGCTCCTCTTTCTGTTAGGAATTTCAGCAGGAAAAGTAGCAGGAGACGTTTTTTCCTTAATCTGGAGAAGAAAAAAGGTTGATGAATTTCTAGAAAAACATTCCCTGCCAAAGGATATTGCTGGAGTAAAGCTTAGATACATTTTATCGACAATCATTTCTTTATCTATAGCGATATTCCTCTTTTCTGAGGGGTTCAAATTACTTAATCTTTCAGTTTTGTCAAATTTCCTAATTTCAGTCCTAGCATTCTTTCCAAACCTGCTTAGAATCCTTTTCGTTTTATATTTAGGGATTATTATCCTCAGACGAGCAGGGGAGAGCATTAAACAGGTACCCTATGGGCATATCCTTTATCTCCCTATCTCGGCTGTTGTTTACCTCTTCTTGGGAGGAATAATTCTCAAAGAAATAGGAATTCCTGAAGCTACTATACTAATTAGGATTGTTGAAATCCTAGTCTGGGGATGTTCAGCTGGAGTGGCCATGATCATTGGGATTTTTGGATATCTTTATCTTAAACGGTATTTAAAAGAAAAAGAGTGAATGAGAATAAAAGATGTTCTAAAAAATGTAATACCTAGAGAAAAAACAAGATATATTCCAACAAGCTTTGATATTATTGGGGAGATAGCAATAGTAGAAATACCAGAAGAGTTAGAAGAATATAAAGAGGAAATAGGAAAAGCTATTCTCAAGATCCATAGGAATGTGAAATGCGTCTATAAAAGAGCCAGTGAAGTCAAAGGGGAATTTAGACTAAGATCTTATGAATTAATTGCTGGGGAAGAGATTGATGAAACAATCCACAAAGAGTCTGGAGTAAAAATGAAACTTAATGTGAAAAAAGTATACTTCTCTCCTAGACTATCCCAGGAAAGACTTAGGATTGCAAGAAAGGTTGCTCCTGGGGAAATAATTATAGATCTTTGTGCAGGAATTGGATCTTTTTCTCTTGTGATAGCAAAACACGCAAAACCCAAGAGAATATATGCTATTGATAAAAATCCTCTGGCTTTTAGATATCTGGTTGAAAATATAAAGTTAAATAAACTTCAGGAGGTCATCTTTCCTTTTTTAGGGGATTGTAGAGAAGTTATTAAAGAGCTTAATTTAAAGAACATTGCTGATAGATGTATTCTTGATTATCCCAGCGCTCCAGAAAAGCTTTTCGAAAGTGTCGTTCTTGCCTCGAAAGAAAAGGCGTTTGCTCACGTTTATAAGTTTGTTAAAAAAGAAGACTATGAGGAAGAAGTAAAAAGTTTTGTTACTTACCTTTCCGAAATCTATTCTATTTCTCTAGAAGTTATAAACGTAAAAAAATGTGGAGATATTTCTCCTTCTAAGGTAAGAGTATGCGTAGATCTAAAAATAGAGAAAAAAAGCTTGTAATTTTGTATGTAACATCTTTTGCTATTTTATTGATGATTTTCTTATTAAAAAGGAATTCCTTATGCAGAGAAGTTACTATAAGTAGAATCCTCTTTGCAAGTGATAGAATTTGCATCATGACAGGACAAGTTGAAAATCGTACTAATGTAGAAATAATCTCTAGAAAATGCCTATTTGGTAGGGTGATTGTTTGTGGTAAAATTGAGAATGGAACTATCTTTTCTCTGGTTAACTTTGTTGGGTAGTCTATTTGGGGTATTTTCTGGTTTTATGCCTGGTCTACATCCGAATCTCTTTAAGAATATTCATATTGCTGATAAAATTAAGACAAGTATATTTCTACTTTCGGTAGGGATAGGATTTAACTTTTCACAAGCATTTTTGGTAAGTATAGCCGGATACAGAAACTTTGGATACTTTTCTCTAGATAGAGCGTCTCTTAAAGAGATTGTTCTTGGTGGCTTATTTTCTTTTGTTTGCTGTATTCTTCTTTTTCCTATCTTTTCTTTTCTGAAGTATTTAGAATATCTTCCAAAATCTGTTTTTATTATTTTATTTGGGATAACGATTGTTTTAACTCTCCAAGAAAATTTCTTTTATTCTTTGCTGTTTTTCATAACCTCAGGGATATATGGGGTGATAATTTTAAACCTTGGGCTCTGTAATGAGCCTTTTCTTCCAATGCTTTCAGGATTTTTTGGGATTCCGAGTCTTTTATTTAGAAAAACTGCGAGGAAAGAAGAAATTAACAAAATGTGTCCTTATGATTTACCAAAGATCATATTAGCTTCAATTTTTCTCGCCTCCTTGCCAGGAATAACTCCTGTCCATTCTGCTTTATTGTCTAGAGTCTTCTTTAAGGCTAATCTTGGAGCAGTGCTTGGCGGTATTAATTTTATCCAGCCTTTAGTATCTTTATTTTCATGGTACTTCCTTGATAAGCCTAGAGAAGGTTACTTAAAAATTTTACAAGGAGTGGATAAATCTTACATTTTTTCGTTCCTCCTTGTCTCAACTTTTTCCTTTCTAATATGTTGTACCTTTCTTCTGATTTTGCTCCCATTTCTAAGAATAAGTTCAGTGGAAAGGGTCAAGTTTATTTTGCTCTTGATTAATGTTGTTATTATTTATGTTTACTCTGGGGTTGAAGGTATTGGCGTCATGTTAGCATGTCTTCTTCTAGCATTTGCCGCTTTTTACTCAGAAACGCCGCTTTTTGTGCTTTCAGGTTCTATTCTTATACCCACTCTTTTATGGTATCTTTAATCCAGCTTCCAGAAGGTTACAAACGCTATAGGGTCCCCTTTGGTAAGCCTTATAGTAATATTTCCTATATTAGTGATCGGGAGCAATAAGTTCCCTGACCAACCTGGATGAATTATTCCCCCGCTTGTATGGACAATTAGTCCGTACAATGGCCTCTTAGCTTTTGTATGTAGAATACCCAAAACATCCTCCGGTAATCTTATACTTTCTAGGCTTTTAACAATTACTGTTTCATTGCTGTGGAGAGGGAAGTAGATATTCTTCTTGAGTTTGAATTTTTCTACATATCTTTTCATATTTTTATCAAAGTCAACGAAGTCAAGGGAATATCTATCCCAAACCATTACAGTGTCCCCAATTCTAATGTTGTATCCTAGCTTTTCCAGAAAAGAAGACTCAAATGGTTCTATTGAGAGAGTTTTCTCCCTCAAAAGACGGAGGATTTCTTTTTTCTTAAGTAGTTTCATATGGTATTACCCCCTAGGCTGTATAAAAAGAAGTTATTTAGATAAATAAAGACTGCTATTTAGAATGATAAATGTCTCCCTTGCTTTTAGTAGAGAAAAAGACCCTTTTGTGGCTGGCAAAGAAGCGGCTGAAGAAGCTCTAGAAGACGTCAGAAAACCAGATATAGCTCTCGTTTTTGTTTCTGGAAGTTATGATATAAAACAGGTGTGGAAAGGTCTTAAATCAGCTTTAGATTGTGATATAATTGGTTGTAGTACTGCTGGTGAAATTCTAAACGAACCAAAGTTCGGAACTGTTTCTTTGGCTTTAATTTCAACCGATTACATTAGATTCTTTACAACGAGCGAGGGAAGGTGTCCAGATTATGAGTATCTGGGGCGTAGTCTAACAGAAAACTTGATAAAGGAATCTGGAGTAAAGACACTAGGATATTATATTAGACGAGAAAGTGGAAGAACATTATTATTAGCTTTCCATGCGTTTCTTTTTCTAGTCTGCGGAATTGGAGGAAGCGGATCGGAATTTGCAAGGGGGGTTAGAGAAGTCATAAGGGGGTACCCGCTAGTATTTGGAGGATCGGCTGGAGACGATCTCAAATTTGAAAAAACGTGGGTATTTGATAAGTGGAAACTGCATTCGGATGGAGCTGTTGGCTGTATTTTGGATACTAAACTCCCGGTAGGAGTAGGGGTTGGACATGGTTGGACTCCTATATCCCCTCCGTTTGTTGTTACAAAAAGTCAAGGAAACAAACTTTTAGAGCTCGATGGAAAACCAGCAGTAGAGGTATATTCAGAGGTTCTTGGTGAAAAAATAGCAGAAAAGCTTGTGAAAGAACCTTTAGGAAAGGCAGCTTTAGTTTATCCCTTGGGGATAATTGATATTCATGGAAGATATAGACTAAGACATCCAATAAGAGCCTTAGAAGATGGGAGTATTATTTGTTCGGGGGACGTGCCTATGGGGCATGTTGTTAGAATAATGTCGACAGATGAAGGAAAGATGATCGACGCAGCAAAATCGGCTGCAAGACAAGCCTTAGAAAGTATTGGAGAACCTAATCCAGAGGACATAGGATTAGCTATTATCCCAGATTGTGCTGCCAGAATGGCAATTTTTGGAGAGAATAAGTGCAAGAAAGAAATAGAAGCTGTAAAGGAAGTTATTGGAGATGTTCCTATTGTGGGTTTCTATACTTACGGAGAATACTCTTCATTAGGAGGAGGAGTGGAGTACTTAAATGAAACAATAGTTGTGGGTATTATTTCAAGAAGGTCCCTTCTTTTATAAGCTTTATTAAAGAGAAATCCTTTAGGAGTAGTAAATACCAAAAAAGTATGAGAGTAATAGCTATATCCTCGGGAAAGGGAGGGGTAGGAAAAACGACAGTTGCACTTAATTTGGCAATTTCTCTGGCCGGGGACTATAATAGGAGGGTAATTTTAGTGGATGGCAACATATATTCCCCCCATCTCACTATTCTTCTTGGTCCGAAGTTTAAGACGGACATTTCATCTTTCTTAAGCAAGATAAGAAGAAGATATCTAATAACTCATAAGTATGGATTTAAATTTTTGCCTATGTCGCTTAAAAAGAAAGTTTCCTCCCAAGATGTTGCTAAATCAATTCATCTGCTAAGGAAGTTGGGAGAAATTACTATTGTTGATACTCCGGCAGGTTTGGGTGAGGATACTTTAACTATTCTAGAATCATGCGACGAAGTAATCCCGATACTTACTCCCTCTCTTTTTTCTGTCCTAGACGCTTCAAGATTACTTCGAAAGTTAGAAAAAATGGGTAAAATCGTGCCTGGAATCGTCATAAATAGAGTTGAAAGAAAAGATTATGAGATCTCAAAAAGCAAAATTTTGAGAATACTTAAAACAAGGATCTTAGGCGAAATTGTGGAAGACCCAGCAGTTAAGGAGGCTCTTAATCTGGGAATACCTCTCCTTATCTATGACAACACAGCACCAGCTGCTATTGAACTAAGGAAAATAGCAGGTAAGTTAGTGGGAATAGATAAAAACTTTCTGAAGGAAGGATTTCTTGGGAAAATTTCTAGAGTATTTAAATGAGAAAGCATCAAAATGTTGTCATACGAATAGGGGGCTCTGTTTTTGTCTCCGAGACCGGAAGGTATAATATTAACTTAGTGAAGCAGATGATACAGACTCTATTAAGGCTATCCGTAAATTATACTTTCTTCGTTGTTACAGGTGGAGGCAAGTACATAAAAAGAATAATGAGGGTGTTAAACAAAGAGGGTGTAAAAAAGGAAGAACTGGATAGAATAGGTGTAATGTATACTCGTCTTAACGCCTTAATTTTTCTCTCGCTCCTCCCTCCACCAAAACCTCCTAAGATTTACACATGTTTTGAAAACTTTCCAAAAAAGAAATATCCGATTGTAGTTTTTTGTGGGAGCAAACCTGGACACACTACCGACTGGGACGCTGTTCTTTTGGCAAGGAAAATGAGGGTAAGTGGTATAATAAAAGTAACTGATGTGGAGGGCATATTTGATAAAGATCCAAAGAAATATCCGGATGCTAAGCCTTTCAAAAAAATAAGAATAGAAAGACTCCTGGGGATGATCAAATTCAGCGAGCCTGGAGTGTCTTTCCCAATTTCTCCTACTGCCCTAAAATTGGCCCGAAAATATGGTATTAAATTCTATGTAATTGGTAGGGAAAACTTTGCTCAGATAAAAAATATCCTTAAATCTGCCTCCTTTAATGGGACCCTAGTCTTTTAAAGTTATTTCCTTTCCTAGTAAAGAAAGTATTTTTTCCTTTTTTCTTATTTTTGCCAACATATCAAGAGCCCTTTTTTCTTCTTCATTTCTGGGTTCTCTAGTATTTGTAGGTATACCAGGAAAAATACAAATTCCAAGTATCCTAACATCCTCTACTTTGTCATCTTTAAGGACAACCATAACTCCCACATCAAATCTCTTATGTGCCGCCCTTATTTTTATGCAGTCTAGTAATTTAATTCGAGTTACTTCTAGTCCCACATTTAGTATTCATTTTTGATTTTTATGGTGGCTTACTCTGCGCTCCAACTTGACCCCACACCTTTCACATTCCCCAGGTGAGTGGTATTCTTTTCCACATATAGGGCAGATGAAAACCCAGCGAATAATTTTCTTTATTGTTTTGTTACCTGTATATTTTATCCCAAGAAATTTCGCAATATTTTGCATTGTAAAGTCATTAGTAAGAAGGACAGCATTCAGCTCAAGGGCAAGAGCCAAGGCAGCAATATCAGCTTTTGAAAGTATAGCTCCTAGTTTTGTTGAAGTCTCTTTTATTTTCTTTACATATTGAATTGAAGGTTTTTTTATAGAATAATCAATTGAAGATAACTTTAACTTAGCTGGAGTGCTCTTTATTTCTTCCAGAACTTCAGGCGGCAAATAAATTTCCCCATTCAAATGTTTTTTCATGCGGAGCAGGTAAGAAGTATCGATAACAAATTTTTTCATGAGAGTACTCTCTGTTATATCCTTCTATATCTTTTGTAAAAAATGCTTTAAAAAAGACCCTGAGGTTCTTTTTTTGATATCCTTTTTATTTCTCTTGTTGCCCAGAAAGTACCTTCTGTATTTCCTCCCATTTTCTCTCATAGTAGGAGTGGTTACTAGAGACAACGATACATTATTTAATCTTTTTTATCTCTTTGTGAATTTTTTCCTCGCCACCTTCCCTGAAAATTGTTGTGCACCGTTTTATTACTTCTCGAAAACTTTTATAGTACACGTTCATCTTCTAATAGCTGTTATTTTGCTTCTTCTTTCGCAAAGATTGGAGTTGTCTTTTAATAACAAATACCTTTTCATCTCTGTGATGTTAGTGTCAATTTCTATTTTTTTCCTGAAAAAAAGCTTTCTTTGGGTAGATGAGGTATTTCTTCATCCTGAGTTGAACAAAAGCCTTGTTTGTATAGAAGGAAAATTATTAAAGGTTTCTACAAAAAGAATAGGTGGAGAAATATGGTATAAATATCTATTATGTGGGAAGAACTGTATCGTATTCTACTCCCAAGAGCGCTGCTTAACTGAATATCTAAAAGTTTGTGGATATTTGATAATGAGGGAGAATAAATGTTACTTGAAAAGTGTAGAAATTATGAATGAAGTATGTTAAAGAGAAAAGTAATTACCAATCAACTTTTAGCATCTTTTATTTTAGCCTTTATTTTTTCTATAGAAAATTTTGCAATAAATATCACAAAATACCTACAAATATTTTTATTTTTCTTCTCTTTTCTGCTTTTTAGAATAACCTTAGCAAATTTCTATGCTTGGGCTTGTTTTTGGGATGAAGTAGATTATATTCCCCTCTCTCTCAAAGGGAGGGGAGGTATATCAAAAATAAAGGGAGCTCTTCCTATTATCCTGGCTCTGATAGCTTGGCTTTCTAACGGACAAATAAAAATTCCGATAGGTGGGAGACTCTATGTTAGAATTGGTTTCCAAAAAGGAAAGGACAAGCTGAAAGTGGAAAAGGAAAGAGGCAAGGTTGTGGTATTTGTTTTGCTATTATCTTTCTCCCTTCTTTTTCTTTTTTACTTTTTGTGGAAAGAAATGTATCCTGTTTTGCTCCTCTTTTCATTCTTTCAGCTCATCCCCTTTTTCTCATTTGAAGGGAGTTATCTTTTTCTTAATAAACCAATTGTTTGGATTATAATGCTAGCGATGGCTTTTGGCTCCCTCCTGTTTGAGGCTTCCTGCATCAGTGTGTGGTTAGTTTTTTTAAATCTCATGACTTGTATAATATTATTGGTATACTAGCTGATGGGACCATCATGGAAGAGGGAAGGATAACAGGAAACGAACTTAAAGGAAAGAAAATAGTAAGTAAGACAGGGAAATATTTTGGGACTGTACAAGATTTGCTTTTTGATCCAAAAAGTGGGGAAATAGTATATTTAGTAGTGGGAGAGGCTTCTAAATACGCTAAAAGCTTGGAGTTAGAAAGAGATGAAAATGGGGATATTCTGATACCTTTTTACTCTGTAATTTCAATTGGAGATTTTGTTATTATCTCTGAGGAGGACCTTATTTGATTTGCGAAATCTGCGGGAAAGAGACTGACAAGCTAAGAAAAGTGTACATTGAAGGAGTACTGTTAGAGGTCTGCGAAGAGTGTGCAAAATTGGGCAAGATCATCCCAGAGATAAAAAAGAAAACTGAAATAAGAAAGAGTAAAGAAGAAAAAGAAGAGCTTGTCTTAAAACCACGCTGGTATGTTGCCGTGAGAAGGTGTTTAGAAAAGGAACTTAAAAAAGGATTAAAAATGAAAGATATTGCTTCAAAATGGGGAATAAAAGAAACCCTTCTTAGAAAAATATCACGAGGGGACATAGAAATAGATATCCCTACAGCAAAGAAATTGGAAAAAATAGTTGGGGAATCGTTAGTAATGACAATTGAAGAGAAAGGAGAAATATCTAATATAAAAAAAGGAGAAGAAAATGAACATAAAAGAACGCTTGGAGATATGGTTATAATTAAAATAAAAAGGAAGAAATAACATTACTTTCCCTTTTTCTTTTGTATTCCTTGCAAAACAGGAGCAACTCTCTTTTAATGTCTCTTTTAATAGAAAAGGCTTTTTTTATTACAGAAGAAATTTTTTTATTAAAAAAAAAGTAAGAGATAAGCTGAGTAAAATTTGATCTCCTGCTCTTGCGAAAACGCTCAAAATCTATCAGTTTCACACCTTTTTTTGTGACAATAAGGTGTTTGTAGGGTTTATTAAATTCTGGAGAGAAAAAATTTATCCAATCCAAACAAAGTGATATTAAGAGGCATTCTCTAACTACCATCCTTATTCTTTTTTGGTCCTTCTCTTTCAATAAGAAGTTTTCTAAAGATTCTCCCTTAATTTTTTCCATTATAATAGCATTCATGCTTTTAATGTAACCGTAAATCTTTGGGACAAAAGGAAATCTTTGGAGAGTTATTAAATTTTTTAATTCCCGATTAAACACATCCTTTCTTTTGCAGACCTTTATAACTTTCCCGTTAACTTCAAATACCCAAGACCGCCACCCCTTTGCAAGGAATTTAATGCTGGGGTAAGCTCTTTTTAAACGCTTAAGAATGAAATCAATACAACTATCATTATAATGTGATAAAACACCGTCGTGCATACCGCAGATTCGTATCTTCCAATCCCAAATATTTTTTCAATACCTATCACAGTAAGAATAAAAGTCCAAGTAAATATTATCGAATAGAAAACGCTTGAACAAAACTTACTTAAAAAAATGCACCATCCTAACAAGTAGAAAGGAGCAAATGAATAAATAACGGTTTTAAGGCCCTTCTCAAGGGAGTATTCCCCACTGAAAAGGTAGATAAGTGCAGATAGGATGAGAGAAAGAGCCGGCAATAACAATGAGAATGTAAACAGAAGAACATAATATACAAAAGCCTTAATAATTACCCCTTTAGACAAAAATACACCAATTGCAAGCAGAGAAGTTAATACAAAAATTCCAAAAGCATAGTTAAAAATTGTTACTGAAATTCTTTCCTTTTTGACTTCATCAAAAACTTTTCCAGGGTTAGTAAATACCTTGAAGAGTCTCATAATTTTATTATTGGCTGAAGGGCTTATGAGTGCTTACTTGTGATATCCCATGTGTTCTATAAAAGAAATAACACCAGAGAAAAAAGCAGGGAAAGGGGAAGAAAAAGGAAAAGTATACCAAAAGCTTCCTTATTTTTCCTATTATTTCGGAAAGCGCTAGAAGGTAGAAGGGTATGTATAAGCCTAAAGAAATTAGTATCAGAACAAAATCCTTCCAGAAGTTTCTTTTTTTATTAAAGAGGACCCTTAAAGCATAGGAAATATTCATACAGTTTATAAAAGCAAAGAAAATACAAATAAGACTATAAGCTCCAAGTAAAGCAACAAGCTCTTGAGAGTTAGATATATAATAGAAAATAGCAGAGAGAAAAGATCCTACTGATAAGAAGAAAGGGAAAAGAGAAATGAAAGTGATATAGTTTTCAGTTATTTCTCTATCCATATTCCTATTTCCTTCTCTATTAAGGGCAATTTAAGCCTTTTTTTCCCTGAGCCTCTCTTAATTTCTTGGAGATTGCATCTTTCCTTTATGTATGTGTCGTATTTCTTAATTAAAGAATAAAATTCATCATCACATTCTACTATTAGATTAGCTTTTTCAAATACCTTCAGAGATAGCTCTTTTCTAAGGGATTGAACCCCTCTACAGAACTCAGATATAATGGCTAGTTCTTTACTAAACTCTTTAGAAACATATACACACCCGAATGATGTTTCTACCCTTAAATACCCATCATTAACTCCTATTGAAAATTTTTCAATATTACAGAATCTGCATATTAATTCCATTCCTTGTTCTCCTATTTCTTTTTGTATCTTCTCATCAAAACTCACTTCTTTTAGTGGCCATCTCCAGCGTATTCCTAGTTTTTCCCTTGCAGATAGAATGGCTGAAGAAATTTCTTTTATTTTTTCATATGCTTCTATTATAGAACCATCGAACCTCTTATAGGAAGGCCATTCTTTTTCAATTATGTTTCCAATTTCGAGCTTGGATGATAATTCATCACTTAGCTCTGGACAAAGAGGATAAGTTAAAATTACCAGCTCTTTTAGAATATTTCCCAAAATTTTCAGGGGCGATATGTCTCCTTTCTTTATTCTCTCTCTAATTACCTTGATATAAAATCTGCTCAAATCTTCGAGTATAAAATCCCTCAATCTCCTAGCGTATTTATCAAATTCACAATTTTCTAGATATTCTGTTATTTCCTTTTTCAGTTTCTCAAAAAGGTTCTCTATGATGGAGTCTTCTAATAGACGCTTTTCTGTTCTTAATGAAGACTCCCTTCTGGAGTAATCAACATAGAATCTAACTACATTTCTATAAACATTTGAAAATTGTGTGAATACCTTTTTCCCTTCTTCTAGGTTGAAATTCATTTGCTGGGATGGAGGGGAAGAATAAGCTACATAGAATCTTATGGCCTCTTTTCCAATTTTATTTATAGCATCTTTCCAATAGATCACATTTCCTAAGGATTTGCTCATTTTTCTTCCTGCCCAGTCTAATACCCAACCGCCTACTAAGACACTCTCGTAGACATTTCTGTCAAATACTATGGAACCTACTACGTGCATTGAATAAAACCAGCCTCTAATTTGGTCCTGAGCCTCACAAATCCAGTCAACAAACTTTATTTTTTCCCATACATCAGCAGGTACCGCCGCAAATGGAGCACAGGCTGAGTCCATCCAAACATCAAATACATCAGGTATTCTTTCCATTGTTCCTCCGCAATCACACTTTATTTTAACGTTTACCCAAGGAATATGCAACTCTTTAACTTTTGTGCCAGAAAGTTTTTCTAATTCTTCTTTGGATCCTATTGCTATAGCTTTTCCACACTTATTGCAAATCCAGATGGGAATAGGTATTCCCCAAAATCTCTGTCGTGAAATAACCCAATCTTTTGCATCAAGCAGCCAATTTATAAATTGTTCTTTTCGGTATTCGGGGTAAAATTTTATTCTTCCCGCATATTTTACTAATTTGTCTTTGATTTTTTCTATAGCAACAAACCATTGTTCAGATAGTCTAAAAATTAGTGGTGTCTTACATCTCCAACAAATTGGATATCTATGAACTATTCTTTCTTTGTAAAAGATGAAATTTTTATTTTCAAGGTCCTCTATAATTCTCTCATTAGCTTCTCTATAATAGAGGCCATTATATTTCCCAGCATTTACCATTTTTCCATCTACGTCAACAACATTTAGAATGGGAAGCTTATAATACTCCCCAATCTTAAAGTCCTCTTCACCATGTGCTGTTGCTATATGAACAAGCCCTGTTCCTTCCTCAATATTTACCAAATGCTCATAAATTTCCTCCACTTCTAATTCTTTCTTCTTTTCCTCAATTTTCCTCCCTCTCCACCCCTTCAGAAGAGGTATTGAAAGGATAATTCTGTGGTTTATTTTTCTTTGTTCCTCTGTATCTATTACAGGAAGGTATTCTAAGTCTTTAAGTTCTTCTCCTTTAAATTTTTCTACTATTTCATATTTTTTTCCTAATTTTTCTAGAATACAGAGCCTTTTCTCAGCAATGACGTAATGTTCCTCCCCACATCTAACTTTCACATATTTTTCCTCTGGGTGAACAGCTACAGCGACATTTGCTGGTAAAGTCCAGGGAGTTGTTGTCCAGACTAAAAGGTAGGTGTTTTTTTCCTCCTTTACAGGGAATTTCACATAAATCGACCAGTCAGATAAATCTTTATATTCAGAGGTTTCATATCCAGAAGAGAGTACCGTTTCACAACGGGGGCACCAAAGATAAACTCTTGCTCCTTTATAAACTAATCCCTTTTCCCAAATTTTTTTGAAAGCCCACCATACTTTCTCGATGTAATCATCTTTCAAAGTCCAGTACCACTCGTTTTCATTAAAAAGGCCATGCAGTAATCCCCCCTCTCTACAAATTTCTATAATTTTTTTTCCATTCTGGAGCGCCCATTCCTTGCATTTTTCAACAAACTTTTCTACTCCAAATTCTAGAATATCTTTCTTTGACCTAAATTTCAACATACTTTCCACTTTTACTTCAATAGGTAGTCCATGGCAGTCTAGTCCTGGAATAAAGAAGAGATCGTAACCGCGTAAGATAAGATATCTTGCAAAGATATCTTGGTATATGTAATTTCTTGCATTACCTACATGCAGATTAGCTGTTACATAAGGGGGGCCCTGTAATAGGTAAAACTTTCTTCTTCCTTCAACTCTGGTTATTTTACTCTTAAGGGCAACACTCATGCTATATTTTACAGGTCATTTATATAGTGAGAAGCATCTTTTTTATATAATTTATCCTAAGGCTTATATTACCCAAAAGGTCCAGAAATTTTGTCCAGCGGGCAGAGGGGGCTACCGCCTAAGGGCGGAGGAAACCCCCCCTCCGAAGGAAGTGGCCGCCGAAAGGCGGGACCCGAAAGGGTCGGCCCCCTACAGAAAGAAGACCACCCTCTATTGATGAGAATGAAGTGGAGAATAGGGAGGTAACTCCCTAGAGATAACCCACAGACGAAATAGAGGGAATGGGTGAAAGATGGGGCCCCCACTGGAGCAAGGCGGACGCTGCTTAGACGAATCCCTACAGAAGGGGGGTTATCTCTGCCCGCTGGACAAAAAAGTTTCTTCTATTCTTTTTATGAGTTTTCTTTTTAGGAATTCTAATTCCAAACCTCCTACTTCTTGCCCCAGAGTTTTTAATATTTCTTCAGCAAGCTTTAGTTCCTCCTCAGTAAATCTCTCTTTTAGATACTCCCGCTCCAGCTCATCTAAAGGTCGTAGTGAGAACTTTCTGATTTTCCTAGAAGGTAGGGGGTCCTTTAGTTTTGAGTCATTTATGTGTACATGAAGAAATCCTCTAGAGAGACCAAACTCTATAATTTTTCTTTTGTTAATGTTTCGTTTAGATCCTTTTCCTAATCTCCCCTCCAACTCTAAGATGGCTATATTTTGGTATCCTTCCAAAGATTTAAAGAAATCTAAGCAAATTTTCTCTATTTCTTCGGGAGAATGGCCATCTACGATTATTCTTTTATATTTTATTCCCCTAGTTTTTACTGGGATGAATTTTACTTTAAGATGATCTTCACTAAGGGAAACGGAGAAAAAACCTTTTTGGTGAGGTTCTCTCATTTCAGTGACATCATAATATTCTAAAGAACCTGGATAAAACACCCTATACTTGTAATTTTCATAAGGGAAATGCCAATGACCGCCGGCATAATAATCCATGCCTTTTGGTAACCATTCTAGTGGAATATCTCCAGAAACCGCATTTACCTCTTTTAGAATATGATGAAAGACAAAAATTTTTATTTTTCCTTCGGCCTTTATTATCAGATTATTATACAATTCTTTTATTCTGCTTCTCCTTCCAGGTACTCCTAAAATAGCACAGTTTCCTTCCTGAACTCCTTTAACTATATACCTTTCACCGACTTTGAGGAAGTATTCTGGAGCGGTAAGATTTATCAATAGACCAATAGTATGAAGAACCGAAATGAAACTTTCGTTTAGAAACAAATCATGATTTCCTGGAATTATATACAGAGGGATATTATTTTCTTTAAGTTTTTTCAATCCCTCCATGGCTACCAGTATGCTTGAGATGGGTGGTGAAGCTTTTTCAAACAAATCTCCTGAGTGAATTACAAAATCTGGTTTTTCTTTTATAATTTTTTCAATAGCGTTATCAAAAGCCTTATAAAAATCTTCTTCCCGCTCTCTTAATTTAAAATTCCTCCTTCCAAGGTGAGTGTCTGCTAAATGAACAAACTTAATTTCCATAGGGATATCTACCCTATGGCTAAGGTATATGTAGATAAGGAAAAATGTATTGGATGTGGTCTTTGTGCTAGTTTAGTACCAGAGGTTTTTGAAATAAAAGAAGGGAAATCAGAGGTAAAAGTGGAGGAGATTGAAGAAGAAAAAAAAGACAATGTAAAAAAAGCTATCGAGGCCTGCCCTGTTGGGGCTATTTCATTAACCGAGGATTGATTCTACAGCATAGAGCTTATTGTCATAAGTAAGATAGATCACAACTTTTGTTTCTCCTTTTTTTACATCTGTGTACTTGTAATTTGTAATAATTGCTTTAACATCTCCCGAGTTGATGGTATTGTCCGTGGTGAGAGTCTTTGTAGAGCCGTCAACAGTTACTCTCTTGATGGTTATGGTTTTATCTAAATTATTAAGGATTTCAAGGGAGAGATTTCCGGAAGCAGTATCCTCAAACCAATTTACGATTCTTACATTTGCCTGTACTTCGGCCTGAGTTATCGCTGTTGTAGTTGCGACGGTCCCTTTACCAGCAGCTGTTCCTACTACTGTCCTAAAGAAATAGAATACACCAGCGGTAATTGCTACTACCATTACTAGTAGGAGGATGGTTGCAACAACTGGAGAGACTCCTCTCATAAATATCCTTGGTAAAGGGTCTAGATTAAGACTATATTAGTGGCAGAACTTTTTACTTTATGAGAATAACAGAAGCACTAATATCACTAATGTTTCTCTCTTTCCTTTTGGAATTGTTTTTTCCAGAGAAGTTAGAATATTTTTCCTTTTCATTTTATAAAAGCATTAAATATCCGTGGGTTTGGATAACAAATGCTTTCTTGCATGCTTCAGTCGCTCATCTACTTTTTAATACTATAGTAATATGGAGCCTTGGTTCTTTGATAGAGAGTGAAATAGGGAAAAGAAACTATTTGCTCCTTTTTGTTACGTCAGTGGTTATAGCAAACCTCGCTTTTGGTCTTATGTATCCTAAACAGGAGGGAATAGGATCTTCAGGGTTTGCCTTTGCTCTTTGTGGAATAGCCACCATTTTGAATCCATATATGATAGTTCTTGTATGGTTTGTTCCAATGACAATGAGAACAGCAGGTATTTTTTTCTTTCTGCTGGAACTTACTCTTTTATTATTGTTTCCAGGATCTAAGATTGGACATATAGCCCATCTCTCTGGGTTTGCTGTGGGAGTATTGTTTGGGTATTTCCTAAAGAGAAAAGTTATAAAAGAAGAATTCATTGAATATGGAGAGTATTATTAGAATAGCTTCTTTCTTCATTCTTATAGGAGCGCTTCTTATTGTAACAGGTATTTTAACACTAATTCTTTGGCCTCTTCTGGAGCGGGGAAAAATGCAATCTAAAATATATTATGGCATTGGAGGCTTTATAGGGCCTTTTCCCTTTGGTTTTGCTAATGATCCAAGATTTCTCTGGATAATAGTCGGGTTGAGTTTTCTATGTTCCTTAGTTTTCCTTCTGCTAGTATTTTATTAGAGAAGATTCTTCCTTTGCTTTTTCTTTCCTACTTTTCGTATACAGATCTGAGAGACAGGAGTATAAATTCCTATCTTGCCTATGTTTTCCTTCTATATTCTGGCGCCATCTTTTTAATTTCATTAAAAGGCTTCCAGGAGATAATTAGAACGATACTAATCCTCTCTTTTCTTTCTCTTCTCTTTTTAAAGGGAGTAATAGCAGATGGGGATTTAGTAATATCATCGTCTATTTTTTTCATTACTGGAGCGGCTCCAGAGTTTTGTATATCTCTTTTTTTCTCCCTATCAGTTTGTTGTTTGGCATATGCTTTTTTTCTTCTTCTTAAAAAGGGGATTAAGTTACCGTTATATCTTTTTCCTTTTATTCTACTCTTTTTTTCTCTTATAACCTTCTTAACTCATTCAATTAGGCTGTCTTTTTTGCTTTTCTTGATTTCCCTCTATTTTTCAATCTTTCCTTATAAAGATAAGCTGGTAGAAGTTAGAGAAATTCTTCCAGAGGAATTGCAAGAGGGGGACATACTTGTAGAAGATATAAAAATAGGTAATAAAATAGTCTTTAAGAATCCAGGGAGGAGCTTAACTCTCTTAGAGGTGAAAAAAATTAAAAGTTTTGGAATAAAAAACAAAATCAAAATAAAATGGGGGATGCCTTTTATACCTTCATTGCTTTTGGCCTTTTTAATTTATCTATTAGATCTAAATCTTGGGTTTATACAAGAAGTATTTATGCGGCCGTAGTCTAGTGGTAGGACGCTGGCCTCCCAAGCCAGAGGTCCCGGGTTCGAATCCCGGCGGCCGCAGGAAAACTGCTAACCCAAAGAAAATTTTTGCCGCTTCTCTATAGCCATTTATTATAGAAACTTTTCAAACAGGTTTATATATTCTTTGGCTATTTTTTCAGAGGAATTTTTCTCTACAATTTTTCTTGCTCTTCTTAATGTTTGCCTAACTTCTTCATCATCTTCCACTATTTTTGATAGCCAAATTCCCAATTCAGTATAATCTCCATACTCTAGGACGCCTCCCTTAAAGAAATTGAAGAAGTCAGAGTGTTTTGGAACTAAGATTGGTCGTTGTGCTCCAATTAGTTGGGCTGCTGTTGTTGAAATTAGCGCGTAGCCTCTACTTTTAAATTTATGCAATACAATTCCATCGCTTGCTCCAGCATACAAATCTAATCTTTCCCAACTTAGAGTTTCCTCTTCTCTAATAAGTATATGAGGAGATTTAGAATAACTTTCGACCAGTTCACCTAGCATTCCTTTCCTTATTAACAAGATAAAGATAAGATCTTTCTTTATCTTGTCAGGTATTTCCGGAAAATAGGGTTTATATCCTCTCTGGGCAAAAATTAGGAATATCTTTTTCTCTTTTGGTAGTTTTAATTCTTCTCTAGCCTCTTCTTTGTCTATATTTCGCAAAGGTGCACAAGGAAAGGGGATATAATGAGCCTTGTCTTCATAGATTTCTTTAAGAAATGCTTGTCTTTTATCAAAATAGATTACTAAGTCCCAATCATGCATGTAAAACCAACTTTCTTCTGGTAAATGATTCTCATGGACAATATGGGCAGTTATTTTTGACTTTCTTTTTAAAATGGGGAGTATATGGGCAAGCTTCAAATAAGGGATCTGGCGCAGGTCTTGAACAATAAAAACATCATATTTGTTCTTTAAAATTGGTCTTGGATCAAAGAAGTTTGTTACATGAGGTTTACCAAAACACCTAATTACAAATTCTTCATCTTTCTTTCTAGTAAACCCATCTCCGTGGAAATCCTCTTTTATGTGAGAAAACACGAAAAGGGTATGCCCATCTTTAATCCATTCCCTTCCAATAAGCTCAGCATGGATTGATACTCCAGAATCTGTATTCCAAGCTGACATCATTCCTATTTTCATATTTTTATTTTTCCCAATACACTTTCTTAAGGAATAGAAAAATTCTTAAACAAGGGTTAATCTATTCTCTCCGTGGATCGCCTTGAGTGTAAGTGAGATACTACTTGATATTGCAAAACCTCATACCCCCAATATCATCGAGTTTGCGAAAGTACTTACAGAAATCGATGGGGTTGAGGAAGTAAAAATAGAAGTTGTTGAGATGGATATAAAAATTGAAACAGCAAAACTTAGAATAAAAGGAAACAATTTGGATTTAAATAAAATAGAAGAAAAGATTAGAAAGTTAGGAGGTATAATAAGATCAATTGATGGAGTTACAGTAACAAAATGATTAAAAAAATAGCACTGTACTTTAAAACTATAAAGGAGTCTCCAATTTTAAGGAGATATTTTGTAATGAATGGATTCGATGGTATCCTCACTACTTTGGGAATCTTGCTAGCTGCAATCTTATCTAGATCAGAAAACATTCCAAATATAATTTTTACTGTGTTTTCAGCTGGAGTGGCCATGGGGATCTCTGGATTTTGGGGAGCTGTTCTCGTGGAGCTCGCTGAGAGAAAAAGAGAATTAAAAGAACTTGAAAGGGCATTGTTTACAAACCTTTCAAATACTAAGCTTGAGGAAAGGTTAAAATACGCCTCTATAACAGCAGGAATAGTAGATGGATTTTCACCTCTTCTCTTTTCAATTATTTGTGTTATTCCTCTCTTTTCTTTCTTTCTTTTTCAAACTAAGCCAATTTTTTTATTGATAGTATCTTATATTTTTGGGACCATTTTGCTTTTCATCCTTGGTGCATATCTTGGGAGAATTTCAAGGGAAAATTGGCTCCTATTCGGAATTAAAATGGCCTCAGCAAGTCTAATTGTTTTTGTCCTAGTTAGGCTTGGTAAATTTATTGCTTAGTTATAGTATGGGGAAAGTGGGTATCTGGTTAAGACTTACAACTGCAGAGCCTAATGCTGACCTAGAGGAGATAAAGGAAAGACTAAAGGATGCATGTAGAGAAATAAATGCTGAAGTAATCCAGATAAAGGAAGAACCAATAGCTTTTGGGATTTATGCAATAAAAATGATTATTGCCAGAGAGGAGGAGTTGGGTTGGAGTGAAAAAGAAGAAGAAAAGTTAAAAGTTGAGGGAATAAGTTCTGTGGAGGTTGAGAGGGTAAGTCTGATCTAAGAATTTAAGAACTTTGTGTATTCAATCGTGCAGTCTATTTTTGAGGAGCCCTTATTTTTCTACGAAATTTTTAATGATGTACTCTGATCGGAAGAATTGGCTTGGAGCTAATTTCTTAGTTAATTTCTTACTTGCAATCTAAAGCAACTATTCATATTATTCGTTATATTTTAATAATAGCAACTCTTTTCCTCCTCTTAGATTTCCTCAAAGAACCTTTTAATATTATAACTCTAGCTCCTTTCTTCTCTATTGATTTTTTAAAGTAATCTAAATCGATGTTTTTCCCTATGTCAATAATGAGGGCTATAACATTCTTTGTTAGGTTCTCTCTTACTGTTTCAACCTCCCAGGATAGATAAGACAGATATTGGCCGCTCTTCGCTATTTTTAATTCTACAGCTACCAATTTATTGTCTTGCTCAATTACAAGATCTATTTTTCGGTTTATCTTTTTTAAGGAGTAATTTTCAATAATGGTGGCTTTTTTTCCAAGTTTTCCTATCAATCGATTTTTCAATCGTGTTCGCAAGTCATCTTCATCTCTAAGCTTTTCTGTATCATCAAATTTCTTAAGAATTCTAACAATTTTTTCAAAAAGCTTGTCTTTTTTCTTTCTTCGATGTCTTTTTAGACCTTTCATAGGCGGTGCTTCTCGTAATTTTTCTTCGACGTGAACGGCTTCTTCTCCAAATATCTCCTTTTTTCTCCTTTCGAGATAATTTAGGAGGTCAATATACTTCACTTTAAATTTTTGGGCATAATAGGTAACATCATCAAGCCTTAGATTCTTCATAAGCAATCCAACTATGCTCCCTTTTGTTGAGTATCTTATCTTTTCACCAGTAAAAGGGTCTTCATAAGAAAGAGGAAGCCCTTCTTCTTTAGCGATCTGTCTTAGTTGTTTTAAATTAAATCTTTCGAGAAGGGCACGTTTTGTCTTTGAAATCTCATTTTGATAAGCAAGTTCCTTCTTTATCTTATCAACAGCCTTTCTTGTTGCTTCTCCAACTCTTTTTAGAACTTTAAAAACTTTTTCACCGACACCCATAATTGAAGATGGAAATTACGAGCATTAATATAATCCATTATCGTTAATTGAGAACGTTAAACTGTAAATTATGGTTTTTTCAGACTCTAGTTGTGTTTAAATACGTAAACATGCACTTTGAAAGGGGTTTTGGCTTTAACTCCCTGGGCCCGCGGGGATTCGAACCCCGGACCTCCGGCTCCCAAGGCCGGTGTTCTACCAAGCTAAACTACGGGCCCGCATAATGGTTAAGTAAGTGGTAGTTCCTCTTTAATCTTTAAAAGTTATAGGCTAAATGCTCTGGAGGGACTCCAACGAAATATAAAAAAACAGTAGCATATGAGCCCCGCTCCAGAAAGAATTCCAAAATTAGGTCCCTTTTTTCTCTTTTTATTTTTAGATCTTCTATTCCCATATAAACCTTTCTTAACCTTACCTTTGGTCTTAATTTTTTCCTTATCTTTAAATCCAAGAGACTAAGGGATTCCCTTTTCATAATCTGACTTATTATTTTCCCTATTTCTCCCCATTTTTCCAATTTTAAATTGTAAGCAACTAAAGGTACCCTTTTTGCTTCAATATTCCTTTTTATAATCTCAGATAAGGTTAAATTAAAGAGATAGGACTGATAGGCATCTATCCATAGTCTTAAGAATTCTTTAGGAAGCTGGAGCACAGCATCTTCAAAACTGGAGCCGGAACAAAGATTATTTATTAATAACCATTCTGGAGCGCCTCTTCTAAACTTGGGAATAATTTCTCTTATCCCGCTCCAGTCCCCCCATTTTTTTCTTAGTTTTTCATCTATCCCTCGCACTCCAGATCTTAAAATTTCAAAACAAGCCCTTTCCCACTCCCTTTTAATTATGGCTTTCCCAATCAAATGGTTGTTCAATTTTATCGATCCAAACCTTTGGGGTCCAAAGAAATTCGGAATTCTATCTTTAATTTGATCTATTTTATCTGCCTGCTCCAGGGCAGAAACATCCCTTATCCTTATAATAAAATAATTTCCGTCATTACTTCCAAGCCGGACTCTTTTATCCTTATATTCAAAGTCTTTAAAAAAGAATTTTTTTGATTTTATTTTGAAAAGCTTATTTTTATCTTTTGAATAAATACAAAGTTTCTGAGCAACAACGGCCTTTTTGTCTTTAAGGCCACAAAACCAAACCTTTTTTATCCCTCTTTTCTGGAGCAGCCCAGCTACCTCCAAAGTTCCGATATCTCTTTTTACGAGAGTAAACCAAAGAAATCTCTTTTTTCTGGAGCACGAAAGCAATAATTTATTTAGAAATAAAGAAAAAAGATTCGCTTTTTCGTTCAGTATTTTTCCATTTATAACTTCCCTAACTATGAAATCTTCTGGAGCGGCCTTAATTTTTCCCCCTATCTTTAGATAAGGGGGAATAAGTATTCCTATCTTTTTAAATATGCTTTCCTTAGATTCTATTCCCATATTGAGTGTAAAGCATTTAAGAGTGCTCAGTTGTTATATCTTTGTCGGCGGCCATAGCGGGCAGGGAAACACCCGATCCCATACCGAACTCGGAAGTTAAGCCTGCCCGCGTTGGGGAGAGTACTGCCCCGAGATGGGGTGGGAAATCCTCAAGCCGCCGACACTATATGGTTATATAAAGAACGGCCACACCCTTTGAGAAAGGAACAGCAATTGAAAACCTTTTTCCTTCTATTATCTTACCTCTTTCTGCTTTACAGGAGTACTCTGGAACATATATTGGCATACTACAGTTAACTTTGAGGGAATAGTTTGAAAACAGAGGGAGATTTCCAATTCCATATACAAGATAGAATAAATTAGGGCCGGGAGGGATAGATGCTAAGAAATATGCTTCCCCAATATCGGCTTCAGTGTCGGATATTTCACCCCAAGTGGCAGATTCATTGGCTGTTATATTTGTCAACTGCGGTTGGGCCACAGTATACCCAAGACAATAGTATATGTCTATGATATCATTAGTCAAATTTACTGGTGAACAGACCAATAAAGAGCCATTATATCCTATTTTCAGAGGGTAGCCTTTCCAGAAAACTCGAAGGCAGGAAGTGTTCATGCCTGCTGGGAAAGACAAATCTAATTTGAAGCAGCCTTTGCTGGCGTTTATTTTTATAATCTTTTTTCTCCAGTTTTTTCTTATCATTGTCCTTAATGCTCCTTCTTTTTCAATTCTAATGGTATTGAAGTTAGTTCCATTGCAAAAATTGTATACTATTCCTAGTACACAATTTTTTGTTTCATTGAAATAATTGGTAACTCTCACTGGTGTGTATATCAGAATATCAACTGAAACCTCTTTGTCCAATGCCCCCTCCAGTAAATCGTCGATTAAGTAAAGCTTACCAGAGTCTATGTATTCAACTAAGAAAGGTCTTAAGGATTTTAGAAGGGCATAATACTTGTAGTAAGGACAGGCCTCTTCCTTTATTTCAATTTTTGGAATTCTTGCCTGAATATGCAGATAAGTCAAAAAAATTAAAAACACACAAAGAGCCAGCTCTAGATAAATATAGAAGCCTTTCATACTTCCCTTACCTTTATAAGCATCCCCCTATATGTTTCAAAGTATTCTCTCATAGAAAGCTTACCAGGGCATTTGGAAGGACAGAAGTTGCCAACACAATAGGATTTATTTGTATGCTTTATTCTAATAAAAAAAGGAGATTGACAAACAAAGCATACTTGATCTCTATCATTAGGATTTTCGCTTCTCAGAAATATTTTTAAATAAGTAAGATTCTCCCCAAAAAGCCTATCCTCCTCAGTGACTTCGATTTTATCACTAGCTTCTGTTCCCTGTAGAGTGAAATTTTTGCAGTCAGTTATTAAACTCAAATTGACGGAGGTGTTTTGATTGATAATACAAATTTTTCCTAATCTTCTAAAAATAATTAAAGATGAGTTCGCTAATTTGTCATCATAATAAGTCGAAAAGATTAACCATGGAACTCTCTCAAGGCAAAGGGGTAATTTGTGGCTATACCTTGGAGATCTCATTTCATTAAATATCAAATAGATTGAAAATAGGAGGAGAGAAAAGAAGTAAAGGTAGGAAATATATCTTGCCGGGGTCAGCTTACTTCACCTCTATATTTATTTTTCTTTTTACCCTTTCTTTCCCACATATTGCGACGAATGTTGCTTCTTTCTTTCCTTTTTCTAAAAATTTTATAGAAAAGAAAAACTTGCCGTTGGAGATAATTCCTGATTTATTCCACTCCTCTATTATAAATCTTCCAGAGCAAGGCTCTCCTTCAATGAGTAGGGTTCCTTCTATCTTATAGACTCTTCCTACTTCTATCTCTGGTGGAAAATTAATCTCAAAGATAATAGACTTTCTTACTATTAAAAAAGACAGGAGTATAGTATTAATACATACCAATATTAAGGCATGCTTTAATCCTTCCGTGATTTTTTCCCCTACAATTGTCCCGGCCAGTACTCCAGAACATGCCCCCACTACGATCCCAAAAGCTAGAAAACTCAATTTGTATTTCTCGACATTTATTCTTAAAGTTAATCCAAATTCTTCAGTGCCTTCAACTCCATAAATTTGGAGAGGGATCAGTACATTGTACATTACGATTAAGATGACCATAAAAAGGAAGTTTATAGTGTATATAACCTTTAAATGCTCTCCAAGGGTTGTTTGAATGTCTTTTTTTATTTCTCTTATTCTTCTGAGAGAATCTGAAAGAGTATCGAGGGTCTTTACAAGTTCCCCACCGATGTAATAAGACTCCCGAATTACTGACAAAGCATTTTTTATTTCTTTTGATGGTATGCTCTTTTGAAGATCCTTTATCACTTTAGGAAAGGGTATCCCCCAACTTAATTTGTAAAATGCCTTTTTTATTAGAGGAGTAAGGGGACCAAGTTTAAGACCTGAAGTATGTTTAAAAGCCTGTGTTATTGTCATTCCTGATTTCAGAGCACTGGAAAGAGAAGACAGAAATTCAGGGAACATTTCCTCCATTTTCTTGATTTGAGAAATATAAAAATAGAAATCAATGAAAAAAATAGCTATAGAAAGAATTATGGACAGAGCGAGTGAATAAATTGCCTTGAAAATTTCTTCCTTCCTAATTAATGAAAAAAATAGGAAAAATCCGAGCAAAAGTAATAGGATGCTAAACCATCCATATCTCATATCTTTACGGGAGAGGCTGCCCTAATAAATAAAATTAGTAAGAAGGTTGCGACAGGAACTAAGAAGAAAGTAAGAGCATATTGAATCCAAAGCAGAATATTGGAAAGTCCTCCCATTACTCCCATAAGTAAAATCATTATATTACTCATTATCGTCCCAGTAATTACTATTGTGATATAAATTTCAAGAAGAATCGAGACAAGATGCGAAAAGTCTTTTATTTTTCTTTTCATCTCTTCGCTATACTTCTTCGAAGCTTCTAGTAAGAAAGAAGTTATATCTCCCCCTCCGGTAGAAGTAGAGAGGATCCCTGAGAGGAGTTCTTTCCATTTGGGTGACGGCGAATATCTCATAGCCAAAGAAAGAGCCTCTGAGAATGTATATCCAAATATTTCCATATTTCTCTCTATACTTTGGCATTCCTTAGAAACCTCACCGAATTCTTTCATTTTTGCCATGAATTTAAACATCATGTAAGGAGGAACACCTGAGGAAGCAATACATGCCATGTAACAGCAGGCAAATGGGAGAACATTTTCCAGCCTGTGTCTTCTCTCTTCAGCCTTAAATTTTGGATAAAAAAGGGAAAATAGAAAGACAGAAAAGAAAACGATAGGTGGAATGGTTAATATTAAAATAAAAAGATATTTACTAGGAAAAACTTTTTGCAGCAAATCCATGAGTACAATTAGTGGTGGGCCCGTAGCTATTGATAAAAATACTGAAATAAGAAACCATTGCCCTAGATATTCCTCACTAGTCTTTTTTATCCCAGCAATTTTTAGGTAGCTTCTCACTTCTGGAAATTTTTTTGAAAGAACTTTACCTATTCTCCAAGAAATTCCTGATATCATATCATTTTCTCATAATTTTTGATAATTCTTCAGGGTTATAGTAATAAAGACCAATATACCGCCAAAACTCTTTATAATCCCTAATACCCTTTTCCGTTAGCCATTTAAGTAAAAGCGCCCGTCTTCTGAGCTCTTCTACGAGTTCGGTGGATTCTAGCCCCAATCTCTTTCCTGCTTTTTCTAAAATCTCGCTCCCCTGGCTTTGAAATTTATCTTCTGCTGGGATCCATTTAAATGATATTTTCCTAAGAACCCTGTTTCTTCTTGGATCAAATCCGGTTATTTCAGTTATATTGCTAACTCTTCTGCTGAACTTTCCTCTTATTTTTGTTGCTGTCAAGAAAACGACAGCGTCAAGGTTTGCTAGCAAGGACTTTGGCAAGTTAATGGGTGGGGTTGTCAATCTGGAGATAATAGTATCCAAGTCCTCTGCATGGATGGTGCCCATACATGCATGTCCAATTGCCATGGCTTGGAACATAACATAGGCTTCCCTACCCCTCACTTCTCCTACTATTATATAATCTGGTCTCTGACGTAGAGAGGCTTTCAGTAAGTCAAATAAGGTTACCTTTCCATATCCATGCGGGCCAAAAGCCTCTCTACTTACATGAGGGACCCAATTAGGGTGTGGTAGCCTTATCTCTGCCGTGTCTTCGATAGAAACTATCTTCATCTCAGGACGAATAAAAAGGCAAAGACAATTTAGGAGCGTTGTTTTTCCGGAAGCTGTAGGTCCAGCGATTAAAATGTTCATTTTTGCTTCAACTAGCAGCCAAAGATAGGAAAAAAGTATTTCATTTAAAGTATTATTAGAAATAAGATCTGTTGGAATGAGTATCCTTCTGAAGAACTTCCTTATAGTAAAGTTACTCCCTCTTCTAGCTATATCTGTCCCTAAAGTAC
>Ga0190367_1000560_pt1 | contig 26241 bp, 32 predicted proteins | sample 4872181011_MG_FD_171838 | JGI IMG/M metagenome (GOLD analysis project Ga0190367, IMG submission 171838) | Hydrothermal vent microbial mat bacterial communities from Southern Trench, Guaymas Basin, Mexico - 4872-18-10-11_MG | ecosystem: Environmental > Aquatic > Marine > Hydrothermal vents >...
TTAAGGATAACGTTTCTGAATACCTACTAGATGTATTTATTCCAAAGTTCTACTCGTTAAAAGACGATTTAGCAGTTGCAAAAGGTGCATGTCTACTAGCTAAGGCTTCCATTTTTTGAATTCTTCCAAAAGCCCAGTTTTTTCAAGTAGATCTACTGAAACAATATATTCATCCTCGACTTCCCTCCTAGTTCCGACGATTAGATACTTATCATTTCCTATAAGCTCTAAATCTCCCCTTGCAATAACTTTCTCCCCTCTGAAAGCTTGTCCAATGAAGGTATGTGTAAAGCACAGGATTGCTTTTATTTCTTTATGCCTTATTGGATAGTAAGCCGGATAATCGAATACATATCTATCATCGATGACTTCTGCTTCTACTTCTATCTTTCCAAGCTTTTTACCCTTCTCCTCCGGTATATCCCTTTTAAGCTCATCGTAGCCCCTAACGTATAACAAATCGAAATAAGTACTTCCAAGAAAAGCTCTGTGAAACTTCCGTATCTCGTGTTTAAGAAAGACATCGAAAGGCAGAGAAACCTTCCTCTTCTTATATATAAATTCCCACGTATCCATATCTGGTTCTGTTAGTCTTCCTATTTCTATCCCCTTTTGTAACTTTGCTCTTGCAACAAACCAATAATTACCATACACTACGAAATCTACATCCGATTCATTCCCGACTAAGTCTATTAGCCTTGAACCCGTTACACCCATTTCGTTTGATGGTATGCCTTCAAAGAATTCCACTATTCTACGGACTTCATCGTATTTCATCGCACTTCTAAGCCTTTCCTCTGGTTTGTAAACCTCATCGATGATTTCATGAGGAATGTGAAAGAGTCCATCTCTAAAGTAATCTCTAAAGTATTCCTTAACTTCGTCTTGGGGAATCTTTCTAAACCTTTTACCGTCTTTTACCCTATCTCCCCTTTTATCTGGAATATATCTGAGTAGACACTTTACAGCTTTTTCATTTCTATATCCCACGACCGAGAAGTAGTAATTCCCAACTCTTATAAAATCCCTTAGTCTGATTGGTTTAGCCAACATATTTTGCATATATCCTCTTTATCTCCTTTGCTTTAGCTTTACCCCTCCTGAGAACTCCACCATCTATTAGCTTAATCCTATGGATTCTAAACATCTTTCCATCAATGTTCAAAACCTCTCCTACTTCGAATTCCGTTTCACCATCAGTTACCATCTTGTATGGCGTAGTTACGGCTCTTTTGTGTAAACTAAATTTAACTGTCACTTCTCCAACATCTCTCAACCAAATCGTTGAGGCTTTAGATGCTTCACATATTTCAACTCTTCTACCGTCTGGAAGTTCTATGGATGTAACTTCCCCTATTTTGTGTCCCTCAACTGTATCGACTATGTATTCATCGCCTTTTCTTATGACCTCACTCTCTCTCACTTTCACAAATCCCTTAACGGATTTTGCCCCAGTACTTACGATGGCTCTAATCTTTAGTTCCCTCTCTGGATGGTAAACAGTGTGAGTTCCGCATATGGAGCACTTATACAGATTTTTGTCTTCTCTAACAACTTCGTGCAGTGTTTCCTCTTTGCATGTATCGCAGTATATATATCTCATTAGAAGTTACTAAGTTTTTAGGGTTTAATAAGTCTTGATGAAATTCGTTATTGGAATTGAATCTTAGAACTGAATGGGCGAAGTATGTGATAACCCATGTTCAACTGTGATGGCATTGTGTTACTACGTGATCTAATACTAAATTATTGAATTAAATAAACACCATTAATCTATTAATAAAATTTTATATATAAATTATTTATATCTATTTTTGAGAGATTAGAAAACGGTTATATATCAGCTAAGAGATTTAAGATTATGAAGATAACTTGGCTTGGTCATGCGGCATTTCTACTTGAGGGTTCTAAAAGAGTTATAATCGATCCGTTCCTTACTGGAAATCCAAATGCCCCAGTAAAGCCAGAAGACGTAAAGGTAGATCTAATAGTTGTGACACATGGGCATGGAGATCATTTAGGGGATGCTGTAGAAATCGCCAAGAGAAACGATGCACCAGTTATATGCATTCATGAATTGTCGAGGATTCTTGCCAAAAAGGGAGTAGAGGCTATAGGTATGAACATAGGTGGAACAGTTGAAGTCGTAGGCGTATACGTTACAATGGTTAAAGCCCTGCATTCCGCCGATGTAGAAGAAGACGATGAGATTATAAGTGCCGGTTCACCAGCTGGAATCATCGTTAACTTAGATGGAGTCAAAGTCTACCACACTGGAGATACGGATGTCTTCTTGGATATGCAGTTAATCGCAGAATTACACAAGCCTGAAGTAATGCTTGTCCCAATTGGAGATCTATATACAATGGGTATTCCGGGAGCAGTTAAAGCGTTAGAACTTGTTAAACCTAAGGTTGCAATCCCAATGCATTACAACACGTTTCCGCCAATAGAGAAGAATCCAGAAGATTTCAAAAAAGCAGTAGAAGAAAGAGGATTGGGTGTTAAGGTCGTAATACTCAAACCCGGTGAAAGTTTTGAATATCCGTAACTATGCCGGGCATAATACCTCATAGGCATTGTCCAGTTTGCGGAAAAGCAATTGAACCAGATAAATTCTACTGTAGCGATGAATGTGAACAGATAATGATTAAAGAGCGGAAAAGGCAGAGGAATTTCACGATTATAATGTTTGCACTACTGATATTCCTGTTAATTTTGATATGGATACCAAAATAAAATATTTTTTAGTTAAAATGGAACAGATCAGATGTTTACACTTAAACAACAAGACATTTACTATAAGTTTATCGTATTATCCGTCATCACTGCTCGTAGTAATGGTCTAATATTAATATTCTATCTTTTATAATAAATTATTATAACGAACTATAATAAACTGTATTCTTAGTAGTATGCTTAATCAATACGCAAATTCCTCATCGAAAACCTCGCCCGGAACTCTAACGGGATATCTACCAGTTAGACATGCCAAACAGTATCCGCATTCTCCACCAGCTTTTTCAATCGAATTAAGTAAGCCCTCAATGCTTAAATACGCTAAACTGTCTGCATTTAAAATCCTTCTAATCTCCTCTACACTGTGATTTGCCGCAATCAATTCTTCGCGGGTTTTCATATCTATTCCAAAGTAACACGGTGCTATAATCGGTGGGCTACCGATTCTCAGATGAACTTCTTTAGCTCCGGCATCTCTGAGCATATCAACAATTCTTCTCGAAGTCGTTCCTCTTACTATACTGTCATCAACTAAGATTACCCTTTTCCCAGCGACGTTCTTCTTAACGACGTTTACCTTAAGTCTAACAGAAATCTCCCTCATCTTTTGTTCAGGCATTATAAAAGTCCTACCCACGTATCTATTCTTTATCAAGGCTTCCATGTATGGAATACCAGATTTTTGTGCAAAACCTATAGCAGCTGTAGTTCCACTATCTGGAACAGCAGAGACTATATCTGCATTAACCGGAGATTCTTCAGCCAATCTCTTTCCCATTTCATTTCTCGCCTCATAAACGCTAACACCGTCTATAACCGAATCTGGGCGAGCGAAGTATATATATTCGAATATGCAGAAGGCTTTTCTTTTCGATTCAATAACTCTCACGAATTCTATATCACCGTTTTTTATTATAACAGCCTCTCCCGGCTTTACATCTCTTATGAACTCTCCACCTATAGCATCGATTGCACAGCTTTCACTGCATATAACATATCCATCTTCTACTTCTCCAATGCATAGCGGTCGAAATCCAAGTGGATCTCTATAACCAATTAATGTATCGTTTACGAGTATCGCTAAGGAATAGCTTCCAACGAGTTTCTCACTCAAAAGCTTAAGAGAACCTATTATATCATTTCTCATTAAAGATTTGGACAGGAGTTGGGCTATTACTTCTGAATCAGTATCAGATGTAAAAACCATTCCGTCGTTTTCGAGAATTTTTCTAAGCTCTAGGTAGTTCACGAGGTTTCCGTTATGACTTACAGCGATTAATCCAGCCTTTGATCTAATCACAAATGGCTGTGCGTTTTCTATTCGCGACAAGCCCGTTGTAGAGTATCTTACATGACCTATTGCAACTCTACCCTTCAGCATATCGAAGTCTCTTTCACTGAACACTTCAGAAACCAATCCCATTCCTTTTTTGTAAACCATCGTACTACTGTAAGAAGCCATTCCAGCTGACTCCTGACCCCGATGTTGAAGAGAAAATAAAGCATAATAAGTGAGTTTAGGCGTTAAAGAAGGGTTTTCACAGTAGATACCAACGACTCCACACATTTAATTTCTCGACTTCTTCTTTTTCAGCCAGTTGTAACTCCTCATCTTCTTACTTCTACCAAATCCACAAGCGGCACAGTAACCCTTTCTTCTGTGGAATGAATGTCTACCACACCTCCTACACCTTATATGAACCCTTTTCTTTCCCCTCTTTCCCATTGCGGCAGTTCCATCAGACATCTAAATCACCCCGGTGCGGGAGATACAAATACCACGGTATCTCCTCTAATAACGATGTTACCAACTTTCCTTATCACTTCACCGTTTTGGAGTTCTTCCGCATCGAGTAAAACGAGATTCATGTGGATGTCATAGCCATCAAGAGTTCCCCTAAACTCCCTACCACCCTTTAACCTAACTATCACTGGAGATTTCAAAGCCCTGTTCAGCACATCTAGTGGTCTCGTTGGCATGTTTTTTTCCTCCAAAAGTTTAATTTAAGTCTGCAGTCATCTATTTAAAAGTTATGCATAAGCAAAGACTTAGGAAGAAGGAGTCGAAGAAAATAGCAAAAGAGGTAGAAGAGAGGGCGGGAGTAGAGGTTAAAGGTGTAATGGACAGGATAGAGTTCAACGATTTAAGCGTAATACTCGTTGACAACGAGCCAATAATACTCGAATACGAGGGGAAGTATTACTTAACTGTTTACGGAGTCTTAAAGCTTAAGCCAGAGAAGTACAAAGTCGTTGTAGATCAGGGAGCTTTGAATCCAATAATGAATGGCGCTGACGTCATGAAACCCGGAATAGTTTATGCAGATAGTAGAATAAAAATGGGAGACTTTGTTTACGTAATGGTTGAAGGTAAGCAAAGCCCTATCGCAGTTGGAATAGCGTTGTGTAATGCGGACGAGATGAAGGGTAAAGGAAAAGCTGTAAAAAACATACACCACTTAAAAGACAAGATATGGAAGTATTTCTTTGGTGGATAAAACGAGAGGAGCTTTTAAATATTTAATATAATGCTAAATATTATAACTATTTCTCTAACACTAAATTAAACCTTAACAAGGAATTATATTGTAATTAAATAATTTAAAAAATATTTAATAGATACAATATTATTACACGATTACACAATCAGGTATATTAACTTTCTATGAAGTATTCTTCGAATACTGAAACCAAAGCTATTAGGGTTGCTGGAATCGCCTGTTCAGTTGCGAACGTTATGTACGGGCATAGGTCTATGACGTAATCTGCAAATCTAAACACACCTTTTGGAATACCTTGCCTACTTCCTATGAACACGACAATCTCATCTGCATAAAACATCTTTCTCCCCAAATCTTCTTTCACATCGCTTATCTGCTTCCCAGTTGGATCCGTAACTATTAGAATATTTCTCTTCCTTCGCTTATCCCTTGCAGTCTGATACAAATCTTGCAGATAAACTGGCACTTTCCTAACATCTCTATCGTAAGCCCTCTTCTGAATTTCGTATCTCGTCACTTGCCCTCTTCTAACACCTCTTATAAATTGCTCCAATTCGTATGCGTTCACGTAGTTGAACGGAGCTATTATAAGCTCTTTTACTTCAAAAGCCTGTGCTGCTCTTCCAATTCTCTCTCCGATTTCAAATGCCCCTTCTTCAAGATACGGAAGTTGAACTATACTTATCTTGTTTAAGAGCTTTCTCGAATCTACTTTTTCTGGTGTATACTTCTTCCTCTCCATTTTTCCATCTATAACACCAATAAACGCCCTCTCGTTTATTATTTCAACATAAACAGCTTTGTCTGGGAAATCAAGTTGGACTTCACATCCTGTTAACTCCTTTAGCTTTGCTCCGAGTTTTATGTTTATATCTGCACTCGTAAAGTTGTGAGTTCCTCTCCTCTTAGTTCTGATAGCAAATGTCTTTGCATCTCCAAGCATCTTAGCTATCTCCTCTGCATAGCTCACTATTTCATCTACATCAGCTTTACATTGAATCTTGATTGGTATAATCGTCTCTATCTCTGGAATATCAGAAATCTTCTCAATTTCATCCGAATAAACCAAAACAAGTCCCAAATATCCGTTTGGTCTTACCTCCATTTCTACATTTAACCTCTCCCTTATGTACGATGCTGCAACGTATTCCATTCCCCTCTGAGTCTTCACGAGAAGCATATCTATAATAGCTATGGAGTAAACTTTTTAGTGTTTTTGTAAAGTGAACTACATGAAGTATAAGAGTGTTGAGATAGAGGCCTATCATGGAGATATAACGAAACTCGAAGTCGATGCAATCGTTAACGCTGCAAATACTCATCTCTATATGGGTGGAGGAGTTGCTGGTGCAATAAAAAGGGCTGGAGGTGAAGAGATAGAGAGAGAAGCGGTAAAACAGGGGCCAATAAAAATTGGTGAAGCTGTTGTAACTACTGCTGGAAAGCTCAAAGCTAAGTACGTAATTCACTCGCCAACAATGGAGCTTGATTTAAAAACGGATGAAAACAAGATTAGGCTCGCTATGAGAGCAGCTTTAAAGAAAGCTGAAGAACTCGGTATTGAAAGCGTAGCATTTCCAGCTTTGGGAACGGGAGTAGGAGGTTTTCCAAAGGATAAAGCTGCTGAAGTGATGGTTGAAGAGCTTAAGAAGCACATAGATTCTGGGACAAAGCTTAAAAAAATAATATTGGCTGATATAAACTCTGATCAGGTTGAGTTCTTTAAGAGAGAGTTAGAAAAGCTCTCATGAGTTCAACACTTAAATGCCAAATCTACTGCAGTGATGAAGTACTCTAGAATGGCTTTAATCGGTTTAATCATAAGTTTTGTAACGATATTAGTTATAATTAGGTTAACGGAAACGTCATTGACTTGGAAAGCCCTATTCTCCGCAAATTGGAAGTATTTGTCTATAGCAGTGCTTTTACAGGTTTTATTTTTATTTCTATGGGGTTTGAGGCTGAAATTGATAGCGTCTTGCATCGGTTACGATATACCAATTACTTACACCTTTAAGATCTCACTTGCAAGTGCGTTCTTAGCTGCAATAACTCCATCATCTGCTGGAGGAGAGCCACTGAGAATAAAGATGCTTGCAAACTCAGGAGCAAATTACGGAGAGGCTACTGCTGCAGTTTTAGCTGAGAGAGTGTTAGATGCAGTATTCTTCTCGATTTCACTACCTATATTTGTGCTGATATCTGGGATAACTACTGGTTTAAGAGTTGCTTTGATCTTCGCGTTCTTCTTCTCAACTTTTTTACTTATACTCTACGCAATATTTAAGGATGAAGGAAATATTAAAAAGATCTCCAGCTTTGTTTATTGGATAGTTTCAAAGGTAAAGGATGAAAAACTCGGTAAGAGGGTTTCAAATAGAGCTGAAAGCGAGATGATGAACTTCAGATTGGCTGCAATAGAACTGTTAAAAAACAGATTTCATAGGATTTTAGCCTTATTTATATCAACAGTTCTAATATGGACTTCTCTATTTCTAATTCCATCGTTTATACTCCTATCTCTAAACTGTGAACCTTTCTTTTTACTCTCTTACACCGTGCAGTTGATAGTATGTGTGATAAGCCTAATACCACTAACACCTGGTTCAAGTGGAATCGCCGAAGTTAGTGCTGCATACTTCTATTCCAGTTTTATTCCATCCCATTTGCTCGGAACACTAATAGGGATTTGGAGAGTTGTAACCTACTACTTTAGCATGCTAATCGGATTTTTGGCAAATGTTAGCATAATCAGAGATCTTCAAAAGGCGAAATGTGTTGTAGAATCTCCTGAGTAGTAGATATTGATTCATTTTTATAATAAGGATTGATTTAAATTTTTAATAATATATATAAATAAATATAAAAAATGAATTACAAAACCGGAATTCTTGAATAGTCTTCGATTTTCAAAACTTTTTTCCATTTAGCTATGCATTCACAGCTTAAATTCTCAAAAACAGTCTTATCTTGGGTTAATGAAAACTCTTTTATAGCTTTGGCTACTTTCAAATCGCATATTCCACAGTTGTGCGGCCCTCTTATTTTCCCTGCGGCAACCGGATCACATATAGCTTCAATCGATATCCTTTTAAGAACTTCGACAGCAGACCAAAGCCATGGAGGTCTATAAAGCCCCATCTTCCAAAGCTTTTCTACGAACGTGTCTTTTTGAACGTTCGTGGGATTTATAGATACGACATCCACCAAATCCCCCACAACGTTTGCAGAGAATACAACGTCTTCTATAGCTTCCTTCTCAGACAAGAACGGTGGTTTTAGGAGAAGATAAGCTTTAACTCTAAATCCAAAATCCTTTAAGATTTTTGCAGCTCTCTCAAAATCCTTGAATTTAAACCCTTTATTTATACAGTACTCCCTTATGAAGTCGTTTGCAGTTTCTAAACCTATTCCGACTTCTAAGTTTATTCCTTCGAACTCTTTTAGTTTTTCTTCAGTTATGAATTCTGGTCTACTTTCAACGATTAACTTCTCAACGCCTAATTCTTCGATTTTTTTCCTTATGTAAGCTCTAACACTTGGACTGACTTCTCTATCGTCAAAGAAGCTTCCAGAAGTGAATATCTTAACAACGGGTGTTTGCTCAGACAATGCGTAGTTGACTTGCTCTACTAATTCCTTTTCGGTAGCCGGATATGAATCTCTCTTATAGCCACACATTAGGCACGAATTCCAATAACAGCCGATAGTTCTGAGTATTACAGTTATGCAGTCGACGATTTCTCCTTTAAGCCTCTCTTTCTCCTTCCAGACTATTGGCTTAATAATAGTATCTCCTCCATCTGAGCTTTCTTCCGTAGTATATACCAAACAGTAATCCGGCGAGATGTGCAATATTTGCGATGTTCGTATGAAAAGTTCCGACTATGTTTGCAATCATCATCCAGAAGTCATAGAGTGCAAATAATACTAAAGCTATCCTTATACTTATCGGTATCGGAAATGGAAATATGAAAACCCTAATCTCTGGAGCTATTATAGCTAAACATCCCATTACACCAAATATCGCAGCAGATGCTCCTAAAGCTGGGGTGTACTGCTTTAAGATATGTGCGTATAGTATGTATCCTACACTACCAGCTAATCCAGATAATAGGAAAACTTTTAGGTATCTGCTACTTCCAATTCTCCTTTCAAGTTCACTTCCGAAGAAGAAGAGAACTAACGTATTTATAAAGAAGTGCATTGGCTCTACGTGTAGAAATATACTTGTGACGAGTTGCCATGGCATAAAGATGAATTTTACTGGATCTAATGCCAAATAATCTATCATAATTCCCGAGAACAGTATTGATGCGAAGAAGAGGATTGTGCAAGTTATAACTATTAAGTTATTTGCTCCGTAACTTAGAATTGCTGGAGTTCTACGGACTCTTTTCACTCTGACTGGCACGTTCCAAAACTCTGGGCAGTCGTGATCTGTTGGAGATATGTGCAACTCACAGAAGCTTTCACCACAATACCTACAAGTGTATTTTGCTTTTCTACCGCATATTCGACATATATCTTCCACAGAAAGAGTTTAAAAAGGCATATTAAACGTTTTCTATCAGGACTCTTCAGAGCTTTTCCTCTTGAATACGTCGCGAACTATGATTATATCCCCAACAGCCTTAACAATCCTATATGGTATTATTACACCCTTAGCCTTTGAATCTATAATGTCTTTGTTAAATTCAACTAATGCCAATCCCTTTATAGCCTTTAAATCTGGATCTATTATCACATCCTCAACTTTTCCAATGTATATACCTTCATCTGTGAAAACCTTTAAACCGAAAAAGGTTGTTATCTCACCAATCATATACGTAATGACATAAACGAAATATATTAAATTTTTTCAAGCCGTAAAGAGCTTATATTTTGTCTGTGGATTTTGGAGTTCGTAGATTATCCTTTTAACGATTAGCTTTTCTGGATGTTGGATACCTTTAATTCTATTTGATATATCCTCAAAACTCTTAAAGGGCTCCTTTTTTCTCTCATCGATTATAGCCCACATAATCTTCTTACCTATTCCTGGTAATAATTCGAGTTGATGGAGTTTTGTTGTTATGGGCTCTGCTTTGTTGAAGAATTCGACAAATCTCTGCTCATTTTGTTTTACTATGTGCTCTAAAACGTATGGCAATTCCGTTTTTGCAGCTGGTGTTAGATCCTCGTATCTAAGCCTCCTCTTTATCTTGTTTACGACATCTCTTTCCCCCTTTCCGATGTAAACTCTATCCATAACTAGAGGTGTTACATCTCTTTTTATGCTGACTTCAAGCAATGTGAAGTACTTCTCTCCAACTACTTGTGCTAACGGCTCTCTCTTGTGAATAGGTCTCTTATCGTCTGGATGTCCATAGGGCATAAAATCGAGTACATATGCGTAGTCTTCGAATTTCTCCTTATTCTTTTCTTTTTTGAGCTTTTCCATGTTAACAGCTCCCTTCATTTTTGTAGAATAGTACTGTAACTATTTAATCCTTATCTTTAAATCCGGTATTTATCGATTATTTCAAGAATCTCCTCAATCTGTTCTTGTGTTAGCGTAAACCTCTCCTTAACATATATTATTCTAACTTCATCTGGAACTCTTGGCATTATATCTACTAACTTAACGGCTAACTCCTTCTTTCCAACTTGTGGGAGTTTTAATAACTCCTCAACGAGCTTTTTTGCCTTGTCTGCTGGTAGTTTTGAAAAAGTTCTGAGATGTCTCAATGCTCTCCTAGTTTCATAGAGCAATTCTGCCTCTTCCCTCCTCCTCTCAGCGATTTTTTCCATTATCTCTCTTGCCTCAGAAATAGTTATGTATTCGAACTCCTTAACTTCCTTAAACATCTTAACCACTCTGAGGCTTCAGATGCTCTGGCCTAACAAATAGAGTCTTTACCTTTCCACCATCTCTTATTTGAACTATGTATGCCCTTCCCCTCTGTCCAATCACTACGCCTGTTCTTCCCTGAAATCTGGGATGTGGCATACCCTTATGCGATGATGGATCGATATCTATGTGAACTCTCTGCCCAATCTCGAACGTCTGAAGGTAACGTCTAATCTTAATACCCTTCTCCCTAATCTTCTTTCTGAGCTTTCTTCCAGATTTAAACCTAAATCCATGAGATTTCCAACCCATTTTAACCCCTAGATTTGGGAAATCGGCTGAGTATTTAAGACTTATTTAATTACATTACAAATATATTTTTAAAAAATAAAATTAGATTAATAGATACGGTTAACATCTTAGGGGAAACATTTAATATAATTCATGATAGAATTTTAGTTATGAAAGTGAGAACTAGGATATCTGCACACATGTTAAGCAATATGAGTGGTATCTTGTCTGAAGGTGACGTTGTCACGATATCTGGTAAAGTTATGTATTATGATAACTACGAAAAGACTTGGAAGCCAGTTGGAGGTATTTTAAAAATCTTTCTTAACGATAAAGAGATAAGGATAATAAAATCTGACAAAGGAGATTTTAGATTCTCGATTCGAGCACCGCCTGAGGGAAGACATAAGCTTGAAATAAGATATCTTGGTGATGATTTACATGAACCCCACTGTAAGGTTTTGAAGTTTCAAGTCTTAAATAAGGAACACAAGAAAACACTCATGAGGTTCTTGAATATTGCATATATCTTTACTGGAATCGTTTACTTAGCCTTATTTATAACGTTGGTACTAATGATTCTAATGATATAAATAATTATATTTATATCATTTTGGTTCCATAAGTTCAATATCTTTATTAAATGAAATAAATTTGATATATTATAATATACAAATTTAAGTAAATTAATGAGAAAAATTAGCATTATTAATAATTAATGAAAAATGTTGTTTAGAAGTTTAGAAACTACTAACTACAAAAATTCGTGAATTGAAATTTCTGCAAATTAATTTATTTATATTAAATCTTAAATTTTTTCTCAATGCTACACTTTAACACCTTTTCGAGTTCATACAGCCTTACAACTACTTCTCTGCCCGTAATTTCTAATACCATGAATGAAGGTTTAAGTGAGCCTCCTCCTCCGCCCCACACACCAGTAGCAGAGCCAGGATTTAACAGTAAAACCTCATCAAAGTATACATCTGGGGAGTGTGTATGGCCCGATATTAGTAGATCTACTCCCATATCTATAGCTATTTCCTTTAACTGCTTTCTGTTTCCTCTGGGGTAAACCTGATGACCGTGTACAACTCCAATTTTAACATCATCAACTGTTAACTCTTGTTTTTGGGGTAATGGTAAGTGATCCATATTTCCCTCTACTACGTAAAACTCCTTACCCAACCCCTTTAAGTAATTTAAAACCTTTTCATCTGTTAGATCTCCCGTGCATACAACTGCATCAAATACCTTTGATTCAATGAATCTTACGATTTCTTTTGGAATCCAACTAGCTCTCCTCGGAATATGGGTATCTCCCAGCACCAGTATTTCCATATACCTACTTCACAATTGGAGGTATTTCACGTTATCGAAGTATAAAGGTTTTTAATCTCAGAAATTTTTGGGGTTTTATGGGCAAGGTTAAACTCCTATTCCTAGAGACTAGACCACATTTTTTACTACTAACACCCGTATGCGTATTCCTTGGGGTTTCCATTGCGTTAAGTAGGGGCTACTTCAATCTGATACATTTGATATTAGTCCTAATTGGCTCATTGCTCGCACATGTAAGCGTTAACGTATTCAACGACTACTTCGACTACGTGAGGGGAACTGATTTAATAGCTAAGAGAACTCCATTCAGTGGAGGTAGCGGATTTCTACCTTCTGGACTCGTAACACCAAGAGATGCTCTGTATCTTGCAACAGCATCTCTAATCCTTGGAATTCTGATAGGTTTGTACTTCATGGTTCAGTATCCGATTCTCATTCCGATTGTAGCGATAGGGGTTTTCTTAGTTTACGCATACACACCATTACTCACAAGGGTTTACATAACAGAGCTTTTTCCAGGCTTAGGATTTGGGTTAATGGTTGTAGGTGCATACATCACAATGCTCCCACCGAAATCTGGTATTGAAGATCTAACACCACTAGCAGCGGCAGTAGTGCCGGGGATTCTGATAAGTAATCTACTCTTCTTAAACGAATTCCCAGATTTCGAAGCGGATTACGAAACGGGTAGGAGGCACATGGTAATAATCCTTGGAAGAAAAAGAGCTTCAAAGGTATACGTTCTACTGATAGCCTTGGCATATACATGGCTTTTGATGACGGTTTTAGCTGGAATCTTGCCAATTACGACACTTATAGCTCTTGCAACTCTACCGATTGCAGTTAAGGCTTGTAAAGAATGTCTGAAATACTATGGAAAAATAGAAAAACTGATACCAGCTTTAGCTAAAAACGTCCTTGTAACTTTACTGACACCAACGCTAATGGCTATAGGATTTCTTATGGACCTAGTAGTCTAAGACGTGCTTGTCTAACACGTAACAGTAAAAAATGCCCTCCAAAACGACTTTACCTCCAACTCTAGCGATTACCTCAACTACGTTCTTTTTGCCTTCAACCTTTACAACTCTTGCATGTGCTATTACTTCATCTCCAACTCTTACGGGTTTTGTAAATCTTACTTCAGCTCTAGCTAAAACTACATTTGGGTGATTTACTGCAACCATTGCAGCTAAATCAGCAGCACCAAACGTGAAACCACCGTGAATTAGCCCCTTTTCGTCTACAGCCATATCTTTTGTTGTTTTAAGTCTTACCTTAGCTTCACCATCTTTTAGCTCTATTACTTCTCCAACGAGTTCCTTTGAAGCAAACTTATGAGTTCTTATCACCATGGATGCGTACCTATTACAACTTCTTTCTCAAATTTCGATTCTATGAGTTCCTTTAACTTTTCAAGGCTACCTATTGGACAGTTTCCTGTTTCTATTGCTGTTTTTACGCAAGTTCCTATGAATATTATATCGACATCTCTGTTTAAAGACTCTAAGCATGTAAATACAAGCTTTAGCTTTGGAACTACTAACCCAGGACAACCTCCACAATTCGTTATTCCTACGAGTTCGATTTTATCGAATTTCTCGAAACTTCCAGCCTTTTCGTCTATTCCCTTGAAACACTTAGCACATGCGATACAGCTCTTATCCCTTATGTTTTCACAGCAGAGTATCAACGCCTTCACCATTTAAACCACCCGTGCAGTTCTTGATAACAATAAAATATAACCATTTCTATTTTTTGTAATGACATGATTCATCCACTCATGAACAAAACTTTTATTCTCATTTATCCCAATTATTTCGCCGTTACGGGTGGAGTGGGCGACAGCCTTCGATGAAATCCCGTTGGCAAGCCGCCAATTACATTCTTCTACGAAAAATCAAAATAAAGATTTGCTAAGACTAAGAATTAATAGCTTAATGAGATATTAAATATTAAAATTTTGGATTGAGAATCAACAGTAAAAGAAAAATTATCTAACCACGACTTGTATTAGTTTAAGATATGATCATAACGGATGACCACATGCATATCTACAACAATCTAAAGCTTAAAGCTTTAGAGCAGTTTAGAGAAGTAGGTGGGACGCATGTGTTTATAGTTTCACTCGTAAGTCATCACTACGAAGTGTATCCAAAGTCTGGTAAAGACTTCATTGAGATATTTGATAGACATGTAAAACTCGTCGAAAAGGCGAATAAAATCGTTAAGGCTTATGCTGTTTTGAGCGTTCATCCAGCAGAGATAACAGTCATAGGTAACAGACTTGGATTTGAAAAAGCCGCTGAAATAATGAAAGAGGCTTTAGAGATAGCTGGAAAATACGTTGAAGAGGGAAATGCTGTAGCTATAAAGAGTGGGAGACCCCACTATCAAGTGAGCAAACACGTCTGGAACCTCAGTAATGAGGTATTAATGCATGCATTCGAAGTGGCTAAAGACGTTGGATGTGCAGTTCAGCTTCACACTGAGAGGTATTCAAGAGAGGGTATGCTTGAAATAGCCGAAATGGCAGATAAAGTTGGATTGAAGAGGGATAAAGTTGTTAAGCACTTCTCTCCGCCATATGTCAAGGAATTCGAGGAGATTGGAATATTCCCATCTGTAATAGCAATGGACGACAACGTTCTAAAAGCGGCTAAGCAGAGTAGTAGGTTTATGGTTGAAACGGATTACATAGACGATAAGAGAAGGCCTGGAGCAGTATTAGGGCCAAAAACTGTGCCAAAAAAGGTTAAAGAGTTGCTTAAACATGGATTCGATGAAGATTTTATATACAAAATCTGTGCTGAAAACGTTGCAAAGGTTTACGGTGTCGAGTTATGATGTGTGAGATAAGGGGAAATCATGCGGTTTTAAGGGCTAATAAGAGTGTTGAAAGGTTAGGTATTGGAGTTAAGAGAGGTAATCTACTGTATTTACATCCAGTTGAAGCAGTTTATCTTGCCTTAAAGGGTTATATAAGATTTAAAGATTTCAATTCCCTTTTTTCATGGGCTAAAAGTGTTGTAAAGGATTTTCATATATATTACACTGTCTATGAGGATTTGAGAAGTAGGGGTTACAAAGTTAAGCCGTCTGGAAACCTACTGTTATCTAAAAAGGCCTTCTTACCATTGTCTGAAAGTAAGCTTATAAGAATTCCAGAGATAGCAGAAATAGCTGAAAAATTCGAAGATTTCGTTTTAGCAGTTGTAGACGACGAGAGTGAAATAACGTATTACAGTGTTTACAGACCGGAATTAAGGGGAGAACAGGATGAAGAAAGAATCGGAAAGTTAGTAGGATACATCGTAAACGATAGGGTTTTCGTGAAGGATTTAAATCTGTTTAGAAAACACTTCTATGGCAGTGAAAGGGATGGATTTGTTGTACTATCACTCATAGAAGCTGTTTACCTATCGGAGAAAGGCATTTTGGAAGTCTACGATGAGAGAAGAATTAATTACAACGAATTGGTTGAAAGAGCGAGAAGAGTTATTCCAAATTTTGACGAAAAGTATAGGGTTTACAGGGATTTAAAGGAGAGAGGGCTAGTTGTGAAGACTGGTTTTAAGTTTGGGAGTGATTTTAGGGTTTATACAATGGTTAGAAGTGTAGAGGATTTACCTCATTCCGAGTACCTTGTTTCAGTCGTGGGAAATGATAACATAAAACTCAGTGAAATCGCAAGAGCTGTAAGGCTTGCACAGAATGTAAGAAAGAAAATGGTATTCGCATACGGTAATGATTACATATGTATCGAGAGAATTAGAATCTAATTCCTAATAAATTAAGCTCAGCACCAACTAAAAAGAGAATAAATTTAAGGTTCGACCACTGTTCCTATTCCTTCCTTTGTAAACAGCTCAAGTAAGATTGCATGGGGTTTTGATCCATCGATTATATGAGCTTTCTCAACTCCTCCCCTCAAAGCCCTTATGACTGCTTCAACTTTTGGCTTCATACCTCCAGTTATCAAACCCTTTTCTACCATCTCTACAAGCTCCTTAAGCTTTATACACGAAATCAGCGAGGTCTTATCCTTTAAATCCTTCAAGATCCCGGGGACATCTGTTAACATTATTAGTTTTTTAGCCCTCAAAGCAGCTGCTATATCCCCTGCAACTATATCTGCATTCAAGTTGTATGTATTTCCTGCTAAATCAGTCGCGATAGGAGAGACTACTGGAATAAATCCATTTTCGAGTAGGATCTTTAAAATCTCCGGATTCACGTATTCTGTTTCACCAACAAACCCCAAATCGATTATTACCTCCTCATCACCCCTTTTCATCTTCATCTCCTTTTTCCTCGCAACTATTAGCAAACCATCCTTACCACTTATCCCAACGGCTTTAGCTCCATGTTTTATAAAAGTTGTAACGATCTTCGAGTTTATCTTACCATCTAACACCATTTCTACAACCTCAAGCGTTTCTTTATCTGTAACCCTTAGTCCTTCAACAAACTTCGGCTTTAAGCCGAGTCTTTCCATCTTTTCAGAAATCTCGGGCCCTCCACCGTGAACTACGACTGGCTTAATTCCAATTAAATGTAGTAGAACTATATCTTTTATTGTGTCTTCGAGTATTCTGTCGTTTACCATTGCATGTCCTCCAATCTTTACAACCATCGTAGTCCCATGGAATTCCTTGATATACGGCAAAGCTTCAATTAATAGCTGTATTTTTTCCATATTCATCTCTTTTCCTTAAGTTTTTTAAGCAATTCTTTCGCGTAGTCAATCCTTATCTTTCTCTCTTTAACCATGATATCTACAATTTCATCGATTTCGTTGCCAGTAGCTCCAGCTGCTATCGCTATATTCCTCGCATGCAATTCCATATGTCCTCTCTGAATTCCCTCAGTTGCCAAAGCCCTCAAAGCGGCGAAGTTTTGAGCTAATCCAACAGCTGCCATAACCCTTGCGAGTTCTTCAGAGGTCTTAACACCCAATATCTTTAAACATATCTTTGCTAAAGGATTTACATTTGTAGCTCCGCCAACAGTTCCAACTGCAATCGGAAGCTCAATCGTTCCAACTAAGTTACCCTCTTCATCAACTTCATAGCTCGTTAAAGGCTTATATCCAAATAAAGCCGCATAGCTATGTGCTCCAGCCTCTAAAGCTCTGAAGTCGTTTCCAGTTGCTATAGCTACTGCAGAAATTCCGTTCATAATCCCCTTGTTGTGTGTAGCACATCTATACGGATCCGCTTTAGCAAAGGCGTATGCGTACATTATACCCTCAACAACCTCTTCTCCACCTATGACTTTTTTATCGAATACCGCTTTAGCCCTTGCAAGCCTGTAAGTTGCAAGATTCGAAACTATCCTTAAGTAAACCTTTCCGCCAGTAATCCTCTCTATAAGGGGCGCTACAGCTTCACACATTGTATTCACAGCATTAGCTCCCATCGCATCTTTTACATCTACGAGCAGATGAACTATCAGCATATCTCCCTTAAACGTGTTTATAACTCTCGCCTCCAAATCCTTGCAACCTCCACCTAGTTTAACTAATACCGGATCGCATTCGTTTGCTTTTTGAATTATCTCGTCTTTATTTCTCAAGATTTCAAATCTCGCCGAGTTTGGATTTTTAAGCTTTGTAACTTGAATCTGTCCGATCATTATTGAGCCAGTGTAATCAGTGAAGAATCCTCCTCTTTCTCTTGCCATTTTTGCTGCATTACTTGCAGCTGCTACAACACTCGGTTCTTCGATAACCATTGGAATGAGATAGTCCTTCCCATCGATTAGGAAATTAGTAGCAATTCCAATCGGCAATTCAAAAGTTCCTATAACATTCTCTATCATCCTGTCTGCAATTTCAAGGGAGAGTGACGCAGTAGATATGAGCTTATTCTTCTCCTCTTCGCTTAGATTTGAGAACTTTGCAACTATCTCGAGCCTCTCTTGAACACTTAACTTGTAAAATCCCGGTATTCTTGAACTCATACATCTTAGGGATTTGAGTTGTATAAAAATCATTTGACATAAAATCGTTCGAGCCAAAGGAAGAGATAAAAGATTAGATAGATTTAAAATCTATAAATATAAAATCAATCAAAATAAAGTAGCATAATTATTTTTCCTTCTATGGAATTAGCAGTTAAAAAGTTATAAAGTCTGTTAGATTAGAATTCCTCAATGCTTGAAACAGTCTTAATGGTGTTAATTGTATTTTTGATTTATTGGACAATTGTAAAGATACTCGACAACAGAGGTCTTCTTAGCAAGTATAACATCTCCTCAATAGGACCGATTTTGATGATAAGAACATCAAGAGGGCTAAAATTCCTAGACAAATTGGCAAAATATAAAGCTGTTTGGAGAACTGTTGCGAATTTAGGCATACCACTTGTATTCTTAAGCATGGGATTCATGTTTTCACTCGTTTTGTTGTCAGATTACATAATGTTTACAAATCCACCTAAGGCATCAGCACTAACAAATCTCAGAAACGTTATACTTTTACCAGGAGTTAACGAGTTCATACCCGTTTTATGGGGTTTGCTTGGATTAGTTGTTACACTAATAGTTCACGAATTCAGTCATGCAATCCTTTGCAGAGTTGAAAATGTTAGAGTGAAATCTCTTGGAGTTCTCTTAGCCTTAATTCCAATAGGTGGTTTTGCTGAGCCAGATGAAAACGAGCTTAAAAACAAGATTAAGAGAATTCAAAGGGTTAGGATATTTGCGGCGGGTGTTGTGAGCAACTTCATAGTTGCAGCAATAGCATTTCCAGTCTTTTTCTACCTATTGGGTTTTGTAAGTCCAGCAGTAGTCGTTATTGACAGCGATGTTAAAGAAATTGCGAGGGGAAGTATCGTTTTAGAGGTAAACGGATTTAGTGTTAGGGATCAAGCAGACGTTTATAAGGCTATCGGAAGTTCAAAAAACGTAACTCTAAAAATCAGAGAGAAAAACGGAGAGGTAAAATTTGTAGAAATTCCAAATTTGATGGGTGTCAGAGTTGTGGATTTATACAGGGAAGATAGTAAAGTCTATCCAGCTGAAATCGCTGGGATAAAGAGGGGTATGGTTATAGTAAAAATCGATAACAAAGCCGTTAGAAACTTCACGGAGTTTAGGAAGATTATGTCGAATACCAAGCCTGGACAAAACGTAACTGTTATGGTATACTACAACGGAACGTTTAGGACTTTCAACGTAACGCTCGCAGATATGAACGGGAGAGGATTCCTAGGTGTTTACGTTCAAAGCACGGATTACATAGGTGGTTTAAGCTTAGCCTACAGTTCCTATATATTAAACGAGCTCAAAAGTATTCCAAGGACTTTGAGCAGTTTATACGGATGGCTTTACATGATAGCAATGCCTTTTAGATTTCAGGGGTTTGTAGGTGAGATCAAAAACTACTTTGAAGCTCCTGAGCATGTCTTCATACTTTTGAACGCCTTTTACTGGATAGCTTGGCTAAACTTCTACGTAGGGCTTTTCAACTGTTTGCCAGCTATACCGCTGGATGGGGGTAGAATATTCCAAGAATCGTTCAGCTATATACTCTCAAAGAGGTATCGTGAAAGAGCTGATGAGATTTCAATGAAAGTCGTAAAGTTTCTTGCAGTTGTAGTGTTTTCGTCGTTTCTGCTTTCGATAATAATACCTAATATGAGGGGCTGAGTATGAAGTGTAAAAAATGCGGAAAGAACGCTATTACTTATTTAAAACCTTACAGAATCGCTCTGTGTAAAGATTGCTATGTGGATTTTTACAAGAATTTGGTTAGGAGAAGTATAAACAGGTTTAAGATTCTGAAGAGAGGTGAGAGAATACTTGCATCTGTTTCTGGCGGAAAGGATAGCTCTGCAATGGCATCGATTTTAAAAGAGTTGGGTTACGATGTCGAGTTGCTATACATTGACTTAGGTATTGGTGAATATTCCAAGGTTTCAGAGAAAGCTGTTAGAGATCTCGCAAGAGATTTGGATTTAGATTTAAACGTCGTAAGACTTAAGGATTACGGATTTACGATTTCAGATGTCGAAATCTCTAAGGTTTGCTCCGCTTGTGGAATCTCAAAGAGGTATATAATGAACAGGTTTGCAAGGGAGAACGATTTCGATGTAGTTGCCACTGGGCATACAGCTGAGGACGTAGTCGTATTCTACATTAAGAACATAGCATCTGGCTCAAAGGTTTGGGCTGAGAAGTTGTTGCCTAGAGTTGAAGGATTTGATAAATTCGTAACTAAAGTCAAACCACTTTACGAGATGAGTGAAAAGGAGAACTTACTCTATGTAATCTGTAAGGAAATACCCCATACTTTAGAGGAGTGTCCACATGCACCCAATCCGGATTGGAAGGAGATTGTTTATGAGATAGAGAGGAGAAAGCCCGGATTTGTTAAGAACTTCGTTAGAGGTATTGTAAAAGAGGAAAAACCTATGAAAATCATGCATTGTAAAATATGTGGAGAAGTTTCAAGTGGTGAAGTTTGCGCATTTTGCAAGCTAAGAATGAAGTATTGTAGAAGTAAAGCATAAAGCTTAGAGATTTTTGTGTACTACTTTAGACTCAGATAGTTTATAAAGCATCTCATCACTGCAAATCTTTTATTATCATTTTTCAATTATAAATTAAAATTTATTTAGTATAAATATGAAATTGCTATCAGTTCGGTTATCTCCTACAGATGTTAACGAAATTTCTGTAGAATTCAGTTCCGTATTCACTGTGGTAAACCTCTGGATGCCATTGAACGCCATATATCGGTTTTTCTTTGTGTCTCATCGCTTCAATTTTGCATATCTCTGATTCAGCTAATAGTTTAAAATCCTTTGGTAAAACTTTAACTTCATCCATATGACTTGCCCAAACTTTAAACTCTCTTGGAATTTCTTCAAAGATTTCATCGTCCTCAACTACTCTTATCTTAACTTCTGAATACTCTCCAGCTCTCCCTCTTCCCACTTCTCCACCAAAGACTTTTGCAATTAACTGGTGTCCCAGGCATATACCAAGTATCGGTATATCGAGTTCTTTTACGTAGACTTCACAATTTCCAGTCTTATCGAGTGATGGTCCTCCACCTAAGACTATCCCATCTAAATCTTTGAGTTCCTCAACTGGTGTTGTGTTTTCGATTAACTTCGTCTCGACTCCTAAATCCCTAAGTGTTCTATAGATCAAGTGATTGTACTGCCCATAGTTGTAGATGACGTATATCTTAACCATGTAGTTGTTTAGAGAGCAGATAATAAAACGTTCACGATAACGTTTATAAGCAGGTGGTGAATAGGTATTCACGTGGCCCGGATGGGGTAGTGGGTATCCTCTGGGACTGTGGATCCCAGGAGCCGGGTTCGAATCCCGGTCCGGGCCCTAGAAACTGTTTCAAGATAAGAGTTTATTTCTCCAATTTATTCAAAAAATTATTTAAAAATAGCTGTTAGTAATGATAATCTCACCTTTACTTAAGCTCCGAACGATAAGCCTATAAAGTTTGTTACAGCGAAAGACATAGAAAGAAGGCTGAATTAAGTGAGAAGAGGTTACATTGAGGAGAGATAAATTTCAAGAGTTAAACTTATCGGAAAGTTTACGGCGATCTCTTCTTTATGTTATGAAGGTATAAATCGAAGCATTGAATTCTACTCTTTTCTGAAAACTTATATATTTAATCCTTAAGTTTCTGGTATGAGGATTGCAGTCGCTGGTGCTTCGGGAAGAATGGGAAAATTAATCGTAAAAAAAGCTGTAGAAGAGGGTTTAAGTATAGTTCAAGCTTTTGATATAGTAAACGTTGGAAGAGACGCTGGAGAAGTTGCTGGAATAGGTAAGATAGGCATAGTAATTCAAAACGATATAAATAGGTTAGATGCAGATATATTAATAGACTTTACAACTCCAGAAGCTGCAATTGAAAATGCGAGAGTTGCATCAGAAAAGGGTGTTAAGCTCGTAATAGGAACTACTGGCTATAATGAGGAGCAGAGGAAGAAGTTAGAGAAGTATTGCAGTAGAGTTCCATCGGTAATCTCTCCGAATTTCAGTATAGGTGTCAACGTTTTGTTCAAGATCGTAGAGTTTGCAGCAAACTACTTATACAACACAGATGTAGAAATAGTTGAAATTCATCATCGTCACAAAAGAGATTCTCCAAGTGGGACTGCTATAAGGTTAGCTGAGATAATAAAGGAGGTGTTTAAGACAAAGGGTAGGGAATTGGATCTCAAATTCTCAAGAGAGGGGATATCGCCTAGGGGTAACGAAATAGGGGTTTTCGGTGTGAGAGGCGGAGATGTAATCGGTGAGCATACTGTATTCTTCTTCGGTGATGGTGAAAGGATTGAAATAACTCATAGAGCTTTAAGTAGGGAATGTTTTGCATCTGGTGCAATATTAGCTGCTAAATGGATTGCAAAAGTTGAAAAGCCTGGAATTTATACGATGAGAGATGTCTTAGGACTTTAAAATTTTAATATTTTAATTTTATTCATCCTATCTCTAAGCTTGTGGTCATACTAAACATTTCTAAACATTTTATATTATGTCGCGTAATGTAAACGTTGTATAGTATGTTAACAAAATTTATATTATATCAAAATGAAGTTATTTACTATCGAAATCGTTAAAAGTCTCTAAAATGAATCTAATTGATGATGAATTCAGCCTTGGCTGAGCGGTGATGAAGCCTGGCAACTGATCTCTTCTATTGCCTTTTTCAACTTGTCGTAGGTTTCCTCCAAAGCCTCTGGAATCACCTGAACATCGGCAAGTATTGGCATGAAAGACGTGTCTCCAATCCATCTCGGAACTACGTGTATGTGTAGATGCTGTTCTATCCCAGCTCCAGCTACCTTGCCGATATTTACTCCGATATTAAATCCATCGGGATTCATAGCTTTCCTCGTGGCCTTTATTACCAAATTCACGAGCTTCATACTTTCAAGCATTTCATCTTCGTTCATATCCTCTACTGAAGCTATATGCCTATACGGACAAACCATGACATGCCCAGGATTGTACGGATTTCTATTCATAATTATAAAGCACGTCTTACCCCTGTAAAGAATCAGGTTTTCTCTATCTCTGTTCTGTTTTGGATACTCACAGAATATACATCCCTTCGGCTTCGGTGCTAGTATATATCTTATTCTCCATGGAGCAAATATGCGTTCCATAGGGACTGTTGCTATTCGATTTATAGAAATATTGCCTAAACACGGTTTTATACGTATTCAATCGAATGTCATACGGTAAAGCTAATAAAAGACCTTTAATCAATCGGTATTGAGGTGATCGATATGGAGTTGCCACTTGCTCCAGTTGAAAGATTACTCAGAAAGGCTGGAGCAAGAAGGGTTAGCGAGGAGGCAAAGAGAGAACTCGTAAAGGCTTTAGAGGATTACGCGGTGGAGATTGCAAAGAAAGCAATTGAAATAGCTAAAAACGCGGGAAGGAAGACTGTAAGGCTTGAAGACATAAAAGATGCTACGAAGGGACTTTAACCTCTTTTTTTATTATAAACCTTGAGAGGCAAACAGTCGCATACAAAAACGGTGTATCTAAAGCGGCTATTACGACTTTTATCAAGTACTGTCCTTTTATCAAATCGACTATTGGATATACTCCATAGAAAGCAACTGTTATAAATACAATCGTATCTATTGCCTGAGAAACCATTGTAGATGCGTTGTTCCTAAGCCAGAGGTATCTGCCCTTTGTAACCCTTTTCCAGAAGTGATAAGCGTAAACGTCGTGAGTTTGTGATACAACGTAAGCTAAGATCGATGCGAGGACTATTCGTGGGGCTAATCCCAAAACCTTATTAAACGCTTCAACGTCTTCTAAGCCCATAAAAGGTGCAGCTTTCCAGTTTATCGCTATATATATCGAAACAATTGCCACCACGTTTGCAACTAATCCAGCGATTACAGCTCTCTTAGCATAGCTTTTGCCGTATATCTCGCATAACATATCTGTGACAAGGAAAGTTGATGCATAAACTATTACTCCAGCTGGAACTGGTATGTAAGAGACTAAGACTATCTTGTAGGCTATAACATTAGCAATGATTGTGAGTGATGCATATATCGCAATAGCTATCTCTACTCCATACCTCTCTGCCAATAGCAGTGTTACAGTTACTGTTCCAAGCGTTAACACTACCCATTCAAAGAACTCTATCATTTCATCTTGCGAGATCTTTTCGCTTTAAATCCCTTTCTATAATATTCAATTGGGTGTTTTACGTCGCAATTCGATACACACAGCTGATAGCTCCGCATCGTATCGCATGACGGGCATATATATTCAACACATCTCCCCCTTTGCCCGGCTATGTGCTCGACTTGATATCTTGTCTTATCCTCATCGAAATCTGGAGCGGACTTGAAAACCTCAACTACTTCGTCAACTCTCATCCCTATGTTCAATAAGAATGAAGCGAGTGTAAACCTCGCTATGTGTGGAACGTTCATACCGCTTTGAACTTCTGCAATTATCTCTTTTATGCACGGAGGAAACTTATCAAAATCAACTATGCCAATATCTATCTTTTCAAAACGCTTTTTTCTTTTCTTAAGTTTTAAATCTTTAAGTATTTCAGCAAAGTAATCTTTAAGCTCTTCAGCTTTAATTTTTTCAGCCAATCTCTCCCTTAAAAACTCCTCTACAACTCTTAAAACCTCTCTTTTATTTGTATATACATAACCACTTGAAAATCTCCTATTTACGAGACGCCAGTTTTCAGCTTTTATCCTTGAAGAAGCTTTAACATAAGATGTCACATGAATTCTCCAGCCTTTAAGCCTTATCCCTAAATCGCCTGCAATGAGCTTAACAACATAATCTTTTTCTTTTCTCAGTAGTTCGGCATAGTAATTCGCTTCACTCACGGCGAACCTCATCCTAACCCAATCGTCCGAAAGAGATACGATTACCTTTGATGATATGTAGGCAAGTATTGCAAGTTTAGCCTTAAGCCTTAGCTCCTCGTATATGCTCCTTGGAAAATCGATTTTGCAGTTCTCGAAGTATTTCACACATTTGTCGTAGTCATCAAATCTCCTCAAGCATTTCTCATCACAACTTAAACACAGCAAATCCCCACTTTCATAATCCCTCTCAAACACCTTTCCATCCAGACTTGCAAAAACTACATTTCTTGCAATTTCTACGGCTTCTGGAAACAGATTCGAATTCAGAGCTTCGTCTAAACTCTTAAACTCACCCTTAAAGAATTCAGCAGCTAATCTTAAGAATGGATACCTCGTTAAAATCGGTAAAATGGGAAGAAATCTCATTCGGCTTCTATACGTGGAGCTAATATGTATTCAACTCTAACCTTCCCCCCTGCCAATTCAAACTGAAGCCTAACTGGATAATTTATTCCCAAATGGATTGTGAGCAAGTCACCACTCCCAGCTATCTTACAGAACTCCTTTAAATAGTCTACACTAAACATGCTTTTAGCTTCAGCTTTGTTAAACTCTATAAGTTCAGCCTCACTCATGTGAAAGGTAATCCTGTCAACATCACCTTTAGCTTCGATGTAGTAGC
>Ga0190367_1000562_pt1 | contig 26204 bp, 24 predicted proteins | sample 4872181011_MG_FD_171838 | JGI IMG/M metagenome (GOLD analysis project Ga0190367, IMG submission 171838) | Hydrothermal vent microbial mat bacterial communities from Southern Trench, Guaymas Basin, Mexico - 4872-18-10-11_MG | ecosystem: Environmental > Aquatic > Marine > Hydrothermal vents >...
CTTATCACCTGTCCCACGCGCTAAGGACGCCACGGCCGTTGAGACGGGTAGGAAACCCATGAGGGCAAAGCGCCAGGCCCATTCGCGCGGTATTAAAGGCAGCGTCAGAGCGATGCCGAGCAGTGAGGAGGCCAAGACGAGTGAGGCCCAGCTCTCGCGTTCCCGGGCGCCCTTAAGGCCCAGGACCAGGCCAGCACAGGAGAGGCCAAAGGCCAAGTTGGTCATGGGCGATAAGAGCAAGAAGGGACTCGGCTCGCCGGAGAGGAGCTCTTCCAAGAATGCCTCCCCCTTCAGTATATCCGAGAAGAAACGCGGGAAGGCCATGAGCCCTATAAGGGCCGTGGAGACCGGGACGACCAGGGCTAAGGCCAGCTTCCCGAGGGCTCTGGAGGCACATGACCTGCCGAGCAGGGCCTCTAAGGCCGCGTAAGAGGTCAGTAGGGCTAAGTTGACCGCGAAAGCGAGGGAATGGGTGAGGCCGGCCAGGAGGAGGAAAACCGAGGAAGCCGCTAGACTCCGATTGCTGCCCGTCCTGAGGGAGCGGGCGAAGAAGTAGAGCGAGGCAAGGAGGAAGGTAGAGCCCATGAGATTCTTCAGGAAATCGCATGATAACCTGAGGAGATGGGGCGAGAAAGCCAGGGCAAGGGAGCCCAGGGCCGGCGGCAGGCGACCTTTTAGCTCTAGCTTCAGCAAGCAGTAAGCTGGCAGGACAGCCAGGGCCGCCGAGAGGGCTGTCCCGATTTTCACGCCCATGACGCGGTTGCTGAGCAGGGCCGAGAGGGCGTAGAACACGTAGAAGGCCAGGGGAGGATCGCCGTACTTCAGGGTGCCCGTGCGCTCTATTTGCCTCACCTGCACGAGATAGTAGGGGCCGTCCACGCCGTAGACGAGCGGGCTCTTGCTCAGGAAGGCCAGGTAAAAGGCCAGGGCCGAGGCGCTCACGGCAGCCATGATAACTAGGTCGAGGACGTCAAGCCTGCCCCGCTCGCCTAAGTCCATGCTGGACGCCTGGCGGCCGGGCACTAGAGGCCTTATATGGCCTGCCCATCGTCAGCGCCCGTGCCCGGTGGGGCACGCAAGGCTTTATTGGGGCCGGGACTTGCTCTCTAAGGTGGATAACTTGAGCAGCCCAGCGGAGTACAGGAAGCTGCTGGAGCGGGCTTACGAGCAGATGCCTGAGGGGCCCGTGGAACGCACGGAGAGGCTGGAGATACCACGCCCAAGGATAACCATAGCTGGCTCCAGGACTATATTTCATAACTTCAAGGAACTCTGTGAGGCCGTGAACCGTAAGCCCGAGTTCTGCCTGCGCTTTTTCTCCCGTGAGCTAGCCACAGCCAGCTACTTCGATGGCGTCAGGGCCATCTTCCAGGGCATCTTCGAGGAAGACACCATGCAGCGCCTCATCCAGATATTCCTGCGAGACTACGTGATATGCCCGGTGTGCAAGAGGCCGGACACGCACATAGTGAAGGAGAAGCGCATCATGTTCCTCGTCTGCGATGCCTGCGGCGCGAAATCGCCGGTGAGACCCCTCTGAGGGCCTAGACATGAGACGCTGGCCGGGGTGGGGCGGCGTGGAGCAGCAGGCGGGCACCCTCAAGGGGCTCGTTTACCTGAACATAATACGGTCGGGAGCCCACTCCATCGTGGCCATTTGCGATAAAGAGCTCCTGGGCAGGACACTCCGCGAGGGCGGTATAGTATTTGAGGTGAGCGAGCGCTTCTACGGGGGCCAGCTCGTAGACGTGGACACCGCCCTCCAGATAGCGGCCCAGTACTCGGTCGTCAACATGGTAGGGGAGCGCGTGGTCTCGCGCGCCATAGAGCTCGGCCTGGTCCATCAGGCAGCTGTCATGCGCATAGAAGGCGTGCCCCACGCCATGGTGCTAAGGACTTGGATCTGAGCAAGTATTCCTCTTCATCTTCAGGAGGCGTAAGAGGGCAGAAAAGACGGATGGCTAAATTTAAATCGCATGCAATTCACGCTACGAACTCCCTATCAGCGTAGCGGAACTCCTCACGGCCCCCGAGGGCTCAGCGCTTTGACCCCTCATCACGCCCGGGCATTAAGCGGCCGTTAAACATATATAGCTTTGGGCCTGCCTCTAGGGGCGTGGTCGCCCATGTTGAGGTTCAGCCTACTACACCAGGTTAGCAGGGGGCCTAACCCGCCTGAGATAGTGAACGTAGTTATAGAGATACCCATGGGCTCGCGCAATAAATACGAGATAGACCGCGAGACAGGCTTATTGAAGCTGGACCGCGTGCTCCACTCGCCCTTCCATTACCCGACCGATTACGGCTTCATACCCCAGACGCTCTGCGAGGACGGCGATGCCATGGATGCGCTCGTGATGACGCATCACCCTGTCGTGCCTCTCTGCGTGGTAGAGGCCAGGCCCATAGGGCTCTTGAAGATGCGTGATGAGAAGGGTTTGGATGAGAAAGTGCTCTGCGTCCCCGTGGGCGATCCCAGATTCAGGAGGATCCGTGATATCTCGCACATACCTGACCACTGGTTAGTGGAGATAGCCCATTTCTTTGAACGCTATAAGGAGCTCGAGGAAGGGAAATTCACGGAGATCCTCGGCTGGGGGGACGCGGAAGAAGCTAAACAGGCTATCCTGAAGGCCATTCAGCTCTACGACGACCGCTATGGAGGACGAAAGGTTTAAGTAAGCCGGTTTTCTTCCCTGGCCGGATTACTGGTACGGGAGGCGTAAGAAAAACGTGCCTTCGGGAGGTCCGAAAGCTTTAAGTGGAGGGCCCAGGCCCAGGGGGGTTGAGTTGGGCATGCTATCCTCAGAGGACCTATTCGTGTTGGTCCGGGCCTTCTTTGAGGAGAAGGGCCTGGTTAGGCAGCACTTAGACTCCTATAATGAGTTCATAGAGCGCGGCCTCCAAGAAGTGATAGACAGCGTGAGCGAGATAGAAGTCCCCTCGCCCCAAGGCGTCTACAAGATAGTATTCGGCAAGGTGCGTGTCGGGAAACCCCGCGTTAAGGACATACACTTAGGCGAGAAAGTCCTGTTCCCCATGGAGGCCAGGATAAGGGGCCTCACTTACGCGGCGCCTGTCTACCTCGAGATGAAGAGGGTGCAGGATGGCCGCGAGTACGAGCCGGAGGAAGTCGTGATAGGCGATATACCCGTGATGCTGAGGTCTAAGGTGTGCTTGCTCAACGGCATGCCGGAGGAAGAGCTGATAGCTGTCGGTGAGGACCCAGATGACCCAGGCGGTTATTTCATAGTGAACGGCTCCGAGCGCGTCATCGTCTCGTTAGAGGACCTGGCGCCCAACCGCATTCTAGTGGATATAGATACCAAGCGCGCTAAGCCGGCCTACAGGGCCAAGGTGCTTAGCACCACGCTCGGTTTCCGCTCCCGCGTGGAGATGACACTGAAGCCAGATGGCGTTATCTACGTGAACATGCCCAGGGTGCCCTCCGAGGTGCCTTTCCCCATCGTGATGCGCGCCCTGGGCGTGGAGACCGACCGCGAGATAGCCGAGTTGGTGTCAGCCGACGAGGAGATAATAGCTGAGCTCGACCCATCCTTTGAGGCGTGCGTGGGCATCTTCACGGTAGACGACGCTATCCTCTACATCGGTAATAGGGTGGCCCATGGCCAGACACTCGAGTACAGGCGCTCTAAGGCCGAGCAAGTGCTGGACCGGTACCTGTTGCCCCACCTAGGTCGCTCGCCTGAGGACAGGCGTAAGAAAGCCGTCTTCTTGGCCGAGATGGCCAGGCGTGTGATAGAACTCAAATTGGGCCGCAGGGCCCCCGATGACAAGGACCATATGCGTAACAAGCGCCTGAAGCTGGCCGGCCCCCTGTTGGCCGATATCTTCGCCAGGGCGTTCAGGAACCTCTGCCGCGATATGCGTTACCAGCTCCAGAGACTGGGCCACAAGAGGTATATCAAGCTCAGGGCAGCCGTGCGCGAGGGCGTCATAACCGAGAAGCTCCAGCACGCCCTCGCCACGGGCAATTGGGGCCGGGGCCGCGTGGGCATAACGCAGCTCCTGGATAGGACGAACATGCTCTCCATGCTCAGCCACCTCAGGCGCGTCCAATCGCCCCTCAGCCGCAGCCAGCCGAACTTCGAGGCCAGGGACCTCCACCCAACGCAGTGGGGCCGCCTCTGCCCCAACGAAACGCCTGAGGGCTCGAACTGTGGCTTGGTGAAGAACCTGGCCCTCATGGCCTATCTGTCCGTGGGGGCTGACCCAGCTCACGTGGAGGAAGTTCTTTACGAGTTAGGTGTGGTGCCCAGGGACTTAGCTGACCGCGAGCTGAGGCTCAAGGGCGCCATAGTCTTCTTAGACGGCTTCCCGATCGGCTACCACCCCGATCCGGCCAAGCTGGCGGAGGAGTTCAGGCGCCTGAGGCGCCAGGGCAAGGTAAGCCCAGAGGTCAATATCGCCTACTACGAGGGCGTGGGCTCTAACCCGGAGGTCTATGTGAACTGCGATCCCGGCCGCATCCGTAGGCCGCTGATAATCGTGGAGAACGGGCGTCCCAAGCTCACGCGCGAGCATATAGAGAAGCTGCGCAAGGGAGAGTGGAAGTTCGATGACCTGGTGAGGGCCGGTATAGTGGAGTACTTGGACGCGGACGAGGAGGAGAACGCTTACATAGCCATTAAGCCCGAGGACGTCACGCCCGAGCACACGCACCTGGAGATCGCGCCTTATGCTATCCTCGGCATCTGCGCTGGCATCATACCTTTCGCGGAGTACAACCAGTCGCCCAGGAACTCCTACGAGGCCGCCATGGCCAAGCAAGCGCTCGGCTTCTACGCCAGCAACTACAAGCTGCGCGTGGACACGCGTGCCCACTTGCTCCACTACCCGCAGAAGCCGCTCGTGACCACAAAGACCATAGAGGTCATCGGCTACAATAAGCGCCCGGCTGGCCAGAACTGCGTGGTGGCCGTGCTCTGCTTCGGCGGTTACAACATGGAGGACGCCGTGATCTTCAATAAAGCGGCCATAGACCGTGGCCTGGCCAGGTCCACCTTCATCAAGCTCTACGAGGCCGAGAGGCGCACTTACCCAGGCGGCCTGAAGGACGAGTTCTGTAAGCCCCAGCCGGGCACGCGCGGCTACAGGGGCGAGAAGTATTACGCTGGCCTGGAGGCCGACGGCATAGTGAGGCTGGAGCAGAAGGTCCAGGACGGTGATGTGTTAGTGGGCCGCCTCAGCCCGCCCAGGTTCATGGAGGAGTACGGCCCTAGGATGCCCATGAGGGACATGATAGAGATGCACGATACCTCCATAGCTCTCAAGGCCTCGGAGAAAGGCGTAGTAGACGAGGTCTTCATCACGGAGGATGCCGAGGGCAATCGGCTAGTGAAGGTGAAAGTCCGCGATAACAGGATACCGGAGATAGGCGATAAGTTCGCGTCCAGGCACGGCCAGAAAGGCGTGATAGGCGCCATCTACCCGCCGGAGGACATGCCCTTCACGGAGGACGGCATCGTGCCGGACATCATCATCAACCCGCATGCCATACCCAGCCGTATGACCATAGGGCAGTTCTTGGAGTCCATGGCCGGTAAGGCCGCCGCCATGCTCGGGAAGCCCGTGGACGGCACGCCCTTCGTAGGCGTTAAGCCAGAGGAGATCGAGCGCATGCTCGTGGAAGCCGGCTTCAGCTACACGGGCCGCGAGGTCATGTACGATGGCATTACCGGCGAGAAGTACGTGGCCGATATCTTCGTGGGCATCGTGTATTACCAGAAGCTACACCACATGGTAGCGGACAAGATACATGCAAGGGCGCGCGGCCGCGTCCAGATACTAACCAGGCAGCCCACGGAGGGCAGGGCACGCGGCGGCGGCCTGCGCTTCGGCGAGATGGAGCGCGATTGCCTGATAGGCCATGGGGCTGCCATGCTCCTCAAGGACAGGCTATTGGAGGAATCCGACCGTTACGTGATGTACGTCTGTAACCGCTGCGGCTTCATAGCCTATTACGATGCCAGGCAGCGCCGCCTCGTCTGCCGCCTGTGCGGCGACAAGGCCGAGATTTACCCGGTCGTGGTCTCCTACGCCTTCAAGCTCCTGTTACAGGAGCTGATGAGCCTCTGCATAGCACCGAGGTTGATATTGGCGGAGGGGGCGTGAGAACATGGCGGAGCCCTTCTCCCGGGTACTGCCGGGCGCGGTGAAGATCATCAAAGCCACGAAGTTCGGCATACTTAGGCCAGACGAGATAAGGAAGATGTCCGTCGTGGAAGTCCAGACGCCCGATACGTATGACGAATCGGGCGAGCCCATCGTGGGCGGCCTCATGGATGGGCGCTTAGGCACGCTCGAGCCCGGCCAGAGGTGCCGCACGTGCGGTAACAAAGACCCCTTCTGCCCCGGCCACTTCGGCCACATAGAGCTGGCCGTGCCCGTCATCCACGTGGAGTTCGTGAAGGTCATCCACGATCTCCTCAGGGCCACCTGCCGCGTCTGCGGTCGCCTCCGTATCCCCGAGTCCGGGCCGGAGCCTGTCACCATGGAGAAGCTGCGCAAGCGCATGGAGCGCCTGAAGGCTATGTTGGGCGATGTACCGGACAGCTTCTACAAGATGGTCATAAAGGAGGCCATGAAGCACCGCGAGTGCCCGCACTGTGGGGCCGTGAACTATAAGATAGAGCTCATCAAGCCCACTACCTTCCACGAGCACACGGAGACCGGCGTCCAGTACCTAACGCCTAACGCGGTCAGGGACAGGCTGGAGCGCATACCCGACGAGGACCTAGTGCTCATGGGCGTGGACCCGGAGAGCGCCAGGCCCGAGTGGATGGTCCTGACCGTGCTGCCCGTGCCACCCGTCTACGTGAGGCCCGCTATCACGCTCGAGACCGGCATCCGCTCTGAGGACGACCTCACACACAAGCTGGTCGATATCCTGCGCATCAACCAAAGGCTGAAGGACGACTTGGAGAGCGGTGCCCCGCCGCTCATCATCCAGGATCTATCGGAGCTCCTGGCCTACCACGTCACCACGTACTTCGACAACGAGATATCGGGCATACCTCCCGCCAAGCACCGCTCTGGCCGCGTGCTGAAGACACTGGCCCAGAGGCTTAAGGGCAAGGTAGGGCGCTTCAGGGGCCACCTGACCGGCAAGCGCGTGGACTTCTCGGCCCGTACTGTCATCTCGCCTGACCCGAACATAGACATCAACGAGGTAGGCGTGCCCATAGAGGTAGCCATGAAGCTCACAGTGCCGGAGCGCGTGACGCCCTGGAACATAGAACAGATGAGACAGCTGGTGCGCAACGGGCCTGATAAGTACCCTGGCGCCAAGTACGTGGCCTCGCCAGACGGCAGGAAGCTGAGGCTGGAGTTCGTGAAGGACAGGGATGCCCTAGCCAAGCAGCTCCAGCCGGGCTGGATCGTGGAGAGGCACCTGATGGACGGCGATATAGTGCTATTCAACCGGCAGCCGAGCCTCCACCGCATGTCCATTATGGCCCACCGCGTGCGCGTCCTGCCTTACAAGACCTTCAGGCTCCACCTCTGCGTCTGCCCGCCCTATAACGCTGACTTCGATGGCGATGAGATGAACCTCCACGTGCCCCAGAGCGAGGAAGCCCGCGCGGAGGCAAGGCTGCTGCTGCAGGTGCAGGACCACATACTATCGCCCAGGTTCGGCGGGCCCATCATAGGCGCTATAAGGGACTTCCTCTCCATGGCTTACCTCCTCACCCGTAAGTCCACCTTCCTGACCAAAGAGGAGGTCTGCCGCCTCCTGGCCGCGGCGGGCTACGATGGTCCTCTGCCGGAGCCCGACGTGAAAGAGCCCGTGGAGCTCTGGTCCGGCAAGAAGATCTTCAGCATCTTCCTCCCCAAGGACTTCAACTATACCTTCAAGGCCAAGACCTGCCGTTCCTGCAAGAAGTGCCTGAAGGAGAAGTGCCCGTACGACGCTTACGTGGTCATAAAGAACGGCGAGCTAGTGTGCGGCGCCATAGATAAGAACGCTATAGGGGCTGAGCAGACGGAGGGCTTGCTCCACAGGCTCGTGAAGGACTACGGCACGGAGTTCGCCCGTGATTTCCTGAACCGCCTCTGCCGCATGTTGAACGTCTTCGGGACCATGAAGGGCTTCACTTACGGTTACGACGAGCTGAAGCTGCCTAGCGATGTGATGGCTAAGGTCCGCGAGGTGCTGAGGAAGGCCGAGGAACGCGTGAACGAGCTCATAGAGCAGTACAAGCGGGGCGAGCTCAAGCCCCTGCCGGGCAAGACGTTAGAGGAGACACTCGAGGACCGCATAATGGACGTGCTCTCGAGGGCCAGGGACGAGGCGGGCAAGATAGCGAACGCTTACTTCGATATGGATAACGCCGGCATGATCATGACCAGCACAGGCGCGAGGGGTAACCCGCTCAACATCACGCAGATAGCGGCTACGGTCGGCCAGGCCTCCGTGAGAGGGCGCCGTATCAGCCGCGGCTACGTGAATCGCACGCTTCCGCACTTCAAGCCCGGCGATGTCTCGCCCAAGGCGCGCGGCTTCGTTTACTCGTGCTTCAGGGATGGTCTTGACCCGACGGAGTTCTTCTTCCACGCCATGGGAGGCCGCGACGGGCTGGTGGACACGGCCGTACGCACCCAACAGAGCGGTTACATGCAGCGCAGGCTCATCCACGCTTTAGAGCACCTCAAGGTTGAGTATGACGGCACGGTCAGGACACCTGGCGGCAGGATAGTGCAGTTCAAGTACGGCGAGGACGGCGTGGACCCGAGCAAGAGCGACCACGGTAAGGCTGTGAACGTGGCCAGGCTGATAGAACAGGTGAGGCTCGAGATGGGCGGGGGCGAGCCAGCGCCCGAGGAGTACGTGGAGGCCAAGCTGAAGGAGGTAGCAAGCGAGCTGACGCCGGCCATAGTGGAGGAGTTACGCGAGGGGCTCCTCGCCTCCGGGCTGAGCCGCGAGGGCGTGGATAAGGCCATCGAGCTGGCCGTGCTGAGGTACAAGCGCGCCCTCGTGGAGCCAGGCGAGGCCGTGGGCGTGGTGGCCGCTCAATCCATAGGCGAGCCCGGTACGCAGATGACGCTCAGGACCTTCCACTACGCCGGCGTGAGGGAGATGAACGTCACGCTCGGCCTGCCCAGGCTCATAGAGATCGTGGACGCCCGCAGGACGCCCAGCACGCCCATCATGGAGATAAGGCTGGACGAAGAGCACCGCTCGTCAAAGGAGGAGGCCGAGGAGCTGGCCAGGGAGATAGTGCACACCACGGTAGAGACCGTCACGGCCAGCATATACAGGGACGAGCTGAGGGAGTGCGTGATCCTAGACTTGGACGAAGACATGATGGCCGATAGGGGTGTTACGGTGGAAGACGTGGCAGCCGCAATAGAAGCTGGCCTGAGGTGCGAGGTTGAGGTCGAGGGCAAGAGGCTCTACGTGAGACCCAAGGGCGAGGGCAGGGCCAAGGCCCTCCGCAGGCTGGCCGAGAAGCTGCCCAGCGTGCACATCAAGGGCGTGCCCGGCATCAAGCGCGTCATAGTGGATAAGGACGAACTCACCGGCGAGTGGATCATCAGGACGGAGGGCTCTAACCTACGTGACGTACTCGAGGTGCCGGGCGTGGACCCGACTAGGACTAAGACGAACAACATCCACGAGGTAGCGGCCGTACTGGGTATAGAGGCGGCCCGTAAGGCCATCATACTTGAGGCTAAGGGCGTGCTGGATGAGCAGGGCCTGGACGTGGACGTGCGCCACATCATGCTCGTGGCGGACATGATGACTAACACGGGCACAGTGAGGCAGATTGGGCGCCACGGCGTGGCCGGCGAGAAGGAGAGCGTGCTGGCCAGGGCCGCCTTCGAGACGCCCATAGTGAACTTGGTTAAGGCCGCCGTGAGGGGCGAGGTCGACGAGCTGAAGGGCGTGACCGAGAACATACTTATAGGGCAGCCCATCCCGGTCGGGACGGGCGCGGTCTCGCTGTACATGAACTTGGGCATGGCAAGGGGGTCGAGCTGATGGCGGAGGTACCGACGGCCGAGCTGGCCAAGGCCATACGCATGGCGGTCCGGACCGGGAAGGTGCTCCTAGGCTCCAAGAGCGCCATAAAAGCCGCTAAGCTAGGGAAGGCCAAGCTCATAGTAGTGGCCGAGAACTGCCCAGCCCACATAAGGGCCGATATAGAGTACTACGCCCGCCTCTCCGGCATACCCGTGGTAGAGTTCAAGGGCTCCAGCTGGGACCTAGGGCAGGTGTGTGGTAAGCCCTTTATGGTAGCGGCTCTGACGGTGAGAGACCCCGGCATGTCCAAGATAATGGAGTTGGTGTTGGGCAGGAGGGAGGAGGAAGTTGCCTGATGCCGACCGGCCAAGAGTGAGGCTCACGGCTAAGGAGATGGGCCTCATAGCGCTCTTCCAAAGCGTGACAGGCGCTTCTGTGGAAGACTGCATCGTAGATGACAAGAATGACCGTATCATCTTCGTGGTGAAGAAGGGTAATGTGGGCCTCGCCATAGGGCGGGGAGGGCGCAAGATAAGGCTGTTGGAGCGCATCTTGAGGAAAAGGCTCGAGGTCGTCGAGTACATGGATGACGTACGCGATTTCCTCGTGAACGCCCTGAGGCCCGTCAAAGTGCAGAGCGTGAGGCTCACGGAGCGCCCAGATGGCCGTAAGATAGCCGTCATAACGGTCGATCCCAGGGACAAAGCCAGGGCTATAGGGCGTAACGGCCGGAACGCTGAGAAATTACGCCTCTTGGCCAGGAAGTATTTCGATATCGACAACGTCATCATAGCTTAGCGTTGGTGACGGTGCCAGGGGCAGCGCGTTAAAAGGATAAAAAGCCCCTGTGAGCTGGGTGCTGGGACGGGGAGGAGGAAAGGCGATGGCTGGCTCCAAGTCGCCGAAGGGTGAGTTCGCGGCCCGGAAGCTTAGGCTGAAGCGTAAGAAGTTCAGGTGGAGCGATTACTACTACAAGCGCCGGATGCTGCGTATCAAGGAGAAGTTCGACCCCATGGGAGGCGCCCCCATGGCCCGCGGCATCGTGCTGGAGAAGGTGGGCGTGGAGAGCCGCCAGCCTAACTCAGCTATCCGTAAGTGCGTGCGCGTCCAGCTCGTGAAGACGGGCAAGGTAGTGACGGCTTTCCTGCCCGGCGACGGCGCCCTTAACGTGGTAGACGAGCACGACGAGGTCATAATAGTGGGCATAGGGGGCAGCAGGGGGCGCTCCATGGGCGATATCCCGGGCGTGAAGTATAAGGTCATCATGGTGAACGGCGTGCCGCTCCAGGATCTGGTGACCGGCAAGCGCGAGAAGCCCATGAGGTGATGTGCGTGAGCGGGAAGGGTTCTGAGGGCGCTAAGAAGGCCTCCAGGGACGCGGCGGGGTCAGAGGGGGCCGGGGAAGCCGAGATAAAACTCTTCGGGAAGTGGAGCTTCAGGGGTGTAGAGGTCCGCGATCCCGGCCTGAAGAAATACATCTGCCTTAAGCCCGTCTATTGGCCGCATAGCATGGGACGTCACGAACACAGGCGCTTCGGGAAAGCCGAGGTCAACATAGTGGAGCGCTTCATCAACCAGCTCATGAGGCCCGGGCGTAACACGGGCAAGAAGGCCAAGGCCATAAAGCTCCTGCGCAATGCCTTCGAGATAATACACCTCCGCACGGGCGAGAACCCGGTACAGGTGCTCGTGCGGGCTGTCGAGAACGCGGCTCCCTGCGAGGACACCACGCGCATCGCCTATGGCGGCATCGTGTATCACGTCTCAGTTGATATCTCACCTCAGAGGCGCGTGGACCTGGCCCTGAGGCACCTAGCCGAGGGCGCCAGGCAGGCAGCCTTCAGGAACCCCAAGTCCTTAGAGGAATGTATAGCTGAGGAACTCATCTTGGCCTCCAGGGGCGATATGCGCAGCTACGCCGTCCAGAAGAGGCACGAGCAGGAGCGCATCGCCGAAGCCAGCAGGTGAGATGCCCTTACGCTCCTACATGAACTTGAAGGGCTAGCGGCCTTATCGAGTTCCTTAGGACCTAGTGCTTAAAACGCCTAAGTGGATCTTAACGTTTATAAGAAACCCTTCTCATGCTCTCAGGTGTTTCAATTGACTAGCGAAGAAGGCTCGCCTCTCGTGGAGGCGCTTAAGAAAGCGCTGAGCAGGGTTTTGCGCTATCAGGAGAGAGTGGTCATATTCATCGATGGGCCGAACCTCTACGCGGCGCTACGGATGTTAGGGCAGCGGATAGATTATTTCAAATTAGCAGAGGAATTAGCGCGGGGGCGGCGGCTGATAAGGACCTACATCTACGTGACGTATAACCCGGAGAACGAGGAGGAGAGGCGCAAGATGGAGGGCTTTAGGCGCACCCTGGAGCGGGGCGGGAGTTTTATCGTGAAGGCCATACCAAAGCACCCTAAGTTCATCAACGAGGGCGGTGTCAAGCGCCGTATCTGGGTGGAGAAGGGCGCGGATGTAGCGCTCGTGACGGATATGCTGAAGCTGGCCTACAACGACGCTTACGATACCGCCATCCTAGTCTCTGGCGACACAGATTTCGTGGAGGCCATAAGGGCCGTCAAGGAGCGCGGCAAGAAAGTGGAAGTGGTCATGTTCTCTAACGTGGTAGGCGATGACCTGATACGGGTGGCAGATGAGTTCACGGAACTCGGGTGGCTCTTACCCAAGGTAAGGTTAGAGGGCTGGGGGCGTTCTATCGGGCCAGTAACATCAGGACCAGACCAGCTACCTGGCCCAGCACAGAGCTAGCTATCAGGGCTGAAGCAGCTAACAGACCCTCGCGCCTACACCATTCCCGGCCCCTCTTACGCTCTAAATACGCCCTCAATAAGCCGCCTATGGCGAAGGGGACAGCGTAATAAGGCGGTAGCACGAGCCCGAGGGCCAAACCCATCATAGAGACAGGCGTGAGGGCCTCTAACAGGGCGCCGGCTATAGCGCCCACCGCGAAGGTCAGGGGATCTATTATGCCCGAGATACGCCTCTCGGCTACCATCCTCACGAGGGGGAGGCCAAGCATGAGGTTCACGCAGGGCATCTGTGGGCTGGGGAGACCCCAGGCCCGCCAGGCGAAGAAGACGAAGGCCGCGCTGGCCAAAAAGCTCGGGAGCCAACAGACCAACCTGGCCTTAATCACGTCCTTAGCGCTCAAGCCCAAGTCCTTCATAGCCTTTGAGTAGCCAGCGATCAGGGTGCCTTCCCAAGAACCCCACGACCCCTGCCCCGGCATGGCTACGTAGGGCGTATAGCCCTTGTAGCCCGTGGCCAACACCGGCGCGGCGTAGAGCCAGAACTGGTGCGTGCCGCTCGTCATGCCGAGTTCCCCGGCCATCTTCACCAGTATAGCATAATCGAGCGTGGTGAGCAGCACGGCCGCCAGAAGGGCTATCGCGGTTGAGAGTAGGGGGCTCAGGGGGGCTAAGGGATTCAGCAGATAGGCCAACAGGGCCGTAGAGGTCAGTATGGCCAGGTAGAGGGCTAGAAGCTTCTTCCTGGCCGCTAAAGTCCTGAAGAAGTAGGAGAAAAGCTCCCCGTAGCTCAGGCTCTTGAGCTCGGCCGTATCACCCTCACCTGCCTCAACTTCCCCTTCGCCCGTGCTGGCAGCCAGCTTCTTGGCTATCTTCTTGAACAAAGACACTAAGATGCCCCCTAATAACATCATGCCTAATGCCGGGGAGATTAGGTAGCCCATTACGGCGGCCATGTAGAGCTCCATGGGCTTCCCAGGCGACTGCAGGGCACCCGTCCAGACCAAAAGGGGCGTTATGAGAGCAAACGCTAGTAAGCTAGAGGCCAGCATGCTGAGCGAGACAGCCGTGCCTATCATGAAGCCACAGGCGAGGAAGGTTAAGCTGAGGGCCGCGCCCACCACGAAGCCCGGCGGCAGGAGAGGCGAGAGATCGATGAGCGTGGCCGGCACGCCGAGGGCCTCAAGGAGGTATTGTGCTAGCGTGATGGAGAAGCCCAGGGCCATGAATTTGGCCACCAGCTTAAGCCCGCGGCCTCCCTCTCCTAGGCACGCGTTGATTATGGCTGCTGGCGCCCTGTAAAACGGGAAGACCAGCCTCCCGGCTTTCTCGATGAGAGGCCAGGTAGCATAAGCTACTACTAAGCCCGTCGCGGCCGATAAGAAGCTTATCGCGAAAAGAACAGTTAGAGGGACCGCCCAGGCCCAGAGGGATGCGCTTTGGCTTGCGTGCCCTAAGCTAGGCGGGACAAGCCACCGAGGAAGCGAGAAGCCCTCGAGCTCCTCAGAAGCGAATATTATGAAGCTTAACGTCCATCCTACGGGCAAGGCCATTCCCGCGGCTACCACGCAGGACGCTAGCTCTCGCCTATCTGACCCCCGGCCCAGCTTGTGGAAGAGACCGTAGGCCAAGAATATGGTTATGGCCGAGAAGCCGAAGCCCATACCGAAGTTCACATTCAGGTAAGTGTTCACGACCGTATAGATCACGGATAACATGGCGCTCAGGGCCGTGGCCCGGGGCGTTAAAGCGCTACGACGCACCCCCGACACGCTTTCCCTCGGCTCCCTCGGCTAGCGCTATTAATAAGGCGAGCACACGAGGCGTGGTCGCGAAGGGCGTTCACGAGGAGTGTTCATAAGAAGTGAACGTGATAGGCATAACCTTATACAGCGCCGCCCGCCCACATGGCCCAGGCGGGCCGTGATGAACCCAACCTCGCTGAACGGTGATTGCGATCTTGAGTGCCGAGCCCGCCATGATAAAAGTTTATTAGTAAGCGCCTCAAGTCTAGGGCGCTGTTTTCCACCAGATAGGATCCATAATAGTTGGTTGCTTAGGAGGTGAGAAGTATGGGGCGCATTAAGGTTGCCATAGCCGGCGTAGGGAACTGCGCGTCGGCCCTCGTTCAGGGCGTATACTACTACAGGAACGGCGGTGACTTACCCGGCCTCATGCACGAGGACTTCGGCGGTTACAAGGTAACGGACATAGAGTTCGTGGCGGCTTTTGACGTGAACAAGGATAAGATAGGCCGCGATTTAGGAGAGGCCATTTTCGCCGAGCCTAACTGCTGCGTGAAGTTCGCTGACGTGCCCAGGCTGGGCGTGGAGGTCCTACCAGCGCCCATTTTGGATGGCGTGGCGCCGCACATGGTGAAGCCCTTCAAGGCCTACAATGACGGCGATAGCATAGACCCTGTGGACGTGGCCGAGGTCCTAAAGGACGTGGGCGCGGATATGCTCATCAACTTCGTACCCGTGGGCAGCTATGAGGCCACGCGTTACTACGCCGAGGCCTGCCTAAGGGCTGGCTGTGCTTTCGTGAATTGCATACCCGAGTTCATAGCCTCCGACCCCGAGTGGGCCAAGCGCTTCGAGCGCGCTGGCCTGCCCGTGGCCGGCGACGATATTAAGAGCCAGGTCGGCGCTACTATCGTCCACCGCACGCTCGTGGACCTGCTTGTGAAGCGCGGCGCCAAGATACTCGAGACCTACCAACTCAACATAGGCGGGAACACGGACTTCCTCAACATGACCATGGAGGAGCGCTTGAAGACGAAGCGCATCAGCAAGACGGAAGCCGTGACGAGCCTGGTGCCATACGAGGTGCCGACGCGCATAGGCCCATCTGATTACGTGCCCTTCTTGGGTGATGCCAAGATATGCTATATCTACATAAGGGCCTTGAAGTTCGGCGGCACTGAGCTGACCATAGACCTGAAGCTGAAGGTAGAGGACTCGCCCAACTCGGCCGGCGTGGTAGTAGACGTGATAAGGGCCGTGAAGCTGGCGCTCGACAGGGGCATCGCTGGCCCGTTGATAAGCATCTCGGCCTGGGCCTTCAAGCACCCGCCCGTGCAGGTATCGGACGATGTGGCGCTCAGGTGGGTGGAGGAGTTCATAGAGGGCAAGAGGGAGCGCTGAGATCCTGGGCGAGGGCCGTGAGGACCGATTACCTTTTTATTCTGATGTCAAGCTCTTAGCCACTTGCCTGCCAGGTAAAGAAGCCCAAGCCGAGCTAGAACTCCTAGACGCCTTTCTCAGGGGCGGCGTCAGGCATATCGAGGTCCTGAAGACCAGCTACCCTGGCGTCCTGCTCGTGAAGACGCCCGTGTCAGCCGATGAAGCTTATAGGCTGGCAATCTCCATGGAGATGGCTTACGTGAAATCCGTGGTCCCTTTCCACGTGATTGTGAGAGCTAACCTGAGAGACGTCAAAGAGGCCTGCCTCAAGCTGGTCAGGGAAGCAGGCTTCAAGCCTGGCGTGAAATTTGCGGTCAGGTGCAGGAGACGCGGCAGGGCGTTTAGATCGAGCACCGAGGTAGAGAGGGCCTTGGGGAAGGCCATAAAGGAGGCCACGGGGGCCGAGGTAAACTTGAGACAACCCGATGTGGTACTGAGGATAGAGGTCATAGACGGCCTGGTCGGTATATGCGTACAGAAGCGCGTATAAGGGGCGCTTACTTTCGCTTCCCTCTCCCTCCCCGGCCTTAAGAAAGCCGGGTGCAAAGGGTATAAGAGAGGCCGCGCCGCCCATCGCCTCGATGTGCCATGGTATGGCCTAGCTCCTACGGCCGCATAAGGCTCTTCAGGGATGAAGAAGTCCTGAGCTTAGATTACGTGCCCGAGAGGCTGCCTCACAGGGAGAAGCAGCTCTCAGAACTCTTCAGCATCTTCTCACCCATCTTGGAGAAGCCCGGCAGCGCGGCCAGGAGGGTGCTCATAACAGGCAATATAGGGACGGGCAAGACCGTGACGGCCAAGAAATTCGGGGAGCTGATACAACTAGAGGCCCAGAGGAGGGGACTTGAGTTCCACTACGTACACGTGAACTGCCGGATACAGAGGGGGAGCTTCTTCCACGTCCTCCTCAAGGCCGTGAGGCATCTGAAGCCCAGCTTCCCAGGCAGGGGCTTCGCCACCCACGAACTCCTCTCGGCCCTTCTGGACGCCCTGGACGAGAGTGACGCCTACATGATACTGACCTTGGACGACATGGAGGCCCTCGTGGATAAGTGCGGTGCGGATCCCTTTTACGACCTCTCCAGGGCGCACGACGATAGGACAGGTGGCCCTTACAGGCTCTCGCTCATCTGCATCCTCAGGGACCCGGACAAGCTAGAGAAGCTAGACCCAGCCACTAGGAGCACGTTGGAAGAATACGTCATTCACATGCCGGATTACACGAAGGAACAGCTCTTTGACATACTCATGGATAGGGTGCGCTTAGCCTTCTACGAGGGAGCCGTGAGGGAGGACGTGGTGGAGTTCATAGCAGAAATAGCGGCGCCCAGAGGCGATGCCAGGTACGCCATAGAGCTGCTCTGGAGGGCTGGCAAGCTGGCTGAGCTGGAGGGGCAGGCGGAGATAATGCCTGAGCATGTTAGGAGGGCCAGAGCACAAGTGTGGCCTGTGGAAAAGGATGTGCTCAAGGCCTTACCGCTCCACGCTAAGCTCTTCCTCTTAGCCATAGCCAGGGTGTTCAAGTTCACGGACGAGGCGTACATCTCCATGGGGGAGGCCGAGGACACCTACAGGATGGTTTGCGAGGAGCTGGGACAGGAGCCCCGTAAGCACACCCAGGTCTGGAAGTACGTCCAGGACTTAGCCAAGCTCCAACTCATATCCACTAGGCCTTCCGGACAAGGCTATAGGGGCCGGACCACGCTGATAAGCCTCTACTCTATACCGGCTGAGGAATTAGAACGCGAGCTAAGCACCCTCCTCTCTAAGGAACTTGAGGTAGAAGTGAATTGAGGTTGGAAGAGCTTTTTCTCCTGCCCGGGGAGGCTTAAGATAATCATGGCCCTGCTGGAGCATGGCGAGCTCAACATATCTAAGCTGGCCAGGCTCTCGGGCCTTAATTACGTGGCGGCCGATAAGCACGTCAGAGAGCTCTCGCGCTTGGATGTGGTGGTGGAGCGGAGGCTCGGCAGGGCGCGCATGGTGAGCCTAGACGACCGGAGGTCAGAGGTAAGGTTCTTAGGGGATTTCATAAGGGAGTGGCGCTCCCTCTCCAACGAGACAACGGCTTAAATCATTATAGCCTGGCCCCTCCTGGGCACTATCACCTCACCGCCGCCCTCCTCAGCCACGTCCGAGATGAACTTGGCGAAGGATCGCGGCCTGGCCGTGTGGATGGGCAGCACGACCTCGGGCCTGAGTTCCTGCACCACTTGCCTCAGGTGATGGGGGTGGGCGTGACCGGAGGCATGTATGTGGTAAATGGGGACGCCGAACATCTCGAGCCAGTTCTTCAGCCTCTCGAATTCTATTTCGCTTTCCTCCTCGAAGGGTTCCGAGGAGCTTAAGATGAAGCAGCTACCCGGCACCGGCTCTACCTCTATGATCTCGCGCTCCCTGAAGAAGGCCGTGAGGAGCACGTAATCTGCCTGCCGGGCTTTCACGTCTTCTTTGACCTCCGAGAAAGCCAGGACATCCTTGCCTACCCTGGGCAGGTCCTTAAGGCCCGCGTCACTCTCCAGGGCCTTTAAGGCGTAGAGGAAACCCTCGGGGGCCACCAGCTCGCGGCCTACCTCGGAGGCTACTTCCTTAAGCGTCCTCAGCCTATCCACGTCATAGCTTGATGTATTCACGATGATCAGGCCCTCGCAAGCCGTCATGCACCTCAGCAGCAAGTCTTTCACGTCCTTCTCTGTAAGGGGGTTAGCTGTCTCGCCCACGTTCGTCCCCTCACATATCAGGGCCTTGACGCCTCCTGCCTCAGCCGCGAGGTCGAGGGCTACTTCCCAGAACTGCTTCTTTGTGGTCTCCCCCTGGCCGGCAGCCCTCAGTTCCTCACTGTAAGAGCCGTGGAGCCTGAAATCGCCAGTATAGACCACCAGGCCGCCCGGCGTGTCTATGATGAAGGCGTAGGCGCCCGGCACGCTGTGGTCCACGTGCCAGGGCACAATAGCTAGGTCGCTGAGCTCGATCCTATGCCTCGTCCGGAAAGTCCTCACGTTCTGATCCAAGAGCGCTCTCACACGCTCCACTAAAGGGCTCTTCCTAGCCCTGCCGTACCTGGCCCTTACGAGCGCGTACGCCGTCTCGCCCATGTAGATGGCCGGGCCTTCTTCGCCGGGCTTCAACGTGCAGATGGCGTCATAGTGGTCCGTGTGGGCGTGCGATATCAGGCAGGCCGTTACATCGGACCTAACGTGGTCAGAGCCAGGCTCCCGCAGGTCCTCATGCACGATGCCGACTCTGAAGTACTCGCCCGGCTCCCTGGGCATGAGGGTGGGGAAGACGAAGTAGCGGCGCCACCTGGCGAAATTACAGCCCATATCTAATAGTACTTTGTCCTCGCCTACCTCGAGCAGCACCTGGTTCCCGCCTACTTCGCCCTCCACGCCCCCGAAGAAGGTGAGCTTTATGGTCATGGCGCCCCGACCCCGCATACCTCGTATATAGCTTCTATGACGTGGGAGGGCGTGAGGATACTAAACACACGGGCGAACCTAGCCGATGGGGCTTTCCTGACCAGCTCCGGCGAGCCACCAGCACGGAGGTAGCCCTCGACGAAGGCCTTGGCCATTAGCTTGAAGGGCTCAGCTGAGGCCACCGAGGGGATGTAGTGGCCCGTGTAATAGAGGAACTCGGCCACGTCCCAGGCCATGTCGCCGCCCTCGGATGCCTGCTCTAGATCCACGATGAAGAGACGGCCTTCCCGCCCTACTATCATGTTCTCGGGCTTACAATCCCCGAGGGCCACGCCAGCCCGGTGGACCTCCGCCACGAGGCGCCCCGCCTCCTCCAATAGGCCGAGCACCTCCCCTTCATCGGCCTCCCCGAAGGAGAAAGCCCTTATGAGGTCTGAGAGGTTGGCACCCTCTATGAACTCCTCCACGAGCGTGTTGCTCTTCAAGTCAACATGAAATATCCTCGGGACGGGGAAGCCCATCTCCTCCAGCTTCCTGCACATGGTATACTCACGCCTGAGCCTCTCCCGGCCGGATATCACGAACCTCTTGGCCCCGAGTGCCCAGAGGCGGATGGAAAACCACTTCAAGTTATCCCAGTTCCTGAACCTCTTCACCACGAACCTCACTGTGCCCTCCTCGCTCCTAATGGCGACCAAATAAACCACATTTAGTGAGCCGCCTATCTCGCTGACCAACACGTCGTCCCGTGGTCCCACGGGCCCTACTGCCCTGGCTATCTCCTCTAAGGCCACTTCCCTCAGGGCCGGCACGAAGCCCACCGATGTCTTCAGCAGGAGGAAGTCCTCGGGCCTCGGGAGGGCCCTTAAGGGGTTGATGCGGGCTCCCAGGCTGAACCGCCTGTAGAAAGCTTCTTCCTCCAGCAAATAGGGCCTGGTTACGCCCACAAGCACCTTGGTCGTGTACTTCCCCAGGCTTCTTAAAGCGCCCTTCACGGCCCAAGCCGCGCTCGCTAATAGACCCCTGCGCGCCCTCTTCAGCAGCCTGGCCGTCGGCCTCACCAGGCCATCTTCTAGGACCACCAGGCCCTCGCTCTCTAAGGCCCTGAGCGCCCGGCGGAAGCCCTCCATGATCATGGGCTCGTACTTAGCCCTATCAGCCTGCCGGGCCAACACGTTAGCAAACATGTACGTGGAGGACGGCATGGTACGGGCCATACGGGTTATGGTCTCGTAGAGGAAGTACCTGGGGTCCACGTATATCTCGGGCGCGAACTTCGGGAAGTTAGAGGCTAGGTCCAATAGGAGCTCACGGGCTAGCCTCTCCTTCAGCTCGACCTCGAGCTTAGAGAGGAAATCGGCTCCCTCCACCGGCACGTACGGAACTAGGAGTTTGTCGGCCAGGAGCTCGCCGAGGACGCCTGCCTTCACGTCCCTCTCCAGCACTTTCTCGTCTGTTATGATGAGGAAGACGCTGATGCCCAAGGCCTCTTCTTCAGCGCATTTCACCCTGGGCCCGAAGCGGCTGGCGACTAAAAGGACCTCTAGCTCATCTGATGGCGCCCCATAGCCCAGCGCCCTGGGCCCGAAGGCCATGAGGGCCCTCCAGGCGCCCGCGCCGACCTGCCTCGATGCTGCTATCTTGGCTACCCTCTCCAGCCAGCCCCGCCCGCTCTGTCCCATACGCGCGCCCTCTTCCTTCAGCCCAATAAAACCGGGGGCCGCGCCCCCTTAAGCTCCATGCCCGCGGCTAGGCCTACTTTGATACAGGCGTGGATGTAATTTTGGGGGGAAATCCTCGTCATCCAGAGGCGATCGCACGAAGGAGCATGAGGTAGTGGCGGGCCCGGTGGGATTTGAACCCACGACCAACGGGTTAAGAGCCCGCCGCTCTACCTTGCTGAGCTACGGGCCCGCACCGCTCCTCTAGGCCAAGGAGGGGCGATATAAAGCTAACCCCGTCGCGGGGACCGCTTCTCGGCCAGCCCACGCCCCGAGGGCGGGCTGACATATCCTTAGGGAGCGCCGTCATCCCGTGAAGCGCACATGTCGCCCGGCCTAGGGAGCGCGGAGGCCAATTACTCACGGGCCTCCACAGCCTTAACAGGCAATGTCAAGGGCCTGGCGGAAAAAGCAGAAAATGCCGTTGGCTGGGGACCCTGATCGACTTTATAACCGTTTACGTTTCCCGGGCCGGACTGCGGGGAGGACACCAGATTAACGGCTGCCTCCAAGAGGCTTAACTCGCTTTCTCCCAGCTATTTAGGAGGAGAAAACGCACCCTTTCGCGTCTTGACCGCCAGACTAATGATTTGCCCGCCAACCAGCTTAACGGACAACATAGTTTTTGCTGAAGAAGGGCGTCATCTGCTCAGCGCGGAGGGAAAAGGGAAATGGGGAGCCGAGAAGCCCGCAGGGTGAGCGTGGAGGAACTCGAGATAAGGGATCTCATAGAGGTGCGCTGGCTCGACGCTTCCGAGGCCACGGCCAGCCTCTCTGTACCGGAGCGCGAGTTCGGAGCTCAACCGCTGGCTCTGCACGGCCTCCCGCGTGGTAGTGCACCCGGCCTACAGGGGCATAGGCCTCGGGGCCGAGCTGCTCCGGGAGGCCCTCCTGGCCTCCGACAGGCCCTACGTGGAGTTAGTGGCCGTGATGGCCCGTTACAACCCATTCGCCGAGAGAGCTGGCATGATAAAGGTGGGCGTCAGGAGTGCTTATCCCAAGCCCGAGGAATGGGAGGAAGCCCTTAACAGGGCCGGGCCAGCCGAGCTAGCTAGCTGCGCTGGCCTATTAGCGGCCAGGCAGAAGCTGAAAGGCAAGAAGAGAAAAGGCCTGGATTTGGCTTCCTTACTCTCCGGCCTGAAGAAGACCGTCTCGGGCTTGCTGAGGCGGAGGCGCAGGAGGAAGTAAATTGGAGCGCGAGAGCTGGCTCAGGGCGCTCAAGGAGGACCCCGTGGAGTTCGTTAAGCTCGTGGGCTTCAGGCCCTTCCCCTATCAGGCTAAGCTCCTCAGGGACTGTTCTAAGCGCATAGTAGCTTGCTGGGGCCGCCAGACGGGCAAGAGCACAACGGCAGCCCTAAAGGCGCTCCACTTCGCTTTCACGGGCCGGGAGAGGACAGCCCTCATAATAAGCCGAGCGGGAGGCAGAGCAACCTCATGTTCGAGAAAGTTAGGCGCTTCCTCCACGCGAGCGTGAGGCTCGGGGGCACGAGATAAAGCCTCTTGAGGCCAGCGTGGCTAGGGAGACGCGAAGCTGCGTCCTCCCCACCAACCGCTCGCGTATCCTGCCACTGCCTTGCTTCCCCGAGAGGATAAGGGGTTTCTCAGCTCACATGGCCATCGTGGAGCGTGCACCACGTGCCCAGCACGAAGTTCGTGGAAGAAGCAGCTCACTTCTTCCCCCATCCGCTCGTCCTGAGGTGTGTGGACCCCGGGCTTGGAGGCAGCCAAGCATGCCTGGGAGCTCTTGGGCGCGGGAGGCGAGCTCTTCGCGGGTCTGGACCTCGGCAAGCTAAGGGATCAGAGCGCCTTAGCCGTGATAGAGCGCGAAGACAGACCTGGGGGGGCAGCATCGCTTGCTGTTGAGGTTCTTGAGGGCCTTCGAGGTCGGGACGCCTTACTCTGCTGTCTTAAGTGAGGTAGTAGAAGCCGTCAGGGCCCTAGGCGTGATGAGGCTGGCCGTGGATAGGTCGGGGCCGGGAGAAGCGGTTTATGAGCACCTAGTGGTCGAGTTGGGGCTGGCGTGGTAGAGGGCTTCACATTCACAGCCCGAGAGCAAGGCAGAACTCCTATCTGGCCTTAAGCTCCTCATGGAAGAGGGCCGCCTAGCCCTGCCCTTCCACAAGCGCCTCCTAGCTTAGCTCACGTCAATAACGTACGAGCTCGCGCCATCGGGACGCTTGCTCCTCGGGCACCCTCCTGGCAAGCACGATGGCTTGGTGATGGCCCTCGCGCTCGCCTGCTGAGCGGCCAGAAGGCCCGGTGGAGCGGCCATCGGGATATGGCCGAGGAGGAGCCGTTAGGCTATCGGCTATCACTTAGCTATCTTAGCTACCCTGGCGCGCTGGAGGCGCTTGATGTCCTCGGGCTTTATGCGCAGGAGGCACTCGTCCGTGCCCCCTCCCCCGAAGACATAGGGCTTCTCCATCACGCCCTCATCTATTATGGTCGCTATTGGCTTTTTATGACCCACGGGTGGCAGACCGCCTACCACGTAACCGCAGACGCGCAGGACTTCCTCCGGCTTGGCCATTCTCACCCTAGAGGCCCCCACGAGCTCAGCCACGGCTCTGAAGTCCACGCGCTTATCGCCACCCACTATAGCTAAGACGGGCGTGAGCTCATCGGCCATGAGCAAGATGGATTTAATTATCTGGTCCTCGGGCACAGAGAGAGCCCGTGCCGCTTGCTCTACCGTGCGCACTTTCACCCCCAGCCTCAGCACCTTAGCATCCAAGCCGTGCTCGCGGATGAAGCGCTCGAGGTAAGTGTCGTCAAGCATTTCCCTGCCCGACATGAGGGGGTCCCTCGGCCCCCGATGGCTTCTGCCACGTTTATTAAATTTCCCAGCCCGAGGGTTGGCGCATGAGTAGGGCATGTATAGCACTAAGAGTCGGGAAAGCGAAGAAAAAAGACATTAGCTCGCGGGCCGATAGGGCGCGAGAGGCCTCTATTGCTTAAGAATTTCCTCCTCGGGCGGGGGCGGCTTTATGATACCATGCTTCATGAGCAGCTCCAACGACTCGTGGGCGGCCTTTATGATGGCCGATGCCCTCTCCCAGAGTTCCTGCCTGCTGAGCTTCAGCCTGGCCACGCCCTCGCGTATGGATTCCTCGGCGCATGCCACGGCCTCGTAAATGTAGACCTCCCACTCGTCCATCCTGGGCACTATGTAATCCTCGCTTATGCCTCCTGGATGGTGCTTCTCCGCGTATTCGGCCAGGGCCTTCGCGGCCGCGATGCACATGTCGTCCGTGATGGTCCTCGCCCTCACGTCCAACACGCCCCTGAAGATGCCCGGGAAGCCGAGGGAGTTATTGATCTGGTTCGGGAAATCGGAGCGGCCCGTGGCTACTATGCGCGCGCCGGCTTCCTTGGCCTCCCAAGGCCATATCTCGGGTATGGGGTTCGCGCAGGCGAATACTATGGCGTCATCGGCCATCTGAGCTACCCACTCTGGCTTTATCACGCCGGGACCGGGCTTCGACATAGCTATACACACGTCAACGCCCTTCAGGGCCTCCGGTATACCGCCCTCACGGCCCTCGGCGTTCGTCTCGAGACAGAACTTCCACTTGTAGGGCTCCACGTCCTTCTTGGCCTCTAGGTCCTTACGGTTCGCGTGCAGAATGCCCCTGCTGTCTACCATGATGATGTTGCCGGGCTTTACGCCAGCCTTCATGAGGACGATGGCCGTGCGCGTGTTAGCGGCTCCCGCGCCTATCATGGCCACTAGTATCTCGTCTATCTTCTTGCCCACTATCTTCAACGCGTTAACGAGACCCGCGAGCACGACCGTGGCCGTGCCCTGTTGGTCGTCGTGCCAGACGGGTATCTCAAGCTCCTCGCGCGCCTTCTCGAGCACGTAGAAGCATTTGGGCTTGGCGATGTCCTCTAGGTTTATGCCGCCGAAGCTGGGTTCAATCCACTTAAGGAAGGTTATCATGTCATCTGGGTCCTTGCAGCGCACGCAAAGCGGGAAAGCATCCACGCCGCCCAGGTACTTGAACAAGAGGGCCTTGCCCTCCATCACGGGCAGGCCTGCTTCCGGCCCTATGTCGCCCAGGCCCAGCACGCGGGAGCCATCGCTGACCACGGCCACATAGTTCCAGCGGTTCGTGTAGTAGAAGCTGAGGTCCGGGTCCTTCTGTATCTCGCGGCAGGGCTGGGCCACGCCGGGCGTGTACCAGATGGCGAAGTCGTAGAAGGTCCTGATAGCGCACTTGGGCATGACCTGCATCTTGCCCTCGTAGAAGCGGTGGTAGGGCGGGGCCAGCTTCGCTGGCTTCTTGGCCTTCTTCAACAGCTCCTCGACCGAGACCTTCTTCAAGCCCGTCTACCTCACCATGCCTCGGCCACCCGGCACTTTAAGTTTTGTGCAGCGGGCGGCGCAAGCTAAATTAGGCCAGCCGCCCAGCCGACGGGGCGATACGGAGATGACGGCCCGTAAGCTCAGGATAGCCTTAGTGGGCGGGACGGGCAATCAGGGGCCAGGCCTGGCCCTCAGGTGGGCGCTGGCTGGCCACGAAGTCCTCATAGGCTCTAGGAGAGCCGAGAAAGCCAAGCGCGTGGCCGGGGAGCTCAACGAGGCCATGAAGGCTGTCGGGGCCAGCTACGAGTTCGGGCACGGCGTGAACCTTGATGTAGTGGAGCGCGCCGAGGTAGTGGTCTTCACCATACCCTTCGAGGGCGTCAGGCCGACCTGCGAGGTCCTGAGGGACCACATAAAGCCCGGAACGGTGGTCGTGAGCCCCGTAGTGCCCATAGTCAAGGCCAATTTTGGCCTGACAGCTGAGCTGCCGCCGGAGGGCTCGGCGGCCGAGCTAATAGCGACCCTCCTCCCCCAAGCGCGTGTCGTAGGCGCTTTCCACACTGTCTCGGCCAGCCTATTACGCGACGTGCCCAAGCCCGTGGAGGGCGATGTGGTCGTGTGCGGTGATGACGAGGAGGCCAAGCGCTTAGTCATGGGCTTGGTACGCGATATACCGAACCTTAGGCCCTTAGACGGCGGCCCCCTGGCCTACTCGCGTGTCTTGGAGGCCCTCACGCCGCTGCTCATCACCATGGGCAAGCGCTTGGGCAACCCAAACCTGGGCGTGAAGTTCATCTAGGGCCAAGAGGGAGGGCTTAAC
>Ga0190367_1000563_pt1 | contig 26191 bp, 28 predicted proteins | sample 4872181011_MG_FD_171838 | JGI IMG/M metagenome (GOLD analysis project Ga0190367, IMG submission 171838) | Hydrothermal vent microbial mat bacterial communities from Southern Trench, Guaymas Basin, Mexico - 4872-18-10-11_MG | ecosystem: Environmental > Aquatic > Marine > Hydrothermal vents >...
TCAAAAATTTAAAGAAGGTTAAGGTGAGCGTTTGTGCATGGTTAATATAGAGATTGCGATTATGAGTGATATTAGAGCTATTAATCCGTAGGAAGTAGTTGCTGGGGCAGATACGGAAACGGGTTGAGCTATATCACCTGGATCAACAATACCATATTCGGTGTTAGAATCTCCCAGCTCGTTATCTTTAAGATTGAGAGAGACGACGTTTCCAGAAATCGTAGCATCAAATGTATACCAGACATTTGTTCCACCTGGTTCAGTTGGACCAAACTTCCTGTAAACGTATCCTGTCAAATCTCCAGCTTCATGATAGATTATCTTTACAGTTGCCTCTTCTGCAACTATTTCAAAACCAACCAATCCAAATGAATAGCAGTATCCCAAATTCTTCCTCAGTGCAAGATCTGACGTTTCTGATATAACCTTTATCCGTTTCAATCGTTATGTATCCCATTCTTGCATGCTATCCCTTACCCCATCATAGTTCCCATCTCCTCCATTTGGCGCATTGTCCTCAACTCCATCCAACACCCCATCCCCATCACTGTCCATCGGTGCAGTGGGTGTTGGAGATGGAGTTGGTGTGGAAACCGCAACCGTAACAACCCTCATCTCACTCACGTTCATGTTACCAGCTGAGTCGTTAGCATAAACCCTATACCAGTAATCCCCATTCGCTAAACCTGTCATGTTAAGGTGGCAGTTATTACCAGAGCATTGCATCGTATGGTTAACTCCATTCCATTCAAGAATTGCCATATTGAGATCTTCGTTAGCAGTTACGTTCACAAATATGTAGTCCACAGTGGAACCATTGGCTGGAGTTGGTGGGACGAAGGTTATAATTGGTGGAGTTGTGTCTGGTGGATCTATCGTTATCGTTCGTCCTTCAGTTTCGTTTAAGTTCCCTGCCAAATCTTGAGCGTAGGCTTTGAATTGATACTTACCATTTTCAAGGTTCGTGAAGTTGTGGTAGAGTCTGTAAAGTCCAGCGTTATAAGAAGCCTTTATCTCCTCCTCGCTCAAAGTTCTGTTGAAGATTCTAACCTCATCTATCACCCCCTTAAAGTAGTCTCCTCCGTAAACAGGATTCCTACCAATGTTTATATCGTAACTAGAATCTGCTATCGATCCTGTTAACGTTGCTTCACCTACCAACTCTCCGTTTATGTATGCTCTGACCTTACTACCGTTGTATGTTAACACCGCATGATACCACTTCCCCACTTGTATTGGAGTGTTCCAAGATGATCTCCCCTCTGCGCTACAGTTACCAACGTCAAAGAATCCATCATTGCCACCTCTGTTGAACATGATCTGGAAGCCTTTTTTTATCTGTGTCTATGTGAGAGTTTGCTATTATTCTTGGGTTTGAATTAGACACATCTTCAGGCTTAAACCATACCTCCATCGTTATCTCATCCCAGTCTATTGTTAAGGGTATTGTGAGATAGTCGTTTCCATCAAATCTCAATGCTTTTCCAAATTTACCCGTAGTTAAAGCTGGACAACTTTATTCCAGAACACGTTGCATCGTTCTCATGCCCACTCCAGTCTTTGAAGTAAGTTGAATTCTCTCCTGTTTCATTGTTGAATCTCAACCACAAAACCAGACTATCATTCCAGTTTATGAATGCTGTGGTATTAAAGTTATCGCTTACGGATACGTTCACGTAAACCCAGGTTCTATTTGTGTATGTGTTGTTTCATGGAGTTGGATCAACAAAACTTATCGATGGTGGTGTTGTGTATATGGTGAAGGTTACTATCTCATTTGAGTTCATGTTTCCATCGGTATCGTTGGCATAGATTCTTACAGTATTTAAGCCTTCAGAGAAAGTGTATTGTGCTGAATAATAGTCGTTGCCTTCTGGAGCTAAGGTAATATTCTCTGTGCTGTTTATCTCAGCTATTACTGTATCAACGCTTCCGTCAACTACCATAGCCCTGATTGTTATAGTCGGAGTTCCATAAATTCTATTCTCTGGAGAGTCTATCTTTACCAACGGTGGAGTTGTTGGACCTTCTCTAAGAATTGCGAAAATGCTGAAGGGGGTTATATCTACAGCGGTAACTTCGTTGTTATTCGTGTCAACAGTTGAGTGTACATAATGCCATGAGCCATTCTTCTTCCATATCCTTAACGAATTTTCGTTAACATCTCCAGGGACATCAGAATCTTTATAGTAATAAGTTTACCCGAGCGTTTTCATCATTGCTTTCTATTTTTACGTTTCTGTTGATGTTGTATCTACCTGAAGGCGGGTCAGGGATGCTTGAAACCGCTTTGAATTTAACCTTTCCAGCACATTCAAAGGTTATCGTTGTTTCCTTTGGAGAGAGCGTATTTTTATAAATAGAGAATATTGCTGTTTACTATGTAAAGGTCATAATCCTCAGAGTTGGAAATGTTGTTGTAGGCAACCACGCCATTGGATACTGAATCAACGAGCATTCCATAGGCATAAACGCCTTCACCACCATAAATACTTACGGTTTCGCTAATGATGTTATTTGAAAATCTGTTGTTACTGCTTGTCATGTATATTCCATAGGCATAACCTTCACTGTCCGCGTAATTAAGCTTTACCATAGTCTTCTTAAAGATATTCTTAGTAATGTTGTTATTTTCTCCTCCAATGTAAATACCATAGGCATAATCATCTCCTCCCTCACCTCTACCGGTAACCTTTGTATCAGTGATTGTATTATTAACAATAACATTGTTATTACCTTGTAGACATATCCCGTATGCTTTTAAATCCCAACTCTGTATGTCGCTTCATATGTAATTTCCCTCAATGGTGCAGTTACTGATAACATTATCATTTGAAGAACTATCAATGTAGATTCCGTATGCTTCACTTGAATAAAAATCAATTCCACGCATATTGATATCTTTTACAGTATTTTTGGACAGTATATTATTGTCTGAATTCTTAAAATAAATTCCACATACTTCATTAACATATGCCTCCTTCTCCATACCTAGATCGGGGTTGTCCAGATAGTTACCTTCTACTCTGTTGTTTTTTATGGTAACATCTGAACATCCATCGAGAAGTATCCCGTACACTCTATTATCTGATACGGATGTGAGGGGGTAACCGGACCCGTATACTCCTGCGTATAGATAGTTACTCTTAACTATATTGTTCTCTATTGCACCATTGTCCACGTTGAATAAATAAACTCCATAAATCTTATTAGAATCAAAATTTCCCTCTTCTGAATCCCACTTTTTGAAATAGTTATCCTTTATTTATAATCTGAACATTGTCTGTATCGCCTATATAGACCGCATAGAATTTTTTTGTACTTAAAATCATCACTCTTACTTTTATCAATTTTGCTGTTGTCCTTAATTTCGTTGTTTGCCAAGGTAATATTGGCACTTGAAGTTGCATAGATGCCATACTCATCATTCTTTCGAACAAGACTATCGTTAACAGAAATGTTGGTTGAGGATTCAATGTATATCCCATACCTATTGTTTGAGGAGGTAACAGATTTTATGGTAACGTTGTCACTCTTAACATACACATTTTTCACCAAGCAGGGCTTGGTGATGTTGAGCACATAATCTCCTGTGTTGTTTGCATGAATTTCCACCTGACCGGTGGAGTTTCCTATTAAATCCACTGATTTGTTGACATCAACGTTTTCGTTGTACGTTCCGGGTTCTATTACTATCACGTCTCCATCGCTTGCGTTTTATTGCAGACTGGATTGGCGTAGAGCTTGGGTGGAAAGTTCCACCCTCTATCCACCATCCCGTAGTGTTTACGTGGATGATTGTAGCTGATGCTGTGGAGATAAAGACAAATAAGATAAGTGCTAAAACTCCATACACAGCTTTACACTTTGGGACCAAAGTGAACACCTCCAAAATTCCAAGCAGAAAAGGTTGCAAGCAATCTGCCTTACGACAGACCACCAACAACCTTATCTGCTTGGATTATCAAGAGCTGTTGTATATCTGCTTTTTAAGTGTTTCGATTTTGTGTCAGGAATGTTAAGGAGCAAAAATATGTTCTCGTTATACTTCTGCTCAGTTTTAACTCAAATCAAACAGTCATGTCAAATCCCTCATCCTGACATTAAGATGTGCAAGGGATAAGTATCCAACAACCAAAGTGACTGTGTTCTTGATCGCATGATCTATCAAAGCTATCGTAAAGGAGTTTGATGGATTCAAGCCAAATGCTACAAAAGTTCCAGTCATGGCAACCTCGTAAGTCCCAATTCCACCTGGAGTAATTGGAAATGCCTTAACTATGTTTGCAATTGAAACTCCAAGCATGACAACAAACATATTGACATTAAATGGCAATGATATTATGTAGCATGTGACGACATCCATCATCCAATTCAGGAGTGATAGTAAAATTAGGACTGGAAAACCTCTATTTAGTGCAGTCTTAACTTCACTTGACATCTTACCAATTATGTTCTTCATCCTCGATAACATGAAAATGGTTGCCAGAATTAGAAACATTATCAAGGTTGCATAAAGAACAGTCTTGAGATACGTCTTTCCACCCAAAACGCAGATTGAAATGAGAGATAACGATATAACTGCAAACAAATCAAAGATCCTTTCAACTGCCAATCCACTTATACAGCTCGATATTGGAATCTCTCTAAGCTTGAAAACATAAGCCCTAACCACATCCCCAATCCTTGCGGGAGTTACGACGTTCACCATCTGACTTATTGCAACACCCTCACTCGAAAAGATTGACGAAGTCTTAAAACCAATCTTGTTGAGTATGTATTCAAATCTCAAACCCCTAACTAGGAAGGTTGAGGAGTACATGAGACATGAAACTACAATTAGATTTGGATTTACCATCATGAGATCCTTCAATCCAAATCCAGAGAAGTAAGCCAAAGAAACGAGAATAAAAACCGATATTACTATGGATGAGATGAGAAACTTCTTAGACTTCTCTTGCTCCATCCACATCCTTACAATCTGCGAAAACATGTATATGACATCCTTCGTCAACTTCACCTTAGTATGCTCACTCTGCTTCCATCTAACTGGAAACTCCCTAACCTTCAAACCCTCCCTCTGTGCCAAAACCAAAATCTCGGTATCCCAGAACCAATGGTTGTCTCTAACCTTATCTAAGAGTGGCAGTATAGATGATCTCCTGAAAGCCTTAAAACCACACTGATGATCCCTAAGTTTTGAACCCAGCAAAATCCTAACCAGGAAGTTGTAAACCTTAGATGCAAGATCTCTCTTTAAGGGTCTCTCAGTTTCACTACCCTCAATCAGCCTTGAACCTGTTGCAACATCGTATCCCTCCAAAATTGAATCCAAAAGCTCCTTAAGATGTTTGATGTCTGTTGAGAGATCAACGTCGATGTATGCAACAATTTCACCCTTAGCATGTTTTATTGCATTTGTCAACGCCTTCCCTCTCCCTAACCTCTCATCGCTGTGAATGTGAACTATTCTACTGTCATTCTCAGCCAACCTCCTTGCAATCTTGTCAGTTCCATCTGTTGAACCATCCTCAGCAATTATTATCTCGTAATCGTATCCCAGATCATCCAGATACCTCTTAACAACATTTACAGTATTCTCAATCCTTTCTGCTTCGTTGTAGGCTGGTAGTATGACACTGACCTTCATTCTGTTCAACTCTAAACCTTGCTTAAATTATTTCTTCCCAAAACGTATTTAGCATGAATGTCAATTTTTATGCATGATAGTAACACTACTCACAGATTTTGGTGAATTCTATCCAGGGGTAATGAAGGGTGTCATACTGAAGGTTAATCCAAAGGCTACGATAGTTGACATAACACACTCAATAGAACCTCAAAACATCTTGCAGGGGGCATTTCTACTCTACCACTCATACAGATTCTTTCCAAATGCAGTTCACATAGCTGTTGTGGATCCAGGTGTGGGTGGTGAGAGGGAGGCTTTGGCTTTTGAATGCAGAAATCACATATTCATAGCACCAAACAACGGAATAGCTTATCCATCTGCAGTGGATGATGGTGTTGAGAGGGTTTGGAGGATAGACGAAGATAAGACTCGTAAGGTGACTGGAGAACTTTCAAACACCTTTCACGGTAGGGATGTGTTTGCTCCAGCTGGAGCTTACGCATCGATTGGTCTTTTGAAGGAAGTTGCAGAACCATACTACGGTGAAATCTTTGAGCTTGAGATTTTTGATTACAATGTTGAATGTGGCAACGTGAGGTGTAGGGTTGTATTTGTTGACAGGTTTGGGAATGCGATAACAAATCTGAGGGCTAAAGATGTTGACTGTAGATTTCTGATGTTTGATGGTGTTAGGATTCCAGTTGTGAGATGTTATGAAGATGTTGAGAGGGGTGAGCCTTTGGCTTTGATTGGGAGCTTTGGAACACTTGAGTTGAGTGTGAGGGATGGGAGTTTTGCAGGGGAGTTTGGAGTCAAATCGAATGATGAGATTGAGATCCAAATGATTTAAATTTTGAATCCAACTTTGTTTATGGAGGAGATGACTGAACGTATGTTGGCTAAGATGGTTGAGGCTATGAATATACACCTACCAAAGAAGAGCAGGAGCCTTGCAGAGATGTTAAAGGAGGAGTATCCAAAGATTGTTGCAAGGGATGGGAATGAGTATCTTATTGAAAGGAGGGAGCTTGAATTCATAGCTCAGCATGTTGAAGATATGGAGAACTTCAAGATACCAATAATACTTGAGATGTGTGGAGTTGGAGATACGAGGTTGATATACATCAAGGACAGACTTCATGCGGAATTTATAAAGAGGGTTTTTGGATACGACAGGTTTGTTGAGGGGAACTTGGTTTTGCATCTTCACGAGATAGTTCCAATAAGGAGGAAGCTCAGAACAGCTACCCAGATAGCATACAGGGTGATGCTATGATAGAGTTGAAAAATTTACACTGTGCAAGGTGTGGGAGTGAGTTTGACATAGTTGTTAAGAGAACAACAGGATACTCTGGAGTTCTGCACATACCAAACCTATACTGTCCCTTCTGCGGAAGCAGGAGATTAATGAGGAAGCAGGGTTTGTTCTTTAAGTCTGAAAGGTAAACATCTGAGATGTGTTCACTTTAATCATACAAAATGATGAGAACCAAATCTATATTTTGAAGTAGATAAGCTTGGAAAATACATTATTAAGGTTCCATTCGTGATTATTTGGATTTTCTCAGTTAAAGTTCTTGTAAATGAAAGGAAGATGTTTGCTAAGACCTAGATTTATTATAACTCTAACTACAATTTGCCATCTATTCACAACTTAAGTTTTAATCTGTTGAAGACGTGTGATTTGGTGCATAAAAACAACATCTGAAATAGTATTTCCATAAACTCAACTTTTCAACGGAGCATAAGTTAACCATCATAATCACAAATCAAGGAATACAACTCTTTAACCATCTTTCTAAAATCTCCAGCCATCTCCTTTCTTCTTTTTTCATCTTTCTGGAATATAAGACAATACTGATGGTGTCTATTCCCTACGTATGTCGTATAAACTCCTAAGGGAATCAAGGGCTTATCATCTTGCAACCACAGTTTCTCATCTTTTGGGATCCACCTCTCAGATAAAGTTATGAAGGTATCAAATGCCAGTGGATACAACTTACCATTAAAATAAACATTGTTTGTTATTATTGTTAGGTAACCCCCATCCAATACGACATCGTAGACTTTATCGAATATCTTCTTTTGCTCAAGTAAGAATTTCTCGTAGTCATCTATATTTCCCAAATCTCTTGGATCGTCTGAATAAACTGTTGGTAATCCCTCTTTAACCCTCTCTTTCTGCCTAATATAGTTCCTCTTAAGCTGATTCCAATATGGAGGACTTGTTATTACGTATTTAACTTTTGGAAGATTGTATTTCTTCCAAATTTTATCAATATCCCTTGCATCACCACAAATTATGATTTGCTCAGTTTTTCTCCCCATGAATTCATCAAGTCCTTTTTGCTTTTTTGCTTCTTTAAGTCTCTTCTCTGAGATTTCAGCCCAGAAAGAAGACAATTCAATTCCGATCCCATTTCTACCACACTCGTAGCATGCTATCAAAGTGCTACCACTCCCCAAAAATGGATCTAAAACCCACTCCCCCTTCTTAGTGAAGAATTCAATGAACTCCTTAACAAGAGATTCTGGAAATGATGCTGGATGCTTTATCTTATCATCTTCTCTTGGTGGAGGGTTATGAACAAACCAAGATTTATTTGATAGTCTTCTGTTTTCATGTCTGTTGTAACTTTTAACTTTTTCACCTTTGGAATCGTAAACTACCCACGATTTTGTAAATTTTATCCATTCTTTTCCATTTAAATCATTTAACTTATTTTTAGCCATACAAAACTCCTCACAACTCTCAAGCCAATTAAACGCTACGTTTTAAATTTTTTAAGATAAACTGAGCCAACCTTCTGGCATCCTCCCTCGATTTCATTATCGTGTTTGTTGAAACTATCTCAACATCCCCATATTTCCCTACAAGTCCCTCATCAACCCTATCAACAATAAGAACATCAAGGAAATCTGAATATACATCAGCAACACCAATGGGTGAAACCTCATAACCCTTAGCCCTCATAAACTTACCTGCAGGTCCGCTAACGGGATTCTTTCCAACTATCGGTGAAACTGCAATAACAAACTTCTCCCTCAGCATTTCTTTAACACCTTTCACAAGCAAAATTGGCATTATGCTCGTTATTGGATTACTTGGACCTATCAAAACAAAGTCGCAATCATCAAGAACTCTCAAAACATCCTCAGTAGCCCTTGCATTCTCAATCCCCTTAAAATAAACATCCAAAACTTCCGGCAACCCCTTAAACTTAACCCAAAACTCCTGAAAGTGCATTTCACCCCTTGGTGTTAAAATCATCGTTGAAACTTCCTCCTCACACATTGGCAAAACTTCCTGCTTAACCCTAAACGAAATTCTTAGCTTCCTTGTAGCTTCAGTGAGTGTGTAACCTCTCCTTAAAAGTTCAGATCTAAATATGTGAACAGCTCTATCCAAATCACCTATCGCCATGAACTCATCTCCACCAAGCTTCAATATCATCTCATGGGTTCTGAAGCTATCCCCCCTCACACCCCACCACTTATTCTCATCTATAACATCAGCCAATGCGTATATAACGGAATCTATATCAGGACAAACCTTGTTTCCAGAAATCCAAATATCTTCAGCTGTATTCACTATTACTGCAAAATCCTCCAAATCTTTCAAACCAATCAACAACTTCGGTGTCCCAGTTCCACCAGACAAAACTACAATCAATCAATCACCTCAAGAACTGAATCTACAAGCATTTTTGAGAACTGAACGGCACCAAAACTCTCACTGAGTATCCCAATCTTCTCATCGTTCATGAATATGAATATGACCCTCTCATTGTCAAATATTATCAAACCGTGACTTATGTTAAAATTCTTCCAAAGCCTATATCTCATCGAAGCTTTTACAACATCTGGATTTGAACTTATCACAACCTTCCTGGCATTTGACATGTTCAATATTTCTGCCAACCATCTTGGAATGAAAGTTATCAAGGCAACTATACTCTCAGATCTGACGACAAGATCCTTCAACTTCTCAACTACAACCTCGTTCCTGTAAACCTTCACCTCCTCAATCTCCTCACCAATCTTTGGAAGTTCCCTCCTTAAAATTTCCAAGTTCTTCTTAACCTTCTTGCTCAGTAGATCTATTATCTCATCGGAACTCAAAGCCTTGAACTTCAAGGGTTTTCCAAAAACCTCAACCAGACCCTTTGAAACTAGGGAGTTCATGACATCATAAACCGATGTCCTTGGAATCCTTGCAATCTCTGAAATCTCCTTAGCTGTCAGAACACCTCTAGAAAGCAAAGCCAACAGAGCTTTAGACTCATACTCACTCAGTCCAAACGACTTTAGAATTTCTACAACCATATCAAGATTCATCCGCAAAATATAAATATTATTCGTTGTTCAAACTACGACATGAGGGTGTTGGTTATTCTCATTGTGCTGATGATACAGACTGTGTCAGCTTTGAACTATGAGGAAAAGCCAAACGTTACAGCATACATCGTTGGATCAAACCATCTGAAGAAGGGAGAAAACATCCTAAACGTTGTAATATACAATCCAGCCAAGATTGTCAAGGTTGACTACTACGATGAGGAGGAGGCTGCCTTCTTCTCTGAAAGAGAAGAGATGCTATTTACAGCTTACAACGTTGAGGTTGAGCTTTTGGGTAACGAATTCATAGATGTGAAGACTGAGAAACAGATGATTCCAGCACTTCCACCTTTGAAACCAGTCAATTTACAGTTTTTTGTTAAGGTTAGGGAGGATGCAAAAGCTGGTAAATACGATCTGAGGCTTAGGGTAAAGTTTGACAGGATAGAAGATCTTGTAAGCTTGGAAACATTCCAACCAAAATGGATACCAGTTCAAAAATCAAACGAGACATACACATACGAGTATAGGATGCTGACGGGTTATTACAAGCTTAGATACAAAGAGGTTGATTTTGAGATTTCGAATCCAATATACGTAGAGGAGGATTTTAAGCTTGAAGTCTTGGATGTTGAGACTGAGAACATGTTCTTTGGAAAGGGTAAGATAACAGTTGAAGTTAAGAATGTTGGTGAAGAGATAGGTAGGAACTGTTATCTGGTTTTGGAGGTTCCATATGGTTTTAAACCTTCATCCAAATGTTATGTCGGTGACCTAAAGCCAAACGAAACGGTCAAGGCAAATTTTTACGTAGGTATAAATACGAGGGATGAGGGTAATTACACGTTCAAGATAAAGGCTGTTTACTCGGATGAGTATGGTAGAATAAGGGAGAGCTATCCAGTTCCATTTGGAGTTTACATTTCAAGTTCTCCAAGCTTTGATGTGATTGATGTTGTTAGTGGTGTATTTGTCAACTCCAAGGGGACAGTCGTAGTTAAGGTTAAACCAAACAGAGACTTGGATGATGTAAGCTTCTATCTAACATCAAAACCTCCACTCTCAATTCTAAGTGAGGAGTTTCATCTTGGTGACGTGAAGGCTGGGGAGATTTACGAGTTGATATTTAAGGTTGGGGCTAGTGACGAAGCCAAACCCGTAACATACCCAGCTGAGATGAGTATGAGGTACAGGAGCATGGACGAATACTTCTATACTGATCCAGTTGCAATTGGGATAAAGGTCAATCCAAAGACGAAGTTTGAGGTTTATGGGACTCCGAAAATTGCAGCAGGAAGCGAGGAGATAGTTGCATTTACAATCAAAAACGTTGGAAATTTCACAATAAGAGAAGCAACTGCAAGGTTAACGATAACGGATCCCTTCTCTTCAAGTGACGATACAGCATATATAGGTACGTTGAAGCCTGGGGAATCGACCGAGATAAAATTCAAGCTCAGCGTAGATGCTGATGCAACTCCGAAGAAATATGGACTAAATCTGGAAGTCAAATACAAGGATTTGGAGGATGAGTGGGCAATAAGCGAACCTACAAAGGCTGTAATCGAAGTAGTTCCACCTAAGCCGCCTTACGGTGTGACTGCTTTGGTTGCCATAATAGCTATCGTGGCAGTTGCATACTACTTGAGGAGGCGCAAAAAGTGAGATTTGAGGATTTCCTCGAAAAAATTTCGAGATTCGTTGCAAAAAGACCTGGACTTGTTGTTTCGGTTACAGCCCTCATTGTGATAATTTTTCTAATTTCTGCCTCTCAAACAGAGTTCACATCTATCGAATACGAGAGATACTTTCCCATAGGCGATCCGGTTTACAAAAATCTCCAACTCTACGAAAAGGACTTCGGAGTAAGAGCTGAAGGAGTTTACATAATGATAAAGGGAGATAATGTTGTGAACAGGGAAACTTACGAATACATGCTTAGGTTAGGAGAGAGTTTGAAGAATCTTGAAGGTGTTGGAGGTGTAACTTCTCCAGCTTCGATAATTGCTGAGTTAAACGGTGGTATTTTGCCAAGCGATGAATCACAGATTAGGTATTTAACAGATCTCTACGCACGTCAGTTCGTTCCAAAAAAAACGCTTGCTCTGATGTTGGTAACTATAACTGTGACTGATCCAGATAAAACGATGGAACTTGCTGAGCAGATAGAGAGGGTTGTAAAATTCACGCACAGACCAACTGGAGTAACTACCGAAGTTACTGGATCTCCCGTCTTAAGCTACCAAATCGTCAAAGTATCTGAAAGGGAAACGGGAATGACTACAACAGCTTCGATAATTGCTATGATTGTTCTGTTAGCTGTAACGTTCAGTGGAGCAGTTAGGAAGAAATACATGGCTTTCACGCCCCTTATAATTTCCATATTCTCCGTTATAGTCATAGTTGGTCTTCTACCATTAGCTAGCATAAAACTCGACCCAGATATAAGTGCAACCCTACCGATACTAATTGGTTTAGCAATTGAGTATGCTGCACAGATTCAGAATAGATACGAACACGAGAGAATGAGAAAAGTTGATAGAGATAACTCGATTGTAATAGCTGTAACGAGAACTGGTTTAGCTGTGATCCTTGCTATGCTCACTACCGTAATAGGCTTTATGTCGATGGCCACAACATTAATTCCTGGACTTGCACTCTTCGGAATAATAATGTCTCTGGGTTTGATAATCGCTTACATCTTCTCGATAACGTTCCTTCCAGCAATTTTGAAGATACTTGATAGAGAAGAAGGGAAAAAGAAAACGATTGTAAAAGAAAAAAGGGAAGTAGGAATTTTGGAGAGAATTTTGACTTCTGTAGCAACCCTCACAGCATCTAAACCCAAAGTCATACTTGCCTTAGCTCTTATAGTCATAATATTCGGAGCTTATGCGAACACACAGATAAAGCTTGAAACTGACACAAAGAAGTATTTTCCACAGAATCTTCCAGCAATGGTTAAATTTAAAGAGCTTGAAAACGTTATGGGCAAGCAGTACATCTACACGATAGTTTTATCGGTTGATGAAGTTGGGGTTGATGAGCTTAAAAGAATGAACGAGCTTGGAAACTACATCGTAAATAAGGAGGACATGGTTTACAAGTGCGATTCGTTATCATCTCTAATAAAGGATTATTTGGGTGAATTACCAAGAAGTGATGCAGAACTTTCAACTATTTTAAGCATGATTCCAAAAGATATTCTAAGGAGATACGTTTCGGGTCATACCATAGCTCTTTACCTTTACACAATAGCGGACACCCATGACAAGAGGGTAGAGCTTACTGAATACCTTGATAGGGATGTGAGATTCTTTGGATGGCATGAAGGCTATTATATAACTGGAATGCCAGTGATAATGTCCCATCTAGGCGAAATAATGTTAAATAGTCAGACTCAGATGACCTTAGTTGCATATGGACTAATAGTTCTACTGCTCTTTGCAACATATCGTTCGATAGCGAGAGCAGTTGTTCCCTTACTTGCCATAACGACTGTCATAGGGGTTCTTAACACGACGATGTTCTTAGCGGGAATGAAGCAGACATTAATGTCCATAGCGATAAATGCCATAACTCTTGGTTTAGGAATAGACTTCTCGATCCACATGACCGAGAGATATACTGAGGAAAGGGAAAGGCATTCGTCAGTAAAAGCTGTTAAAGTTGCAATAGAGGAGACTGGAAAAGCTATTGTTACATCTGCTTTAACGATGGCTGGAGGTTTTGGAGCTTTAATGCTCTCAACATTTCCGATGCTCTGGGATTTTGGCTTTCTATCATTCATAGCGATAATATTCAGTCTGATAGGAGCATTAACAGTTGTTCCAGCTTTTCTCATGATCGCTGAAGAATTCAAGGTGAGTTATGTATGAAATCAATAATCCTACTTGTAGTTCTCTTGGCAATTCTTCTAATTTTTTCAGCTTCAAATGTTAAGTTTGAGAGGGGATTGAAAACTTATCTGAGCAAGGATAACAAGATTTACTCAGAATACTTAAGATATACAAAGCACTTCAAAATTAGAGAAAATGCATTTTTATTTCTTAAATATGAAGATGTGACAAGTAAAGAGGTATTGGAATACTTTGAAGAGATTAAGAAAAGAATCAAAGAGATAGATTATGTTGAAAGTGTTGAATACATACCAATCTCAAGGACTTTTGCCATAATCTTAATCGAAATAGGAACGAGAGACGATGAGAAGTTGGAGAATATTGCCAAACAAATCGAGAGAGTCCTAAACTTCGTCCCTAAGCCAGTGGGATTAAATGTCCAGAAAACGGGTAGTGTATTCCTCTGGTATGAGATAAAGAAAGAAATGGGGAAGAGCTTGGGAGTTACAATGTCAGCATCAACAATTCTAATGATTCTGATACTTTTCTTAACATTCAGAAGTGTTGTTGGATCCCTTTACGCTTTCCTCCCACTTCTCATATCAATTCTCTCAGTCATCTACGTCTTTGGACTGATGCCCATTATAGGAATCCCCATGACAGAATTGACACACGGTGCTTTGCCAATCCTGATAGGTCTATGTATAGATTATGCAGTTCAATTCCAGAGCAGATATGAGGAGGAAAAGTGGAGAGGTGTAAAAGAAGCAATAAGTATAGCAAGAAAGAGGACTGGATTAGCTATATTCCTAAGTTTATTAACAAGTGTTTTGTGTTTCACTTCAATGAATTTTAGCGGGGTTCCCGGTTTGGGATACTTCGGATTGCTATTGTCTTTGGGTTTGATAATTGCATTTATTCTAACGCTAACTTTTTTGCCATCCATTCTATCTTTCGATAAATGTTACGGAAAGTCATCTGAAAATAAAGAGAGAATTTTAAAGATCTTTGCAGATTTGTCTTTGTCCAAACCAAGAACAGTTTTGTCAATAGCCGTTATGCTATTAATCTTTGGAGCTGTTCTCTCTACTCAGATAGGTATGGAGATCCAGCATAGGAAGTATGCTCCTCAGGATTTAGAAGCTGTAAGGCTTTTCGATGAACTTGAAAGGATTACAGGTGGTCAATCGACTTATGTAATTGTTACGAGCGAGAATATAGATGAATCCTACTTAAAGTTTAGGGTTGGGAAAGTTGAATATTCTGGAAATCTGAAAGCTATCTATATACCAACAAAACTTGAAGACTATGAAGATTACGTGAGAATGTATAATGAAATTAAGAGTTACCTTAAGTTTCTTGGATTCAAAGAGTTCTACGTAACGGGAGATCCCGTTTTAGATATGGAAATTGGAAGACTTATGATAGAAGGGCAGCAAAGAATAACGCTAATATGTTACTTCCTGATTTTTGTCCTGCTTCTTGCTATATACAGATCTATCAAAAAGGCTTTGATTCCCTTGCTTCCAATAACCACTGTCATAGGGGCTATGAACATCCTGATGTTTTCTCTTGGCATGAAGCACACTATGATGAGTATAACGTTGAACTCGATAATAATTGGCTTGGGAATAGATTACTCAATACACATGATAGAAAGATACTATGAGGAGAGGAAGAAGTCAGATGATGTAAGGGCTATTAAGAAAGCTGTTGGAAGAATAGGTAGAGCAATATCAGTTTCTGCATTGACAACTGCAGCCGGATTCTTTGCACTCATGTTCTCAGAATTTCCAATAGCTAGGGGTGCTGGATTTCTCTCTTTTGTAGCAATAATACTGAGTTTGGTGTGTGCATTGACTGTTGTTCCGTCATTTCTCATCATGACGGAAAAAACTAAAATACATCTGAAGAGATAAGGATTCATGGATACAAAGGTTCTTGTAGATAGTGTGGATGTGAGAAATCCAATACTATTCACAAGCTTCCCAGGAATAGGTCTCGTTGGGACGATTGCATCAACCCACTTCATAACTGAGTTAAATCTGGATTGGATTGGAGTTATAGAATCAAAGGATCTACCACCAATAGCAACACTCATGGATGGAATAATATTACCACCAATAAGAGTTTATCAGAGCATGGACTTTGGATTTGTATTGATTCACTCAGATGTCCCAATACTACCCCACGTAGCCTATGAGATGAGTGAGGAGATTGTAAATTGGGCTATGGAGATAGATGCAAAGAGGATATACTCTTTAGCGGGAGTTACAACTTTTGAGGATAAGAGGAGGGTTTTTGGTGTTGCAACATCCAAGGAGTTGCTTGAAGAGATAAGGGGATACGTTGAGATATTCAAGAGTGGAACGATCTCTGGAATTGCTGGGAGCATATTAAACGAGTGTGTGGCAAGGAAGTTTCCTGGTTTGGCTTTGCTTGGTGAAACCTTGGGCTTCAATCCAGATCCCAGAGCTGCAGCTGAAGTTATAAACGTTTTGAACAGGATTTTTGGATGGGAGATTGGTGTTGAGAAGCTCATAAAGGAGGCTGAGCTTATAGAGGCTCAGATGCAGAAGCTTGCAGAACAAACGAAGATGCACGAGGTTGGGAAGGAGGAGTTGCCAATGTATGGGTGATGGTATGAGGTGTTTCGTTTTAACTGGTATATCCAAGTTTGTTTTGGACGATCTGATGAGGAGGCACATAAAGACATTAGAACTTAGAAGTGCACATAACATTGCAACAGCATTGAGGGTTGAGGTTGGTGATCTCGTATTCTTAACGAGTGCCAAGATATTTGATGTTGACAGGGGGACTTTTGGATTGATTGCTGAGGTAACTGGAAAGGAGATTTACTCACACTCCCTCATGTTCTCAACACCTACAATGATTCAGGAGAGTGAGATGACTGTTGTAAGGTTGAAGCTTGACGTAAAACGTTTGGGAAGGGTTTTGAGGATATACAATGCAGGAATTCTTGATACAACTATCGCTGAGGTTGTTGAGGTTAGCTACTTCGATGCAAGATAGACCTCAACTTAACAGCAACACCTTCGGGCATTGCAATAGCAGTTAAAATCAGTATAGCGTAGAGGAATATATCATCACTCAAGCTTAGGGATAGGGTTTGGAGGATCTCACGTATAACCAAAACCTTCAGTAGATATATTATGATTCCAAAGAAGAACGGGCCATAAACTGTTCCAAGACCACCTATAACCGATGCAAGTATTATTAAAAGCATGAGATCTATACCGTAGAGATCTGGTGCAACTGTCAATCTGTAAAAGACTATTGATGCACCAACAAATCCAGCAATGGATGAGCTGATTGTGAATGATGCAATCTTGTATTGTGTCGTGTTTATTCCAAGGGATTCTGCAAGTTCCTCACTGTCCCTTATCGCCATAAACCTCATTCCAACCCTACTTTCAACTACAATAAGTAGTAAAGTTAGGATTGCAAAAGAAAGTAGAAGTGCAAATGGATATCTTAATTCTGGAGGTATTCCCTTCTCCAATCCAATTGAGAATCCCTCCTCACCACCAAAAACATCACTCCAGACAAATACTGTCTGCATGAAAACCAGTGGTAGTATTGCGGTGACGAGTGCAAAGTAGTATCCCCTCAGTCTCAAGGCTATCGCACCAAAAGCTACACCTATCAATGCAGAAATGAGAATTGAAACTGCAATCGATGTTGCAACATCTGTCGAGAATCCAATCCTCCCAGTTACCAAAACTGAAGCTACGTATGCACCCAATCCAACAAAAGTTGTATGACCCAAGTTCACCTGTCCAGTGTATCCTACAACCAGATCCCAGCTTGCTGAGAGGCATGCAAACATCATTGCAAATCCAAGTGTGTATAGGTATGAATCTGGAAGTGCAAAGTAAAGAATTGCTCCAACTGCAAGATAGATGAGTGGAACCCTCATTCCTCCACCCCAAATATTCCAGAAGGCTTCACTATCAAAGTTAGTATTATCGTCAGTAGCATTACAAACTCACTCCACCTTGAACCCAGGAGTGTTATTGTCAGGGCTACTATGTATCCGATTATGAAGGATGCTAAAATGCTACCCCTAACACTCCCAAGACCGCCCAGTATTACAATTGCAAATGCATAAATCAAAGCCCTCAAGGATAACTCTGGATTGACCGAAAATATTTGAACGTAAAAGTAACCTGCAAGGGATGCTAGGATTGATGAGAGAACCATTACAAATATGTAAATCCTCTCAACATTTATACCAACGAGCATTGCTGATTCAAAGTCCTCTGAGACTGCCTCAATCTTCTTACCAAACCTTGTCCTCATCATTACTTCAAGTGCTATTAAGACTGTCAGTGCAATAACAATTGAAAAAATCCTCATGACTGTAAATCTGACACCAAAAAGGTTAACGATACCCCTTAACAATGGTTGCATTGTCAAACCCCTATCTCCAAATATTGAGAGGAGTATTTGCTGAATAAGGAGTGCAGTGGCAAGGGTTACAATTATCACAGCAACCTCATTCTCCCTGACTGGCTTTGTAATTGTATAAAACATCAATCCAAACAGAACACCAACTAACAGGGCTGATGGAAGGCTCAGTGGATAGCAGATCTTTGAAACGAATATTGCCATGTATGCTGAAGCAACGAATATTGCACCATGCCCAAAATTCAGAATTCTCATCACACCAAAAATTAGGGAGAATCCTGATGCTACCAAAGCCCATATACCTCCAATAACAGCTCCAAATATCAACACAGATATCATCTTCTCCTTAGGGCTAATGCAATTAATGCAACCAATGCAACCGCAATCTCAAACCCTGGAGTTTTAACTTCTTCCTTCTTAAACCAATCTGGGAGCTTTAGATCTCCGTTTGCGACGTTCTTTGGATGAATTATATACTGTTTTCCATCTTGCCACTGAGATATCCAGTTTCTAACGTATCTGTCCCCCCATGCCAAATCGTGGTTTGATGTGAATGCTATGACTCTAGTAAGCTCGACTGGATTTGATTCGTTAAACGTTTCAAGGTATCTGACAACGGTATCTGGATCAAATGGATCACTTTCACCAGATTCGTTTGCCCTCTCAACAGCAAGCTTGTATATGTATAACGCATCGTATGCTCCGTAAGCTTGATGGGACTCGGGATAGTGACCATACTTTGATTTGTAAGATTCTATGAATTCCCTACATCTTTCAGTTGGAGGTGCAGTAACCAATGCACCACCATCAGCAATGAAAACCATATAGTTTGCAGCTCCCTCAGTCCTGTTGTAAAATCCAGAATCTATCGCAGCCAAGCTGTGACCCGCAAGGAGAATCTTTGGCTTCAGTGTAGTCCACTGCTTCACAAGTATGTCATCCGTTCCTGTAATTGCCAATATTGGCATTATGACATCAGCATTCATATCCTCAGCTTCGATTATCAACTGTTCAAACTCACTGTATCCCCTTGGAATCTTCACATCCTTAACGACTTCAACACCCATATCATCAAGCAATGGTTTCAGTGCTTTCATTACATCTTCAGTCCATATGTGTTCATCCCTTATTATGTAAACCCTCTTAACATCGTATCCCTTCCCCCTCAGAAAACTAATCATGTCTGCAAGATCGTATGCAAATGTCGTTCCATTGTTTTGGCTTATCCTAAACCAATACTTATACTTCTCGTAATTCTCAGAAACCTTTGCAGATGCCCTAGGTGATGAGGAGTCCGCCAAGAACACAACCTTCTCCTCAGCCATCGTTTCCATCATCGCCAACATCACACCACTCGAAAATCCTCCTATCAGAACCCTTGCACCTTCATCAACAAGTCTCCTAAGCTCTGATGATGCAACACTAGGATTTAGCTTCGTATCTCCATATATCACCTTAACCTTGTAACCAAGTATCCCTCCCTTCTCGTTTATCTCCTCAGCTGCAAGTTGAACTGCCCTAAGCTCAGCCTTCCCCTCCGGAAGATCCATCGGTCCAATAACTCCAACGACTATCTCCTCAGCACCCACACATCCAACCACCACCAGCAACGCAACCAAACACCTCAGCATGGCTTGAGTTGTCATAGCAAAGTATTTAAACTTTGTCAAGTATTCATGAACATGCTAAGGGTGACAGATGTCTCAAAGAGCTTTGGTAACTTCAAGGTTTTGCATGGAGTCTCCTTTAACATTAAGAGAGGTGAGAGAGTTGGGATTATAGGACCAAATGGAGCTGGAAAGACTACACTATTTAACATAATCTCAGGATTCCTAAAGCCAGATAATGGAAGGGTTGAGTTTAACGGTAGGAACATAGTTGGGAAGAAACCTAGTAAGATTGCGAGGATGGGAGTTGTTAGGACATTTCAGATTGTGAAGTTGTTTGAGAACATGACTGTGAAGCAGAACATAGAAATTGTTGGGGATGAAAAAATTCTTAGGGATTTTAACCTTTGGGATAAAAGGGATGAGCTTGCAAAGAATCTATCCTATGGAGAGATGAAGAGGTTGAGCATAGCCATGGCTCTTTGTTTAAATCCAAAGGTTTTACTCTTGGATGAGCCTTTCTCTGGATTGGATGCAAGAGATTCAAGTTGTCTTGCAGATATAATAAGGGAGATGAACGGTATTACGACAGTCGTTGTAGAGCATAGGCTTGGAGATCTATTTGACGTTGTTGAAAGGGTTATAGTTTTGAACTCTGGGAAGGTAATATTTGATGGAGATCCAGATGGAGTTCTTGAGAGTGAAGATGTTAGGAGGGCTTATCTAGGAAGTAGGTATGCTACTATCGGTAGATAATCTTAGGGCTTACTACGGGAAGCTTGAGGTTTTGCATGGAGTTTCCATTTGTGTCGATAGGGGTGAGAGTGTCTGTATTCTTGGACCAAATGGAGCTGGAAAGACTACACTGCTGAAGTCCATATGTGGTTTGGTCAGTTATGAGGGTGAAGTTTTATTTGAAGGTTTAAATTTAAACGGATTGAAGCCATACGAGAGGATTAAGCTGGGAATTGCACTCTGTCCAGAGGGGAGGAGGTTGTTCTTGAACATGAGTGTTGAGGACAATCTAACGGTAGCTGGAGACGATGTCGATTATGCATACAAACTCTTCCCAAGGTTGAAGGAGAGGAGGAAGGAGAAGGCTAAGAATTTGAGTGGAGGGGAGCAGCAGATGCTTGCAATTGCAAGATCACTTTTGTTAAAACCCAAGATACTCCTGTTGGATGAGCCTTCGATGGGATTGGCTCCAATTGTAGTTGAGAGTTTGAGCAGAGTGATTGAGGAGATATCTAAAGAGGTCTCAATTCTGATTGTTGAGCAGAACGTCAGTCTTGCAATGGACATCTCAGACAGATGTTACATACTGACTTCTGGTAGGATTGTTGATGAGGGGGAGGTTGGAGAGATAGATCTATCGAGGTACTTCAAGTAGCTTCTCATCTATCACAACCCTTATAGCCTCAACAATCTCCTCAAAGCTTAGAAAACCACTCAAGATTGCTCCTTCAAATCTTTGAACTCTTTTCATTATCTCGTTTGCCTGAACTCTACTCCTCTGTAAACCTTCAAAGCTGGTTGAGGTTACACAGAATATCAGGAAGTCACACTCCAAGTTTTCAATTGAAGATATTAGTCTCTCACCCTCCTCACCCCCAAGCTCCGATGCCAGAACTAGGAAGTCGTAATCTTCAAATTCAAAATCAAGATCGTTGAAAACATCTGCTTGGGGGTAATCTGAGGATATTCTCTCAACTAAATCCTTAAGACCAAACGCGACTATTGCAAACCTCATTGCAAACTTTCTTTGCAATTTGAAGGATAAAAGCTTTATCAAAAATGATAGGCAACAAAAATCATCAACATTTTACAACTAATTAAACGTAAATGTTCCAAAAATTGGTGGATGTATCTATTTGTTAAGAGCAAAAAAACTTATTAAAACCAACAAAAAATGAAAAGTTATGAAAGCTGAATTAATATAATGTTCAATTTATCTACGAGTTGGCTTTACCAATGCTGGAGTTAAAATCATTTAACGTTAAATTCAAAGTCTCAAACAGCTTAAGATCATTTGAATTAAACACAACGTAAATGACTTTGATACACTCATTGGCCTACTTTAAAAACATGTCAACTTAAAGGTGAAAACTTAAATATAGGATATAAAATTTTTGCCCAAAGTTGACACCTCCATGTGGATACGTGGACATGTTAACATAACCTCCTCAAATGATTGTAGTATCACATAAACAGCTTGCAGAATAGATTCCAACATCTAATTTAGCTGTAATGGAACGAAAGAAGATTTTTACCCTCCGCTTAAAAGAGCTGAACACGGATTCAACTAAACTCCTTTTCCCGAAAGCCTTCGTGCTCGTCTAATTTCAAGCTTTTTAAAGCTTCAACAAGCCATGATGCTCTATCGATAACGAATTTGGGCTTGTTCTTGCAGTATTTCAGAACTTCTTTGATGAAGGACCTAGTTATAAGCCAATTTCTTGTCGTATAAACTTTTATCAGAGTAAGCTCGTTTCTCTCAACATCAACAGCTGAATAAACGAAATAGTGCTTTTTTTGCTTTGACAACAGTCTCGTCCATCGCAATAAGATTTCTTTTTCTCCACAGCAATCGGTAATCTTCCTCCTATCTCCTTTATCCATCTCCTTACAGCATTGTATGAAACAGGATGCAGTTCTGAAAGAATTCTTGCAGTTCTCCTGAATGTCTGAAAGTAGATCGCTATGCCTAAGATCTTTATTTCTTCCAGTACTTCGTTTCTCTCAAATATCTTTAGCTCTTTTACTAAATTTCGTATCATCTACTAGGTTTATATCGTTTTAAGATTTTTGGTTATGTTATCACGTCCAATTTTGAAAATCTAATCGAAATTTGCTAAAAAAGTAAAGGACAATAGCTCTTCCTTTTATTAGAGCTTCTTTATTCAAACAAATTAACAATTGTCCCTTCGTAAAATAGAACTCAATATTCAATAATTATTGTTATAAAAGCTTATCTTTAAAGTTTCAATTGATAACCAATGGAATACCCTATTAAATTGATGAAAGATAAAAAGAACCCTATTACTTGGTTTCTACAAACTGGAAGAAGAAAGCAGAGAACATAATAAAAGATCAAGAGATTCTGGATTGAGGAGAAGCACAGAAGGGATAAATCAGTTTTAAAGTTTGGGGAGAATTATTTGAGAAGTGAGAAGTGCAATAACGGTTTTATTCTGCTTATGGCTGTATCAAAATGCATCGAGTATTTAAGCCACAAGCTTGGCGTAACTTCCTACGATGTCATTAGTCTTTGCTGTTGAGATAATACAGCATTTGCTTATGTGATTCACATGATCAGTCTTGAAAGTATCAATGGCTTAAGGAGGCTTGTAGAGTACAGAAATCTGACGTGGCTCCCATCACTCGCAGAAGCTACCTACGTAGTTGTGCTGAAAAATGAAGCGTTCAAGACTTATGGAGAAATAGCAAGGGAATTGGGGTATTACGGAGCAGATCACAAGGAGCATCATAACAGCAGACAAGAAGAAGGTCAAAGAATACATCGAAGGTAAGCTTGAAGAGAAACTGAACAAGCACATCGCTGGTAGAATGGCCAAACTCGCGTACAAAATGCTGAAAGAGGAAGGCGGACTTAAAGAGGAGGAAGTTTTAGATGTGAGGAAATCGAAGTTCTTGGCATTGATTGGGTGGGGATATCAGCCCTTATAGCTTGTCAATTGGCAGTGTGTTAAGGACTATCAGAATAGACGGGTGCAGAATAACTGGCCATGATTCTAGAACTTGGAAAAGGTTTTGAAATTGAAAAGGGGTTTAAAGATCCTTCATGATGTTTTTCAAAAATCTTTTTTAAAGAAACAGAACAATTCTAAATAGGTGGTGCTTATGCGTATTGCTTTAGGGTTACTGTTTCTTACGGTTCTTCTTGTTGGAGTGGTTGAAGCGAGCGAGTGGGTTGTGGCTATTGGAGGGGATCGTTCGGATTACGCGTACGCGATCGAGCAAACAAGCGATGGAGGTTATATAATTGTAGGTCATACATTTTCTTTCGGTTCTGATGGCGATATATGGATATTGAAGCTTGACAATGAGGGTAATGTCGAATGGCAGAAATCTTACGGTGGTATTGGCCAAGATAATGCGTTCGCGATTCAACAGACATCTGATGGCGGTTATATAGTTGCTGGATATACTCAATCATTTGGTCCTGGTCATAATGATGTTTGGATATTGAAACTTGATAGCAATGGTAATATAGAATGGCAAAAAGCATATGGCGGAAAATTCGTTGACTACGTCTATGCAATTGAGCAAACTAAAGATGGAGGTTACATAGTTGCTGGTGAAACACATTCATTTGGTTCTCGTGGCGATGCTTGGATATTGAAACTTGACAATAATGGCAATATTCAGTGGCAGAAAGCATATGGTGGTAAGAACAATGATGGTATAAGAGCAATTCAGCAGACCAAAGATGGAGGCTACGTAGTTGCTGGAGGGACTGGATCATTCGGCTCTGGCAGTTATGATGCATGGATATTAAAGTTAGACAGCAATGGTAATATAGAATGGCAGAAAGTGTACGGTGGAAGCAATTGGGATTACGTATCAACGATTCAGCAAACGTCCGATGGTGGTTATATAGTTGCTGGCATTACCGAATCCTTCGGCTCAGGTCAGGTTGATGCTTGGATACTGAAGCTCGATAGAGAAGGTAACATTAAGTGGCAGAGGGCATATGGAGGGAGTAGTCGGGATTTTGCGTATACGATTCGGCAAACCAGTTATGGAGGCTACATAGTAGCCGGCGAAACTCATTCATTCGGTTATGGCAATGCATGGATACTGAAACTTGATAAAGAGGGAAATATTGAATGGCAGAAGGCATATGGTGGACGCGGTCGAGATTACGTAACAACAATTCAACAAATATCTGACGGTGGCTATGTAGTAGTTGGTTATACTCAATCATTTGGTTTTGGCAGTTATGATGCTTGGGTATTGAAGCTCGACAGATATGGTAACGTCCCTAACTGTAACATTGTCACTAACACCTATGCCAATGTTATAGTAACGTCAGCAACTGTAACTAACACCAATGCCTTAGTAATGGACACATCGGCCGCATTAACAAATACCAATGCAATTGTTACAAACACAAATGCGTCGGTTATGTATGTCTGCTCTGCACAGACAGTTTATATTCAACCCAGCACTACTACTGTTGTCTCAGGTGGTAAGCTTAACATTGACATCTACGTCAGCGATGGAACGACAAAATCAGTAGGCGTCAATATCACCTTCGATTCTTCAAAGGTGGAGTTTGTTGGTAAGCAAAAGTATGGAGTCTTCAGCTTCTTCGAAATTCTTGAGTGCTATGAAGGGTATTGTGTATATACTGGTGCCGATCCGAGTAATCCAGTGGACATATCTTCTCCTACCAAACTCGGTACAATAACATTCAGGATAAATGCCACCAGCGGAACTGTCACATTTGACTGTACCAAAGCTAAGATTAATGATAAGATAGTAGACTGCAGTCCTGTGACTGTAACAGTAGTCATGGAAACTTGGCGGAGATACGACAGCAATAGTGACGATGCAATAGGATTTGATGAACTTATGAAGGCAATTAACGACTGGTTAAACGGTAAGCTAGAATTTAACGGGCTGATGGAAGTGATAGCCAAATGGCTTAAACTAACTTAAATTTCTAATTTTTATATTATATTCTCACTAAAACGAAGAACAGTCCATATCCTTGCAAGGATAAGAGGCCTCGATTTCCCCGTTAAAAAGGAATAACTTGAAGAAAGGTTTGGTAGTGTTGTTATCAAGGAGAAAAGGATTGAGGAGGTCCTGGATAAGCTCGAATACTCAATAAAATCTACATCAGAACTCTTGAATAAGATTAAGATTTGTTTGGTTGAGTTCAATTTTTTAATATATAGAAGTTATATTTCAATAATTCAACCCTCCAGTAGTTATAGAAGGTCATAAAACTATCCAACCAGTTCTGAACTGAAGTAAAAGAACTCCTGAATGGAAATATATTCCAGAACATCTTTGTTCTCTCTTTAAGTCTGAAAAGGAACCATTCAAAGCATTCCTTTCACCAAACGTATTATGCCTGTACTTCAACCCAAGCCTTTGCAAAGCCGTAAATACAAAATCTCCTATCCACAACTCTTTGCCTGTTTTCATATTTTAGGACTTCTCTGAAAACGTAAGCATAGAAAGAGCTTTCCTCTGGAAGCCTATAGCCAATCATTCCTCACTATCAACATCTACACCTATGTAGAACCCTTATGGGTACTTGGTTGGGATTAATAAAGGTTACTTGGGAACTGGGTGTGTTTAACATCATC